>CXWK01000579.1_pt2 | contig 18869 bp, 16 predicted proteins | sample 590851 | NCBI WGS metagenome assembly CXWK01 (sample SAMEA3498364, study PRJEB10139) | wastewater metagenome | biome: wastewater treatment plant; material: activated sludge | place: Denmark | collected 2014-08-01 | reverse complement strand
TCGGAGACTCACCCAATCACGACATCACCCCACGCGCACAACCTCAATGGGCAGTACACCTAGGATGGTCGCTCGTGAGAGCAGCGGTACTCGACGACACGGATGGGACCCGCTGATTTGCGCGCCGTCGACCCGGAGGAGCTTCGAAGGATCGCTCCCGGAGCGGATCAGATCCTGAAGTTTGATCAAAGGCTGGTCGAGGGCCGTAGTCCCATTTCTGAGTCGGAGAGACTCCGGCTCTATCGGACCCTGGCGGAGGTTCTAGCTCGCGGACCCGGCGAGGGCGGAGAGTCCGTGGGTCTATGCCTTGGGCACATCCAGTCGGGAAAGACGACTGCGATGACCGCACTCTGCGCGCTCGCCTCGGATGCTGGCTACTCGATGGTTGTCGCGGTCCTCGGCTCAACGAACCTCCTGCTATCCCAGAACACAGACCGGTTGAAGTCCGGACTGGGAATGAGCGACTCTCTCAAGAGCGACTATCGGTGGCTCCACTTCGATGCGGCGGAGCTGCGTCGCGGATCGGCGAGAAAGGTCCAAGATGCTCTGGGCAGCGGACGATGCCTGCTGGTCACGGTTCTAAAGAACTCCCGCCGGTTGGCGACACTCGCATCGGTGATGGCACAAGTGTCGGTGGACGGCCGGCGGGTTCTGGTCCTGGACGATGAGGCGGATCAAGCGTCGCTGAACACGATGGTGGCCTCGGAGTCGGAGAGCGCCACGTACCGCGAATTGAACCGGTTGTGCGAGGTCTTTGGTGATGGTCGCCTCTATGTTCAGTTCACGGCAACGCCATACGCGCCCCTTCTGATTGACCCGGACGATTCCATGTCGCCGGATTTCGTGTCGATTCTCGAACCGGGTGCCGGATACACGGGAGCACGGGCCTTCTTCATAGATCACGGCGAGATGGTGGTACGGCGGGTTCCGGCCAGTGAGACGCCCAAGTCTCCGCCGAGAACTCTTCCGCCCGGCCTTCGGGCTGCGCTCGCAAGCTACGTCGTCGGCGCTGCTCTGCTTCTGCTTGAGAGTGACCGGCAAGCGCCCGTGTCGATGTTGATCCACCCAACCAGCAGAGTGGCGATCCATGATCGGGTTGCGACGCTGGTGCGGCGGTATCTGGCCGGCTGGGCCGATGAAGTCGGGGAGGGACGCCTACCTGCCGAAGTCCGGACAGCGCTCATCGACCTAGTTGATAGCTCGTCGGGCGCAGTGGCGGCCCCGGATGAAGCGCAGCTGAGGTCGTCTCTTGCGCGGCTGTTGCAGCTGGTTGAGATCTCCGTTGTCAATGGGCAAGCTGCCGCCGACCGAGTGGAATGGTCTAAGAGCCCTGCGCACATTCTCATCGGTGGGAACAAGCTTGATCGCGGCTTCACAGTGGAAGGCCTGACCGTGACGTACATGTCCCGGGGTCATTCGCCGCAACTGGACACGTTGGTTCAAAGGGCGAGAGCCTTTGGCTACAGGTCCGAATATCTCCCGTTTTGTCGCTTCTACGCGACGCAGGAAACGATCGAAGCCTTCGAGGCGAGTGTCCTCACTGACGAACTTCTTCGAAGCGAGCTGACCAAGTGGCTGGACGAGGGTAGGCCACTATCGGAATGGCCTGCGAGAGCCGGTTTTTTGATGAGCGACGGGATGCGTCCGACTCGACGGTCTGTCGTGCCCTGGTCGAGGTCAGATAGCCACTCTGGGTGGAGCATCTTCAACCAGCCATCTCTGGACGAGACCCTTATCAGCCTGAACCGAAACCTGGTGCTCAAACTCGGGATAGCGGATGCCCCGTATGTGAACTACGGCCGGCTGCAGCACCGCACTCTCGACGGGATCTCCCTTCGCCGAGCAGTATCGCTTGTTGAGGAGTTCGACGCTGATGGACCGCCACCGTGGCGCCGAAATGGCCTTCTTGGCTACCTGCAGCGGTTGGCTGGCGAACTCGACTTCGAGATCCCCGTAGTGCTGCTCGAGTCCCCGGATGGCGAGCCGAGGCGACGGAAGTGGATCAACGGGATCGGATTCTCGAACCTGATGCAGGGTCGGGACAAGCAGCCCGACGAGTCTGGCGAGCAGTATCCGGGTGATCGGGACATCCTCGGGGCGCGGAGCGTCCTTCAGGTCCACCACTTGAAGCACCCGGAGGTGGCCGAGCAGTCTCTGTTCACCCTGGCGCTCAGAATCGGCGACGAGTTCCCTGTAACGAAGGAGGTGCGTCGACCGTGAGTTCGCAACCGCTCGGTGATCTGAGCGCTGAATCGATTGGTCTCGAGCGACTCTTGCTCGATCCAAATAATCCGCGGCTGTCTCCCGATGTGCCTGACTCACTGTCGCAAGAGGATCTGGCTGTCGAGATGGCCGAGATCTTCGAGGCGCTTGAGGTAGCTCGGTCGATTGCTGCGTTCGGCTTCTACCCGTGGGAGGCGCTAGTCGTCGTTCCCGACGGCGATCGCTACATCGTCGTCGAGGGCAATAGGCGACTCACAGCAGTACTCGGTCTTCGAGATCCGAGTCTCCGATCCCGGTTCGAAGACCAGGAGCAGTGGCACGAGGTCGCAGCCCATGCAGGTTCTAACGTGCCGTCAGCGTTGCCGTGTGTTGTCGTCCCCACCCGAGAGGATGCGACTCCGGCACTTGGGTACCGACACATCTCCGGCATCAAGCCATGGGAGCCTCATCGGCAGGCCGCCTTTGTGGCTCACCTTGTGCGCGAGCAAGGCAAGAGCTTCGCAGAGGTCGCTGTCCTGACCGGCCAGACGGAGGGATGGGTACGAACCGCGTTCCGCGACTTCTGTGTCTTTGAGGAGGCCGCCAAGGAAGGAGTGGATGTCTCACAAGCCGTGGAGAGCTACAGCCTCGTGACAGTGATGCTCGGGAAGCAAGCCCTTCGCGAGCACCTCGGCGTTCGCAAACGGGTCGACGAGCGATCGACTCCGTTCGATTCCAAGGATGTCGACCGGATCGAGGAGGTCTTCGAGTGGGTCTTTGGCTCCGGAGACTCCGAGCCGGTTGTCACAGACCATCGCCAGATCGCGACATTGGCAAAGGTCGTGGGGAACCCAGTCGGCCTAGAGGCCCTTCGAAACGGTGCTTCGCTCGAACAGGCCCAGCAAGACGTGGACGTCGCCGAGTACGACCAGAGCGACATCGTGCTCAAGGAACTGGGCCGGGCCCTAAATATCGTTCGATCCCTCGACATCACCGAGTTCAGCGACGATGAAGCAGTTCGGAGCAAGGCCGAGGAGCTAGCCGAGGCGGTCGGTGAGATGCTGAACTCGTTGGATACCCCCGGGCTCTGACCGATGATCCAGCTGTCTGAGGAGCCGGTGACGTCAGCGTTCACGGATCTCGCTGATTGGATCGAGGTTCGAGCCGGCGATCTGGGACTGTCGACCGTCACCGAGAGCGCGATCTCGCGATCGCTGGGCCAGCTGGGCGTCCCCGTTGCACAGGATGCCGTAGCAGGCGCGATCGGGGTGATGCGGCGTAGGAGTGCAGCGCTGAAGGACTGCTACCCCTTCGAGACCGGCACGCGACGCCTCACCTATCGGCCGAGTCCGCGGTCAGACTTCTACCTGGCGCTGGCCGAACTGAGCGTTGTCTCGCACGAATCTCTAGAGGCGAGCGAGTTGTCGGCACTTGCATCGACGTTCGAAGAGGTTGTCGCTGATGTCCTCGCCAGTACCTGGGGATCGGCTGGCCATGCCCTTCATTTCGGATGGCCGACTCGTGCCGGTAGACCTCGGCCGTTCCCCCTTGCGGTGAGCTGGTTGGCGAAGCGGCTGAAGCTCAAGGAGGGGCGGGGCTACAGGCCCCCCGAGAGGCAGGACGGCGGTGTCGATCTTGTCGCGTGGAATCGGCTCGCAGATGGCACAACGGCTGACGTCAGGCTCGGTCAATGCACGATCTCGAGAGATCTTGAACGCAAGACACGCGACGTCGACGTGGGGCTCTGGGAGACGTGGCTCGACTTCCCCCAGCGACCAACGGTTGTACTGCTCGTGCCGTATCAGATCCCGAAGCGGTCATCGATGGCGTCGGGGTTGGGGGCACGAGGCTTCCTGGTGCTCGATCGTGTGCGCCTCACCGCCCAGTGGGGCGCATCAGGGCTGGAGGTGGGCAGCTCAGCCGGTCGCCTCCGCGAACTGATCTCGTGATTCTTGGCCGACGTCAGCCGTCGTGACGATTCAGCGCGTGTCGGATCTGCTCATCGATCGGACCAAGTTCGGCTTCAACCTGCGGAAGCGAAGGTCCGCCGTTCCCAGCCCGCCATGCTAGGTAGCCTGAGCTGCTCGGCTGGACCCAAGTGGCGACGCAGTATTCGATATAGCGGTCCAGGAACTCTCGGCAGCGCTGTGCTGGGTACCTCAGCTCTTGGCGACTCCGTTCTGGGGCCTCGAGTCCGGCGGTCTCGCAGGCCTCAATCCAGCCGCCATGCATGCGCGCGATCGCACCGTGACGTGGCCACTCCTCGATCGTGAGTGTCTGGGTGCGTGCGAACGCATCGTACGACGAGGCGGGCAGGATCGAGACGCCCAGTGCCTCGGCCGCAGTCTGCAAATACCAAAGCGACTGGAGTGCCTCTCGTGTGGTGGCCGGTGTGGGCAGACTCGCAAGAAGGAACGGCCGTCCAGTCTGTTCGTAGATCGCCTGCAGGACTCCAGCGGCGAGCCCAGTGCGTCCCTGTGCGCCGCGGATCGTTCGCTCTTCACGGAGAACCGCGACGATCTCGGCGACCTCAAGCCCGACGCGGCTCGCCTCCCGCTGAAGCGCTGGAACCAGCACCTGACCTTCGCCGGCGTCGGCCGACAGGTATAGCTGAAGGAAATCTGCGAGCTCGGACATCTGGAAGCAGATGATTCGCTCGTCGGAATCAGACCGGACCTCGGCCCAACCCGAACGAGATGCATCACGCAGGGTTTCGAGCGGCGTGAAGACCGAGAATCGCGTTCGGCGACCGATACGGCGATCGATCTCCGCCACGCTCAGAATCGTCTGGTCCTGGGATGGGTCCTCGTCGTCCCACAAACCCACGAGAAGCGGTGTCGCGTTGTCGTCGACTTGGATCGGGCGGTTCTTTCCGGGGTTCTGGAATCGCCGCTCCTCGTTGTCGCGCTGTCGATGGCTCCGGCCAATCGGTCCCGCGAACACAGCGACGCGCGCCTTGGAGCCGCCGATGTCTGCGGTCATGATTGCGGGCCACCCGGTTGCCGCGTCAACTAGCGACAACACATCCCCGCTCTCGAACGCAAGGCGTTCAGCCAGCTGCGAGCGCGAGGCCACGGCGCGCTTCTACAGCGAATCGAGGACAGCGGTGGTCACCGCCTCCGCCAAGGGCGGTGGCACGGAGTTCCCCAGTTGCGACTGCACAGAGCGGCGCGTGCCACAAACCTCGAAGTCCGGCGGAAATCCGAAGAGTCGCTTAACCTCGGCGACTCGAAGGCGTCGACTGTCCCAGTGAAAGGGACCCACGTTTGGGCCGGGCTGGGCTTGGATTGTTGGCGACGGAAGGTCGGGGGACAACTTGAGGAGGAAGTTCCAGTACCGGGACCGCCAGCGAAAGAGCGGTTCGCCTCCCCCTCGCTCCGTGTACCAGAGGTAGTTCTCACCCGGTGGAACTCCGGGTAGAAGGTCAGCCCACTTCCCAGTGAGTTGTTCGCCCACCTCGGGTTCGGTGACGAGCCCCTCTAGCGCGTGGCCAGCCGTGACGTGGGGGCGGTCGCCGCCTCCGGACTGGGATCGTTCGACGAACCCGTAGTGAGTCGCCTCCGGTACCCGCGGAAGTGGAAGCCCCTTCGGTGCGCCGACGATGAACAGCCGCTGCCGGTTTTGGGGAACACCGAAATCTGCAGCGTTGAGGACCTCGAACCGGTAGTCGTAGCCGGCTTTGGCGATGCCCTTGAGTAGACGCTTGAACGATGGGCGCGATTGGCGGTTGTTGAAGGTCAGCGCTCGGACGTTCTCAAGGATGAACGCCCTAGGGCGTGACTCGCGGAGGATCCTCACGTACTCGTCGAGCAGCGAGGCATCTGGGTCAAGCCCGTCCCTCTTCCACTCGAGCCACATCCCGCTCTTGGAAAACGGAGTGCAAGGAGGACCGCCGATGAGCAGGTCCGGGTCACGTTGGAGGCCAGCAAGGAGCACGTCCGTCGCCACGTTCAGGATGTCGTCGCGCACGACCGGCTGAGTCAGGTGTGAGAAGTTCTTCTCCAACGAGTCTGCGGCGTCCGAGTCGTACTCGACCGCAGCCTGGACCTCTGCGCCAGCCCGCTCAGCTCCGAGGTCGAGACCTCCGCACCCACTGAACAGTGACACCGCGATCGCCATTCACCGAGGCTAGCCGGAGCAGCGAGGGCGAACGTCGATTGAGCCTATGGCTTCCTATCGAGTCTGAGCGGTCCACCGCGCACCGTTCCAGAGCCGCTGAACGTGGAGGCCCGTCGGGTCCGGCGCCCAGATCGCCGGACCCGGGGATGGGTAGCGCCGGCGGGATCGGCGAACTTGGCCTAGCAGGGTCTCGACGTCGTACCCGGCTCGCTCAAGCTGCCGGAAGTGGTACCGGACGAGGAACCGTGCGGCTCGCTTGTCCCGTCGGCTCCATCGGCGCCGGGCTGCCAGCCTGTGGCCCGTCCGGACATGCTCCAAGGCGAATCCGTGCCCGTCACGTCGTACCGCTCCATCGCAGGCGGAGGCAAGGTAGTCCACGGCGTCACGTACCGTGGCCTCCGCTGGACTACGTCGACGCATCAACATGTGGAGTTCTCCGATCTCGGTTGCAGAAAGCATCCTCGAGACGAGTGCCACGAACGGTGGCAGACATTTCCGCAGGTCAGAGCACTGGAGAGGTGAAGGAGAGATGCCCATCTCGGGCATCTTCGGCGGAGAGATGAACGAGAGATCGGCGGTGAGCTGGCGGTAGAGGTCCGAGCCTCACGGTCGGGCCATGAAGCACATGGCCTGCAGAGAACTCAGCGCCGCCCTCGCAGACGAGTGGCGGCACACCGCCTCCGAGCGCCGATCGGGGGACCGGCTTGCGGCCTGGTCGACGGCCGAACCCGACCTCATCGGCCTCAGTTCGCTCAACGACGTCGTCGACGTCATCGCGGTGCCGATCGGGATCCCACAGGAGCGTTCGGTGGCGGTGACCCAGGCGGTGATCAGGTTGGCCGACGACGACCCGCTGGCTCGACGGTTGCTGCTGCAGGTCATGGCGCCGATTCTCGTGAAGGAGATGTTCCGGACCCTGGCCGTGTTGCGACTTGCCAAGGTCGAGGTCGACGACACCGAGGTGATCTCGGTCGTGCTCGGATCGGCCACCGACGCCATCGCCTCGGCCGCCGGCTCGACGCTGGAGTGGCCGCTGCGCAACCTCCACCGCCGCTTGACCAAGCGCCTCGTGCGGCGGCGGGAGAAGCTGATTGCCGAGGTGCGGGAGCGGCTGGAGTTCCTGCCTGAGCAGGACTGCGAGGCCCCCGTATCGGAACCGTCGTCCGCCGTGCTGCTCGCTCAGACACTTGAGCTGGCGGTCTCTCGCGGCATCGTCAGCGGTGATGACGCCCACCTCGTCTGGGCGAGCGTGTTCGAAGGCGAGACCAGCTTCACGCTCGCCGCTGGCAACGCCCGCGAGGCCGAGCGCCTACGCAAGCGCCGCACTCGGGCTCGGCAGCGCCTCGCCGCTCGCCGGCGCGAACTGGTCGAGGTGATCGCCGTATGAGCGCCACCCACGGATCGGGCTCCTCGGCCGACAGCGACACGATGCTGATGCTGGCCATCATCGGGGCCGGCGTCGCCTCGGTTGCGGTGTGGGCCGGCGCCCAGCTCGCATCGCTGATCCACTCCGGGTCGACACTTGGGGTCGGTGCGTCGCAGGGCTTCCGTGCGATGTTCCGCCTTCCCGCTCACGCGTCCGACCCTCGTCTCGCGTGGGACGAACCAGCGGCATCGCAGCTCCCGGGTCTGGTCGTGTACTGGTTGACGACCGGGATCGTCGTCACCTTGGCTCTCGGCATTGCTGTCGCCCTGACGTTGAAGCTGACCTCGACATCGGTCGGAACCGACCGAGCCGATCGCCTCGGTGTTGCTCCGAAGGCTCGCCTGGCCCGTCGGCGCGACCTGAAGCCGCTCATCGTCGCCAAGCCGACGGCCGGCCGGTTCGTGCTTGGCAAGGTCGGACGACATCTCGTGGCCACCGAGGATCGACGCAGCCAGGCCGAGCGAGCACAGCGTGACCGGAGCCGAACCCGAGTTGGGGACCGCTCCGCGGTGGTGGTGGTCGGCCCGTCGCGTTGTGGCAAGACGGCCAACGTGACCGCCGGGGTGCTCGACTGGGACGGGCCCGCCATCCTGTCGTCGGTCAAGGACGACCTCTACCGGGCCACCATCAAGCGGCGCCGGCAGCTAGGCCAGGTGTACGTGTTCGACCCCTTCGGTGAGCTCGAAGAAGACCTTGGGGCGAAGGTCGAACGGGTCGGATGGTCGCCGCTTCAGGCATCGGTCACCATCTCCGGCGCCCAGCAAGCTGCCGCCACCCTGCTCGACGCTGGCCCGTCCGAGGGCGTGACGAACGCCAACTACTGGTCGACGAAGGGGCAACAGCTCCTGTGGCCGATGCTGTTCGCCGCCGCCGTGAACAACCGCACGATGGGCGACGTCGTGCGATGGATGACCCTGCAGGACGGCAACCAGAGTGGCGGCAGCGAGGTCGCCAAGTTGCTGGCTGAGACGGTGAGGAGCGCCAGGAGCGCCGAGGCGCGCCAGGCACTTGCAGCCTTCACGGGCTTCTGGATGCTCGACTCCCGGACACGGTCCGACATCTTCTCGACCGCCCAGACCGTGATCACTGCGTGGGAAGACCCGTACGTCGCCGCGGCCTCGGCCACCGAGGTCGCCACGAACGATGGCGTGCTCACCCAGCAGGCCATGGATCTGCGGCTCCTGCTGACCGGCAACAACACTCTCTACCTGGTGCAGCCGCTCAAGTCGGTCGAGCGATTCGCTGTGTTGTTCGGCGGGCTCATCGGCGCGCTGCTGCGGGATCAGGCCTACGAGATCTCCAAGCGTGCCGGCGAGCCGATCCCGCCGACCTTGGCGGTGATTGATGAGGCTGGCAACACGCCGCAGCGCTGGCTGCCGGACGTGGCGTCGACGTGCTCGGGCATTGGGATCCGGCTCGTGACGGTGTGGCAGTCGTTGGCGCAGATGCGGGCGATCTATCAGGCTCAGACCGACTCGCCGCTCACCAACCACGGATCGAAGATCTTCTTCTCGGGGCTGTCCGACCGGGAGACCCTCGACTACGCAAGCCACCTCGGTGGAGACGAGGAGGTGCCGCAGCAATCGACGTCGAGCGATGTCGGTTGGCGGGCCGAGCGGCGTTCAGTGGCGATGTCGACCACGAGGGTTCGCCTGCTCCCGCCCGATCTGCTGCGCCAGGTGCCGCCCGGGTCGGCGTTGCTGCTCCACGGCACACTCCCGCCTGCGCATCTCGTCGGTCGACGACCGTGGGAGGACCGCCGGCTTCGGGCCTTGGCTGCGGGGCAGGGCCCTTTGCCAGCGCCTCCCGATCGGTCCAAGCAGTTCGAGACGGCGCTTAAAGCCAAGGACGAGGTCTCGCCGTTCGTGCGGGCCCACATGAACGCGATGGCGAGGCTTACCCCGGTGAATAAGCCGAAACCTCAGCCCGAGGACGCGACGGCTCCCGACGGGACGACGTCGCAACAGAGCGGGAAGGACTCCGCCGTTGATGTCGCATCGGTCGTCGGCGCCGAAGGGGATGAAGCGGCGGCCTTGGCCGGTCTTGGCCATGAGGTCTCGGCTCGAGCCATCGACGACTGCGCGGAGGACACCGGTGAGCCTGGTGGTCTGCGGTCAACATCGGGGGAGAGCGATCCGACCGACGACGAACACCAGACCGAACTCGCTCCGGCTGGTGAGCCCGTCGAGGATGAGCCTGCACTGACCGCCGACGAAGCTGTCGGGGCGGAGGATGAGCAGGACCACGATGTCGCCCACATGCTCGAGCTTCTTCGACGCCATCGGAACGCTCGGCCTGAACTCGGCATCGAGCGGTAGCGGGAGAGTGCAGCGAGGGGCGGCTTACGCCGTCCGTCGCTGGGCACGTCGGAAGGCCGCCAGCTCGGCACGTGCCTCATCAATCTGGGATGAGGTGAGCGAGTTGATGAAGGCGACAAGGTCCGCAGACCATCGGACGTAGTCCCGTTCGGCATCCTCGTGACACCAGCGGTCGTCGCCCCGCATCCGATGAGTGTGGGTTACCGCCTGGAAGTCGTAGCTGTTGAATGGCCTGCCGTCCGGGCGAGACACGCGCTCCAGAACGTCCTTCATGAAGTAGGGGTGGCTGCGCCGCGGATCGACCTTGCGCTCGATGAAGATCGGGTCATCGGAGGGATCCTCGCCGCCGGCCTTTACACCCACCACAACGTCGGCGGCCTCGATGCGCTTCATCGACTGCAGCTTCACTCCGTAGATCGTCATCAAGCGGGAAGTGTCGACGCCGTCCTCTTCGAGGCTGGCTGCAGCCTCACCGAGATTGCGGAGGAACTCGTCGATGACTCCGCTGGAGTGATTGATCTCCCGCTCTCCCCGCAGGTACGAAATCGGATCGATCGGAGGTTCTGTGCCCAGCGGGAGGAGCTGCCAGGTGATCTCGTCAGCGAGCTCCTGGCCGAACTCCTCGCGGAGAAGGTCGCGGTAGTTCGTGATACTTGTCTGGGCCAGCGAGTAGACGATGATGCCGAAGGATGGCTGGTTGTAGAAGTGGACTGCGGCGTCTCGGTAGGTGGTCAGTTGGCGAAGGTTCGCTTCGATGGCGCGAAACGGGATCCCCGGAGGCCATGCTCGCCGGTGGACCGCACGATTGAGAGCGTCCTGCCAGGTGAGCGTTCGGTACGGCTGGCCGACGGACTTCTTGTAGAAGATCGAGACTCTGCGCTTCGACAGCAGCGCCTTCAGCATCAGCTCCCAGGCGTTCAGCAGCAGGATGACAAGAACCTCGTCCCGGTAGTCGAAGCGGGGCTTGTTGTAGATCTCGATCGACCCGACCATCGCCGATTTCGAGTTCGCGAGTAGGCGCTTGTATGAGCCGAAGTAGTTCACGATCTCACTCTCGCGCGGCCACCAGTGGCAGCGTTCGACCCTTCAGCGCGGCCGCTGCTAGCGCCCTCGGCGCAGCACCTGCTCGTGGGCCTTCGGCATCGCCAGGTAGCGATCGATCTCGGTGGTGACCCTGTCCCACGCCCTGGCCTTGGCTGGCGTGGCCGGCTTCGGGCCGATCGCTCCGGCCAGACCCCGAAACGATCCCAGCGCCCCGTTTCCGGGGGTGACGTGGAGGTGCCGGTGCCGATAGTTCTCGATGGTGCGCGCAGCGGCGTTCCAACGTTCTCGGTCGCCGTGGTGCCGGGGCCGTTGCCCGAGGCTCTCGGTGAGGTAGCCAGCGGGGCGGGTGACGGCGACGTCGATGCGTCGGTCGAATGCCCGGTCGATGGTGGCGATTCGCGCGTTGATGGCGGCACGGCTGGCTGGGTCGCCCTTGCTGGCTTCGAGTCGCTGCCGTGACCGAGCCACGGCCGTCTGGGCACCGGCCACCTCGATTCGGGCGTCGTCAGCCGATCGGCGGTTGAGCTCTCGGTCGAGCGGCGTCTGGCGGAGAAGCGGGTTGTCGAGTCGCGCCGTCCGGCCTAGGCGCTGCTGAGCGCCGTGAAGCGAGCGTTCCGCTTCGGCGAGACCTTGTTCGGTGGCGGCGTGGTCGTGGGTCGGGGAGTGGGACTGCGCTCCCCGGAGCGCGACATGCTCGGTGGCGAGGTCGGCGAGCGGCACGTTCGCGAGGTGTTCGACGTCGGCTGCGAGGACCGCCTGTGTGACACGGTCGTAGTGCGCCCACTGCTCGGTGGCGTCTCCGGGCACGGGTTCGGCGACGCCGCCATCGATCGTGACAGCGTCGGTGTCCCAGCGGGCCCGGTAGATGGCTGCCTCGCCGACGGCGTGGTCCCAGAGTTGTCGGTGGGCGCCGATCGGCGGGCGCGGTCCGAGAGCTGCGATGGTGCCGGCGTCGGGTGTCTGGATCGCTGCGGCGGCGATCCGCTGTTCTGCCAGGGTGCGTGCTCGGCCGCCGACTTCGGCGAGAGGTCGGGTGGCGTCGTTTGCGATGGTGTGCGCGGCCGGATCGGCGATCGAGGCGAGGTCTGCGCCCCGGGGCTTGGAGAGGGAGTCGGCGAGTGCCTCCAGTGCGGTGCGGTCGTCGGCGATGACGGGAAGCTCGGGGGGTTCGAGTAGCTGGTCGTCGGGGGCGATGGTGTAGGTGCGTTGGTCGTTGCGGCCCCGGGTGAGTGCCACGTACATGCCCTCGGTGTTGACCGCGCCGGGTGCGGCGAGGTTGCGGCCGGCGTCGAAGGTCTGGCCCTCGGCCTTGAAGGAGGTAACGGCGTATGCGGGCGTGATGCCGCCGCCTCGGCCGGGTCCGACCTCGGTGGTGATGAAGTCGTGGGGGACCGTGATGGTGCCCAACCCGTCGAAGTCGACGACCACGTCGGGTTCGGACCGGCTCCCGGTGATGGCCACGATGGTGCCTTCGGACCCGTTGATGACGTGGTCTCGCCGCTCGGCTCTTTCGGCGCGGAGGTCGCTGTTGCGGGCTTGCGCGACGACTCGTTCGCCGATGTGGAAGTCCGTGTCGCCGATGGTGACGGGCTGATGCAGGAGGCCGTCTTGGCGGAGCAGCTCCTGGGCTCGCCGGTTGAGCGCGTGTCGGTCCCCGTTGCGTTCGGCGACCATCTTCGAGGGGTCGGCCTGGCCAGCGAGGTGGCGGCGGTGGTCGACGTACCAGTCGGTGGCCATCTGATCGAGGAGCCGCTCCCAGGTGGGGGCGGTGACGATGCGGGCGTCGGCGTCGAGGCGTTGGAGCGCTTGGCCGATGAGGCCCTCGCGGTAGTCGTCGAGTGCGAGTCGGACCTGGGCCATGTCGGGGCCGGTCTGGCGGCGGTTGCGGTCGAGGGTGGGGGTTCGGTCGGTGAAGTGGGTGGTGAGGTGTTGCCAGAGCCCGCCGGCTTCGACCGATTGGTGTTGTTCGGGGTCGCCGATGGTGCGGACGGTGGCGCCGACTTCGGCGGCATAGCGGTAGAGGCGGTCGAGCTGGCGGTTGCCGATGGTGGAGGCCTCGTCGACGACGATCACCGTGTTGGAGCCGATGACGGTGGACGGGTCGCCTGCGATCTCGATCCGGGTGAGCAGGCCCTCGAGAGTGTGGGAACGGAGGCCCGTCTCCTGCTCGAGCTTGCGGGCGGCGTCGCCGAAGGGTGCGGCTCCGACGGTCCGGTAGCCGGCGTCGTTCCACGCCATGATCGCGGCCCGGAGGGCGGTGGTCTTGCCGGCGCCGGCTCGTCCCACGACAGCTTGGAACTGGTCGCCCGAGCAACAGATGGCCCGGACCATGGCAGCCTGGTCGGCTCCGAGGTCGGGGCTCGTGGCGGTGATGGCGGCTTCGATGGCGGGCGCAGGAACTTTGCCGAAGGAACGGGCTTGGCCGCGCTCATGGAGCTCGAGCACCCGGTCCTCGATCCGCAGCATATGGGGTGTGGTGTAGCGCTGTTCGTCGGGGGCGAGCGACACGGCGGTGTGGCCGTTGGCGAAGGTCTCGCGTTGGTGGGCATCGGCGATGTCGAGCGGGACGACGGCGTCGGTGCCGAGCCAGTGATCGGCGAGGTCTTCGATGACAGAGGCGTGGAGACGGTCGTTGGAGCGGGTGGCGACTGCCTGAATCACGTCACGACGGTCGAAGATCGCGGCCTGCTCGGTGACGCCTCGGTGGCTGGCGAGGTGGGTGAACAGCGCGCTGGTGTCCTCTGACGTCCACGGTGTGCGGTCGTTGGTGTGGCCGAGGTGCTCGACGTCGTCGGCGGTGAGTCCGGCCTCCGCGATCAGGTCGCGCCAGCGGGCATGGAGCTCGTCGGCTTCGACGGATTGGTCCTTCCCGGGACGGGTGGCGAGGGCGGCTCGTTGACGTTGCTCGGCGGTGGCGTAGCCGAGTTCCTCGGAGAGGGTGAGGACGGCCTGTCGACGTGACGACATGGCCATGATGGTGGAGCGGTCGATGCCTTCGATGTCGGCCAGGCCCTTGTGGGGTGCGGCCCAGGAAACGCCGAGCCGTTCGGTGAGTTGGTGGCGGAGCTCGGCGCCAGCGAGGTAGCCGGCGGTGGTGGCGTGGGCGAACAGGCCTCGAGCGTCGACGGCTCGGATCTGGCCGGCGGAGTTGGTGGCCATGTTGGCGATGACGACGTGCTCGTGGAGCTGGGGTTCGAGGGCCCGGTTGGTGTTGTGGCGGTAGCCGGCGGCGACCATGGCGGTGGCCGTCTCACGCTGACCGTCGCGGCGGACGTGGAAGCCTTCGCGCTCGAGGTAGGCCATGCCGGTGGCGACCGAGGCGTCGACCGCCTGGTCGATCGCGGCCCGGTCGGCGTCGGTGCCCTGGGCGTAGATGAGCGATACCGACTTGGGGACCGACCAGGTGATGTCGTAGCCCAGGACGACCTTGGCTTCCTTGCGGCTCTCGGCGAACCGTTCGGCCTCGCCTCTGGCGATGAGCCAGCGGCCATCGGCGTCCTTGGCGGCGTCGAGGTAGGCAGCGGGGGTGTCGGGGCGAGGCATGCCCTGGGCGTCGGCGTGGCGTTGAGTAGCCCGGAGCGCGGCGGTCTCCTTAGCGAGACGGCGGATGTAGGACGGATCGACGCCGACAAGCTTGGCGACCTGCTTCGGATCGAGAAGCTCGTCAGGATCTCGCTCGCCGGTGGACGGATTCTTGGACTCGCCCCGGGCCCGGCCGTTCGAGCCGTTCGCCATCACGAGCTGCTCACCGGTCCACGGGTCCTGGCCGAGCAGGATTCGACGGAGCGCTTCGGGGTGGACGTCGCGGCCGAGGTCGAAGTGCTCCGGCTCGGTGCCGGAGCCTCGCCACTTGCCGGGTGCCTCGGCGGAATCGGCGTAGTAGCCACGGGGTCCGCCCGAGCCGCTGAGCGCTCGGGTGAGTGGAGCCGTGTCAGGAGCGGCGCTGCCCTTCTGTGAGCGCCTGGACTCGACCGAGGCTCCGCGTCCCTGGTCGGTGCCCTCGAGGTATCCCACGATGTTGTCCACGGCACGGCGGACGTCGCCTGCGGATGCGCCGAGGGTGGTGACGCTCACGTGCATGCCTCATCTGTGGCCCGCGCCTATGGGCGATTGGGACACGCTGCTCCACACATTGTCCCGAGCGGCTTCAGGGGCGACGGAGAGATGCGAGATGGCATCTCTCTGCACGCAGGTCCGAAGGACCTGCAGTTGTGTCTGACGGATTTTCGTTGGAGAGATGAGTATTCGTGGGCAGGCTCGCTCGACTGCCGGGCGCTGTGCCCGCTCGCGTGAGACGGCCGCTGTTCAGGGACTCGGAGCGGGGGAATCCGTCGTCATCTCGTCGATCGCTGAGGCAGAATGACAGCTCTGTGATTTGAGGACGGTCTGGCGATGGCGAAGCATCCGGCGAGTGATGAAGTTGCAGCCGCCCTTGGCGCGTTCGTAACTGGCGGCTTGGGTCCGACGCACACGAAGCTCACTGGCGCCTTCACCAGGGCAGGCTATGGACGGGTGTCGACGTACGACGGCATGAGCGAGGATCTTCGAGCCAAACCGAACAAGGAAACCAGGGTTCGGGAGACTGTCAGTGCTGCCGCCCGGGATCCGCACCGCGCCCGCGAGCTTGTGGACTCGATCCTGGTCGAGTTCCGAGCGCATGGGTTCTTCAGCGCGTCCAGCAGCGAGGCAGACGAGGCAGAGCGCGTGGCGAAGGTCCGGACGCTCCAACGTGCCTTCTCACGTATCGACTGGGAGCTCGACGACGAGGGCGTGCTCAGGCCAGCCGGAGTTGGTGTCGTCGGTTCGGTCAGCGGGCGACAGGCGATCGAGGATCAGCTCGATCGCCTGCGCAGAGCAACAGACGATCCCGCCCTGCTTCTTGGCACGGCGAAGGAGATGCTCGAGTCGACAGCGAAGTTCGTCCTCGAGTTCTTCGCCGTCCCGTATACGACCCGAAGCACCTTCGACGAACTCTGGTATCACGCTCGCGACAGGCTCGGACTCTTGCCTGAGCAGGTCGACGTGAGTGCACCGGGTGGTGCCCAGGTAAAGGCGATGTTGGGTGCGTCTTGGGTGATCGCCAAGACGGCGAACGAGATCCGCAACATCGAGGGAACGGGCCACGGGAGAACCCTTCCAACGGGCGTGACGCCTGAGATGGCGCTCCTAGTGGTTCGTGAGTCCTGCTCGATCGCGGAACTCGTTCTCGCCTCGCTCGATCGCATGGCAGGCAGGTGACCTGTTCGATGACCGGGTGTTCGACCGCTCCAGGGTCGATGCGGCCCTGGAGCGGTGCGAGTCGCTAGAAGGGCTCCTGACCGGGCCCGTACTCTGCTGGCTCGGCCGGTTCGCTCGAGGCGTTGGGGGAGTCCAGGTAGCCGACGAGCGCTGCGACCACTTCGTACCTCTCTCGGGGCTTGCCGGTTTCCTTGTCGGTCCACTGGGAGTGGGAGAGGCGTCCGGTGATGGAGACGAGGCGGCCCTTGGTGAGGTACTTGTGGTGCTGTTCGGCGGGGGTGCCGAAGCACTTGATCGGGATGAAGTCGGCGCCTTCGGTGCGGCCTCGGTCGACGGCGAGTCGGAAGGTGCAGATGGGGTTGCCGTTGGTGGGTTCGAGTCGGGGGTCGGTGGCGAGTCGGCCGACGAGGGTGATGGTGTTCATGGTGTGTGCCTTTCTGGTTGGTGCCCCTGGGTCGGGGTGTTCGGGGTGGCACAACCGCCGGGTGTGAGCGGTGACGCAGCCCGTAGGGCCGTGACCCTCTTCGTCGGGGCCTAGCGAGGGGCTGCCCGCAGGGTGGCCGTACCCGTCAGGGCCGAGTGGTTTCGGCGAAGGGGGTTGCGTCGGAGCGGTCCCGGTGGAGCATGACGCCTCGATGTACCCCGGTCTGGGGAGGTGCCGGCCAGGTGGGCGCGCCGTGGACACGGCGTCGTCGGTTGTCTCGCTCCTGCGGTCTTGGGCGCACTGGAGCCTGGCGCGGCTGCTCGGTGTCGGTGTCGTCAGGGCTGGTGTTGGTGTCGACGATCTCCGGGCGGGTGTCTCGGGTCGTCGAAGCGCTCACAGGTCGAGCGCGGGTCGGTGTCGGTTTCCGGTGTCTCGGCCGGACTGGGGACGGCCTGGCCGGTGGGGCCGAGCTGCGGCGCGTGGTGGTGGCTTCGGTGGAGGCCGGACGCCCGGCCGGCGGTGGGCCGGCCGGGGCGGGTGTTCAGGTGAGGGCGTGCCAGTGGTCGGGCCAGAGGCAGGCGGGGTGGGAGCCGAGAGCAATGGCGGCTCGGTCGGCTTGCTCGGCGGGGATGCCGTGGATTATCCAGCGGTGCACGGTTCGGCGTGAGACTCCGATTCGTTGGGCGAGGGTCTCGATCGTCGCGGCTTGGGCTTCGATGGCGAGGGGCGCGAACGGGAGGCGAACGCTGGCGGGCCGCTCACGCTGCCTCCTCTTCGGTGAGGCCGGCGGCGAGGGCATCGAGGTGGTCGACGGCTCGTTGGGCGGCGGCTGCGGTGCGGAACAGGATCTTGGGGTCCTCGCCGAGCAGGTCGATCCAGTGGGCGAGGTAGGCGGCGTGGTCGTCTCGGGGTTGGGTGGTAATCCCGAGGCGGGCGGCGGCGATGGCGGCGCCGAGCTCGGCGACGAGTTCCTCGGTGGCGTATTCGGGGCTGCCGAACGTGGCGGTGAGGTCGAGCCGGTCGAGGCGGCTTCGGTGTCCGGTCCAGTGGATGTGTTCGTGGAGGGATGTGGCGAGGAACGCTTCGGTGTCGTGGAACTGGTCGGGGTGGGGGAGGTAGATCCGGTCGGCGGTCGGGGCGTAGTAGGCACGGTCGCCTCCGTAGACCACGTCGGCGCCGGTGGCGGCGAGCCATTCGTCGGCGGGCGTGTCGGTGGTGGGCGCGGGCTGGGGGTCGTGGCCGTCTACCTGGTGGGCGTTGAACACGGCGTAGCCATCGTCGGGGGTCCCCTGACGCGGCCTTGTTCGGGTTGCCTACGCACAAGAAGACCACGACCGGGTGCTCGAAGCGCTGGGCGTGCAGATCGGGACCCGCATCCTCCGGTCGCCGGACCGACTCGCTGATGCGGTTCGCGAGATCGAGGAGTACTTCGCCCACAAGCGTCGCGCCTTTGACCTCGACGTTGACCTGTCACTGTCGCACGGGTTTCGACGCCTCGTACAGGCCCGCATGCCCCGGACCGTGTCGAGCCTGAAGTTCCGGAATCACGCACCGCTGTCGGCGGCTCCCTCGTAGTCTTGTCCGCGTGGACCTGCTCCGATTCGCTATCGAACCCGTATCGGAGGACGTCGATCGTGGCTTCGAGGTTCAGATCTTCGTCAACGACGTTGAGATGACCAGCGCAGGCGCTGGCCTTGGCATGGACCCTAACGACCTTCTCCTGCCGGCAAGCCGATTCTGACCGGCGGACCAGCCTCATCGCGTGCCGGTGGCGCGATGCGACTGCGGCGTCTACGGGTGCGGCTCGACCGACATCATGATCACGGCTGAGGAGGACGTTGTTCACTGGGACTGGCTGATCGAGAAGCCCATGAACCGACGGGTGACATTCAACAGAGACCAGTACCTGTCCGAAGTGCGGCGGCTGGAAACGGACCGGTCCTGGGAAACGCCCGAGCGCGTCGCTGTCCGCTTGGTGGCGCAGTCCGGCGCGCTGGAGCAGCTCGTGCATTCAGGACTCCGCTACGGGTTCTCCGGCGACTACTACGCGGATCCCACCTTCTTCCAGGTTTCCCTCGTGTTTGACGACGCCTACCAG
>CXWK01003418.1_pt1 | contig 18870 bp, 16 predicted proteins | sample 590851 | NCBI WGS metagenome assembly CXWK01 (sample SAMEA3498364, study PRJEB10139) | wastewater metagenome | biome: wastewater treatment plant; material: activated sludge | place: Denmark | collected 2014-08-01 | reverse complement strand
GGTCGCAGTAAGAAAGAAGCAGAGCAAATGGCGGCGAAGGAAGCGTTGACGCAGTTGGCGTGAGCAAGAGGTCGCGGACCGACTAGAAGGAGGCATGGTGATGGCGCAGCAGCGATGGAGCAATCGTTTAAGAATCGCGGGAATGATGAGTCTGTTCATGACAGTCGGGATCGCGGGAATCGGCCTGGCCGCCGATGCCGCTCCGGCCGGAAGCGAATCTGTCAGTGCGAGTAACGCGCGTGCGGTCATCAAGACGAAGTTCGGCGATATCGAGATCAAGTTTCTTCCGGACGTCGCCCCGAAGCATGTCGAGAATTTCATCAAGTTGGCCAAGTCGGGGTTCTATAACGGTACGATTTTCCACCGGGCGATCCCGGGATTCATGATCCAGGGAGGCGATCCCAACACAAAGGATTCGCTGAAGAAGGGGGCGTATGGCCAGGGCGGCCCGGGGCACAATGTCAAAGCCGAGTTTAGCGATCTCCCTCACAAGCGTGGCGTGGTATCCATGGCGCGGGCGCAGGATCCGGACAGCGCAGGATCCCAGTTTTTTGTCGTCGTCGAGGAGTCCCGGTTCTTAGATCGTAAATATACGATCTTCGGCGAGGTCGTCAAAGGCATCGGGGTGGCGGACAAGATCGTGGCGCTGCCGCGAGTCATGTGCCAGACCGGCGCACCGAGTCCTGCGGATAAGGGGCCATGCGACAACCCGATCGATCGGGTTGAAATGACTGTGACGATTATTGAGTAGGTGAGACAGCGGTGTGTCCGGGCCGATCTCTTCACGAGTGTCGGCCCGGAGCAGACCGATATCGGTCAGAAGGGTTGGTTCTGCCGTTGGGCGCGGACCAACCCTAAGAAGTGAGCGAGCGCCTTGGTCATTCGCTCGGCATGAGAGGCGGAGCGAAACAGCAAGGTATCTTCAGGGAACTGTGCTTCGAGTTCGGTGACGGCTCCGGTACAGAAACTGGTCTTCATGATGCAGGGGCCGCTGCTCTTGCACGTGATGCGGACGCCATACAGGACCAGGTTGTTCTCTTTCGTGTCTTGGCCCTGATACTCGATCGTGTCGATATCGTGCAGATCGAAGTGCGTGAAGCCCGTATTGACCTCATCATGTCCGTGATTGAGTTCGATCGTGCCGAGTTTGGTTCCGGTTGGAATGACACTGTAGATCTCGGTAATTTTCGTCGGTTTTCCCGCCTTCGGATTTCTGCAACTCAGGCTCCTGACAAAGCCGTGAGTATTGGCCATGTCGCTGATGAACTGCACGGTGTCATCCAGGCTCTGTCCGGCGGCCGCTGCGGGTAATAAAATAATGCAGGCTAGTGCCCATGCCAGGCCCGTTGTGTTGGGCGACTGCTGTCGCCGGTTCCTACTCCCGTGATGCATGGTCAGTCTCCGTGAGGGCGTTGTGCTGGATTCGTTCAGGCGACCCCTACCGTACTGAAACCGCATACACACTGCAATCCCTACTTTGGCGCAGCGTGAGCAATGGTGCACTGCTGCCGGTGGGTCGGGCAATGCCTGCGTGGGAAGTATCGACGTGACTACGCCACGTCTTGCGCGATTTCGGCAGGAGGAAGAGCCGGGAAGATCGTCGGATCGAGAGGCATGATCGGCGACAGGTCGATCTGTTCGGCGATGGGGCCGAATCGGAACGTATTCATTAATGTAGAAATCCGGAACTCCATCTTGTCGAGGTTGAGATAGTGGAGGAATTGCGAGAGCAGCGGTCCTTCCATGTGCGGCTGTAGAGGATCGAGTTCCCACGGATGGAAATACATGACCAGGGGACGACCTTTTTGTTCAGTCCGTCGCAACAGCCCGCAGAGCGCCGGGAAGGGGAGCAGCCGGAAGTAGCTGCCACCGGCAATGGGAAGTCGCACTCCGCCGAGGTTCACCGTGGATGGGGGGATTTCCCAAATGGGGCCGGAAGAGGTCTGTCTCAGATGGTGCCAGGGATCGGACCCGGGCAGGCCGCAATGGTCGTGCCGGATCGGGACGATGCTGGAGTCGTAGGTGTAACCCTCCTCCGCCAGAATCGGCAAGGCCCACAGCGTTTCACGCGTAATGGTGAAGCCCGGCGCGCGATAGCCCTGGACCGGAGAGCCCGTAAGGTCTTCCAGGATCTGTTTGGCTTTTCTCACGTCCGCACGAAACAATTCAGGCGTCTGGGCTGTGACCAGCTCATGGCCGTACCCATGTGAGGCAATTTCATGGCCGCATTCGGCGATCTGCTTAATGAGCCCGGGATGACGCTCCGCAACCCATCCCAAGACGAAGAAGGTTGCCCTGGTCTGGTAGCGGGCGAGGAGATCCAGCACCTTGCAGGTGTTTGGAGTGACTCGACTTTCAAATGATCCCCAATGCCGTCGACGAATTGGGGAATCGAAACGGGAAACTTGAAAGTGTTCTTCGATGTCGAATGTCAGGCAATGCACTGGTGTGATCCTTGGGTGTAGGGTTTTGCCTACTAAGCGAGAAAAGTAAGAGCTGCCATATGCATGCTGAAGAAGGCTACCAAGAAGATCTTTTCGACCGCTTTGTATACTATGTGCGCAGGACGAAGTAAAGCAAAGTTTAAGCCATGCACTTTAGCTAAGCATTTCAATCTGATAGCAATTATAGGCGGGCATACTTCGCGCGACCGTATCATCGAATTCACGCATCGAGTATCTTAATAGATACACCCATGCGTGGTGATGAGGTGATGATTGGTGCGCTGATAGGCTGAGGGGAAATGAGGTGCTATGGGAGCCTTGAGGCTTGGTGCTCAGGCCGCCTGTCTAGTGGAGAGGCTGTTCGGTAATTGTTGTTGAAGCGGCACGGTGAATCGAAAGACGGAACCGGACCCTGGTTCGCTTTCCGCTCCGATATGCCCACCCATCAATTCAACAAGCTGTTTGCAGATGGCCAGTCCCAACCCAGTTCCGCCATATTTCCTGGTGGTGGACCCGTCAGCCTGCACAAACGGCTGGAATAATTTTGAAAAGGCGCTGGGTTCAATTCCGATTCCATTGTCCGAGACGGAAAATCGGATATGCGTCACCCGCTCCTGCTGCGCCGACAGTTCGCCATACCTGGTCGCAGGAAACTCAAGGCCTTGTTCGGCTGGTCGCTGATCGAGTTCCACCAGGACGGAGACGGATCCGTGCTCACTGAACTTGATGGCGTTCGCGAGCAAATTGCTGAGGATCTGTTGCAGTCTCGCCGGGTCACCACACAGGCCGCTTGGCACGTCCTCGGCGATCCGCGAAGTCAGCAACAAACCCTTCCGTTGTGCTCGTTCTCCAAAGAGTGCCAGGACACGGTCTAGAAATGTGGGCAAGTCGAAGTCCAGCAGTTCAAGGGACAGTTTCCCGGATTCGATTTTGGAGAAATCCAGAATGTCGTTGATGATGACCATCAAGGCATCGCCCGATGAGCGGATCGTCTGGGCGCAGTCAAGCTGTTCGGCGGTAAGGGGTGTGTCCAGCAACCAATCTGTCATGCCCAGGACGCCGTTCATGGGGGTACGGATTTCGTGACTCATGGTGGCGAGGAATTCGGATTTGAGTCGGGCGCCCTCAATCGCGGCATCGCGAGCTTGCGTGAGCGTGGCCTGACTCTCCCGGAGTTCCTGGAGGACCTGGTCGGCGCGCACCATATAACGAATTCTGTGGGTCAGCAGCATCGCATTCAGCGGTTTGACGATAAAATCGGTCGCGCCGGCATCGTAGGCCTTCGTAATCGACTCAAAGTCGTCCAGTCCGGTCATGATAAGAATGGGAGTATGTTCGCCGCCCGGCAGCCGGCGTAATGCCGCGCAGGTGGCGAACCCGTCCATCCCGGGCATCATGACGTCCAGCAGCACCACGTCCGGCGGACACTTCTGAAAAATTTCGCAGGCTTCAATTCCGTTTTGAGCCTCCTCGACCACCCACCCGGCTTGCTCCAGTGCCTCCCGAGCGAACATACGGATGATGATATCGTCGTCCGTAATCAGTGCATAGGGTGCTCGTCCTGGTATCAGCGGGTTCATGTCTGGTTCTCCTTGGCGATCTCATTTCGAAAGACGGTACAAGCGGCACGATAGTCGGATTCCAACTGGGCAAAGATTCGGTCGGCATCGACGAGCTGTTTTCGGTTCCCCATGACCTCGAGTTCTTTGCAGCTGGCGGCTACGGCAATGGCGCCGAGTTGCGCGCTGCTTGATTTGAGGCGATGCGCCATTGCTTCCAGGGCCATCGGGTCGTTGGCGCGGATGGCGTCACGTAGTGCATCCACGCTTTCTCGCGAATTGTCGAGATACTTGCGAAGCACGGAGGCCAGCACGTTCGGCCGGTTGGGACGTTGCAACGCACGGATGCCCTCCAGGGCCTTGAGGTCCATGCCGGGCGCTGTCGATGAGGTGTCCGCTGCCGGCCCAATCGTGGTTCGGGGTGGCATGGATTGAGTTCCAGGAGCTGCAGCGTTCAGCTGCGCGGCCTGCGCGGGAGGCTCATGGTGACTCAGCCATTTGCGGACGATTCCCTGCAACTGCATCTGGGTGAATGGCTTGCTCAGATAATCGTCCATGCCGGCGGTGAGGCATTGTTCACGGTCTCCCTGCATGGCATGCGCCGTCAAGGCAATGATGGGCAGCCGACGCCGACCGGAGGCTGTTTCGCGACGGCGAATTTCTCCGGTGGCCGTGAGCCCGTCCATTTCAGGCATCTGGCAGTCCATGAGCACGATGTCGAAACGGTCGCGCTCGGCGGCCGCGAGGGCCTGCCGGCCGTTTTCCGCCACCTCGACTTCATAGCCCAGTTGCTCCAACATGCCGACGGCAACTTCGCGATTCACAGGACTGTCTTCGGCCAACAGAATTCGCCCGCTCTGTTTGGGGCTCGGCGCTGCTGCTCCTGCTTCAGATGCGTGTGGGCATGAGGTGTCGCTCGTCTGTCCGGACGAGACAAGGGGCTCTGCCCATTGCATATACGGCGCGAGCTTCGTTGAGAGGCCCGACCCCAGGGGTTGCAGATCCAACCGCGTCGTAAACGCGAAGGTGGAGCCGCTTCCCGGTGTGCTTTCCACGGTGATGGTCCCACCCATGAGTCCGACCAACTGCTTGGCAATGGAAAGGCCGAGACCGGTCCCGCCGTATCGTCTGGTGGTCGACCCGTCCGCCTGAGAGAATGCGTCGAAGATGCGTGACTTGGCCGCCGGCGGAATGCCGATGCCGGTGTCGGTCACGGCGAAGCGCAGCAGGGCCTGGGTGGTGGTTCCTTCCACATACTCGGCGCTCAACGAGACGCCCCCTGTTTCGGTAAATTTCATCGCGTTGCTCAGCAGATTCATGAGGATCTGGCGGAACCGGACCGGGTCGCCCTTGAGGTAGCGCGGGACCGCGTCGTCGATGTGTTGAGAAAGGCGAAGCTGTTTCCGACGGGCCGCTTCGCCGAACAGCTCGAGCGATTCTTCGAGCACCGGTTGCAGGTCGAAGTCGACGCATTCCAAATCGAGTTTCCCGGCTTCGATTTTTGAAAAGTCCAGAATGTCGTTGATGATGGCCAGCAGCGTTCTTCCGGAACGATGCACGGTCGACGCGAGATGTCGCTGTTTGTCCGTCAGCGCACTGTTGAGCAGCAGTTCGGTTGTGCCCAATACTCCGTTCATGGGAGTGCGGATTTCGTGACTCATATTGGCCAGAAACTCGCTCTTCGCTTTGCTGGCGGCCTCTGCGGCTTCCTTCGCGGCACGGAGCTCCTGCTCAGCCTGTTTACGGTCGGTGGTATCGATGTGGATGCCGACCATGCGCGCGGTTACGCCATAAACATCTCGAATCAGACTGCCGCGGGACAGGATCCATCGATAAGAGCCGTCTCGATGTCGAAGACGATGTTCAAGTTCGAACTGGGATCGTTGGCCATCCAGACAGGTCTGGATGGTTTCCTGCACGAATGGTTGGTCGTCAGGATGGATCCGCGTCCGCCACTCGTCGAAGTTATTGGGGAGCGTGATGTCGTCGTAGCCGAGCTGGTTCTTCCATTGCGGAGAGAAATAGATCACGCCTGTGGTGAGGTTCCAGTCCCAGATCCCGATGTGCGAGCCCTGCACGGTCATCGTCAACCGTGCTTCGCTCGTGCGCAGGGCCTCTTCCGCCTCTTTTCGTTCTGAAATATCCACCACGAAGGCGGTGAAGGTATAGGCATTCTCGATACGGAGGGGGGTAATGGCCAGCTCGACCGGGAACTCTGTGCCGTCGCGTCGCAGCGCCGTAATCTCGATTCGTTTGTTCAAGATCGGGCCGTCACCGGTCTTGAGGAACCGCTCAAGCCCGCGTTGGTGGGCCTCGCGGTGCGCATGCGGAATGATGGTGTCTGTCATCGCACGGCCGAGGGCCTCCTGGCGGGTCCAGCCGAAGATCTGCTCGGCCTGCGTATTCCAGCCGATGATAAGGCCTCGCTCGTCCATCCCGATCACCGCGCTCAGTGCAGTGTCGATGATCAGTCTGGTCCGGCCTTCGCTCTTGCGCAATGCTCCTTCTGCGTGAAGCCGTTCGACGGCTTCGAGGGCCAGGGCGACGAGGGAGGCGATCGCATGGCCGAACTGCTGTTCCTCCAGCATCCAGGGGCGAGGCGGGCCGATATGCTCATTGCAGAGTACCCCCACGAGTTTTCCGTTGAAGCGAATCGGAATATCCAGCATGGCGCCGATCCCGAGGGGCTCGAGATAGCAGGCGGTGAACTCACGTGTGCGAGGGTCGCTTCTGGCGTCTGCGGCATCGATCACGCGCTCGGAAAGCAATTCACGGAAGTATTCAGGAAAGTTGGCCGACTTGAGCTCAATTCCCGAGGAGTGGCTGTGCTTCGACGATTCGTAGAGATCTTTGCATCGGATTGAGCCGTGGTCTTCACTCAACAGCCAGATGCTGGTCCGGCTCACTCCGAGGGTCATCGCCGTCGCGCGGGTAATTTCCTGCAACGCCGGTTCCAGGACACCGCTCTGAATGATGCTGTTGCGCGTCAGCTCAAGCAGAGTGGTCTGTTGCCGCCGCAGCAAACTCTCCGTGTGACGACGGATGTCCTCGGTCTGTTTACGTTCCGTAATGTCGCGAAACACGAGCACGGCCCCGGCCGAGCGGTTCTCCTGAACGATCGGTGCCAGGACACAGGACACAGGAAACGAATGCCCGGTGATCGAGGTCAGCAACCCGTCATCGGTCCGGAACGAGCCTCCCTGCGTCGTATCGTCCAGCAGCATCTGGGTGAAGATCGGTTCCGTCAGCTTCGTGCCGTAGGACAAGGAAATCATGTCGTGCAGCTGGCGACCGACGACCTCTTTTTCAGTAAGACCCCACAGCCGTTCGCCCTCGGGATTCAACAGCACGATATTCCAGTGTCCATCGACCACGCAGAGCCCGTCGCCGATGGAGCGGAGGACCGTCTGCAATTTATCCCGTTCCCCGGCGAGCTGGCTTTCCGACGTGCGACGGAGTTGCTCGTTCAGCTCCTGCATTTCGCGCGACGACAGCGCGATGGAGCGTTCCAGGAGTTCGTGCCCCTGGTCGGACTCTAGATAGCTCTGGTTCACCCGTTCGAGGAGCTGTTGCCAGCCGTCGAGCGAGGTAGGCACGGTGGCCTCGTCCAGCCCGATGCGCTTCAGTTGTCGTTTAAGCAGCGGATGCATGGATATTAGTGTTCGGCAATGGTCGTGAGCGTCATGGTTTGGTTATGCAGGTCGCAGGCGCCGCTCTTGTAGGGCGAGATTTCGCCATAGGAGTAGAAGCCGATTTGCCGGCTGCCTTTCGGCAGAATCTCCAGTGTGGCTTCGATTTCCTCTTCGGTCCGCTCACCAAGCACCAGGCGCCGGCCGACACAGCTGATGGCGATGGAGAGCGTCGGCGAATCGGCGTGTGAACCGTTGTGGTGATCGAACGTGAGCGTGGCGGCTTCGGATGCGCCCTGAATCAGCCGATCGAAATTCGCGCGCATCAGCTGCGCGAAGACCCCTTCGGGAATGTCTCCGGCAAACGTCATGGATTGGGTGGCTTCGTCCACGGCCAGAATGGTGCGGACCAGGACTTTCCCCTCTGCCTGCGAGGTTCTGATGGCAAGAGGGAACAGGAGCCCGGTGGCAGGCAGTCCGGAGGCGCGATCCCCCAGATATGCTTTGTAGAGCCCCAGTGCGGGGCGGCCGTCCAGCTCATAGAGCACGTTGCCGATCGATTTGGTGACCTGACGTTCCGGGCCGAATTTATCCCAGCCCCCCTTCGAGCCATGTCCAAGCCGGATGTGGTCGCCATAGAATCCGACGGCGGTCACGTAGCCGCTTTGGGGCGTGCGATCTGTCAACACCCATGTTCGTTTGAAGTGAGTCCCATCGCCCGCCAGCCCGCCGGTGACGACAACGGCCTCTCCCAGCGTGTCATTGAGTCCTTTCACGAGTTCGCTGCCGTTGACATTCAGGCCGTCGGATAGGACCAGGACGCCTCGCAGCGAAGGTTCTCTGAGCTGTGCGGCGATCGCGTGTCCGGCGGCGTACGAATCGTTTGGGGAGTGCACTGCCGCGTGCGCCGTGCGGATCGGGGTGTCGTCGAAGCGCACGGCGGCGACGGCCATGCTGTCATCAGAAATTTCGCATCCGTGAATTTCGCCTGCCGTCGAACAGCCCATCACGTGACTCCGGGGGCAGGCGTCGACGACCTCGCGGATGCGATGCGGAGCATCGATCAAGTCCGGGGCTCCGAAGAGCAGGACGAGGGTCTCCTCCGAATCCAGTGTGGCGAGCGACGCAGGAGAGAAGGAACTACCGGTTTTGATGGAGAAGGTGGCGACATGCATGCGAGGGTTCTCCTTCTAGTTGCCTGATTGCTGTCGTGCGATCATCGTGAAGGTGGTCTCATCGGAGCTGTTCGGCTGCGATTCCGTATCGGGTGAGCCGCTCCTGTCTACGGAGATCGTGAACCAGAAGGTCGTGCCTTGTCCGGGTGTGCTGGTGAGGCCGAGTTGTCCACCCATCATGCCGACCAGTTGCTTCACGATGGCGAGTCCAAGTCCGGTGCCGCCGTATTTTCTCGTCATCGATCCGTCCGCCTGAGAGAAGGAGTCGAAAATCTTTTCCTGAGCATGCAGCGGAATGCCGATGCCCGTATCGGTTACCTCAATGCGCACCCGTCCCTGATCACCTTCGTCCGGTCGCACGAAGACCGCCACATTTCCCGTCTCGGTGAATTTGAGGGCATTGCCGACCAGGTTGGTCAGAATCTGACGGAGCCGGTGCGGATCGCCGTGGGCTATGTCGGGGGTGTCCGGCGCAACGGTCACGCTCAGCGCCAGTCCCTTTTTTCGAGTCTGTTCGTGATAGAGCCCGATGGTTTCGGTGAGCATCTGACGGAGGCCGAAGGGGATGTATTCCAAGACCAGGCGGCCGGCTTCGATCTTGGAGAAATCCAGAATGTCATTGATGATGTGCAACAGGCTGGTTCCCGAGTTGTGTACGGTGTCGGCGTATCGGCGTTGTTTGTCGTTCAGCGGGGTCGTCAGGAGGAGTTCGGTCATGCCGAGGACGCCGTTCATGGGGGTTCGAATTTCATGACTCATGTTGGCCAGGAATTGGGATTTGGCCAGGCTGGCAGCCTCGGCGGCCTCCTTCGCGCGATGGAGGCGCTCTTCCTGTTGCTTTCGCTCGGAAATGTCCTGCACGAAAATGGTGAACTGCTGCGTCCCGCCGACGGTCAGACAGCTCATGGCGATTTCCACGGGGAAACTTGTTCCCTGGCAGGTGTGGCCCAGCATTTCACTACGCCGGTTGAGGATGGCTCCGGGGACTAACCCCGCGTACGGAGTGATGGGGCCTGGTTCAGTTGAGGGGTATGAGGCGGATACGTAGGTGGTCAGGCATTTTCCGATCGCCTCGGTCCGTGGGACGTCAAACATCAACTCAGCCTGGGTGTTCCACCCGGTTATGGTCCCCGTGGCATCCGACGTGATCACGGCGTCGAGGGCGGTTTCGATGATCATGCGAGTTCTGGCCTCGCTTTGCCGGACCTCATTTTGTGCGAGTTCATTGACCCGCCAGAAGTAGAGCAGGGCCGCACATTCGGCCAGGATGAAACCGCCATGGATCAAGGCCCAGGTCCAGGGGTGTGTTTGCCCTTGGGCATGTCCGTACACCATGTCGGGCATGAGCGTGCCCACCACTCCGTGATCGAGGATGATAAATTGGAGCCCGACGAGAAACGGAAGCCAATCCTGGTACAGCACGATGACGGACATCATCACAAAAAAATGAAAGTGCAGTTCGATTTGACCCCCGGAGAGGTGTACCAGGAGGGCCGAAGCTGTCATGAGCCCGCAGGTGGCGATGGCAGATTGGAGACGGCGGCGGACAACGGAAAGCCGTGCGGCGACGGCGATGAAGGCAAGGAGCCCTCCTCCCCCGAGATAGAGGGAGGGACTTGCCTCCATGTAGATACCGAACATCGGCACGCTCAGCACGTGGAGCCAGAGGATCGAAAGAATTCCCCTGTGACGGGAGTTCCATGCCGGTTCGGCCAGTGCATCTCCCTTGGGCAGACTTGCCAGCAGATCCATAACGAAAGAGCCCATGAGTTTCAGTTAGTTGTGGCGATTCGCCTGGCCGCGCTCTTTCGCGCAGTCGTAGGTCTTGGCACGCCTGTATCGGTACAAATCAGCCGAAACTAAAGAGAAAATGAGCGTAGGGAGGTACAGGAATTAATAGGAGCGGGTGGTTACGGGCATGGCGGGGCAGTGACGGATGCCGGCCCGACGAGATGCGGGTTTAGTGGTGGTGATGGCACTCTGGGCCGTGAACATGGGTCGGCTCCTGGGGGGGCGGGGTCAGTTGGCCCGGGAGCACGATCCGGCCGGCTTCGTGCTGTTTGGTCAGATGCTCTGCAATCTCGGGGTGGAAGGTTTTGACGTAGCCGATCATGCCGTTCAGGAAGCGGCGTGATTGAAAGTCCTGGCCTGAAAACTCTGTGAGGATCGCGACCGCGCGATCGAGAATTTCCGGGGCTGAACCAGCATCACTCACCTGTTGAGGCTGTTGTTTGACGAACGTGTCGTATTCCTTCTTGAGTCGTTCCGCGAACACCGGCATCGGGGCCGACGGCACATGAAGGGGGCTCAAGGTCCGACGAAGGGCTTGGATGGCGGCAAAGACTTCGGCATCCTGGCCGTCCCGCCGGTCGTGGAAATAGCCGAAGGTGACGACCTCGATGAGGTTGAACAGCGCGGCCGCCTTTTCGCCTCCCGCCACACTCAGTTGCCGGTAGAGCTCCCGCCGGACCGGGGCAAACTGCTCGCCCAGCCGCTTCTGCTGGTAGTCACTCCCGGTGTCGAGATAGTCGCAGTCAGGAGGACAGGAGATTCTCGTCAGTCGATGTTCCCCGCAGCATTGGCTGCAGATCAAACCGGTGAGGGCGGGACAGGAACGTTTGCCCTTGCGTTGCTTGCAGTAGACACATCGGCTCATTTGCGAGGAGATCCTTCCTTGTCGGATTTCTTGGGTTCGACGAATCCATAGTCCGCCAGTGTGCGTTTGGCCCGATCACCCGATGAAGCCGTCGGCGATTCGAGGCCGTTGACCTCGGCGGCATTGGAGTCTTGGTAGGGGACGAGAATCAGGTGGTTGACTCGGTCGATTCCCACATCGGATGGGCCCGGCAGGTATTCCGCGATCACCTGGAATTTCCCGTTCGGGAGCATGCGCCAGATCTTGCCCTTCGTCCCATCCGAGACATACATGCTGCCCCACCGGTCGAAATCCACGCCGCTGAGATTCTGGAATCGGGCGGTAAAAAATCCGTTCGATGCCAGTTCTGTGAGCGTGCCTTCCGGGGTGATGTCGAAAATCTTTCCGGAATCATAACTCACCACCACCACATGTCCGGTCTTGGGATGCACGGCGACTCCGGAGGGGCCGGCCAAGTGCGCACCGGAGACATACAACGACAACGTCAATGTCGGCACTAGATCCACGCGGTAGATCGCGTTGCCGCCCTGGTCGGCCAGGTAGAGGTGGCCTTGGCCATCGGAGGCCACATCAGTGAGGGACTGGGCGGCGCCGCCGGCTGCGGGGCGTGGGAGCGCCAGAGTGGCGAGAGGTTTACCCGTCGTCTTGTCGAAGGCGCGTAGGGTATCCAGATCGGTGACATAGAGGACGTCATCGACGACCACCATGCCTTTGGGGGCATGGAGCGTGACGTCTCCGCGGCCGCCCTCAATNNAATAGGACCTCGTCGCCGGGTCGGCCAGAAAACTATGCGGAGACTCCAGTCCGCTCACTTGAAGAGCCCAGGCCCAGGGTTGATGGAACAGGACTCCAATGGCCAGAGCGAGCGCCAGGCCGAGGCTCCGGCGGCGCAGTGGCCGTGTGAATCTGCTGTGGCGGATGGTCGTGGAAATCATGAACGAAGGTGTCGCACAGGGGATTCTGTAGATGCATCGTAGCCAAGGGCCTCAGAGACTGTCAAGGAAGCCGGAGGTTGGTGCATGGAGGCGCGACTGATTGCGAAGTGGCTGCGACAGGAGAGGAGCGGTGGAATATCGCTTCCTAACGGGGCGTTGTCGGTGGTCTACGCGGAGCCGCCAGCGTTGACTTGTTGAAAAATTGCCTGCTATGGTGCCGACACTTTTTGATTCTATTCAGGCCAGGGAGGATATCGTGGCAGCTCGAATTATCGATGGAAAAGCGTTGGCACAGCAAGTCCGGGAACGACTGGCTGTAGAGTCGGCCGCGGTGCTGGCCAAAACAGGAGTCAAGCCGGGACTGGCGACGATTTTGGTGGGAGACGATCCTGCGTCGCACGTGTACGTCAGGAATAAACAGAAGGCCTGCGAATTGGCAGGGATCTATGTGGACGATCACAAGTTGCCGGCTAGCACGACGCAAGCAGAGCTGCTGGCATTGATCGAAAAGAAGAACGCCGATCCGAAGATTCACGGCATCTTGGTCCAGCTGCCGCTGCCCAAGCACATCGAGAGCCGCGTGGTACTGGAGGCGGTCTCGCCGAATAAGGATGCCGACGGGTTTCACCCCTACAACTTCGGACGGTTGGTCGAAGGCAACCCGGTCTTCGAAGCCTGTACGCCGAAGGGGGTCATCAAGATGATCGAATCGACCGGCGTGTCGATCGAAGGCAAGCGCGCCGTGGTCGTCGGACGGAGCAATATCGTAGGCAAACCGTTGGCGCTGATGTTGCTCCAACGCAATGCCACCGTCACGATTTGCCATTCGAAGACGAAGGACCTTGCGGCGGTCTGCCGTGAGGCCGATCTGCTGTTGGTGGCGATCGGGAAAGCCAAGTTCGTGACGGCGGATATGGTGCGAGAGGGTGCGGTCGTGATCGACGTGGGCACCAACAAGCTGCCGGACGGCAAGCTCTGCGGCGACGTGGATTTCGAGCCGGTCAGCCAGAAGGCTGGGTGGATCAGCCCGGTTCCCGGCGGAGTGGGACCGATGACGATTGCGATGTTGCTCGACAATACGGTTGAATCTGCTAAGAGAATGGCAGGGATGAAATAGGGTTGATCGAGAGGCTGCCGGCTGATTTGCTCGCCGGCGCCGACGGGACCTCGATATTCCTCGCGTCGCATCACGCGCGGCCTCGGTAGGCCCTCGCGAGGCGTGCGCAGTATGGAGCCAGCGGCTTGTCCGTTGCGACAGTGGAGAAGGGCAGGTAAGGATCGAGATGTATAGGAGACTCGCATGAGCCGAGAGCCGCGGCGACTCAAAGACGTATTGGCCCAGGGACAATTTTCCGTGACGGTGGAATATAATCCGCCGAAGGGCACGAACCTGACCCATGTGGTCGAGAGTGCCAAGGCGCTCGTCGGACGTGTGCATGGAGTGAACGTCACCGACAACACGGCCGCGATCGTGCGTGCCGGGTCCTTGCCGGTCTGCCGTGTGTTGTATGAGTTGGGGCATGACCCGGTGATGCAGCTGACCTGTCGGGACCGTAATCGGATCGCGATGCAATCCGATCTCATGGGGGCGCACATTCTGGGCATCCGGAACATCCTCTGTCTGACCGGAGACTATCCCACCGTAGGCGACCATAAAGAAGCCAAGCCGGTGTACGACCTGGATTCTGTTCAAGTCATGCAGCTGGTCACGGGATTGAATAACGGGAAGGACTATGCGGGCAACAAGCTCGACGGGTCCACCGCTTTTACGATCGGCGGGGCCGTGACTCCCGAAGCCGATCCGCTCGGCCCGATGTTGGTCAAGTTCGAGGTCAAAGTGCGGGCGGGCGCGGAGTTCTTTCAAACCCAGGCGATTTATCAGCCGGAGCAGTTCAAGAAATTCATGGAGGCGGTGCGTCCATTCAAGGTCAAGGTGCTGGCCGGAATTCTGTTGCTCCGTAGCGCGAAGATGGCAGAATTCATGAACGCCAACATTCCCGGCGTCTGTGTGCCGCAGGACATGATCGACGAAATGCGCGCGGCGGGGGACAAGCGGGCACTCGATGTCGGTGTCGAGATTGCCGTGCGCACCATCAAAGCTGTGCGGCCGTACTGCGACGGAGTGCACATCATGGCGATCAAGTCGACGGAACGGCTGCCGGAAATTCTCACGAAAGCAGAGCTGGGGTAATGACCGTTCCCGACTTGCAGAAGTGCAAGCGCGACAGGCGGAAGATCGCGGTTGTCACCGCGTACGACGCGTTGTTTGCGCGCATGGTCGAGCAGGCCGGGATTGACGTGATCCTGGTGGGCGATTCCCTGGGGGTGGTGGTACAGGGCAAGTCGAATACCCTCTCCGTCACGATGGAGGAGATGCTGTACCACACGAAGCTTGTAGCCGGAGCCGCTCAGCGGTCGTTGGTCATCGGCGATATGCCCTTTCTGTCTTACCAGGTCAGCCAGGAGGAGGCGCTTCGAAACGCCGGCCGGTTCATTCAGGCCGGAGCCCATGCCGTGAAGCTGGAAGGGGGAGCTGCGGTTGCGGACCGTGTGTCGGCGATCGTGAAAATTGGTGTCCCGGTGATGGGGCACCTCGGGATGACGCCCCAATCAGTCCATCAGTACGGCGGGTATAAGGTTCAGGGGAAGGGCAAGGATCGGGCGCAGCAACTGCTTGAAGACGCGCAGGCGTTGGAAGCTGCCGGGGCCGTAGGGATCGTGCTGGAAGCGATTCCCGCGGGGTTGGCGAAGACCGTGACGGAGGCACTCACGATTCCGACGATCGGCATCGGGGCCGGCCCGCATTGCGACGGTCAGGTGTTGGTGCTGTATGACCTGCTGGGTCTATTCGATGAGTTTGTGCCGAAGTTCGTCAAACCCTACGCGCATCTCAAGGTCGATGCTCTGCAGGCTCTCCGCCGGTACAAGGATGAGGTTGAGCAGGGCACCTTCCCGTCCGATTCTGAAAGTTATCACTAGCCCGTTGCCGTTCCCCCCAACTTCCATCCCGACTGGAATCAATCCTTACCGTTGCCAGCAGCGACGATGCTGTTTACTTCTCACCTCGGACTTGTCGGCGGACCTGGCTTGAACCATCGAAGGTGTTCCTGACCCTACCAGGAGCGATGGATTGCTCAGGGGGCCTCGTTCACTGATGGCCCGTTGCCGAAGCTTTCCAAACGAATACGCACGGCTGGCCGGCTGTGGTCCCCCATCCACGATGTGATGTCATGGGCGAATGTGACGGTATCAAGCCCCATGTAGGAGGCGGGACTGTTCTGCAGGCGCAGGAGCCCGCTATGGGCAAGGTTGTGCGCGGCTACCTCATTGCCGAGCGCGCGTTTGAGATGGGCGGCGGCGAATTGAATGAGGGCTTGGAAATAGTTGCCCGCCGTCGTTCTGCGTCCGCACGCGTGCCACAACCCCTCCAACACTTCGTGCGATTCCCACCAGTACCCGAAGTTATAGAGATCGACCGCATACAAATAGTCTTCTGAATCTGGCCATTGGTGCTGTGCAAAAGGGCGCGGGCGTGGCTCCGGTTCTGCGAAGGAATGCCCCAGTGGATCGCGGCGTGGATGTGGAGTCAGGCCCGGGAGGAATCGGTAGGTCGGCAGCGCCCTGCTACTGTAGCGGGACCAATCGACCGTGAGCGGGGGCTCATTTACCTCCACGTGTCTCCTCGCAACGCACTTGGAAGACCTTCCGGTCCTCCAGCCGCACGGCGGTGAGCTGCCGCCCATAGACGCAGCCGCTGTCCAGGGCACACAGATTCGGTGTGAGATGCAGGCCCATCGCCGCCCAATGTCCGAACACAATCGTGGCAGTCGCACTTCGTCGGTTCGGGAGATCGAACCAGGGGTGAAATCCCTGGGGTGTGAGTTTCGGCGGGCCGGAGAAGGTCGATTCCATGATACCGTCGTCGGAGCAGGTTCTGATTCGGGTCAACACTTTGATGATGGTGGCAAGGCGCACCGGGCCTTTCAGATCGGGCGCCCATTGTAAATGGCCGCTGGGGTGGAGGGCCCGGAGCGTTGCGCTGAATTGTTCTCCACGCAGTGCTGTTTCGGCCTCCATGGCCAATTGCTGGGCCTCCTCAATTGTCCAGTGCGGCAAGAGCCCGGCATGGACCAGTACATAAGAACCCTCCCGATAGAGCAACGGTTGCTGTCTGAGCCAGGTCGTGAGTTCGTCGCAGTCCGGGGCGTCCAGGACTTGGGTCAGCGTATCGTCGCGGCGAAGGGTCGCCAGGCCGGTCGCAACGGCAAGCAGGAACAGGTCGTGATTACCGAGTACGGTGACCGCTGCCGGTCCGAGCCCACGAATATAACGCAGAACGGCGAGGGAATCCGGCCCGCGATTGACGAGATCCCCTACGAACCAGAGACGATCCTGCGCCGGATTGAATCCAATCGTCTGTGTGAGGTGTCTGAGCGAGGCAACGCAGCCTTGCACATCGCCGATTGCATAGGTAGGCATAGGTGCGTGCAGACTAGCGCCCACGACGTCCATTCGCAAGTCGCGAGAGCCGGTCGAACAGTTGGCTTATCGGGCGGAGCGCTGTTGCAGTTCCGAGGTGATCGCGGTGCAGGCGAACTGATGGGCTTCGATGAGTTGCGACAGAAGGTGAGCAGCCTCGTCGATCCGAGCAAGCCGTCCAAGTGTCTCCAATTCTTTGCAGCGGGCGGCGGTGGCCAGGACGCCGAGCTGGGCGCTGCTGGACTTCAAGCGGTGGGCGGCCTGGCAAAGAACGACAGCATCCTGTGACTGCACGGCGGAGCGAATCTGCTCCACCAGCAGGCGGGAATCGTCCAAGTAAGTCGCCAGCACGCGGGCTAAGATGTCGGGCCGTCCCGGGCGTTGGAGCGACAGAATCGCATCCCAGGCAGTCTTGTCGATGGTTGTCGAAACCGGTGCTTCCTCTGTGGCGGCCGGTTCGTCGGCGTCGGTGGTATGGGGGGAGGAGGCCTGGTCGGTCTCGCTTGCCTTGGCTGGTTGTGGCGTCAACCATTGCGTGAGGACGGCGTGTAGCTGCGCGACGGTAAACGGTTTGGTGAGATAGTCGTCCATCCCGGCGGCCAGGCAACGGGCGCGATCGCCTTCCATGGCATTGGCGGTCAACGCAATGACGGGCACATGGCGGCGGTCGCTCGCTGTCGCTTCTTGCCGGCGAATGGCTGCTGTGGCGGCAAAACCGTCCATCTCGGGCATCTGGCAGTCCATGAGAATGAGGTCGAACCGGCCGGTTGTGGCTGCCTCGACGGCGGCCCGTCCGTTGGGTGCGATCGTGATGCGACATCCCAGCATCTCCAGCATGGAGGACGCCACATCCTGGTTGACGGGGTTATCCTCGGCCAGGAGGATGTGGGCTTCGACGCGTGGTCGCGGGGCCGCTGAGGATTGCGGACTTGGCGTCACTGTTCCGGCGGAGCCTCCGAGCACCTGCGTCAGGCAGCCTTTGAGCAGTGACTGTCGCACCGGCTTGCGCAGAAAGCTATGAAAGAGCCGGTGGGTTACGTCGCTGTCGTCCGAGAGACGCTCCACTGAGCTGAGTGCGATCAGGGGGAGGTTCTGATAAGCCGTCTGCTGTTTGATGGAACGCGCGAGATCGACGCCGTCCCGCCCCGGCATTCGAAGGTCGAGGATGGCCATGTCGATTCGATGCTGCGTGTGCCGGAAGTGCTCCAATTGGAGGAGCGCATCGTCGGCAGACTCCGCGGTGAAGACCGTGGCTCCCCAACTCCGCAGGTGGGTGGCCAGAATCTCGAGGTTTGTGCGTGCGTCATCGACGATCAGGATCTGCCGTCCGGCGAGATGGCGTTCGGCAAGCGGAGGGTATGCGGCGTGAGCACTTCCACGTGTGACGGTGAATGTGAACGAGAACGTCGTGCCCTGGCCGGGCGCACTCACCAGGCCGACTTCACCACCCATCAGCTGTACCAGTTGTTTGACGATCGCCAGGCCGAGCCCGGTGCCGCCGAATCGCCGGGTGGTAGAGCCGTCGGCCTGGGTGAACGCCGTGAACAGTTGGGCCTGAGCGGCGTCAGGAATGCCGATGCCGGTATCGCGTACCTGGCACGCCAGTGTGAACGTATCCGCATGTTGTTTCGTCAGCGCAAACGCAACCGCCACCTCTCCCTGTGTCGTGAACTTGATGGCGTTGCCGATCAGGTTGAGCAGGATTTGCCGCAGGCGTACAGGGTCTCCCACGATGCTATCCGGCACGTCGGCAGGGATGAAGCAGGTCAACTCCAGTTTCTTGTTGCCGGCGGACCCGGCAAATATCTCGACTGCCTCCTCGACGACCTGTCTCAGGCCGAACTCCACCTGTTCGAGTTCAAGCTTTCCCGCTTCGATCTTTGAGAAATCCAGAATGTCATTGATGACTTCGAGTAGGGCCACCCCCGAACGGCGGACGGTTTCCAGCAGCGACTGTTGTTTGGCCGACAGGCTGGTGCTCAGCAGCAGTTCG
>CXWK01071529.1_pt1 | contig 18871 bp, 21 predicted proteins | sample 590851 | NCBI WGS metagenome assembly CXWK01 (sample SAMEA3498364, study PRJEB10139) | wastewater metagenome | biome: wastewater treatment plant; material: activated sludge | place: Denmark | collected 2014-08-01 | reverse complement strand
CCGGCCGCGGTGACCGTTTCGCCGCGAGAGCGTCACGGGCGCACGGAAATCACGGGCTAAGGGACAGTGCGATGAACGCCGCGAAGATCGCCAGGTGCACCCCGGCTTGCTGCAGGGTCGCGCGACCCGGCGTGACGGTGAGGATCGCGGCGAACATCGTGAGCGCGAGCAGCACGATCTGAGAGGGCGCCAGCCCCAGGTTGAGTTGGACGGGCAGCCAGATCTGCGCGATGGCGATCGCGGGGATGGTGAGTCCGATGCTGGCCATCGCCGATCCGAACGCGAGATTGAGACTCGTCTGAACCCGGTCCCGTCGCGCGGCGCGGACTGCTGCCAACGCTTCGGGCAATAGGACGACCGTGGCGATGATGACGCCGACGACGGTCAGGGGCAGTCCCGCTGCGAGGACACCCGCCTCGATCGTGGGCGACGTGATCTTGGCCAGTCCCACGACAGCCACCAGGGCGACAAGCAGCAGTCCCAGGCTCAGGCCGGCTTTCCTCGTCGAGCCCTTACCGCCTTCCTCCGTCTCGTCCGGATCGTCCATGAAGTACTCCCGGTGACGAACGGTCTGAACGAACACGAACAGCAGGTACAGCGTCAGGGAACACACCGCCGCGAACGCCAGTTGGCCCGCGGTGAACGTCGGGCCGGGGGTGCTGACCGTGAACGTCGGGAGCACCAGGGTCAAGGTCGCCAACGCACCCACCGTGGCCAGCGCGGCACCGCTGCCCTCGGAGTTGAAGTGAACGATGGGTCGCCGGGTGGCGGTGGCCATGAGAAGGGACAGCCCGACGATCCCCGCACACGTGATCATCACAGCCGCGAACACCGTGTCTCGGGCGAGTGTTTCGGCCTTCTGGCCCCCGGCCGTCATGAGTGACACGATCAGGCCGACCTCGATCACGGTGACCGCAACGGCCAAGATCAGGGCACCGAAGGGCTCACCGACCCGGTGCGCGACCACCTCGGCGTGATGCACGGCAGCAAGCACGGCGGCGATCAGCAGGATTGCGATCCCCGCGACGGCGAGGCCGCCCAAGTCCCGGCCCCAGACAGCCACCAGCACCACCAGAGCCACCGGTGGGATGACCTTGGCGGCCACATCGAACGGGACAGCAGCCATGCCGACAATCCTATCGGGGCACCACGTCGCTGCCGCCGAGTCGAATGTTCATGCCTGCAGCCGGTAGCCCATGCCCCGCACCGTCTGAATGACATCGTCGCCCAACTTGCGGCGCAGGTACCGGACGTAGACATCGACCACGTTGCTGCCGGGGTCGTAGTCGAATCCCCAGACTTGGTCCAGCAGTTGCTCGCGAGCGAGCACTTGGCCCGCATGTCGAAGGAACATCTCGAGAAGAGTGAACTCGCGCGCGGTGAGTTCCTCCTCCCGACCGTCCACCCGAACCCGGCGGGTCCGTAGATCCAGACTGACTCGGCCGGCAGTCAGAACAGTGTTATCGGTTCCGGGCATATTCGCCACCCCTCGGGCGCGACGCCTCACCCGGGCCAGCAGTTCGTCGAATGAGAACGGTTTGGCCATGTAGTCGTCCGCCCCGGTGTCCAGACCCGTCACCGTGTCGGCGACGGAGTCTCGAGCGGTGAGGATGATCACGGGAGTCTCGTCACCGCGGCCACGCAACTCCCGCAGGACGTCCAAGCCGTCGCGTCCGGGCAGGCCGATGTCCAGGATGAGAAGGTCGACGCTGAGCGTTTCGAGTAGCGGGAGGACCTCGTTGCCGTCCGCGGTATGGGTGACCGTGTAGCCGTTGGCGCGCAGTCCCTTGGTGACGAAGGCGGCGATTCGTGGCGAGTCCTCGGCCAAAAGGATGTGCGTCATCCCATCACCGTCATGGCGGGCTGGATCGACCGGGGCAGCGTGAGCATGACCGCGGCGCCGCCGAGATCACTGTCGCCGATGGTCACGATGCCGTGATGGGCCTGGGCGATCGCATTCACCAGTGCCAGGCCCAGTCCCGCGCCGTCGCCATCGGAGGCGCGGTGGAACCGCTGCAGGACGCGATTGCGTTCATCCGGTGGGATTCCGGGACCGGAGTCGGCCACGGTGAGCACCAGATCCGATCCTCGGACAGCTGCTGATAGTCGGATCACGTCACCTCCTGTCGTGTGGCGGACCGCGTTCTCGGCCAACTGCATCATTGCCTGGGTGATCCGTTGCCGATCGATGAGCACGGTGCCCGGCGGGCCTTCGTCGAGGCGCCAATCCCGGGCCCCGAGAGCGCTGGCTTTGACGAGCAGTTCGTCCATCAGGACCGACAAGTCCGTCGGCTCCGGGTGAACGAAGCCGGGGCTGTGAGATCGGGTGAGCGTCTGCAAGTCGCGCACGATCCGATTCATGCGCCCCAACTCGTCGAGCACAAGGGCCACGGTGGCCTCCTGTTCCTGTGGCGCGTCGCCGTCGATGAGTTCCAGATGGCCCTGGGCGATCGTGAGCGGCGTGCGCAACTCGTGGCCAGCATCGTCGATGAAGGCGCGCTGTGCGGCGAAGGCGTCCTCCAGCCGGTCGAGCATGTCATTGAAGGTCGCCGCCAAGGCAGCCACTTCGTCACCAGTGGTATCAGCGCTGATCGGTATGCGCCGCGACAGGTCCTCGTCGGTGATCGATTGCGCGGTGTCGCGCATGTCGCGCAACGGGCGCAGCACCCGCCCGGCCACCAACCAGCCGACCCCGGCCGCCAGCAGCAGGGCGATCACCCCGAAGGCCGCGAAGCGACCCATGACCTGCGCGAGGTCAGCTCCCTCGAGATCGGCGAAGATGCCCACCACGAAGACCCCCCGCTGGTCTCCCGACTGCACGGGTACGGCCACCCAACGGACGTCGCCAGCAGCAGTGACGGAGTTGCCGAACGTCACCTCGTCGACTCCCGTGGCCGCTGCCACGAGCTGGTCATCGAGATCCAACCGAACCGGGGGACGATCGCTGCTGCGCGACACCACCTGCCCGTCGACGATGACGAACATCGTCTCGTTCGGATCCGGGATGCTGCGCTCGATGTGAAGTTCCAGCAGGTCGGCGACGTCCGCGAAGGCAGAGCCGGTCCGTGGGTCGACACCGTCACCGGCGAGGAGTCGCAGTTCTGACACCTCGCCGGTGAGTTCGGTATCGATGCGTTCGTCGAGCCGCTGCGTGAGCAGCCACCATGCCGCGAACCACGACCCCACCAGGACCACGAGCACCGGGAGCAAGACCCATCCCAGGATCCGAACCCGGGTCGATTGGCGCACTCGCATTCTCTATGTCACCACGTAGTCGAAGTCCTCGCTGACAACCTCTCCCTCATCGTCGAGCAACGGCTGGTCCTGCTTGCGTTCGAAGCGGCCGTCCCCATCGTCGGCGTACAGGGTGGCCACGAGTTCCTGGCTCGTCGTCACTGGCCGGTCCAATCGGATCGTGACCGGCTGCGTTGCCGGAGAGACGTCGGTGACACCGAGCACCTCTCCGGCCGCATCACGAATGACCAGAATCCCGGTGCCACGGCTCAGCGCGATAGCCGAGATGACCACCTCGCTGCCGTTTCCGCTCTGGTCCTCGACCTCGACGTCCGCGACGGGATCGACGGCAATATCGCTCGGCGCCGGCCGAGTGGTCATGGCGTCCTGAGAAGGCAGTTCGATCGCTGACCGTTCCGCAGGTTCCGTTTCCGTTGTGGTGGTGTCCCCCCCGCAGCCGGCCAGCACCACCATCGCCGGTACCACAACCAGTGCTGCCAGCCCGTGGTCAGATACGAACCGTGACACGGCACACCTCTCCCGTGGCTGACACCGCGCGGACCGCCACCTTGTCACGTCCGGGCTGATCGGTGAGGCGGCGGCTCAGTTCCACGTCGCCTTCGCGATCGGCGACCCGCGTGGTGCGTTCGATCACGGTTCCGTTCTGGGCCAGGCGCACGCGCCAGGTTTGTCCTACCGGGCTGCGCTCGATGTCGACGTCGGCTTCGATCGTGCGGCGATTCTTCTCCAGCGACAGCGACGTCCACGCGCCAGCGCTGCACCCTTTGGAGCGCTCCCGCTCGATGTCCCAGTCGGCCTGAGCCGTACCCGTGGCGAGGAACCCAGCGGTACCGAGTCCCAGCGCAGCCGTTGCGAGCAGCGCCGTCGTTTTGATGATCATGATTGAACTCCATTCGTTGTGCGATGGGTTCAGTACAGGCGGCGGTTGTGAAAGCTCCGTGAGTCGGTCATGAGAGTTCTCTCATGACCGGATGGCCCGCAGAACCACGTCCTCGGTGTGGTGGGCGCCAGCGCCCGTGGCCAGATCGCGCGGGCGTACCTCGTGGGTGTCGATCGTCCACCCGTTGGCGGTGGCCAGGAACCGGCGCATGTCCTCGACCCCCACCAACGTGGCGGGATCGAACTCGTGCGATGGGCCCGCTCCGGGGGCGTGGTCCCCATCGTCGGCATGGTGGTGGTTGTGAGCCTGGCCGGACTCGGCGGGGGTTCCGAACTGGGCGTGGTGCACGAAGAGCAGCGTCCCTCCGGGAGCAACGCTGTCAGCGAGCGTGCGCTCACCTATAGCCTCCGGAGTCCGGGGCAGCACGGGGTATTGCGCCGACACCAAGTCGAACCCGGCCTTGGGGAGGTCGGCCTCGAGCAGCCCGGTGTGAATCCACTCGACGGATACTCCGGCGTCCTTCGCCGCCTGTTCACCGCGTTGGAGGGCGACACCGGAGACGTCCAACGCCACCACCTGCCAGCCGCGGCCGGCGAGCCACACCGCATCGGCGCCCTCACCACACCCCACGTCCAGCGCCCGGCCAGGGGTGAGGTCGGAGATCTCGCGCACCAGCGTCCCATTCGGATCGCCGGACCAGATGCGCCCAGACTCGGAGTACTTCTCGTCCCACACCCGCTCCATCACCTCGGGGTCCGTGGCGGAGTCGGGTGAAGTATCGCCGGGTGCGGTCATCAGGCCAGGCTACCCACGCGATGAGAGTTCTCCGTGCACTCCAGCGCCATTACTAATGTCTGCCAATAGTATTGTGGTCCGGTAGTGTATGGGGGGTGATCCGGTCCTTCAAGAACAGCGACACGCAGAAGGTCTGGAACCGTGAGCACGTACCGGCCCTCGGGCCGGAACTGCAACGGGCCGCACAGAAGAAGCTCCGCCTCCCTAGCGCGGCTTCAGAACTGAACAGCCTTCGGGTGCCGCCTGGCAACCGACTCGAGATGTTGACCGGCGATCGCGCCGGTCAACATTCGATCCGCATCAACGATCAATACCGGATCTGCTTCGTCTGGGCCGACAACGGTGCCGACGACGTCGAGATCACCGACTACCACTGAACGGAGACCGATCATGACCAAGGCGCACGACCCGGTCACCCCCGGCGAAATTCTAANNTCACACCCCCGGCGAAATCCTGCTGACCGAGTTCTTGGAACCCCTGGGCATCACCCAGTACCGCCTCGCTCAAGCCATCGGAGTGCCCCAGACTCGGATCAGCGAGATCGTCCATGGCAAGCGCGCGATCACCACCGAGACCGCCTTGCGCCTGTCCAAGGCGCTCGGCGTGGACGACCGCTTCTGGATCAACGTCCAGACCGACTACAACCTCGAGATTGAGCGCGATCTGCACGCTGCCGAGTTGGCGAAGGTAACGGCACTCGTTGCGAATTGAGTTCGGGCGTGAGCGCCGACATGCTTGGCCAAGAAGTCAGACCCGCACAGGCCCAGCGAGGGAGCCCCCGGTGAACGACTACAGCAGTGCGAACTCGCCGGCTGAGGAGCATCGCGAAGTGGCTGCGGCCTTCACCACCACGGTGACTGGAGTGGCCGAGGAACAGTGGGAGTTGCCTGCGCCGCCCGACGGATGGGTCGCACGCGATGTTGTCGCGCACCTGATCGAGTGGTTCCCTGCCTTCCTGCGTGGCTGCACCGGACTCGAATTGCCCGACGGTCCGGATGTGCAGGTGGACCCGGTCGGTGCGTGGCAGGCGCAGACGGCCGCAGTGCAGGCGCTGCTGGACGACCCCACCACCGCCGAAACGGAGTACGACTTCGGCCCCCTCGGCACCATGAGCCTGGCCGACGCCATCAGCATGGTTTACATCGGAGATGTGTTCCTGCACCGCTGGGATCTGGCGCGGGCCACCGGCCAGGACGAGACGCTGGACCCCGATCGCTGTGCACGCATGCTGGCCGGCATGGAGCCCATGGATGAAGTGATGAGGCGCAGCGGCCACTACGGTCCCCGCGTCGCCGTCGCCGCCGACGCCGATGTCCAGACGCGGCTGCTCGCCTTCATCGGACGCACTCCGTGACCCGACGGCGGGCCAGCCGCCCTGGTCCGTCAGCGCAAGGCGCCGCCCTGACGTGCCGCGACGACGAGGCCGGCGCGCCAGCCCGGCGCGCGGCCGCCGGCGGGTGGCCTGACGTCAGTGAGGTCCACACCGCCACGGCTCAGGGTCCAGGCGATCACGCTGTTGGAGTTCCACATCTCGCCCGTGTCCAACTCGTCCCGCCCCCACACCGGCGTCGGCACTGACGGGACTGCCAGCAGCACCCGGCGCACGTCGGCGGGGATCTCGCTGATCGGCCTAGGCCCGGCCACCGCCTCGGCGGCATCGGGGATCACCCCGCCGAGCCACCGCCGGATCTCGTATCGGAACACCCGCAGCCGGGCCGCCCAGCGCAGCCCCACCGCGCCCGTGGCGACGACACCTCGCTGAGCGGGGTAACCGGATGCCGGAACCGGGGTCTGCTCAATCACGTAGACACCTTCTGGCATATGCACCTGCAGGGCCGAGTGGTAGAGGTCGCGGCGGGGGCGACCGCCCAGGGCTGCGGCCGCCCCCTCGAAGATCCGCCCGGAGACTCGGGCGGCATGTGCCCCCGCGCCCAGCGGAATCCATAGGATGTCGATCCGCGTGGATCCGGCGGCAGCTGACTCGGTCATGACCCGATTGTGCCGATGCAGTCCGATCCGGTTCGCGCGACGGGTCACCGCCGTAGGCTGCCGGGATCGGGCTCCGGATCGAAAGGCCCTGGTGAACCTCGAACAGAAGCGGCTCGTGACCGCAGTGTGTGTCATCACGGGTGTGTCGTTCCTGGTGTCAGCCAGCCTTCAGTTCTTGATCACCCCGATGCTGACGGACCTGGGGCTGTCCAATGAAGAGGCCGGAACCGCCCTCGCCGTTCCGAGTGTCGGTGCCCTGCTGATCGTCTTTGCGGCAGGCCGTGTGGGTGACCGGGTCGGTCATCGTCGCGTTCTGGAATGGGCAGCCGTCCCTTTCGTGGTCGGCTCGCTGTTGGTGGCCGCGGCCCCCGGTATCGCGTTCGTCAGCCTGGGTCTGCTGTTCGCCGGCGCCGCAGCGACGGCCCTGCAAATCGTGGCCCTTGGACTGCTTCAGACGGCCGTCCCCGACGGCCCCTCACGCATCGCAGCGTTCACCAGTTTCGGCATGGTGTTCCCCACCGTGTACTTGGCGGTCCCGGTTCTGACCGGCTGGTTGGTCGGCGTAGCTCCGTGGCGGATCGTGCCCCTGGCGTGGGCCGTGTGCGGGGTCGCGGTTCCGCTTCTGGCTGCGCGCCTCATCCCACGGCCCGAACCCGCGCGAGCGGTGGGGGAGTTGTGGACTCCGACGTTCGCCGGCGTTGCGTTGGCGGCAGCGGTCCAACTGGTCAACCACGGCCACGACCATGGCTGGACCACACCGGGAACTGCGCTCTGGTTGGCGGTGCTGGTGCTCGCAGTGGCGACAGTGCTGGTGCTCCGGCGAGCGACACGCGCGGCATCGCTGTCCCTGCGCCTACTACGCAGCAGGCACCTCGTGCTCCTGCTGGTCGCGGTGGCGCTGATCGCGATGTCGAGTTCGATGACCTACATCACGCTCGGACTGGAGTACCTCTACGGCCAGACGGTGTTGGGAGCGGCGGTCTGGTTGATCCCGGCCAATGCCGCCGCGATCCTCGGCGCCAAAGTGGTGGCGGATCGCCTCATGCTCTGGTGGGGAGTCGCCCGGGCCGGCCAGGCGATGCTCGGGGGGCTGACGCTGTCGCTGTTGAGTCTGGTCCTCTTGGGCGGTTCCTCTCCGATGGCGCAACTCATCCTCAGTTCTGCGCTCATCAGTCTTTTCGCCGTAGGTGGGATCACGATCGTCAACGCCGCCGTCATGTCCGGGGCGCCCCCGGACGAGACCGGCATGGTGTCCTCGTACCGGGGAGCCGCGAGTGCGCTGGGCGCAGCACTGGGGATCGTCATCGTGGGGGCGGCGGTGACGACGGCGGTTGCAGCAACGTCGTCGGTTCCCGCCGGTGCCATCCCGGATCCGGCAGCCCTCGCTACCGGCCTGCAAGCCAATGGACTCGTCGGTGCCGGGCTGGCTGCGGTCGCAGCGGCGGCATTCACGTGGGCATTCGGGCGGCAGTCAGGTCGCGGTCTGACCTCGGTGCGCTGACGCGCCGAATTCCCGATACGTTTCCGAGCATGGCGGAACTTGCACCAGTCATCCTGCTCGTCGGCAACAGCCACTCCCAACACCTCCTCGACGAGTTCAGTCGCTACCAGCGGGACTACGACATCCGATGGGCGGCGACCGCAGCCGAGGCGGACAGTTTGGCCAGCGAAGCGATCGCCGAAGGCCACGACGTCGCGCTCTTTGTGACCGAATCCCTGCTCGCTGACGCCTCAGCCACCGAGGCCTGCGACGGGTGGCGACGCATCGTGCCCAGCGCCCGTCGCGTGGTGTTGGTGCACTGGAATCGAGTGGGCGAGGATCGTGAAGAGTTGGTGGCCGCCTTGGCCACGAACCACTTCGATGCGCTGCTGCTGATGCCACAGGGCAAGCGCGATGAAGAGTTCCACTCCGCAATCGTCGACCTGTTGTCCGACTGGGGAGCCGCAGCGGGTGACGCGGACGCGGCGTGGGTGCAGATCGTCGCCCAAGGCGATGAACCACTCACCGCCGACATCCGACACTTCCTGGATCGCTCGGGCCTTCCGTACAAGGTGTATCCGCCGGACAGTTTCGTGGGACGTGCCACGCTCAACGTGATTCGGACCTCGCAACTTCCGGTCGTCAAGGTGCCCGCGACCGGAGCCCTCTTCGCGCCGACATCGGCGGCCGACGTCGCGGCTGCGATCTACGGCCGACCCGACCAACTCCCGCAGGACACGGTCCTCGACCTTGTCATCGTCGGAGCCGGCCCGGCGGGTCTGGGAGCCGCGGTGTACGCGGCTTCGGAGGGCCTGCGAACCGTGGCCGTCGAGGGTGACGCCGTGGGTGGTCAGGCCGGAACCAGTTCCATGATCCGCAATTATCTGGGATTCGAGCGCGGCATTTCGGGCATGCGCTTGGCGCAGCGCGCACTCAGCCAGGCCATGAAGTTCGGCGCCTGGTTCTACGTGGGCGCCGGTGCCATGGGTATCAGCATTGGGGACGCGAATCGGCCCCACGTGGTCCATACCCAACGCGGGGATCTGCAGGCCCGGTCGGTCGTGATCGCGACCGGCGTGACCTACCGCCGCCTCGACGTCCCCGAGATCGAGGCACTCGTCGGACAGGGGGTCTACTACGGCAGTGCGGTGTCCGTTGCACGCGAGATCCAGGGCGGCAAGGCCATCGTCGTCGGGGGAGGAAACTCCGCGGGTCAGTCCGCGCTGCACTTGGCGAGATACGCGGAGTCGGTGACCCTGCTGGTCCGGCGCCCCGGGCTCGAAGAGACGATGTCGCAGTACCTGATCGACGAAATCGCGGCCAACCCCAGAGTCGAAGTGGTGGTGTCGGCTCAGGTCATCGGTGGCGGCGGCGAAGGCCGCCTGACGCATGTCGACATCCAAGACCTCACCACAGACGAGGTCACCCGTCACGAGGTGGACGGTCTCTTCTTGTTGTTGGGCGCCGACCCGCACTGCGAATGGCTGGCAGCGTCGATCGCGACCGACGACCGAGGATTCATCGTGACCGGACGCGACCTGCCGCAAGACGCCTGGATCGACGGCGTCCCACCGGAGGAACTCGCCACGAACGTCCCCGGGATCTATGCCGTGGGCGACGTCCGCTCGGGGTCAATGAAGCGCGTGGCATCAGCCGTGGGCGAGGGCGCCTCAGTGGTTCCGATGGTGCACCGATGGCTGGCAGGATCGGCCAGCGCCTAACCTAGCGGACTACCCCAGGCCACGCCGTGGCAGCAGGTACTTCGCGAGCCAATCGAACATGACCTCGTTGGCGAACTGCGGCGCAAATGGCTGATCGTGCAGTGAGGCGCCCTGCGCGGCGGTGAAGTCCACGAACTTCTTGTCGCGGGCGGGGACCTGGTCCAGCAGGCTGTACGCGTACGTCGGTTGGTCGTATTGCCCGGTCGTGGGAGTGGGCGGGTTGCCGACACCGCCGTTGAAGTACTGATCGCCCTGGTTGCGGGTGACCATGACCGGTCGGGTGATGCTGCGCAGATCCTTGTCTAACACGAACGGGAGGATGTTCTCGAGCAGGCCGTAGTAGTTCGACACTGGCTTGCCCGCGCGTGCTTCCCGCAGGAANNGTGCCAGCGCGCGCCTCGCGCAGGACCTGGCGGCTGTAGATCTCGCCCCGCTTGGAGATGCCCCAGCGAGTCGTCTGGGGCAGGTTCGGCCACGCCGACGCGAACCCCTCATTCAGCCCTTTCTGCACTGGAGCCTTCTGCGCGGGGGGCAGGTTGTGGGTCTGCTTGACCGTGTTCATGTCCGTCTGATCGCCCCAGGCCAGGGTCGAGTTCCAGCCGCCGGGCATGAGGACCGTGGCGTCAAGGTCCACCTTTGCCGCGGCACTGGAACTCAGCATTCCCGCGAACGAGACCCCCACGAGTCCCACCGCACCGACGTCCTTGCGGCGTCGGACTCGCTCGACGATCGGTTCGATGACCTTGTTCCAGTTGCGGGTGAACGTGATCTGCTTCTCGAACAGCAGCGACATCTGACCGGGGCCCTCGAACAGGACCACGTTGTAGCCGCGGGCCAGACCGTCGGTGACCCCGAACGCCATGCACTCCACGAGTTGCCCGTCGCTCCCGGAACTCACGATGAGCGTCGGTCGCTTTCCCGAACCCGTGGGGCTGGGAAAGAAGTAGCACGGGATCTCGCCGTAGCGGGAGTCGACGGTGAACGGCTCCACCGGCCGGTCGAACATGCGGGCGGACTTCAGCCAACGGTCCTGGCAGATGCGGAAGTAGTCGGCCTCGTTGTCGGGCTCGCTGGTTCCCAGCACGAAGAACAGTGCCTGGGCCGCATACGACGACGCGCGCATCATGCGCTGCCGGTACGACACCGGGTTGCTCTTGCCAGCGCGCTTGGCCAGCCGTTCCATCCGGTCGCCCAGGTCGATGCAGGCCTGCACCAATGTGTCGAAGTCCGCGGTGGTGGTGTCGTCATTGCTCGGGTTGCCGGTCTTCTTGTTGACCTGCTGCACGAGTCGCAGGACCTCGCCGACCTCGGCGGTGTGCGAACTGGCGCCACCCAGACAGAACGACAGCTGCCCGTTGAAGGCCGTGTTGTTGAACAGTGGCAGCAGCACGTCCGAGGGTCGTGCGGGGGCCGGAGTGGGCGAGGCGCCATGGGCCTGCGCCGCCGATACCCCTAAGGGAGTGACGGCCGCAGCGACTCCCATTGCTCCGGCACCGGCCAACATCTGACGTCGGGTCACAGTCATGACAGGACGCTACGCCGGGGTGGCTAATGGATGCACGGTTTCGCCCGGACGGTAGATTCCCGGCATCCCGAAAGAACAGAGGTAAGCAGATGTCACGTGTCGTGCACTTCGAGATCCAGGCTGATGATTTGGAGCGGGCCAAGGGCTTCTACGCTGCGGTCTTCGGCTGGGAGTACCAGGACTACAGCCAGGTGACCGGGTCACCGTATTGGGGTATCGTCACCGGCCCGGATGACCAGATGGGAATCAACGGCGGTCTGCTCCCGCGACCCGCGCCCGCGCCCGACCCCGGTCAGGGTGTGGCGGCGTACGTCTGCACGATGGGGGTCGCGGACTTCGACGAGACAGCGGCCAAGGTGCTCGCCGCCGGGGGACAGGTCGCGCTGCCCAAGATGGCGTTGCCCGGGATGGCCTGGCAGGGCTACTTTCTGGACACCGAGGGCAATACGTTCGGCGTGCACCAGCCTGACCCGGAGGCGCGCTGACGGCCGACCGCTCAGTCGGTCAGCTCATCGCCGTGGAACTTGGCGCGGGTGGCCAGTCCAGCGATGCGCTCTGCCATCGTGGGCTTCGCCTGGAACTCGGACGCGTGCTCCTCGATCCAGTCCTGCACTGACTGGGGCCGTTGGCCGGTGACCTGCTCGACGGTATCGGTGAGTGCCTCGGCCCGGCCGTCGCGCCACGCGCGGAAGTGGCACAGCACGCCCGTCTCGACGGCCTGCGCATCTGCGTACCCCGCGTGTTCGATCAGGACGTCGGTCAGGTCCTTCTCGGGAATGTCCAGGTATCGGATCGTGCGACCGGTGACCGACGACAGCATCTGCGCGATCTCGCCCATGTCGACCAGCGCCGGGCCGGTGCACTCGTAGTTCTGCCCGTCGTGGCCGTCAGTGGTCAGCACCGTCGCTGTCACGCGGGCGACATCGGCGACAGCCACCAGGGCGACCCTGCCGTGCCCCGACGTGCCCAGCCACAGCCCCATCCCGATCTGTTCCTTGATCGGGTTCATGACGGTCTCGATCACCGACGTGGGCGAGATCAACGTCCAGGGCAGGCCGCTGCCCTTTGCGTGCGCGATCGACTGCTGATGCAGCGAATCCAGGTGGTCCCCTTCGTGCCGCACCGCACCGTAAATGATGAGCAGATGCGGGTTGCCGTTCGCCTTGGCAGCGTCGACCACCGCCATCTCACGCGTGGCGATGTGCTCGTCCATCGGCGAGGTCAGGAAGATGTGGGTGACGTCCGTGGTGGGCCCGACCAGACTGGCCGGGTCATCCATGTCCCCTTCGACCACCTCCAGATTGGGGCCGGTGAGGGTGAACTTCGAGCGGTCGCGGACCATCGCCCGGACCTGGATGTCATCGCGCCCCAGCAACTGCTCGATCAGGGCCCGCCCGAACATCCCATTGCCGGTGGTGATCAGTACTCGTCGCATCGTGGAATCCCTTCGCCCCTGCGATCATCACAGCGGGCGTCGGGGGATGCAGGTCGGGTCAGCCGAACAGTCGGCCGAAGAACGTGTTCTTGCGCGCCGCTTCACGATCGGCAGCGGTGCACTTACAGCGCTGATTACTCGGGACGCCACGCATGACCTGGGTCTTGTGCTGGCCACAGCCGCCCCACGTGGTCTTGCTGCACAACTTGCAGGTCTTCTGGTGGCACATGCGGTGAGTCCTTTCGTGTCGGAGCCTCGAACTATACCCCAGGGGGTATCCGAGAATCCATGATCACGTCATGGGATTCGGCGGGCGTCGAAGGCATTGGGCCTTCTAGGCTGGAGCCCCGTGCCCCGTCAGGAGTCTCACTGTGATCGAGTCCCGTCGACTGTCCCTCGCCGCTTTCACTGTTCTGGGAACTGCGCTCGCCGTGACTGGTTGCTCCACCAGCACGACGTCGCCGGCCGCCCCCGCCTCGGAAGCAGCGCCCTCGGTCGCTCCGAGTGATGCGGCCACAACGACGCTGCCCACACCCCCCTCCGGTGCCGAGGAGCTCAGCAACAAGACGACCGGCGACGTCCAGTACGCGCGGTACCAGATCTCGGGATCCAGCGCGCAGACGGTCGTCGACGATTACAGCAGCCAGGCTAAGTCGGACGGATATTCCGTGACGAACTCGGGGAGCGGCGGCGGCGGTTGGGGTGGCTGGGGCGGCTCTGGTGCGGGGATGACTGCCAGCAAGAGTGGCTCGTACCTCGACGTACAAGCCGGTGGCGAGTCCGGCGGTCCGACGTACTTCGAAGTGTGTGTCGGGCCTGATGAATCTGCGGTCGACCAGTGCGACCAGAACAGCCAGGACGACCAGCAGAACCAGAATCAGAATCAGAACCAGAACGACTCGAACTCAAAGGCCAGCTGAGCCATGACCCTCGAGTTTCCGGTCGCGGGTGAATGGCGCACATCGGATGCGACCCGCGAGATCAGATCGCCCTACGACGACACATTGATCGCGGAGGTGCCCGCCTTCGGCGCAGGCGATGTGGACGCCGCAGTGACGGTGGCCAAACAGGCGCTCGCCGACGGCCCGCTGCCGACGCATGAGCGCGCGGCCATTCTGGACCGAGCGGCTGTTCTGCTTGCCGAGCGCATCGAACCCATCGCCCAGGACTTGGCCCGCGAGGCCGCCAAGCCGATCAAGCACGCCCGGGTCGAGGTGCAGCGCGCAGTATCCACGCTGCAGTTCTCCGCTGCCGAGGCGCGCACGTTCGCCGGGGACCTGGTCCCGATGGATGCCGCGGCCGCCGGGGTCGACCACCTGGGTTTCGTGTTACGGGTACCGATCGGTGTGGTGGCCGCGATCACGCCCTTCAACTTCCCCTTGAATCTGGTCGCTCACAAGATCGGACCGGCGATCGCCGCCGGGTGTCCGGTGGTGAACAAGCCCGCGAGTCAGACCCCGCTGTCTGCGCTTCACCTGGCGCAGGTGCTCTTCGACGCCGGGCTGCCGATGGAACAACTCAGCGTCGTTCCCGGACCCGGTTCGGTCATCGGGGATGCACTGGTGCGCAACGACGATGTCGCCCACATCTCGTTCACGGGTTCACCAGAAGTGGGCTGGGCGATCCGCGCTGATGCCGCCCGCAAGCGGGTGGGCCTGGAGCTGGGAAACAACTCGCCCCTGATCATCTGCGCGGACGGCGACTGGCGGGCAGCCGCGGCCGCGGTGCGGGTGGCCGGGTTCTCGCACGCCGGTCAGTCGTGCATCTCGACCCAGCGGATCCTGGTCGAGGACTCGATCAAAGAGGAGTTCGTCCACGAACTGGTAGCCGGAGTCACCACCCTGGTGATGGGCGACCCGCTGGATGAGGCAACGGATGTCTCCGCCCTGATCCAACGGTCCGAGGCGGACCGGGTCGCGTCGTGGATCGAGGCCTCGGCCGGCAACGGCGCCCGGGTCGCGATCGGTGGGGAACGCAGCCCCGAAGGTCACGTGGTGCCGACGGTGCTCGTCGACGCTGACCCGTCGGACGATGTCTGCGCCAACGAGATCTTCGGACCCGTCGTCGTCGTTCGAGGGTTCACGGATGTCCGCGAGGCGTTGGCCGAAGCCAACGACAGCCGTTATGGGCTGCAGGCGGCCATCTTCACGCAGGACATCGATGTCGCGATGTGGGCGGCGCAGCATCTGGACTACGGGGGAGTGCTGATCAACGAAGTGCCCACCTGGCGTGCGGATCACATGCCATATGGCGGGCTGCGCGACTCGGGCAACACCCGGGAAGGACCGGGGTGGGCGATCCGGGAACTCACCGAAGAACGTTTGGTGATCGTCAAGACCGGGCGTGGCCCCGCCTGAGAGCAGCCACGAACTGACACGATGGCCGCATGTCGGCTGCCGCCCCTGCGCCCAATGACAGTGACGGTCTGGTCGGGTTCGTCCTGCGTGCCATCGACCAACTCGGCGAGTTCGGCGTCGGTGTCCTGATCCTGCTCGAAACCCTGGTCCCCCCAATTCCCAGTGAGGTCGTCCTGCCTGCCGCAGGGGCACTGGTCTACTTCGGCGAGTTGTCGGGCTGGCTCACCCTGCTGTTCGCGACGTTGGGGTCGGTGATCGGCGCGCTCATCTTGTACGGCGCGGGCCGCGCCTTCGGCGAAGAACGCACCCGACGGGTCATGTTGGCCGTCCCCTTGATTGAGGTGGACGACGTGGATCGGGCCGACGACTGGTTCCGACGCCGGGGTGAGTGGGCGGTGTTCATCGGCCGATTGATCCCCGGGGTGCGCAGTCTGGTATCGCTGCCCGCGGGAGCCGCCGGGATGCCCGTCGGTCGATTCGTCCTGCTGACGACTGCCGGGTCGGCCATCTGGAACGGTGCGTTGATCCTGGCGGGGTGGCTCCTCGGAACCCAATACCACGTGGTCGAGGACCACATCGATCTGGTCAACAACCTCATCTACGTCACAATCGGGGTATCCGTCGGGGTGTTCGTGATGCGGCGCTTGGCGCACCGACGCCGAGGAGCCCGCGCGGCACGCGAAACTCCCGACAGCCATGGAGAAGCGCCCCCCACAGCCCCGGACCGGTAATCGAACGCTCGTTCGTTTGTGCTTGAACGATCAAGCGGTACCCCCTGAGGCCTATCTCACTTTCATCCCACGAATGTTGTATTTGTGTCGCAACGGGCACCACTCTCGCCATCTGCGCGAAAGGCGCGCATTCGGAGGTTGAGAGAAGTGATCCGCACCAGTCGCACCATGGCGACCACGCTGACGACCATGCTCATGGCGGTCGGAGTCCTGATGGGCAGCCTGTTGTTGGCACCATCGCCCGCTGAAGCCGCGTCAGCTGCGCCCGCCGCGCGGCCCAAGGCCGTTCAGGCGAAGGCGAAGAAGCCGTTCTTCGAGACGTGTCGCAAGTCGCGGCGATTCAACGAGCGTCGCTTCAACTACGACATCGACGCGGTGTTCGCGGGCCGATGTGCCACGTCCCGAGTCAAAGGCATTGAACTCGTCAGTTCCTACTCCGGGCACATGCCCACGGGTAGCAAGGCCTTGGACTTCATGGTCAACATGCGGGGGTCCTGCAAGGCGGGGCGCGAGACCGGCAACGTGCTGGCGCGCTACATGATGAACAACGCCCGCAAGCACGGCGTGCAGTACATCATCTGGAAGAACTCCTACTGGTCGTCGAGCAGTCGCCCGACCAAGTGGCGCAACTGGCGCCACGGTATGTCCGGTGGCAGTTGTACGACGCGGCACTTCGATCACGTTCACGTGTCGTTCAAGTAGGCCACTACCTGGGCAGTGAGGCCCCGGACGAATCGGGTCATATGCACCCGGATCGGTCCGGGGCCTCACTCATGCGGCTCTTGCGGGGACATCTTGCAGTCCCCGCACTACTGTCTCGCCCATGGCAATGGCGGAGATACCCACGACCTTGGACCGCGGGTTCATGGGGCAGCCACGCGCCCTGTCCACCCTCTTCTTCACCGAAATGTGGGAGCGCTTCTCGTATTACGGGATGCGCGCCCTGTTGGTGCTGTACCTGACCGCACCCCTGATCTCGGACGACGGCTACGGTCCCGGTCTGGAACTGGACAAGGGCGCCGCGATCGCCATCTACGGCGCCTATTCGGGACTGGTCTACCTGACGCCCATCGCCGGCGGCTGGATCGCCGACCGAATTGTGGGCCCGCGCAAGACCGTCCTGTACGGCGGCATCATCATCGCGTTGGGTCACTACTGCATGGCCGCTCCGCTCGAGGCCACGTTCTGGCTCGGCCTGTTGCTCATCGCGCTCGGTACCGGGCTGCTCAAGCCGAACATCTCAGCGATGGTCGGCGACCTGTACTCCGAGACCGACACTCGCCGCGACGCGGGCTTCTCACTGTTCTACATGGGCATCAACATCGGCAGCTTCTTGGCGCCGCTGGTCACCGGCTGGGCTGCCCAGCAGCGCGGGTTCCATTGGGGCTTCGCGATCGCCGGCATCGGAATGACCCTGGCCGTCATCCAGTACGCCCTCGGGTGGAAGCGCCTCCAGGGCGTCGGCGAGAGTGCACCTGACCCGGCCTCGCCGCACGAGCGCAACCGGTTCATCATGATCGTCATCGGCGCCGTGGTGTTCGTCGGAATGATCGCGTTCGCACTCAGCGTCTTCTTCCCCGAATCCTCGATCTTCGACCACGTGGCCTCGGCGATCACGATCTTCATCTTGATCGTGCCCTTCGTGTACTTCTTCCAGTTGTTCCGACGCACCGACTACACGCCCAAGGAGCGGGGCCACGTTCGCGCCTTCGTCTGGATCTTCATTGCTGCTGCCGCGTTCTGGATGGTCTTCGAGCAGTCCGGGTCGACACTGACGCTGTTCGCCGAGGACGTGACAGACATGTCCGTCGGCGGCTGGGAGATGCCGGTCGCGTGGCTGCAGTCCGCGAACCCTCTGTTCATCATCATCTTCGCGCCGATCTTCGCACTCATGTGGACGAAGTTGGCCAACCGCGCGCCGCGGACGTCGGTCAAGTTCGCGTTGGCGCTGATCGGTGTGGGCATCTCGGTGCTCGTTCTGGTGATCCCGATGTCGCAGTTCCAGAACAACGGGGCGCAGGCGGCTCTGTTCTGGATCCTGGGCACGTACCTGCTGCAGACCTGGGCGGAGTTGCTGCTGTCGCCCACCGGGCTGTCGGCCACGTCCAAGCTCGCACCTGAGGGCGCCAGTGGCCAGATGTTGGCCCTGTGGTTCGTGGCCACGTCGGTGGGCACGAGCATCGGTGGTCAGATCGGCAAGTTCACCGCTGACAATCCCGTCAATACCTTCCTGCTCAGTGCCGCGATCCCGATCGCCATTGCCGTGGTGCTCCTGGTGTTCCAGAAGGTCATCAACCGGCAGATGGAACCCGTCCACTGACCGGGTGACCCCAGCGTCACTCAGCGTGAACTTGAGGTGACGCAGGAGTACCGTCGGTGTTATGTCTGCTCCACGAGATGTCGCCGTCCTCGGTCTTGCCGGAATGACCGCGATGACCCTGGTGGTCGCCGTGCCGAGCGCGGCTTCCCCAGGTGCCCGCACGGAGGTCCCGGTGCGCTCGGGTTCCTACGGGTATGTGGACCCATTGGACCCGGACATGGTCGGGTTCGAGGTGCGCAACCGCCGGATCGTCAACCCGCGCTTCGCGATCCAGATCGAGTGCCGGCACAGCGACGGCACCAACCAGTCGATCGCCTACGGCCCGAGCGCCGGCGATCCGAGCCGCAAGTTCCGGATCCCCCGCAACGGCAATGGTCGGGTC
>CXWK01003257.1_pt1 | contig 18875 bp, 15 predicted proteins | sample 590851 | NCBI WGS metagenome assembly CXWK01 (sample SAMEA3498364, study PRJEB10139) | wastewater metagenome | biome: wastewater treatment plant; material: activated sludge | place: Denmark | collected 2014-08-01 | reverse complement strand
GCCCGGCCCAGTACCCGCTCGGTTTCCGGGTCGACGTTGGAGGTCGCCTCGTCCAACAACAACAACCCAGGATCGGCCAACTGGGCCCGCGCCAAGGCGACCAGTTGGCGTTCACCCACCGACAGCGCACCGCCGCGCTCGCCCACGGCGGTCTCGGCGCCGTCGGGCAGCTGGGCCACCCACTCGGTCAGGCCAAGGGCGGCGAACGCCGCCTCGACGTCGGATCGGGTGGCACCGGGACGCCCCAGCGCCACGTTGGCGGCCACGGTGTCGTCGAAGAGAAACCCGTCCTGGGGAACGAGCCGGATCGCCCGGTGCCGGGATGCGGGATCGACGTCGCGCAGGTCGATACCGCCGAGGAACACTCCACCGAGTTGCGGGTCGGCCAGCCGACACAACAACTTGGACAGGGTGGTCTTGCCCGAGCCGGTCTCGCCGACGATCGCTACGGTCGTTCCGGCCGGAATCTCGAGCGAGACGTCGTGCAGCACCGGCTGGCCCGGCAGGTACGAAAAGGTCACGTTGTTCACAGCGACTCCGAGGGCGCCCTCGGGCAGCGCCAACCCGGCGGTGGGCTCGATGACGTCGATCGGCTGGTCCAACAGGCCGAGGATCTTGCCCCAACCGGCCAGCGCTGTCTGGGTCTGGTCGAGCACCTCGCCGATCTCGGCGATCGGCTGGGCCAGCTGGTTGGCCAGCAGCAGGCAGGCGACGATCACACCGGCGGTGAGGCCCCACGACCCGGCGAAGTACAACCCCGCACCGGCGATGACCGCCAGCAGCAGCCCACCGAAGAGGTCCGACATCGGGAACATGATCGAGAAGAAGAAGCGGGCGCGCAGCTGCGCGGCCAGTTGCTCGCCGATGGCACCATGCAGGTCGCCGCGGGCGTTCTCGGAGTGGTGATAGGCCCGGATGACGCGCACGCCGGACACGGTCTCGGCGATGCGCCCGAGCGTGTCACCGACCCGGTTGCGCAACGTGTCGTAGGCGATGAGCTGGCGCCGCTGCACGACGATCATGATCGGCACCACTGGGGCGAGCACGACAACCGTCAGCACGCCCAGCTGCCACGAGTAGATGAACATCGTGATCAGCGAGACGACGAGCACGCCTGACGACACGGTCCAGTTGACCGCCCCCCAGGTGGCGAACTGGGCGAGGGTTTCGATGTCGGAGGTGACCCGGCTGACCAGCACGCCGGTCTTCGACTCGCCGTGGGCGGCGATCGACAGCCGGTGCACGTGGGCAAACGTCCGTGTGCGCAGTGCATAGAGCACGTCTTCAGCCACTCGGGCCATGGCCATGGTCAAACGCTGCACGACGACGGTCAGTACGACCACGACCACGGCCGCAGCCGCACTCGCCCACAACACGAACGGAATGTCGACGCCGCCCGACCCGCTGAGGCCATGGTCGAGCACCTGCTGAAGGGCGATCGGCACGACCAGTCGCCAAGCTGCGTTGGCGACCGAGAGGGCGATCGCCGTGCCCAAACCGGCCCGCAGCTCCGGCGTCGCCGCCACGCCAGCGCGCAGTAGGGCCATCGCGCCCGGCCGCTCGACAAGGTCGTCCGAGAACGGGTCGACGTCCAGCTGGGCGACCGCATCACTCATCGGAGCTCCCCTGCCGGGGCGACCGCGACCTCGTCGCGCTCGTACGCGGTGACGAGCGCCTCATAGCCCGGGTGATCGAGCAACTGGGTGTGGGTTCCGACCGCCACGATACGGCCGGCCTCCATGAAGGCGACGCGATCGGCCAAGGCGATCGTCGATAGGCGGTGCGCAACGACCAGCACCGTCATAACGCCGGCGTCGGCCCGATGGCCGCCACCTCGGAGACCACCCAGGATCTCGGCCTCGACCACCGGATCCACCGCCGAGGTTGCATCGTCGAGCACCAGCACCCGGGGTCGGCGCACCAAGGCCCTGGCGAGGGCGACACGCTGGCGTTGCCCACCGCTCAGGGTGACGCCCCGCTCCCCCATCATCGTTTCGAGGCCATCGGGCAACTCTTCGACGAAGCGGCGCGCGCGAGCCCGCTCGAGTACGTCGAGCACCTCGCGATCGTCCAGGTCGCGCCCCAGCACCACGTTGTCGCGCAGCGACGTGGCAAACAGGAAGCTCTCCTGAAACACCAGCGCCACCGTCGAGCGGAGCTCGGAGGGCGTGAGGTCGTCCAGCGGGACACCGCCGAGAACGATGCGCCCGGCGGTCGGCTCGTCGAGGCGCACCAACAGCTCGCACAGCGTGGACTTGCCCGCTCCGGTCGCTCCGACCAGCGCGACGACCTCCCCGGAGGCGACCTCGAGGTCGACGTCGGTGAGCACGTCGGGTCCCGGCTCGAAGCCGAAGCTCACGCCCTCGAAGCGGACCGACGGCGCCCCGGCGGGCAACCGGTCGACCCGCCGGTCGGGGTGTGAGCCGGGCAGCGACTCCGGCGGGTAAGCGCCAGCCCAGGTGCCGGCGGCGGCATCGGCACCATCCTCGACGGCGAGAAGCGACTCGATCCGCCCCATCGACACCAGCGAACGCGGCATCGACTCGAACAAAAACCCAGCCACCCGCACCGGAAAGTTGAGCCACCCGAACAGGGTGACCGCAGCGAGCACGTCGCCCGTGGTGACGGCGCCCGCCTGCACGCGGTACCCGCCGACGACGATCAGCGCCACCATGCCCAACAGCGGCAGGGCATCGACGAGCGGGTGGTACGACGACGACAGCGCGGCCAACCGCAGCCGCTGGGTGCGCAATGCACCGGCGGCGTCGTCGAAGCGCCCCGATTCGGCAACCTCTCGACCCAGCGTTTTGACGACCATGGCGCCCTCGAAGCTCTCGTGGGCAATACCCGACACCCGGGCCACCTGCTCCTGGGATCGCGTGGCCGGGTCGACCATGCGAGCCGAAAACCAGCGGCTCACCAACACCAACAGGGGAAACAGCACCGCTGCGATCAGCGCAAAGGTCCAGTCGGCGACCAACAGGCTGATCACCGAGAACACGAGCAGCGCCACCAGCCCGAACGTGAGTGGCACCGGCATGAGCGCCCAAGTAGAGAAGGTGACGTCGCTGTCGGCCAGCGCCAACAGCTGGCCGGTCGGACGTTTGCGATGCTCGGACAGCGGCATGGCCAGCACGCGGTCGGCCACCTGGCGCCGCAGCTCTGCCTGCACCCGTGCCTCGGTCACCGAGCCGTACCAGCGGCGCAGCACCACCGAGCCGCCGCGCAGCACCCCGACCGCCAGGAGTGCCAGCGCCGCCCACAGCGCCACCCCGCGGCCTTTCTCCCCCGCCAGCACCGGCACGATCGCCTTGTCGTTCACCTGGCCGATCACGATGGTTGACCCCACGACGGTGGCGGCCCAGGCGGTGCCGCCGAACAGGGCCAGCGCAAACGGCCACGGTTCCATCCGGGCGAATCGGCCGACCAACCGCAGCCCCGACCGCGCCAGGCCGGCGCCCTCGGGCGGTGAATCGGCCGCCGGCCCCATATCTGGCGAGAGAGGGGCCGGCGACCCTCCGCTCACCGCGGCAACCGCTGGGTCACAGCTGGATCGACTTGGTCTCGAGATACCCGTCGATGCCCCACTCACCCCGCTCGCGACCGTTGCCGGACTGGCCATAACCGCCAAAGGGGGCCGCTGCGTTGAAGCCGCCACCGTTAATGTCCACCTGCCCGGTGCGCATGCGTCGGGCCACCGACTTAGCCCGCTCGACGTCGGCGGACTGCACGCCGCCGGCCAGGCCGTAGATCGTGTTGTTGGCGATGCGGATCGCATCGTCCTCGTCCGTGTAGGGAATCACCGCCAGCACCGGCCCAAAGATCTCCTCCTGGGCGATGGTGGAGTCGGGGTCGACGTTGGCAAACACGGTCGGCTTCACGTAGAAGCCGCGCGGCTGGTCCTCGGGCTGCTCCGGGCCTCCGATCACCAGGTCGGCGCCCTCGTCGATGCCCTTCTGGATGTAGTCGCGCACCCTGTCGCGCTGCGCGGCCGACACCAGCGGACCGAAGGCGTGGAACAGGTCGGGCTCGTCGGCGGTCGGGTCGACCAGCTTGGCCTGGGCCACCTCCGCCACGACGGCGTCGACGATCTCGTCGTGCATGTCGGCGGGCACGAGCAGGCGGGTCAGTGCCGAGCAGGTCTGACCGGAGTTGAGCATGCAGGCGAACACCGAACCGAAGGCCACGGTGGCCGGGTCGGCGTCATCGAGCACGATGTTGGCCGACTTGCCGCCCAACTCGAGCTCGACCCGCTTCACCGTGTCGGCGGCCGACTTGGACACCTCCTTACCCGCCCGACCCGAGCCGGTGAAGCTGACCATGTCGACGTCGGGGTGAGCTGTCATGGCACCGCCCACCTCGGGGCCGGTGCCGGTCACCAGGTTGAACACGCCGGCGGGCAGGCCCACCTCGTCGAGCACCTCGGTGAGCAGGAAGGCGTTGAAGGGCGTCACTTCGGATGGCTTGAGCACGACGGTGCACCCGGCGGCGAGGGCCGGGGCCACCTTGCAGACGATCAGATACAGCGGGTAGTTCCAGGGGGTGATGGCGGCGACGACACCGATCGGCTCGCGCACCACGAGGGAGTTGCCCAGCTCCTTCTCCCACTCGAAGGCCTCGATCTGATCGGCGTAGGTGTTCCAATCGCCGACGGCCAGGCCGGCCTGCACCATCTGGGCAAACGCCTTGGGCGAGCCCACCTCGGCCGAGATCGTGTCGACCAGCTCGTCGTAGCGGGCGGTGAGGGCGGCGCCGATGTCGCGCAGGTACTTGGCCCGCACGTCGACCGACGTGGTCGACCACGACGGAAATGCCTGACGGGCTGCCGCCACGGCGCGGTCGACGTCCTCGGGGGTACCCATCGGAACGCTGCCGATGATCTCTTCGGTGGCCGGGTTGACAACGTCCTCGGTCGCCGTGCCCGCAGGCGTGACCCACTCGCCCCCAATGTAGAACTGCTCGTAGCGCTTCATAGTGCCCCCTTGATCGGCGGGGCGCGGCGCCCCGCACTCATCGACTGGACCGGTCACGTTACCGGGCGTGGCGCCGATTGGCCCAGCACGCTGGCAGCTCTGCCGCATCGGGCCCCGAGCCCGTGGCCACTACGTGGAGGACAGTTGGTGTGATGCCGGGGTGGCTCGGGCCCGTGCGGCCGCCTGCTGGACCACCGGGTTCTCGCCGGTGACCGCCGCCAGCGCAGCGAGGATGGCCCGGGTGGACGCGGCAACGGTGGCGCGCTCGACCGGGCCCGGTCCCGGACGGCGATACAACCCGTAGCCCCAAGCGGGGAGCAACCCCCACGCTGCGGCGCTGAACATGCCAGACACGCTGCGGGCCAAGCGGTCGCCCTCGGGAGGACTGGCCAGGAACCGAAGTGTGTCCTCGGCCTGCTCACCGGCTCGCAGCTCGGGTTGCACCTCGACGAAGTAGCTGGCCACCTCGGCGGCGCTACGGGGCACCCGGGTGGCACCGAGCGCCTCGGCGACCACCGCCATCTCGTCGTAGTAACAATCGACCTCGGCTGCGGTCATCACCCGGCGCCCGAAGTGGGCGTTGGCAGCGACGAACATCGACACCTCCGCAACGTGCACCCAGCGCAGCAGGGCCGGATCGTTGGCGTCGTAGGGGCGCCCGTCGGGCGCCACGCCGGTGATGTGCCGATGGGTACGGCGAACGACGCGACACAGCTTCTCGGCGGTCTCGCTGTCGCCGTAGGTGGTGGCGACCACAAAGCTGGCGGTGCGCGACAGCCGCTCGAACGGACGCTCCTTGAAGTCGGAGTGCTCCGCCACCCCGGCCATCGCCAACGGGTGCAGCGCCTGCAACATCAGCGAGCCAAAACCGCCCACCACCATCGACAGGTCGGCGTGAGCCCACCAGGTGACGCTGTCCGGACCGAACCAGCCGGGGTCACCTGGTGGATGGTCGTAACGCTCCAGTGGAAACCGGTTGGAATCGAAGGCCTGACGCAGCTGGCTCTCGACCGCACCGCGAGCGGGTTGGGTCAGCCAACGGGCGGCCACTCCAGCGCCTCGCGTCATTCCGTCAACCAGTGGCCCCATGCCCAGGGGCGCTGCACCCCACGACCCCAGCCCGGCACTCACCAGTGCCCGATCACCGGGTGGGCCAGGCGCAAGCGCTCGTCGTAGCCCTCTTCCCACGGCAGCATCCCAGCCCGATCGGGCCAGACGAACTGCAGCATGCGGAAGGGCCGTTCGGAATAAAAAACCGCTGCGCCGGGAAAGCGCTCGTCGCCGAGTTCGACGTCGACGGCGAGCAGGGCCGAGCGCAGGTCGTTCTCCAACAGGCCAACGAAGACCGCTCCCACCGGCAGCTCGATGCCTGCCGCCACCTGGGCTGCCACCAGGTCGAGCAGCCCGCGCGCCGCCGAGGGTGCCAGGCCCCAGATGACGACCTCCGGGTGACCCCAGGTGGCCTCGAAGCCGACGGTGAAGGTGTATCCGGGGTGGGCGACGCCGGGCTCGTTGATCGGCTTCACCGGCTCGACCGCGTAGCCCTGGGTCTCCACCATCCAGGCCAGCTTGTCCCGGAGGTCGAGGTTGCGATCGGGCATGGGGTCGCCGCTCATCGACGGACCGCCCCGCGGATCACGAGACGTCCAGGCGCTGTCTCACCCGCCAACCGAGACGGGCGCCGACGCCCAGCGGGGCCTCGGCGCGGTTGAGCGCATAAAGGTGCACGCCCGGGGCGCCACCCTCGAGCAGCTCGGTCGCCAGCGACGCAGCGGCCTCGATTGCGGTGGCCATCAGGGCCTCAGGGTCTTCTGCGACCGCCTCGTACCGGGCCCAGAGTTCGGCCGGGCGCGCCGCATTGGCCATGTCTGCGAAGCGGGCGACCGAGGCCGGGTTGGTCACCGGGATCACCCCGGGAACGATCGGCGTGCTCACGCCCAGGGCATCGAGCTCGTCGACCATGTCGAAGTAGTCCGACGCGCTGAAGAAGAACTGGGTGATGGCGAAGTCGGCGACCTCGAGCTTGGCGGCCAGGTGCTCGCGGTCACTGGCACGGTCCGGCGACCGCGGGTGCGTCTCCGGGTGGGCGGCCACGCCCACCGAGAAGTCGCCCACCTCTCGGATCAGCTCGATCAGCTCGGTGGCGTACTGAAAATCGCCCTCGGCCGGGCTGCCGTCGGCCGGCGGATCTCCCGCGAGGGCCAAGATGTTGCGCACTCCGCTGGCGGCGTAGTCCTCGAGCAGCTCTCTGAGCTCGGCCCGGGTGTGCCCCACGCAGGTGAGGTGGGCCATGACGGGGAAGTTCCGATCGCGGTTGGCGGTGACCACCAGGTCGCGGGTGCGGTCTCTGGTCGACCCGCCGGCGCCGTAGGTGACCGACACGAAGTCGGGGTCGAGATCCTCGAGGGCATCGATCGTTTCGAGCAGGTTGGCGACACCGCGATCGGTCTTTGGAGGGAAAAACTCGAGTGACAGGGTCGGGCCTTCGGCGAGCAGGTCGTCGATGCGTGCGTCCCGGTGCATGGGATCGGCACGCTTGGGCCGTGCCGGGATCGCCCGGGGCACGGCGTCGGAGCCCGACGCACTCGTTACGGAAGAACTGCCTGAGGCCATCGTCAAAGGGTACTTCACCCCCACGTCAATCCGGCCGGTCCCCGGCGGCTCAGGCCGACCCGGCCCTCATCGCTGCGGCCTCGACCGTGTTGGCCAGCAGCATCGCCCTGGTCATCGGCCCCACGCCTCCCAGACGCGGCGACAGCCAACCGGCAACCTCAGCGACCTCGTCGGCGACGTCGGAGACCACCCTGCGGCCGTCCATCGTCACCCCTGCCGCCACCACGGCCGCTCCCGGGCGCACCATGTCGGCGGTAATCACGCCCGGGGCGCCGGCGGCGGCAACGATCACGTCGGCCTGGCGTGTGTAGGAGGCCAGATCGCCGACCCCGGTATGGACGACGGTGACAGCGGCGTTGGCGTCCGGGCGCTTCAACGCTGCGAGCAGCGCCAACGGCCTGCCGATCGTCAGGCCGCGACCGACGATCACCATGTGTCGACCGGCCAGCTCGACCCCGTAGGCGGCCAACAGCTTGAGGATGCCATGGGGGGTGCACGGCAGCGGCGCCCGCTCGCCCATCACCAACTTGCCCAGGTTCACCGGATGCAGACCGTCGGCATCCTTTGACGGATCCATCGCCAGCATCGCCGCTTCGAAGTTGAGCCCGGCGGGGACGGGGTACTGGACGATGAAGGCATCGACCCGTTCGTCGGCGTTCATCTCGGCGATCGTCGCCTCCAGCTGCGCCTGCGTGGCATCGGCCGGGAGGGGCCGGTGAACCGACGTCATGGCGATGTCGGCACAGTCCTGGTGTTTCCCCGCCACGTAGCGGGCGCTGGGGCCGTCATCACCGACGAGGACCGTCCCCAACCCAGGAGGCCGTCCCGTGGGCGACAGGACGCCGGGTCGGGCAAGGTCGGCCACGCGCTGGGCCAGCTCCGACTTAATGCGGTCGGCGAGCGCTTGTCCATCCAACGTGATTGCGGCCATGGGGCAACGCTAACCGTTGCCCCGGGCTCGGCTCAGTGGCGAAAGTGACGGACCCCGGTGAAGACCATCGCCATGTTGGCCTCGTTGGCCGCCGCGATCACCTCGTCGTCGCGCACCGACCCGCCCGGCTGAACCACGCAGGTTGCGCCTGCCTCGGCGGCGGCGTCCAGCCCGTCGCGGAACGGGAAGAACGCGTCGGAGGCGCAGGCGCCGCCGACCGCCCGCCCGGCGGCCTTCTCGGCGGCAATCCGGCCGGCGTCGCGACGGTTTTGTTGTCCTGCCCCGATCCCCACCGCCATCGTGTCCTTCACCAACACGATGCAGTTGGACGTCACGCGGGCCGCCAGCTTCCAGGCCAGCTCGAGGTCGACCCACTCGGACGGCTCAGGCTGACGCTCGGTTACCACCGTGGTTTCATCCCGGTCGAAGCCGCCGGGGTCGGACGTCTGCACCAGCAGCCCGCCGGCGATGGTACGCACCGACAGCTCTGGCTCGGTCGGGCGCTCGGCCTCGATCACGCGAAGGTTCTTCTTGCGGGCGAGCAGCTCGATCGCCTCCGGGGAATAGGACGGGGCGATCAGCACCTCGGTGAACACCGGCGACAGTTGCTCGGCCAGCTCGGCGGTGAACTCGCCGTTGACCGCAACGATTCCGCCAAAGGCCGAGGTGGGGTCCCCCTCGTGGGCCCGCCGGTAGGCGGTCACCAGATCATCGGCCACCGCAGCACCGCAGGGGTTGGCGTGCTTGATCACCACGGCGGCAGGCCGGTCGCCCAGGCTCCACACCAGGCGCCAGGCGGCATCGGCGTCGTAGACGTTGAGATAGGACATCGCCTTGCCCTGATGCTGTTGGGCTCGATCCCAGCACCCGCCGTCGCCGGTGCGGTACCGGGCGCCCACCTGGTGGGGATTCTCGCCGTAGCGCAGCACCTCGGCTCGGGTGGCATCGAGCGTCAGCCGTGTCGGAAGCACGTCGGGCCCCGCATCAACGGTTGTGGCCGGTGCGCCCTCGGTCTCGCTCGGCAATCCGTCGACCATCCAGTCGGCGATCTGGCGGTCATAGTCGGCGATGACCTCGAAGGCCCGCACGGCCAGGCTTCGCCGGGTGTCCTGGGACAACCCGCCGCCCCGACCGACCTCCTCGGCCACCGTTGCGTAATCGGACGGGTCGACGACCACGCCGACGTGAGCATGGTTCTTTGCGGCAGCCCGCACCATCGTCGGGCCGCCGATGTCGATCAACTCGATGCTCGGGTCGCTGTCGAACGGGTACAGGTTGACCACGACCAGATCGATCGGGTCGATGCCGTGGGCATCCAGGTCGGCCAGGTGCGATGGGTCATCGCGGTCGGCGAGCAGGGCGCCGTGCACCGCCGGGTGCAGCGTGACCACCCGATGGGAGAGCATCTCACCGAATCCGGTCAGCTCGGCCAGCGGCTGCACCTCGACGCCGGCCTCGGCCAGCGCCGCCGCGGTACCGCCGGACGACAACAGGTCCCATCCGGCGTCGCTGAGCGCACGAGCCAGCTCAACCACACCGGTCTTGTCGTACACGGACAGCAGGGCTCGGCGACGATCCGCCATGTTCACTCCGAGGGGTCGGGACGACGCTCCAGAGCTGGCGCCGACGCTTGGTTCGACCCTACCGGCCCCAGCAGCAGCCACCCAGCGGTGGCGATTGAGGGTGGGGGTACGAACACCTCAACCCGTCTCTTCGGCCGGCAACGCGACGGTCCCCGGGCTCGCACCCCGGGAACCGTCGCAGTGTGCAGAACACGAGGAATGAGACTTCTCATCGCACGTGCAACCAGCACCCTACGCACGGAACGGTCCTCCGCCTAGGGCCCGGAACGGCCGGTCAGGAGAAATCACTTCAGACAATCGATCCCCTTCGGACGAAATGCACTTGACTCCCCTTCAAACCAACCCGATACTGAACCCCAGTCGAGCCAGCGACGTCTCGACTGCCCATGCAGGACACGACCCGCAGGGTGCCGTCGCTGGCCGCTGGAACTCGCACTCCAGCTCCCCACCGGCCGGCGACGGCGCCCATCGGGCTGAGGGAGGGAGCATCATGAACCGGGTTACCGATGGAATAGCCTCAACGGTCAGGATTGCGTCGCTGGCTGCAGCCGCGATCCTGGGATTGTTGTGGATGATCGCCGTGCTGGCGCCCTGAGTTGGTGGGTTGACAGCGGGATCCCACCGATCCCGCTGTCAACCCACCGCCCACTAGCGTGCTGGCGGCGCGCAGTCCGATGAGGCGCGCCAAAACTGGCCATGACCTCACCGCCCGCATCAGCGAACGATGTCCCCGCTCGGCACGACCGTGGTTGCGCGCCCCCGAACCCGGCCACATCACACACGACGGTCCCGCACCCCTCTGGCGCTCCCGAGGCACCGACCTGCGACGACCTGCCAGCACCATCGGGGGAAGCGCCACCATCGTCGGCCCCGCCTCCCGACCCCGACGCACCACCCAGGCTTCGCCACCGCAACTGTCTCGACGGGATCCGCGGCATCGCCGTGCTCATCGTCGTGCTGTTCCACCTCGACCTCCCTTGGATGAAGGGTGGCTATCTCGGGGTCGACATCTTCTTCGTGCTCTCCGGATTCCTCATCACCACGCTGCTCGTGCAGGAGTGGACGACGCACGGGCGCATCGATCTGAAGCAGTTCTGGATCCGGCGGGCCCGACGCCTGTTGCCGGCGATGCTGCTGGTCCTGTTCGCCGTGGCCGGATTCGCCGTGCTCTTCGCCGAATCCGAACAGCTCGACGACATCCGCAGCCAGGGCCTGGCCTCGCTGTTCTACGTCACCAACTGGGCCCGGGCCTTCGACACGACCAGCTACTTCGACCAGTTCGCCGCCAAGAGCCCACTCGAGCACTACTGGTCGCTGGCGATCGAGGAGCAGTTCTACCTGGTGTGGCCGGTGATCACGGTCGCCTTGTTCAGCTGGAGATCCAGGGCGTCCGGGGCGCTCACCCGTGGGCAACGCTACGACGTGCCGCTCTGGCTGGTCGGTGCGGTCGGCGCAGCCGCATCGGCCGGCCTGATGGCCTTGCTGTACACACCCGACAACTTCAGCCTGTACTTCCGCACCGACACCCGGGTGCAGGGTTTGCTGATCGGCGTGGCGCTCGCCGCCCTCTACGACGGGCTGGGCAAGCGCCTCCTTTCGTCACCACCCAAGTGGCTGGTGCCGGTCGGATGGGGCGCCGCAGCGGTGTTCCTCGTCGCCGCTATGGCCGACGTGCCCCCGGCGCTGCTCTATCAAGGCGGCTTCCTCGTCATCGCCGTGCTGAGCGCCACGGTGATCGTGGCCGCCATGGCCGGCCAGCGATCCTCCCTCGACCGGGCGCTCTCCCTGCGCCCCTTTCGGTTCTTTGGGCGCATCTCCTACGGGCTGTACCTGTGGCACTGGCCGATCATCTTGGCGCTCACCCCGCAGCGCACCGGCCTCAGCCTGCCGGCCTTGAACGTCCTCCGCTTCGGTCTCTCGGTCGGTGCGGCAATGCTCAGCCTGCTGCTGATCGAGGTCCCCATCCGGGAACGGCGCATGCCGGTCAGGCTCGAACTCGTCGGCATCGCGGTGACCCCTGTCCTTATCGCCATCGCCCTGATCGCCGGCACGACCGGCGCCGAGCAGACCCTCGAGGAGGCCTACGCCAGCGATCAGGAGGCCGCCGCCCCGCCCGTCGAGGCCGTCAAGTCGGTCGAGCCCCCCGCCCAGCTGAGCACGCTGGTGTTGGGCGACGAGCTGGCACGGTCGTTGCCCGCCGACTGGGGCGACGCTGACGGTGACGGCCCCGAGCAGCAGGAGGTCACCCTCGCTGGCAGCGGGTGCGACGATGCCGCCACGCTGTGCGAGGGCTGGCGGGACCGCTGGGAGGCGCTCGTCAGGCAGAACGATCCCGACGTGGTCGTCGTCGGCGTCCGCAACTGGGAACCCTTCGACGACACCAACACCCCAATCGATGTTTTCGACTCTGCCAAGAACGAGCGGGCCTACACCGAGAGCATGGAACGCCTGGTGCGCCAGTTGGGTGCCGGGCCGACCGCCGAGGGCGGCCGCACCGTCGTGCTGCTGACCGCGCCCCCGATCAACGACCCCACCTCCTTCGACGCGTTCGCCGTCGAGCGCAGCCGGGAGGCCGCCCAGCAGGTGGCCACCCGCAGCGGCGGCGACGTCGAGCACGTCCAACTCGGGAGCCTGTGGTGTGGGCAGGTGCAGTGCGTCGACACGGCCCGGCTGAACCCCGCCGAGGGTGAGTTCAACCTGATCAGCCCCAACCCCGAGGCCTTCGGCGGCGCGCTGGCCGGCGTCGCCCGGCGCTCGGTCAGGCGCCACCTCACCCAGGAGGCGATGGGCGACCAGCTGAGGGTCCTGCTGTTCGGCGACTCGGTCGCCTGGTCGATCGGTTCCAACTTCTTCGGCGCGACCGACGCTCGCAGCACCCCCTTTCTGCTGTGGAACAAGGCCGAGTTCAGCTGTTTCCCCGACCCCGCACCCGGTCGACGCCAAGGACTGCCGGGCACGGTGACCACCGAGTGCCCCGACTGGGCCCAACGCTGGCCGACCTACGTCGAGGAGTTCGCTCCCGACATCGTGCTCGTGCCGGTGAGCCAGTGGATGATTTTGGATCGGGAGGTCGACGGACGCAACATTCCCTTCGATTCCGACGAAATGCGCCAGCGGATCGAGAAGTACTACGGCCAGATGATCGATGCCCTCTCTCAGGACGGCTCGCTCGTCGTTCTCACCACCGTGATCCCCAACGTCGAGTCGACCAACGCCGCCTCAATCGAGAAGAACCTCGACGACACTCGGCGGCGCGAGGTCGCCCTCAACGAGATCATCGCCGAACTCGTCGCCTCGCGCAGCGAGGACGCCGAGTTGATCGACCTGGCGGGGTGGATCTGCGATGGCACCGACTGCACCGAGGAGATCGACGGCGTTCGGCTTCGGCCGGACGGGGGGCACTTCACGCCGGACAGCTCGCCGCTGGCAGGGGCCTTTCTCAGCGAGGAACTGCAGCGGATCGCCAAGGAGCGGGGCCTCGGGCCCGAGGCGCCGACGGTCAATCCCGAAGCGGCGGCCGATGAAGCCGCCGCCGACGCAGACAACTGAACCCCACCCATCCGGGGCGGCGGTCAGACGCTCGGGTCGAGCACGTAGCCGCGCCGCAGGATGTCGGCGAGCACCCGGGGATAGATCCGGCGCTCCACCGCCTTGATGCGCTCGTGCAGGCTGGCCTCGTCGTCGTCGGGCAACACCCGCACGGCCTCCTGGGCCAGGATCGGCCCCTCGTCCACCGCCACGGTGGCCACGTGCACGGTGCAGCCGGTGACCTTCACGCCGGCGTCGAGTGCGGCGGGCACCGCGTGCCAGCCCTTGAATGACGGCAGCAAGGCTGGGTGGGTGTTGATGATGTGGCCGGGGCGGGCCTCGAACGCCGAGCCGGCGAGCACCGTCCCCCAGCCGGCCATTGCCAGCAGATCGAGCTCCAGCTCATCCCAGGTGGCGACGACCCGACGGGTGAACGCCTCACGGTCGAAGTCGGCGGAGAAGTCGGTGCGCTCGATCACCTGAAGCGGCAATCCGTGGCGAAGTGCCACCCCCTCTGCAAGGCAGTGACGATCGACGAGGACGGCCGCAACCTCAAGCCCGGATTCGACCATCGCGTCGAGCAGCGTGCCCGACCCCGACACCATCACACCCAGCCTCATCAGCGCGCACCCGCGCTCGGGCGCGAGCCTTCCGGCTCGGCGGCCACAGGTCCCACCGTGACTCGATCGTTCCCGCCGTGGCGGGTCCCACGATGAAACCCGACGCTCACGGCGAGCTAGAGGTTCTTCACGATCTCGACCATCAGCTCGCCGCATTCGGTCGGGTTGGCCCCCACCTTGACGCCAGCGGCCTCAAGAGCCTCCATCTTGGCGGCTGCGGTGCCCTTGCCTCCGGAGACGATGGCGCCTGCGTGGCCCATCTTCTTTCCGGCGGGAGCGGTCTGGCCGGCAACATAGGCGGCCACCGGCTTAGTCATGTGCTCGGCGATGTACTCGGCCGCTTCTTCCTCGGCGGAGCCACCGATCTCGCCGATCATCATGACGGCCGAGGTCTGCGGGTCGGCCTCGAAGGCCTCCAGGCAGTCGATGAAGCTGGTGCCGGGCACGGGGTCGCCACCGATACCCACGCAGGTGGTGACGCCGATGTTCTGCTGCTGCAGCTCGTACAGCGCCTGATAGGTGAGCGTGCCGGAGCGGCTGACGATGCCCACCGAGATCTCGCCGTCGACCGGCGCCTTGGCGATGTGACCGGCGGTGATGCCGATGTTGGCCTGGCCGGGGCTGATGATGCCCGGGCAGTTGGGGCCCAGCAGGCGCACGTCCGGGTAGTCGCGCTTCAACTTGTTGTAGAACCACGCCTCGTCCTGGGCGGGGACGCCCTCGGTGATGACGATGATCAGCTTGACGCCACCCTCGGCGGCCTCCATCACGGCGTTCTTCACGCCGGGGGCCGGGATGAAGATGCACGAGGTATCGGCGCCGGTCGCAGCGACGGCGTCGGCCACCGTGGCGAAGATGGGGATGCCATCGACGTCGGTGCCCGCCTTCTTGGGGTTGGTGCCGGCGACGACGTTGGTGCCGTAGTCACGGTTCAGCAGGCCGTAGTACCGACCGGTTGAACCGGTCAGACCCTGGTAGACGACCTTGGTGTTGGAATCGACGAAAATGCTCATGGTGGGTTCAGGTCTCCAGTAGCTCAGGCGCTGGCGGCGAGCTCGACGGCCTTGGCGGCGGCGGACAGCATGGTGGGTTCCATCTGCAACTTGTCGCTCAGGTGTGGCTTGAGCAGCTCGCGACCCTCGTCAGCGTTGGTGCCGTCGAGGCGGATCACCATCGGATGGGAGAGGTCGATGCGGCCGGCTGCCTCGATGATGCCATTGGCCACCTCCTCGCCGCGGGTGATGCCGCCGAAGATGTTGATGAAGATCGACTTCACCCGGGGGTCGTTGTCGAGGATCGTCAGCGCCGCGACGAACTTGTCGGCATCGGCTCCGCCCCCGACGTCCAGAAAGTTGGCGGGTTTTCCGCCAGCCTGGTTGACGACGTCCAGCGTGCTCATCGCCAGACCTGCGCCGTTGGCGATGATGCCCACCGACCCCTCGAGGCCGACGTACTCCAGGCCGGCCTGGTGGGCGGCCTCTTCGCGCTCGTCGCGCTCCTGGGTGGCGGCGTAGGCATCCCACTCGTGGCGGAAGTCGGCGTTGCCGTCAAGGGTGACTTTGGCGTCGAGTGCATGCACCTCGCCGGTGGGCTTGAGGATCAGCGGGTTGATCTCCACCAGGTCGGCGTCGCCGTCGACATAGGCGGTGTACAACTTGGCGAGGATGTCGACCGCGCCCTCGGTGGCGTCCGGGTTGAGGTTGGCGGCAGCCACCCAGTCCCGGATGGTCGCCTCGTCCAGGCCGTCGACCGGGTCGATCCAGATCTTGGCGATGGCATCGGGGTTCTCTTCGGCAACCGTTTCGATCTCGACGCCGCCCTCGGCGGAGAGCATGCCCAGGTGGGCCTTCTTGGCACGGTCGAGGGTGAAGCTGGCGTAGTACTCCTCGGCGATGTCCGAGGCCACCTCGATCCACACGACGTTGACGGTGTGGCCCTTGATGTCCATGCCGATGATGTCGGAGGCATAGGTGCGGACCTCGTCGGCGTCGTTGGCCAACTTGATGCCGCCGGCCTTGCCACGGCCGCCCACCTGCACCTGTGCCTTAACGACCACCGGGTAGGTGTTCAGCCGTTCGGCTGCCGCCACGGCATCGTCGACGGTGGTGACCGCCTCGCCCGCCGACACCGGAATGTCGAACGAGCCGAAGAACTGTTTGCCCTGGTATTCGAAGAGGTCCACGGCCCGAGCCTCCCAGGAAGGCCTCATGAAAGGCAACACGGCCCGCGTTCCGGTCCCCTCCGGGGCCCACCCCGAAACGGCGACAAGGTGACGCTCAACCCCGAAACTGCGACAAGGTCACGCTCAACCCCGAAACTGCGACAAGGTGACGCTCAACCCCGAAACTGCGACAAGGTGTGGAGCGAAGGTGTGGAGGTGTGCCGGTGAGTTTCATCGGCACACCTCCACACCTCTGCTCCACACCTCCGTCAACGGGTGCGGCAACCCGTGGGCGAACGGAGCCCGCTGCCCCACCATGCAGAAGTGGCGACTGCATCGAGTCCGAACCTTGAGGCGGCGACCCGCGACCGACGCTGGGTCGCCCTCGCCCGGCAGTACCGGGTGTTCAGCGCTGCGGACGCTGAGCGGTTCGGCATCAGCGGCGACGCCCTCCGTCAGCGCGCCTCGGCTGGCGGCCTGCTGCGGGTGGGGCGTGGCTGGTACGCCATGGCCGACCGGCCGCTGACCTGGACCCACCGGATCGACTGGGCCACCCGAGCCACCGGGGGCGTTGCCTCCCACCGGTCGGCGGCGGTGCTCTGGAAGCTGGAGGGATTCCAGGCGTCGAAGCCGGAGGTACTGGTGCCGTTCGAACGGCGGGTCCGTCCCGAGGGCGTGAAGGTGCGACGAAGCCGACGCTGGGATCGTGGCGAGCACACGACGAGAGACCAAATCGGCGTCGTCGGCCCCGAGGTGCTCGTCGGCCAGCTTGCTTCGATGTTGCCCCGGGCCCGGCTTCGAGCGGTTGTCGATCAGCTCATCCGCGAGCACCATGCCTCGCTGACGTCGCTGGCCCGGTTTCATCACGAGACCCCTCCCGGGACCGCCGGGCGGACCGTCCTCGGCGAGGTACTGGGGGAGTATGCGGAGGACCAGCGGGTACCGATGAGCGACTTCAGCCGCATGGTGGCCGACCTGTTGGTTGGTGCGGGTCTGCCCGAGCCTCTGCTCGAGCATCAGTTTTGGGACGACGACGGACTCATCCAGATGGTGGACCTGGCGTACCCCGGCGTGCTGGCGATCGGTCTGGACTCCCTTGCCCACCACCGGGATCGTGCCACGTTCATCGGGGACCGGCGGGCGCGCAACCGCCTCGAATTGCTCGGCGTGAAGGTGCTGCTGTTCACATGGTGGGACTACACCGAGCATCCCGAACGCCTGGTGGCCCAGGTGCGCGCCGCACTTGCCACCACCGCCGCCTGACGGCTCCTCGCAAAACCTGACACCCCTCCTGGGCACCTGGGTTGCTCAGCTCGAAGACACGAGCCCCAAGCCCTGGGCCCCCAATCAGCCACGTCCCGGGTCCGAGCCCTCCAGAACCCAGGCCGCCCGAGCCCCTCTACGGCGGGCCGGGCGAACAGCATCAGAGGGAGCCAAGGCTCCGAGACGGCGGATACAGTCGGAGAAACCAGCCCGCCTTACCGGCGGATGTCACGCCTCGGCGTCTCGAACGCTCCACCCAGAGCTCCGGTTGCGGGCCGATCGACCCCAACCCTCCGCTCACCACACAAGCCAGGAACGCCCATGGAACTAACCGGTAGCCGAGTACTGCTCACCGGAGCCAGCGGCGGGCTGGGGCAGGCGATCGCTCGACGCCTGGGCCGCTACGGCGCTCAATTGACGCTGACCGCTCGCAATCGCCCAGCTCTGGACTCGCTGGCCGACGAGACCCGAGGCACCGTGGTGGAGGCCGACCTGTCCAAGCGCAGCGATGTGCAGCGGCTGGCCAAGATGGTCAGCGAGTTCGATGTCGTGATCGCCAACGCCGGAGTGGGCGGCGAGGCGAGCGGCTCCGAGCTGAGCGTCAAGGCGATCGACGGCGCGATCGACGTCAACCTGCGAGCGCCGATGGTGCTGAGCGGAGCCTTCGCCCAGGCCTGCATTGCCGCCGGTCGCCCGGGACAGCTCGTGCTGATCGGGTCGCTGTCAGGCATCGCCCCCACCCCCGACACCTGCCTGTACAACGCCACGAAGTTCGGCCTGAGGGGCTTCGGGCTGTCGCTACGCCAGGACCTGGAGGAGTACGGCATCGGTGTCACCGTGGTCGAACCCGGCTTCATCCGCGACGCCGGCATGTTCGCCAACAACGATGTCGAACTCCCGAGGGGCGTACGCACCAAGTCACCCGTCGAAGTCGCACAGGCGGTGGAGAAGGCCATACGAACCAACCCGGCCGAGATATTCGTGGCCCCGACCGAGTTGCGAGCAGTCGCCACGTTGGCCACCGTGGCCCCGGGCCTGTCCGAGGTCATCCAGCGGCGGGTCGGGACCAAGGAGATGCGCAACGGCACCAGGTAATCCTGTTGGCTCGGCCAGCGCTGCAGCGCCCCAGCGGGAGTGACAGCGCCGGATGAACCAGTCAGGTCGGCCCGCACAACAGCGCCCAGCGGGAGCGTCACAGCACCT
>CXWK01018483.1_pt2 | contig 18924 bp, 16 predicted proteins | sample 590851 | NCBI WGS metagenome assembly CXWK01 (sample SAMEA3498364, study PRJEB10139) | wastewater metagenome | biome: wastewater treatment plant; material: activated sludge | place: Denmark | collected 2014-08-01 | reverse complement strand
AATGGATCTTTGCCGCCAATACGGCGACGAACCAAGTGGCCACGATCGATCCGATCGGAGGGGCGGCGCCGATTCTTGAAGACTTCCTGACAGAGAATCCGCTGGATTCAAGAGTGAAGATCGGGCAACGTCCCACCCGCATCTACCGGGATCCGGTCGATAAAGAAGTACTCTGGACGATGAACGACGGCGACCCCGTCACCGGTCTCGATACCCTGGCGAATTGCCCGCGAGGCGGGTCGGTCTCCGTGCTTCACAATTCACATCTTGGGGTGGGTGGAGAAAAGCCGCGCATTACATCGTTGGTCTGCCTCTCGGGGAAGGGGCAGCACCTCATCGCGTTTTCCAGACCGCCGGTCACCCCGCAGCAGCTTGCGTTTGTTTCCAGCAGTACAACGGGAATTATCAGTGTGCTGCTTCCCGTACCGATTGCGGATGGGAATGTGGCCTGGAGCGAATTCACCACCAAGATTGATCTATGTGACAGCGCAAAAGAGACGGCGTTGGGGCATCCGGCCTGTGATGCGGATGCATTGACCCCCAACCACTCCGTCCCCGCTGGCATGTTTTGGTCGAAGAGCACGGGCAAGATTTACAGTTACCTCGCCGGGTATGGGTCGATCGTCGAAATCGATCCGGCGACCTTGGTGATGACGACGAGGCGAGTGGAGGTGCCGGGCGTATGGAGCGTCGAGGTGACGCCGAACGGACGGTTTCTCTTCCTGGCCGGGGAGAATGTCGCATCCGACCCTAACAAGGTGATCGGGAGGTTCGGCCTCGTGGACCTCACTCAGCCGACGCTGAGTGTGGTGAGTCACGGGCTGGACCATGTGAGACCGGCACAGTTTCGTTTCACGGCGGACGGCAACCGACTCTATGTGACTCAATCAAACGCGACCATTGGGTTGACGTCGCAACAAGCAGCCGCGCTGGACAAAGACAAGCTCTATGTNNTGATGCGACGCCGTGGCCGGCCTCGTTCCCGCTCCTTACGCGCATTGAGTTACCACCTGTCGGCTCTGTCGGTGTACATGGGCTTGATCTGTGGGTGACCGGTCCGCAGGGAGCCGGAACGGCAAAGGGAATTGTGGTGACGAATGCTCCCCATGCGGGGAATGGGTCAGTATCTCTGATCGATGCGGGAACCAATACGATTACCACGACGATTCCGGTCGGAAGAGGTCCCAAACAGGTCACCGTGTACTACGCGGGACTGGCAGCCAGCGACAACCAAGCCACGCCGACCTGGTGAAGACGGTCTAACTCGCCCCGTGCTGATTCCAAGGGAGACGATCAGATGAGTGCGGATCGAATCACGTTTATGAAACGACGGGTGTATGTCATGGGAGTACGCCCCCTTCTTCTCGTGTGTGCGTTGGTGAGCTGTTTCACATCGATCCAGGTCGAGGCAGCCTCGGCTGACCGATGGCAGCAGTTGACGGACAAGGGGATTGCCGCACGCGAACAGGCCAGGTATCGAGATGCGGAGCAGTTGTTTCTCGCTGCGGCGCAGGAGGCCGAGCCGTTTGGTGCCGCCGATACTCGAGTGGCTGCGACGTTCAATAACTTGGGATTGGTGTTGCATGAACAAGGGCTCCATGCGCGGGCCAAATCATACTATGAGCGAGCTTTAGCCGTTTGGGAGCAGGTACTCGGCCCCGAACAGGCCGAGGTCGCGACTGCTCTACACAATCTGGCGGAAATTTATCAACAGGAAGGTGAGCTTGAACAGGCGAAGGCCTATTATCTGCGTGCGCTCACCATCGGGGAACGCGTGCTGGAACCGGGCCATCCGCAGTTGGCGATCGGACAGAACGGATTGGGACTACTCTATCGGAAAGAGGGACATCTCGTTGCTGCAGAAGCCAGGTTCCATCTGGCGCTGGCTCAGCTTGAACGACAGGACGGGACTGAATCACCCGATGTGGCACCGATCTTGAGCAACCTGGCATCGCTCTATAAGGAAAAGGAGTTGTATGTCTTGGCTGAGCCGCTGTATCAGCGGGCGCTCGCCGTTCGCCGCGCGCACCTGGGGAATTTCCATCCGGCAGTCGCCGTGTGTTTGAACAATTTGGCGAATCTTTACCAGGCCGAGGGGCTTTCCGAACTCGCAGAGCAACGCTATCGCCAAGCGTTCGCCAGTAATGAGGGTGCCCAAGAACCGGCTGAAGCCCTCAAGGGCAGCATTCTTGGGAACTGGGCCTTGCTCACGCATGAGCGGGGGCTGTTGGACGAGGCGAGACTGAGGTACGAACAGGCGCTTGTCATTCAGCAACAGACTCTGGGACGAAGTCATCCCATGGTCGCCATTACGCTCGATCGATATGCCGGGCTCCTTCGAGACCTTGGACAGCAATCGCATGCGGGGCTTTTAGCAACCAGAGCTACGGCCATCCGCGCACAGCGAATGAAGTAATCCGACCGGGAAGGAGGAAGCGAACGTGACGAGCGTGCGACAGGGCATGTCTACGGCGATTCCTGTTGCCGGCCGATGGGCTCTTGCTGTCGTCCAACTTCCGGCGATGCTCTGGTTCGGGGGGTGCGGCGGAGTGTTGAGTGAAATTCCGGATCTGAATACTCCGGATGGGCGAGTGTTCGCTGAGCGGTGCGGGGCCTGTCACGGCAAGCCGTTTGGTGGCCATGGCGTCACGCATGGCGTGCCGGATCCCCGGTTCAGGACTGTGCTGGAATGGCAAGAGGAATTGCCCAAGATGGAAGCCCTCATACGTGAAAAAGGAATGCAACCTCTGACTGAAGGTGAGCGTGAGGCGATCACCCGGTATCTGAATCGCCATGCGAAGCCATAATGCGACGAACTCCGAAGCACGATGTCGAATGGTTGTCGGCTGTCAACACCACAGGAGTTGATCTTCCTTGAGCCAAGGATTTCCATCATGGGCCGGCTGCTATCGAGCAGAGGCTGTGTCGGTCTGTTCCGCCTGTTGGAGCAAAACGACCAACCGTTTCTGCTGATCACGTGCAAGGTCGTGTGCGCGGGTCAGTTGTGCGTTCGGGTTGCCCAACCGGCGAGCAGATGGAGCAATCGGCGACGAAGCCGGCAACGACAGAGATGGTCGTCCCTTCATCGGGTTGTAGAGCGGATCGCCGAAGAGCACCATGCGCCAGCTGATATAGCGGCTGGTCAAGTAATAGACTTCGACGAGCGAGTAGTTCCCCGTCAACAGCAGTGCCGTAAAGCGCGCCGGCTCAGGAAACGCATCGAGGTATGGTTCTCCGACGGAGCCAAGTGTGGCGGTGATCCCTCGTTCCAACGCGTTCTTACACCAGCCGCGCTCAGCGGGATCATGCACGTTGACGGCTTCGGCGGAGGCCATGTGATAGCCGATGGCTCCGGAGTTGAATGAAAAGACGTCGTCGTACGCCCGCAACTTGTACCAACCGATATAGAGTGCGACGTTGGGGACGGCGGTCATGGTCGGTTCCGCATCATCCAGTACCACGTGGTAGGAGGACTTATTTCTGGCCAGCGTCGCGGCCTCCCGCAGGCTGTGATCGTAGAGGCCGTAGGTGTCGATCGCGCCATTGGCTTGCAGCCCTCGCGCATCGAAGTAGATGTTGCCGCTCAATCCTGTGCGTTCCGCCTGCAGGGCTCGCTCAACCAAACCTTTCGACAGCTCAGCAGTCGGGGCGTCCAGCCGACTGACCATAAGGATGGGCAGATCGTCCCGGTTCACTACTGCATCCTGAAAGAGCGGGTTCCCCCAGCGCCACGCCACAGAGTAGAGATCCGAATCCCACCAGAGCAGGCTCAGCTCGCTGTCTACACCGGCATCGGCGTGGGTATAGGTGAGGAAATCGACTTCCGCGCTTGCAAGCTCCAGTGTGCCGCGCGCACCGAACAGACGGTCCGCCCAGCGGTAGATCAAGGATCGCTCAGAGGAGATCGGTCGACGGACAAGCCCAGCCCACAACGGACTCGATCGTTCGAGCAGCCGGCGCCAGGCAGCGGCTTGCGGCGTATCCGGAGCGGTGGGGAGTTGTTCTGATCCTGAGTGCTTCTGAATCAAAATGCCCCATCCGCCGTATTCTTGGGTCAAGCGGAGGAATTCCTTGGATGATCGTTCGGGCTCCGATCCCTGCCGCTGTCGGAGTTGTTCAAGCGCAGCGCGCCAGGTGCGATCGACCCGTGACAACAGTGCCGCCGTCTTGGCCGTTTCGAAGAGATCTTGCGCCGGGATCGATGTGGTCTCCGGCTGGATGGGAGTCCCAGCTGCGAGCCTGCCGAATTCAGCGTTCAATTGCTCTAATCTCACCCGGCTCGTTTTCACCACACCCTGCGCATCCGAGAGCAGCCTGCGCTCCGCAGTGGTCAGCTGAGGAGCCTCCACGCGCAGCGGGACGCCGTAGGTGGTGACAATGACACGGATCGATGAAGAGAGGGCTCGATCTTCCAGCGTGCGCCGCAGGGGAGTCACGACGAGATCGTCGTACTCCCGGCGGGTGAGCTTATCGCGAAGTGGGAGATCGAGTCGAATGATCTGAGAGGCCGGGATCCCGCGCCGTGCGGCGTAATGCGCCGCGACGTCCAGACTCTCCGGGCTTTTGGCGTTGGCAAGAATCACCACCTGATGCGGCTGGAGTTCAGCCCATGAGTAGAATGGGGACGCACATCCGACAGCGATGAAACATGTGTAGCCAAACATGATACGCAACGAGAGGCGACGCATAGCCGCACTCTACCTCGAAAACCTACCGCATCGGAAGTAGTGATGCTCGTGTGAAGGTAGCTATCACTAGGGCTCTAAGAATTTGTTCTGCGGCGCGCCGCCGAAGCGGCCGACCGCCTGAATTTCCATCAGCTGCTCACCAGGCATGATCGCGCGCGGCAACCCTGGTCCGTTCGGAATGAACAATTGTGGGTGATCGAACGGAGCCTGCTGAAAGCGCACCCGTTCGTCAGTGAGCGACAGAAGAAACGCCAACATTGCCGCCTTTTCTTCCGGCGTGAATCCGATGATGGACATGAGCTCGATTTGCGTGCCGTCAAGCGTCACCATCCCTTCATGGGCATCTCCGGCTCGATCGTAGAATTCGATGACGGCAGGCAGGTCCACCTGGCCGCCGTTGTGAAAATAGGGCGCCGTCAGCTCGATATTCCTGAGGCCAGGCACTTTGAAGGCCCCATCCACGACGATCGGTTCCGGCGGTGGCGGGGTGAGTCGCTTGACGGTGGACAGCCAATTCCCAAGGTCATCCTTCGCGCCCAGACTGAGATCTTGGAGTGTCTCCAACACGCCGATGTTGTTGAAACCTCGGTCCATCGCTTGGCCGTCACGAATGCGGGTTGGGCTCGCCCGGACCTGGCGCACCGAGGCGCCCGTCAGTTCGGCGCCTTCATGGCAGGTGATGCATTGGCCACGGGTCTGACTGCGGAACAAATCGACGCCCAAGATCGCCTGTGGGCTGATCGCGTTGGGGTTGCCGTCCATGAACTGGTCGTAGGGCGAATGATCGGCGACGAGGGTCGTTTCATACATCTGGATGGCCAGGCCGAAGAAGAGCGCGAAGTTGTATTGCATCAGCGAATACTCGTTCGCTGCGAGCACCCCTGTAGGCGGATCGATCACGATTGCTGTGCCGTTGGTCTCGACCCGAATCAGTTTGGACGAATCCCACCACTGGCGGTGAAACGCCGCTTGGACGAGTTCCGGATAGTTGCTCACGCTCAAGCCTTTCTGCGGCCAGCGGCTTAGTGACCCGAGTACGCTGTCCTCAGGGTGCACCAGCTGAAGCGCCAAAGGACGGAGGTTGGAGGCGGGCTGGCCGGGAATCTGGTAGCGGGCGAATTTCTTGCCGATGTCTCGCATGGTCCGACCTCGTGCGGACATTTCGTCAGGGCTGATAGGTGGGACAACAGCCTGCGAGGCAAGGCTGGAGTCCTCCAACCGTACTTGAACGGCCACCGGGCTAGTGGGATTGTCCGCACGGAAGACACGGGCGTTGGGATCACGATCGCCCATCTCGTTCACGCCATTGAAGACATTGTCCGCACGTCCATCCCAGAATTGGCGGTGATTAAACACGGCGTTGACGACCGTGGGAGTATTTCTCGGCTCGACCCGTCGCGTGTTGAGTGAGCCAACGCGGAATCCATCCGGGTCTGGTTCTTGACGCGTACGATCGGCCGGACCGTTCCCGACGCCGAGGAAGACGGAGTTACGGACGCCCTGCGACGAGAGCACGTCGTTACTTGCAGGGAAGAATGGAAAATCGGATCCGGTCACTTGTCCTACCGGGCCAAGGTTTCCGTGGAAAATCTGGTCGGGATTCGGCGCGCCGCTCGGCGTAATGCGTTTCAACCCAGGTGAGAGCTGATTTTTCGATCGAGTGTCGGCCATGCCGGAGCTGAAGTGGCAGCTCGCGCAAGCGGTGACGCCGTCGCTGCCGACCTGCATCTCCCAGAACAAGGCCTTGCCCAGGCGGACGGCTGCTTGGCGATCGCTGACAAAGTCGGAAAGGTTGATCGGCTCCGGCACCGCCACGGTTTTTAGAGAAGGTGGGCGGGGTGGATCGGGGACTTGGGAAAAGACCGAACCGCTCGCTGTGAGTATGCTGATGACCACACTGATACCAACCCGCGAACAGAATCTATGCATTGTCGTAACTCCTCTCTCGTCGTTCGTCGCTCGGGAAGCGCATCTCGTTCCTCCGATCCTGAGTTTCAGGTTTCAAGTTCAACGTTTCGGGTTGTACAGCAACCAGGACTTTCAAACCTGAAACATGAAACTGGAAACCATTGACCAATACGCTTCACGCTTTCAGCTGCCGCCGCGCCAATCCAGCCAATCCTACGAGTCCGCTCCCGAACAGCCAGGCTGTGGCTGGGAGAGGAACGGCGGTGAGTTGAATGTTTCCACCTAAGAACGCGGCGCCGTCCGTACCGGAGTCTGTCTGGCCCGGAAATCCGAAGCCGCTGCCGAACGAGGAATACCGGACGTCGATCACGGAGACACGAGGATCGACGAGACCGTTGCCGCCAAAGAAGGCAGTAGCCAGATCGCCTTCCAGATGCGCTCCTATGACGTATTCAACGCCCGGAGTGAGTATGGTGCTGTTCACCGGCGCAAACCGGAAATATCCGTCCAAGGCCGCATCCGTTCCAGCTGGGACCGTGGTCTGCACAAGTGGTGCTCCACCAGACGCAAGCCACAAGGCAACCTGAGCGGGTCCGGCGAGCCCGTCTTGACCAGAATCGTAAACCCCCAACGCATTAATAAAGGTTGGGGCCGTGACGGAGAATTTCCAGCCTAACGTCCAAGCCGAACTGTCGTATTCGAAGTCGATCTGTGTCAGATCGATGACGGCAGCGTGAACCGGCTCAGAGACCGAAGGGATTCCGATGAAAAGAGCAAGACATGTCGCGCCGACCATGTGTAGTACCGTCATAGCAGCTGTTCCTCTGGCTGAAATATGAACATGTGGAAACATTGAAAAGTCCCCTTCATGCCGACAAAACGTACCAGAGCGGAACTGGGCGATCTACCGATCGGACCTCGCTGCTGCAACAGATGTGAAAGAAAATACTGCCGGGAAGGGGGGCGAGCCTGGAGCAGTGATGAGGGAATAGACGAATCGGAATCGTGCAGATGGCATGTGGGAATCCACCGTCGCCGTTCGGCGACGGTGGACAAGAGAGAACGGAAACCGAGATTCTGTTTAAGTCAGAGTCTCCGATTCCGTATTAGGCCGTCATGCGGCGGCGTGCGAGCCCGACGAGTCCGGCGAGTCCGCTGCCGAAGAGCCAGACGGCGGCCGGGACCGGCACTGCTGCGACATCAAACGTGGCATTGAACGCATGGATGCCAGTTTGCCCGAGTGAGAACGCAGGATTTCCTCCGAGCGCGATGCTGTAGAGCCCAGGATTGAGATAGAATTGCTGGGAGACCGACGTCAAGCCTGTTCCGTTGGCGGTACCATTCTGTCCGCCGGCGTTGGCGACGTGACCGATGTAGGTGAGGTCATCGGCCCAGCTGATCGCTCCTGTATTGTTGAACGTGTGATTGTTTGTGTCGGGGGTATTGTTTTCCCAGCCGGAATAGAGACTGAAGGCCGGAAACAGAGACCCGGTCGCACCTCGGTCCATCGTAATAGTCAGCACACCCGGCACGTGCATCTGACTGAGATCCAACTGCACCCAGTTGCTGGTATGTGTCCACCCCTTCGCGCCAACCGGGTTGTTTGGCTCGCCCCAGCTCTTCGCGCCAACGCTGCCAGAAATACTGCCGGCCCCGCCATGATTGGTAGACCCCTTAAACTCATAGGTGAGACCGGTTGTATCGGGCGTTAATCCGAAGTTGATGTGGGCGTGAGCCGAAGTCGCTCCGGCCAGCCACAGACCTACTGCGGCGAGGGTCAGATAGGAAGACCGCTTTGTGATACTGAGTAGCTTCATACAGGCACTCCTTGGTTAATGAGGATTGTGAAAAAGAACAGCTTGTGAGAGCCGGCCCTCATAAAGGTTACCAATAGCAAAGCAAGACTTCCTGAGCTACCGACCAAACCAAGTCCTTGCTACAAATGTGACGAAAAATATTTTCAGAGGCGCTGATCAGGCCAAGAACAAAACGCCTGAGTGGAAGTGGGGGAGCGGAAAGCTTCCTGGTCCTGGAATGGGGCTGGTCGTCCACCGTCGCCAGGAAGCGACGGTGGACAAGCTCGTGAGGAAGTTGGGCTGATGCGTGGGTCTGCAATGGTGCTGCTGGGCTAGGCCTTCATGCGGCGTCGAGCGAGTCCGGCGAGTCCGATCAGCCCGCTGCCGAACAAGTAGCCCGCAGCTGGGACTGGTACGGGAGCCACTTGTCCGGGACTCACCGCCCAGGCGAAGAAGGGAAAAAGTCCGTCCTGGTTAGCCTTGGGGCCGGCACCCTGGCCACCGTTAGCGGTTCCGAAGATCCAGGCGAAGTTTGCACCCTGCGGGTACTCCGTACCGGCCTCCGTACCGGACCAGTAGCCACTATTTTCTAAATTCGCAAACGGCCCGGCGTTGGTCACGCCGAATCCAGTCTGAGCGACGCCTGCGGTGTTGAACTGAGCCAGGTTGCCCAGCTCGTGATAAAACAGATGCGCCAGTTCGCTGGCCGTCTCGTTGACGGCTGCGGTGTTGAATCCACGGTCGGTAGTGCCGTCAAACGACACATTGGGATTGAGGGTGCTCCCATTGACCGGGCCTATGATCGGCAAACGCCAATCGGTCTCGCCCGCATAGCTGATGCTGTTCAGGTAATTCACCCAGGCAGTTGCACCCCACCAGTTCATGGTACCCGTGCCGGTATTGAAGTCGCTGGCTGCCATGGTGTGGGTGCCTAAACCGTCTGTCACATTGGGTGTGACGTTTATGATGGACGTGACCAGGTTGGGATTGGCGGCGGCTTGGGTCCTGAAGAGGTTGGCATCCTGCGTCCACGCGACATCGAGGTCGGTGTCGTTCACCACCAGAGGATTGCCTGCCGGTACGAGAAGTGACGCATGGGAGGCTGTTGCACTCAGCAACACTAGTACCGCTATCGACAAAGCCATTGTTCGGTGTGAAAAAAAGCTCATATGAGTCCTCCTGGCCTTCTTGGCCGGTTGTTTCAATGGGCAGCGCGCCCTTGAGGTTAGGTTACAGTATTTTCAGCGTTGACAAAGTCTAGTGCTGGAGGGTCGTTCAATGCAGAGAGCGGAGAGCCATCCAGACTGATCTGAACGACTCTCCGCTCCGTAACACTCAGGCCGAGAACTTGCGTCGAGCGAGTCCGGCGAGGCCGATCAGCCCGCTGCCGAACAAGTAGACGGCGGCCGGAACCGGTACCGTTGACAGCGTGGCCTGATAGGCAACTGCACTACCGGGAGTCCCGGCAGGGGGATTGCCGCCGAAGACCAGGCTGTACAACCCTGGGCCGAGCGAGAAGGTCTTGGTAATTGAGGAGTCAGAGCCGGAGGCTGTGGCGTTACCGATATAGTTCAATGAGCTGGAGTCGTACGTGGGGTCTGCCGTACTCCAGTCAAAATTTCCGGCATTGTTATAGACATGCCATCCAAAGTTTCCGCCATTGTCGGTTTGTTGGTGGCCTGCATAGAGCGAGAACGCAGGAACCAACGAGCTGCCGTTCGCCGCGAGCGTGATGGTGAGGTCGGCCGCTTCTGTCAGCGTCAACGCGGTCCAATTCGATGTATGCGTCCAGCCCGTGCCGATGGGATCGCCGGCATTGATCGGATCGTTCCAACTGAGCGACCCAATAGTGCCGGCATAGTTGGGGGTTGATCCGGCGGTGGTGTCATTGCCGCTCATGTTGACGGTCCAGTTGTAGGCGATGCCGCGGCCGGCAGGATCTCCACTGTCCCCGACAGTGACCGTCGCCGCATGCGACGGAGCCACTCCGGCCAGCCACAGTCCGACTGCAGCGGCGATCAAGCCTAATGACTGCTTTTTGGATACAAACAGATTCATACAGACACTCCTTAGTTAATGAGGATTGAGAAGTGAGAAAGACTTGTGAGAGGCCCCATCACACGAGGTACCAATATCAAAGCAAGAGTCGGTGAGCTACCGACCCTAGCCAACTTTTGCTACAGATGTGACGAGAAATCATGGGAACAGGTGTGATAGGCGAAACAGGCGGAATCGGGGAAACGGGTGCCTAATAAGCGCGAAGAATGCGATAGGATACGAAGATCGTGATAGACAACCGTCGCAGGGCTATCACATTGTCGGTATGTCACTCCATGATGGAGGGTTCTTATGAAGATAGGATTGCGCGAGGCGAATCAGCAGTTTTCACGGTTGGTGAAAGCCGTCAACCAAGGCAAGGAAGTCCTGTTGACCGAGCGTGGGAAACCGCTGGCCGTTGTGAAGTTGATTGAGGAACCCGGCAATGCACACGCAACCGTGCGAAGACTGGAACGTGTCGGGCTGTTACGCGCGGCATCGAAACGCCGGGCACTTCCCGCATGGAATGCCCGACCTAACCGTGGTGTGCCGGTCTCCTACACCGTCATGAAAGACGGGAGGAACAGTGAATTCCCGTCAGTGAGCATGCCTTGAGACCAGCGTGCTGGTCACCCGATCAACCTCCGGCGGTAATTTAAAGACCCCGTCTCAGTCACCATCAATGTGGTCCGAACACGCCTTCGAGGAATCCCGGCAGCGGTGGACCACCGGCGGCGCCGGTCATCGGAATTTCCAGCAGGTCGTCCTTCGCAAAACCGTGCTTGCCTCGTTCGACCTGGTGCTGATTGCCCGGATGGCCGTCGGGAACGAACAGTTGCGGGTGGTCGAACGGCGCGGCGGCGATACGTACCCGCTCGTCCGTGAGCGTTTCCAGCCAGGCCACCACGGCATCAACCTCATCAGAAGTCATATTGGCGATGCCGAGCGGCTCGATCGGGGTGCCATCCCGTTGCGTGATCGGCGCGACATTGCCTCCGCGGCTGTAAAACAACACAGCTTCGCGGAGCGAATGGGTGTCGCCGTTATGAAAGTAGGGAGCGGTCAGGGCGACATTGCGCAGCGATGGCACTTTGAATGCGCCTTCCAGACCGAAGCCCTTCGTCACGGCCGCTCCGTCGAAGATCGAAGGCGGTGAGTCGGGGAAGAGGCGCTTGCTATGCGAGAGCGGGCCAAACGCATCGCTGGCCCCTACGCCCAGGTCATCGTCGGTCGGCCGGAGACCGATGTTGTTGAAGCCTTTGTCGATGATGTTGCCGTCGCGGTTACGCACCGGACCGTTGGCGACCAAGCCGATTCGCCGGACCGACGCGTCGGTGAGTTCAGCACTTTCATGACAGTTGCTGCAACGTAGGTTGTTGGGACCTCGGGTCCGGTCGTTGAACAGGTGGGCCCCGAAAAGCGCGAAGCGGCTGATGTGGGTCGGATGCTCATTAGTCCAGGGATTGAGGGCCGGATCCGAGGCGCTCGGGTGATCACGGCGGAAACGATCCCAGGGCGTATCATCGGAGACGAGCGTGGCTTCATAGAGCTGGACGGACAAACCGAAGAAGAGCGCAAAATTATATTCAAGGAGGGAAAATTCATCGGTGTTCCGATTTCGATCACGTTGGTCGACAATCGATACCGTCCCATCCTCGGCCACCTGGACGAATTTCTCACTCTGCCAGTACTTCTCCTGGAAAGCTGTCCGAATCATTGTGTTGTAGGAGTTCATACGAAGGCCACGTTGCGGATACCGGCTGAGCGGGCCCAAGACGCTGTCTGATGGGTCGACGAGTTGCTGTTGCAGAGGGCGAGAGCCATGGACGCGCTTGCCGAGTTGTCGGCTGCGTTTGCCCTTGCGCAGATCGCGCGCGATGTCCTGCGCGGTGCGGCCAGGCTCAGCCATCTCGATCTCGCTCACGATCGGACCAACTGCCTGCGACGCGAGGCTGGAGTTCACCAGCGCCACTTGAACTTCAACTAAGCTGCCGCCTACCGACGCCAGCACGCGAGCTTCGGGATCCCGAGCACCGAGTGGATTCACACCGTTGAAGAGATTTTCTCCACGGCCGTCCCAGAATTGGCGGTGATAGAACACCGCGTTGATCATCGACGGAGTGTTGCGCGGTTCCACCCGTCTGGTTTTGAGCCGGCCGACTTGGAAGCCCAAAGGATCAGGACCTCGGTCGAGATACGGCACGCCCTGCGAACTGACGACGTCGTTACTATCGCTGCCCTGGTCGAGTGCGCCACGTTGCCCGGCTAAAGCGAGGCGAGTGAGCGGAAACTCCGAGCCGGTTAGTTGATGGTTCGGCCCGCCGGTCTTGAACGTCAGGTCCTGTTGCGGGATGTGCTTGAGTCCTGGCGACAGCTGATTCTTCGAGCGTGGGTCGGCGCCCGCGCGAAAGTGGCAGCTGGCACAGGCTTGCACCCCGTCGCTGCCGATCTGCATGTCCCAGAAGAACGCCTTGCCCAAGGCGAGCGCCATCTGTTTGTCCTTGATGTACTCGGCAAGGTCTTGGTCGCTGGGACCAGGCACCGGCACCGCGCGCAAGTCGCCTGGTAGATTCGTGAGGTCACTAGTCGCGGGTGGATTGAGTACACGAGGAATCGTGCCGTCACCGGTCAGCGCCTGAAGACTCGAGGTCGATAGGAACATCACCATGCTAAGACCGATTGAAAAGTACGTCCGTTTCATGAATCCTCCTGCGTTCTCGGCCTCCATAGAACGTATGCAAAGGGGCTCGGTTCCATTGGCGCCAAGCTCCGGTCTCGTGAGTGTGTACCCGTGCCTACTGTTTCACACCGTTGGCGGTGCCGAGCGCGCCGAACGTATTCTCCCAGCGGCCGATAAAGGACTTCTTGTTGCGGTGCAATTGCAGATGGAAGCTGGAGACAAATGGTCGCCCGAATGGCGTGAAGTCCATCGTCAATTCTGCGGAACAGTCCTCCTTGACGGTGGCCTCGCCACTGAACCGGAGATCAGTCAGGGGTTTGCCCTGATCGTCCGTCAATGAAAAGTCGCAGGCCCCTTCGACTTTTCCGTTCTCGATGGAGAATTTGCACACTCCGGTGTGCGGATTCTTCAAGACTTCGTTTTGATACGAGACCCAGTTTCCTCGGAGGTCCCGTTTCTGACAACGGCCTTCTTCCTCGAAGAACGCCTGAGCCTGGCTGCAGAGGATAAGCGACACCACAGCGGTTGAGAACAACATGAGCTTCATGGCACCACTCCTTTGAAAAAATGTGAAGAGAACGCTCCTTTGAGGAGCGTAGTGGTATCAGGAGTGACAAAATAGAAGCGAGCGATGGGTGCTACCGGATGCAACAGGTGCGATGAAAAATGGCCCGGGCCGATCGGATCTGATCCTGAGTTTCAGGTTTCAAGTTTAACGTTTCAAGTTGTGCGGAACCCAAGAACCTCAAACCTGAAACATGAAAGGTGAAACCGTTGGCCGATGCGCTTCACGCTTCACGAATAACGAACGACGGATCTATCTCCATATCGGCCATTCCAGATCCGGCCCTGGCTCCTTGAACACCGGCTGGCGCGGGGTCGACTCTCGCCGCCGTACTCGGTGGTGCCTGGGGCGACTCCGGTTGTGCATAATCACCGGATCGATCAGCTCACCACAGGTCACGCAACGCCAGGCGCGAACGTCATCCGGATTCGCTCCTTGGATAAGATCCAGCGGATCGAGTGGGTCGATCGGCTGCATGAGGCCATGACAGCGCCGACAGATCACGCGATCCATGTTGAGGCCTCTTCCTGGACAGCTCGCCTCTGTGAGAAGTTGTCAATCGGCTGGTCATCAACATACTGAGACCCTGTTTCCGACGACGTGCGCGGGACCGTCGATCGAGTCAATTCCTCCTGGAGCAGAAGAGCGAGCTGCGGGAACTCGATGGAGTGAACCAACACGTGGCGGACGCCTCCGCTCGTGGTGACATGAATCGGGTTGTTGCGTGATCGGTATCCCATGGTGATCACCGCGATTCCAGGAGACGATGCGCCGATCGCCAGAAACAGCGGTCGAAGATTGGTCGAGGTCGTTGGGTCGGCGGGATGAAGTCCGATGAAGACCACCTGCGGACGGAGGTGGCGACACTCCATAATGGCCGTCGCGGCGGATCGGACGAGTACCGCCTGGTAGCCGCGCGCTGCCAGCCAATCGGCAAGTTTGATTCCCTGCTCCAAGTCTGGTTGCACAATCATCACACAGGGTCGTTTCCTATTTCTTTGGTCGGCCATTACATGATCTCCTTTCTATGTCTTCGTCAGCTTCGCACGATCACGGCTGTTGCCGGTCTGCATGTGAAATTGAGGGGGCACGATGCTTGTTCGAACGGTTCGGTAGTATCGAACCATGTTACGAAGAAGACAGGCTACCGAGTGGCGCTACTCCATGCACCAGATATGGTGAAAAAGCTGCGTGGATGATGGCTGGGACTGGGCTGTCGGTAGGAACGAACAGGGCCTCGACTGCTTCGTTGGCTGAGTCCACGCGATAAGATCTGCCACGCTCCTGTCGAACAATCAGGCGGCAGCGGGGATGGGGACTGAAGTTCTCCCTGAAGCGTATGGTGGGCCTGATACCTCTGCGCAATTCGGATATCGAAGCGTACCAAACCGGTGTTCTGCGAAGGTGACCGGAATGAGTGCATTGGATCAAGATTCGGTAAATTATGCGTGCATACTCCGCCGTATGGCGGCACCCATGTTGAAAATTCCTGGAGAGCTGTTGTAGGGTGATAACTCCTGTCTCCGCTAAGACGGGCGATCACCAGGTGGGAATTCACATGTCGGAATTGATACGGACTGTCTTTGTGTCGATCGTCTTCCTCGTCACGCTGCCTTTCGTGGGTATCGCAGGGGCATGCTTCCATGATGCTCGCTACGACGAACTGCTCGACGATTGGTAGTACGCAGAATCCGATGAATACTCCCTCAANNGACTTCTTCCCTTTTTAAGGGGAGGGGATGTCAGGTCTCATCGTTCGTCGCAGCGATCTCGATACTCACGTACAGAGTGCTATAACGTGCGACCTGCTTGGTCCAGGTCAGGCTCAGGCAGCCCGCTTCTTGAGGCGCGACGCCAACAGTCCCGCTAGTCCGGAACCAAACAACAGCGCAGCAGCCGGCAACGGCACGGCAGCCAGTTGGGCGGTTCCGTTCAATGTGAACTGGAGCGAGAACCGATTCCATCCCGTCGGCAGGCCTGCGAGCCCGCTCAAGCTGCGAGTCCAACTCAAGCCGGTGAAGGTATCCGTCGTATCGTTGAAGGCTCCGGTTGCGTTGCCGCCGATGTTGAGCGCTACGCCGGTGGACGGCAAGAGCGGCCCCGTCAATCTCGCACCCAACGCCGTCAGGTCAGCCGTGATGGTTGATCCGCTCGTGCTGCTGGTGGGAACCGGGTTCGGTCCGCCGGTGAACAGGGAGAAGGTATAGGGTCCCAGCGGAACGGGGGCGATGATGTCAGGCAAGGGTTGGTATTGCCCCATCACGATGTGTCCGTTCGTCGTGAAATTGCTGGATAAGATGGTGCCGCCGCTGCTGTTTTTCAACACCACCGACCCGCCTGTGAAGTCGAGTTCCGTGACAGTCGTCGCCTCCGACTGCCCCGGCAGGACGCAGAGCGCCGATAGTAAGAGCATAATGGTCAGTCCTGATGTGATTCTCCCCGAAGCGTGTTTCTTCATTGTTCTATCCTTTCCGGCCAAGAGCCGCGCGTTACGTTCGGCATCGAGGCCACTCGATGAAAGCAGGTTTTTCTAGGCATGCAGATGCTTCATGATCCCGACCATACCAATCCGTACGGAGGAGAGCTACAGATCAGTACCCATGCCTGCAACAGTTTTGACGAATCGTGGATGCGGAGACATCGCGAATGACAAGGTGGTGGGAGGCCTGTTGGCCGAGTGCCGTGCGGCTTACCGCAGCAACAGCTCGAACGCGATGCGCTCCAAGAACAGCTTCCGGTACGCTTCGGACTTGCGCACCTGACGGCTTTCCATCGGGTTATAGTCGTCGGTGATAATGAATCCTTCCTCAGCGGGCATGGGGTGTTCATGCGCGAGGAGCCAACCGATACGCCGATCAGTACCGGCGGCATCGAGCCGGACGGGACGATCGGACGCGAGAAAGACAAAATCCGTGAAATCCGACTGCTCCGTGACGAAGACCCGCACGTGAGGGAACAGACTCTTCAGCGTCCGATCTACCGCCGCGACGGCGTCGGATCCTTCGCCGCTCGTGAATCCCACATAGTTGAGTGCAAGCACACCACCCTCGGTCAGACGGCCGTGCAACTCGCTTAACATCTCCTGAGCGAGCAGATGGGTCGGTTCCGTTCCGCCGGTGAAACAGTCGTGGATAATGATGTCATAGCGCCGATCGAGGTGCTTGATCTCATACCGGGCATCGCCGACCAGGAAGCGGCCGGTCGGCTGGAAAGAAAAGAATTTCTGCGCGGCGTCGGCCACCGCCGGGTCAATCTCGATCGTATCGGTCACGATCCCCTGCGACAGGAGATCCCTGGCGACGTGTCCTCCACCGAGCCCGATCAGCAGTGCGTGTGCGGCATCAGGACGGAGCAAGGGCAGCAGCCCCAATACTTGCTGGTAGCCGAGAACGCTCCGATCCAGTTTTGTATCGACCGCGCTGATGACCGAGGCATCGGAGAGCATCAGTCGGTAGCCGCGCCGCTCATCGTCCACCACCCGCACCCAGCCGTAGAGACTTTCAGCTTCGGACCGGACCGTAAACCCTTCCACCGGTTTTTGCGCGGCGGCTAGTCCGGTAGACGTCAGCAGGGCGAGCCCCACCGCTGCCACTGCAAGTGAGCGGTCTCTCACGTTGTCCGACCCTTCATACCAGACGACCAGCGCGGCAAGGGTGGCCAGCAAGAGACTGAGGGCCATGAGGATGGTCCTGGTGCCGAACAGCGGCAATAGAAAAAATCCCAGCAGCAGGGTGCCCCCGACGCTGCCGACCGTGCTGACGGCATAGACTGAGCCGGCCACGGTGCCGACTCCACTGAGATCGTGAGTCGAGCGCTTGATCACATACGGGCCGACCATGGCGAGGGCCGTGAGCGGAACCGTGAACAGAAGCAACGCGCTCGCGAATGCGCCACCCCGGAGGCCAAGGGAATTCGTCAGGCGAAGAACGGGGCTGGTCAGGAATGGAATCACTGCCGTCCCGAGGGCGGCCACCACCATCACGTGATTCAAGCGCACCGCCGGTAACCGGTCGGCCAGATAGCCACCGAGGAAATATCCGAGCGCCAGCGCGATCAGCGTGACCGCGATCAGTGAGGCCCAGACATACAGACTGACTCCATAAAACGGCCCGATGATCCGTGTCCCAAGCAACTCCAGAATCATGACGGCGGCACCGGTCATGGTGACGATCAGATAAGGCATAAGCGTGGGCCGGCGAGCGGTCATCCCGGAATCGGTAGGATCCTGTCGAAGCATGGTCGCGGAGGAGGTCTTGTGCATGCCTCTACATGTAGCATGAATTCAGACTCGAGAGATGGAGCCCACAGTGGGCAATGAGGCACTTCGAGGGATTTTGTGTCGCATCTGTTGCATCAGGTGCATAGGGCGGTAGAGGCTCAGTTTGGCCTTTGGTATCAGAGTGCTGCAGGACGATCTGTTCGTCATTCTCCACAACTTCAATGGCACGAAAGGAGCCGTATGAATAAAGCCTTGATACTCGGATCCATCTCCGCCGCCGCACTTGCGCTGGTCGCGGGGACGGCGTCGGCGCACGTTGGTTACGGTAGTTCGCTCTACGATCAGAGCACGAATACGTGGGGGACTGTGGGAGGGAACGGGTTCAATCCCACGGTGTCCAGTAACGCGGGCTGGCTGTCCGGCATGAGCAACAACGGGGTCAATCGCACCGGGGCGGTCGATACCATGGCTGACAGCCACAATAATCGCTTCCGGTTTTTCAGCCTCAGCGAAACATCGAACGTCAGTATCACCGTGACCGGAACGGCCAACAGTTTCGTTCCCGGACTGGGTCTCACGCCCTCCACGTTGAATCCGGGATTTTCATTGTTCAGCGGTACGGTACCGGCGGGATCTCACGATGGTGTGGGCGACCTGAACGGATTGAATGCGGCCACGATCGCCGCTCTGCAGAGCCCGGCCATGATCGGTGCCTCGGTCGGGAATCCCGACGGCGGCCATCTAAATAATGTTCCGGCGTTTGCCACTTGGTCTCCGTTCTTCGACGCCATGGATGAAATCATCCCCGAAGGCGGCGGGGCGGTGGATGCCGGTGGTCCTAACTGGGGCGTATACCAGAGCAACGGTAACGTCACGATGGGGAACAACAACGGCGAGGTGAGCACGATGACGTTTGCGGGTTTCGCTGTCGGGGACGGCCACAACGGCGATGTGCAAGACAATCGTATCACCTGGTCCGGCACCCTGGGGCCCGGCATCTACTCCCTGGTGATCGGCGGCGCCAGCCAGAC
>CXWK01098017.1_pt1 | contig 18932 bp, 20 predicted proteins | sample 590851 | NCBI WGS metagenome assembly CXWK01 (sample SAMEA3498364, study PRJEB10139) | wastewater metagenome | biome: wastewater treatment plant; material: activated sludge | place: Denmark | collected 2014-08-01 | reverse complement strand
TGAGCCGTGCGCAATGGTGACGCGGAGCGTCACAGGATGCATTCCCACGCAGAGCGTGGGAACGATCGGCGTATTCACTTCAAGTCAGGTCGGCTGTCAGGCCGCCTTGCTTTGCTTTTGATCGCGAGCGCCCCGTTAAACCACGATGGCCGAACGCAGGCATTGCGCAGTAGGTAAACCGGCAGGAGGTGTTCTTCAGGGCCGGAACTGGCTAGGCGTCACACCACTCCAGCGCATAAACGCATGGCGGAAACTCGCGGTCTCGCTGAAACCCAATGCTTCGGCGATCCGGTAGATCGGCATCTGGTCTTCACAGAGTAAAAGCTTGGCCTGCTCGAACCTGAGCTCATCGAGCAATTCCTGATAGCTGCACCCCAGGTCCTTGAGGTGCCGGCGCAAGGTGCGTGCTGAACAATTCATCTGCTCGGCCAATCCCTCGAGTCCCGGTGCCGCATGCAATTGTGCCCTGAGCAGCTGGCGGATCCGCCCCAGCCAGGCCTGGCGCCCGGTGAACTCGGTATTCTGCTTGCGGCAACGCTCGGCCATGGCCTGGTGGGTGATGGCGTCGGCCAGGGGCAAGGGTTGATCCAGCCAGCGCTTGTCGAACGCGAAGGCGTTGTCCTGGGCGCCGAAATGCAGGGGGCAGTTGAAGTGATCGTTATAGGACGCCTCATAGTCGGGCGCAGCATGCTCAAAGCGTGCGGCCAACAGCGGCAGTGGATGCCCGAGCAGGTCATCGCAGATGACTTTCAACGACACCAGGCAGAACTCGGCGTTGAACACCGCCAGTGCCGGATTCTCCCGGTAATCGGCGGCGACAAACCAGACGCGCTCGTTGTCCTCTTCCAGGCTCAGCTCGAAAAGTGTTCCCAACAGCGCCGGATAACGCATCGCCAGGCGCAATGCGTCACCAAAGGTGGCACTGGTGAGCAGGGCGTAGCCGAGCATGCCGTAGGACGAAACGTGCATGCGTCGACCCAGTTCCAGGCCTATATCGCGCTTGAGGGCGACGGCATTGGCGCAGACCTGCATCTCTTGATTGGTGGTGATGCGCGTGTCCGCCCGGGCCAGATCCGCGGCACAGATGCCGCTGCCGGCGAGCAAGGTGTCGCTGGGCAGACCTTGGGCCTTGAAGGTGTCGAGCACCAGGGAAACGGCGTTAAGGGTGGTGAGGTGGGAGTGGAGCATGCTCGATTCCGGCGTGGGGGTGCCAGAACCGAGCAACTTGTGTGCCGGTTTGCGTCAGAAGGCCTTAATGACCGCTGAGCAAGGACGCAGCCCCGGCTCCACCGAACAGTCCGGCACTAACCCGGTTGAACCAGCTCTGGCCCTTGCCGCTGCGCAGATACCGCGCCGCGCCATGGGCACCCAGGCCGTAGGCCAGCTTGCATAGCAGGTCCAGTACGGTCCAGGTAGCGATCATCACCAGCAATTGCGGCAGGAACGGTTGCCCGGCGCTCAAGAATTGCGGCAGAAACGCAGCGAAGAACAGGATGTCCTTCGGATTGCTCGCGCCCAGCATGAAGGCGCGCCCGAACAGTGCGCGAAAGCGCGGCACTGCGGCGGCCTGAGGCACTTGCGCACCGTGGGACGGTTGGCGCGACTGCTGCCAGCTCTGCCAGGCGAGGTAGAACAGGTACAGCGCGCCGACGACTTTCAGTGCGCTGAATAATTGTTCCGATGCCAGCAGCAGCGCGCCCAAGCCCAGCGCCGAAGCACTCAACAGGCAGATCGAGGCAATCACGCCGCCAAGAAACGCCGGGTAGGAACGGACCAGGCCGTAATTCAAACTGTTGCTGATCATCAGCAAAGACAGTGGCCCCGGGATCAGGATCACCACCAGCGCAGCGCCGCTGAACAGCAGCCAGGTTTCCAGACTCATCACTTTCCTCCATTTGCACAAAAGCCTCACCCGACGGGGTGAGGCTGGTTTAACGCGCGTACCGCCGAGATTTACAAGAAGATGAACTTGGCAATGAAAATTGCGCAGAGCACCCACAGACTGACGGAGATTTCCTTGTACTTGCCAGTGCCGGCCTTCAGCGCCACGTAGGTGATGAAGCCCAGCGCGATGCCGTCGGCGACCGAGAAGGTCAGGGGCATCATGATTGCCGTGACGATCGCCGGAATGCTGTCGGTCGCCTCGTCCCATTCGATGTGGGCCATGCCGCCCATCATCAACATGGCCACATAGATCAGCGCACCGGCCGTGGCATAGGCGGGGATCATCCCGGCCAGCGGCGCGAAGAACATGGCCGCAATAAATAGCACACCTACGGTCACTGCGGTAAGACCAGTCCGACCACCCGCCGCTACGCCCGCGGCACTTTCCACGTAGCTGGTGACCGGCGGAACGCCCACTACCGCACCAAAGACACTGGAGGCACTGTCGGCTTTCATGGCACGCGAGAGGTTTTCGATGCGACCGTCAGCGCCCACCAGGTTGGCGCGCTGGGCCACCCCCATCAGGGTGCCGGCGGTGTCGAACATGTGCACGAAGAGGAAGGCCAGCACCACGCTGATCATGCTGACGTTGAACACGCCGGCAACGTTCATGGCCATCCAGGTCGGGGCCAGGCTCGGCGGGGCCGACATGATGCCCTCGTAGTGCACCAGGCCCAGGCCCCAACCGGCCAGGGTCACGGTGATGATGCTGATGAGGATCGCGCCGAACACCTTGTGGTAGCTGAGGATGGCGATCATCAAGAAGCACACGGCGGCGAGCAGCGGGCCAGGCTCGCGCAGGGAACCGAGCTTGATCAAGGTGGCCGGGCTATCGACGACGATGCCTGCGGTTTTCAAGCCAATCAGCCCGAGGAACAGGCCCACACCAGCGCCCATGGCGTAGCGCAGACTGACCGGGATGCTGTTGAGCAGCCATTCGCGGATGCGCGAAAAGGTCAGGATCATGAACAGCACGCCGGAGACGAACACCGCGCCCAGTGCAGTTTCCCAGTTGTAGCCCATGGTGCCGACCACGGTGTAGGTGAAGAAAGCGTTCAGGCCCATGCCCGGTGCCAGGCCGACCGGCCAGTTGGCGTACAGGCCCATCAACAGGCAGCCCAGGGCGGCGGCAATGCAGGTGGCGACGAACGCCGCGCCATGGTCGATGCCGGCATCCGCCATGATGTTGGGGTTGACGAAGATGATGTAGGCCATTGTGATGAAGGTGGTCAGACCGGCAATCAACTCGGTCTTCACCGTGGTGCCATGCAAGCTGAGTTTAAAGATGCGCTCCAGCCAGCCATTGCGTAAAGGCGGCGAGAGATCCAGCGTCGATGCTTCGGATTTGCGGCTTTCCACAGCGAGGTACTCCTCAAGAGTTTTATTGTTATTTCCAGGGCCGGACCCATGAGGGTGGCAGCGGCCCTTTGAGGCACTTGCGAATTTGTTGACCAATAGGTCAGGAACTCGCACGAAGTGGATTATGCTTTTGTATACAAATAATGCAAATAATGTTTTTGATTTTGTAGACGAAAAGTTTGGCAATAGGGATATATCGCCCGCTCTGGTCCCTTCGCGAACGGGCTCGCTCCCACAAGGGACCGCATTCCCCTGTGGGAGCGAGCCTGCTCGTGAAGCTTTTGTGGTACTCAGATTTTTTGCTGGTTCTCACCAAGCGCCATATTCACCGCCAGCCACCCATTCACCGCCGTCTCACCCGCCTCGGCAAACACCCGCTCCAACAATTTCACCTGCTCACGACGCAGCGATTGTTCAAACCGCGCGCCGTCCTCGGTCAACTCCAGCAGCCGCTTACGCTTGTCGGTCTCGGACGCCACGCTGTTGACCAAATGCATCTCCAGCAGTTGGCGCAAGGGCATGTTCAACGCCTGTTTGCTCACGCCCAGCAATACCAATAACTCCTTGACGCTAAGGTTCGGGTAGCGGGCAATGAAAAACACAATGCGCTGATGCACCCGACTCAGGCCGCGGCGCTCGAGCATTTCATCGGCCTTGGCGGTGAAGGCCTGGTAGCCGAAGAAAAACGCTTCCATGGCCTGCTGTTGAGAAATCGGGCTTTTAAGGTCAATCATGTTGACGTATCCGTTGGTGATGCCGTAATTTCGGTCAATAAGTTTGACTCATTTTTCCCTGGCCTCGCTACTGGTGACCCCCATGGCTTTTTCCGAACGTGTCTCGCGCCTTAAAAGTTCCTTGATCCGTGAAATCCTCGCTGCCGCCCAGCGTCCGCAAGTGATGTCGTTCGCCGGGGGCTTGCCGGCCGAAGCCATGCTGCCGAAAGTCGAATGGGCGCGGATGCCGGTGTCCATGGGCCAATACGGCATGAGTGAAGGCGAACCGGCCTTGCGTGAAGCCCTGGCGCAACAGGCTCGAGTGCTGGGTGTGCCATGCGAGGCGAGTCAGGTGTTAGTGGTCAGTGGTTCACAGCAAACCCTCGATCTGGCCGCCAAGCTCTATATCGACAAAGGCACCGAAGTGCTGCTCGAAGCACCGACCTACCTGGCGGCACTGCAGATCTTCCAGCTGTTCGGCGCCGATTGCCTCACGGTGCCGCTGGAAGCCGACGGCCCGAACCTGGCGCAGCTGCGTTCGCGCCTGGAAACACATCGTCCGGCGTTCATCTACCTGATCCCGACCTTCCAGAATCCATCGGCGGTGCGTTACAGCGAAGCCAAACGCGAGGCGGTCGCCGGATTGCTGGATGAGTTCGGCGTGACCTTGATCGAAGACGAACCCTACCGTGAGCTGACGTTTGACGGCGGCAGCGCCAAACCGATTGCCGGACGCCTGAAAAAATCCAGCTGGATCTACACCGGCACGGTGTCGAAAACCTTGCTGCCGGGTCTACGCGTGGGTTATCTGATCGCCAGCCCGGATCTTTTCCCGCACTTATTGAAACTCAAGCAGTCGGCGGACTTGCACACCAATCGAGTCGGCCAGTGGCAAGCGTTGCAATGGATCGGCAGCGAGTCTTACCAGCAGCACCTGAGTGAGTTGCGTGGTTTTTACCGCGTGCGGCGCGATGCATTCCAGGCGGCGCTGCAAACGCACTTTGCCGATTTGGCGGATTGGAATGTGCCCCAGGGCGGGCTGTTTTTCTGGTTGACGCTCAAACAGCCGCTGGATACCCGTACGCTACTCGATGGGGCGTTGGCCCACGACGTGGCGTTCATGCCCGGCGAGCCGTTTTTCCCTGAGCCGGATAATCATCACGGGCACATGCGGTTGAATTTCAGCCACATTGACCCGGCGCGGCTGGAGGAGGGGATCAAGCGACTGGCGCAGGTGGTGCGACAGGCGCAGGCGGCGCAAGCGGCCTGAGGGCAGGGCAGAAATGAATAAACCGGCCATTGGGCCGGTTTATTTTTGTCTGGGATTTGCAGTGTTTGTGCCGGCCTCTTCGCGAGCAGGCTCGCTCCCACATTGAATCTGTGCAACCAGTTCCCTGTGGGAGCGAGCCTGCTCGCGAAAGCGTCAGTCAGAACACCACAAATAAATCAGGCTGCAGCGAAACGCTTATCCAGATAATCAATGATCACCTTGGACTCATACATCCAGGTCGTCTGGCCATTTTCCTCAATACGCAAGCACGGCACCTTGACCTTGCCGCCGTGCTCAAGCAGGGCCTGGCGATCCTGTTCGTTGTTTTTCGCGTCGCGCAGGGCCACCGGCACGTTCAGGCGGCGCAGGGTGCGGCGGGTTTTCACGCAGAACGGGCAGGCATGGAACTGATACAGGGTCAGGCCCCTGGCGGCAGCTTCGACCTGAGCCTGAGCGGCGGCAGGGCGCTGCTTCTTGCCTGGACGGGTGATGAAGTCGATGAAGATGATCAGTTGGCCAAGGCCGACACGAAGCGCTTTTACGAACACGTTGAAGCCTCACGGTGCTAATGAGAAAGGCGCGCAGCTTACCTGATTTTTTCAAGACGAAAAAAAACCGGCGATGAAAGCCGGTTCTCTTCGTACCGCCAATTACTTGATCAAGCTGAGAAACTCGCTGCGGGTCGCGGCGTTCTCACGGAACTCGCCGAGCATCACCGAGGTGATCATCGTCGAATTCTGTTTTTCCACACCGCGCATCATCATGCACATGTGCTTGGCCTCGATCACCACGGCAACGCCCAGGGCGCCGGTGACCTGCTGGACTGCATCGGCAATCTGGCGGCTGAGGTTTTCCTGGATCTGCAGGCGGCGGGCGTACATATCGACGATACGCGCGACTTTCGACAAACCCAGCACTTTGCCGCTCGGGATGTAGGCCACGTGGGCCTTGCCGATGAACGGCAGCAGATGGTGTTCGCACAACGAGTACAACTCGATGTCCTTGACCAGCACCATTTCGCTGTTGTCGGAGCTGAACAAGGCACCGTTGGTGACCTCTTCCAGTGTCTGTTCATAACCGCGGCAGAGGTACTGCATGGCTTTGGCGGCACGTTTTGGCGTGTCGAGCAGGCCCTCGCGGGAGGGATCCTCGCCCAGTTGGCCAAGGATCGCGGTGTAATTCTGTTCCAGGGACATGAAACTACCTGTGGGATTTTACGCAAAGGGCAAGGGTACGGTGGCAGACACGGCGCTGCAAGCGCGGCGCATCAGGTTTACTCGTCGCGACCTTCCATCATGGTGCGTTTGAGCATCACATAAACGGCTCCGGCACCGCCATGCCTGGCCTGGCACGAGGTGAAGCCAAGTACCTGTGGATGCTGGCGCAGCCAGGTGTTGACGTGGCTCTTGATCATCGGCCGCTTGCCGTCCAGGCGCACGGCTTTGCCGTGGGTGACACGTACGCAGCGGATTTCGAATTTTGTCGCTTCAGCCAGGAATGCCCAAAGGGTTTCCCGGGCTTTTTCCACGCTCATGCCGTGCAGGTCAAGGCTGCCCTCGAACGGGATCTGCCCGATCTTGAGCTTGCGCATCTGGCTTTCCTGCACGCCGTCGCGTGCCCACATCAGTTCGTCTTCCGGGCCGACGTCGATGACGAACTGATCGGACAGCCCGTCAACAGTGGTGGCATCGGTACGCACGGTGGCGGCTTGGCGCAACGTGGCGATGTGCGCGCGGTCCGCCTTGGGCTTTCCGGTTTCGGCGCGATCGTGCTTGATCGGCTTGACGCCTTGGATCGCACTTTTGAACAGGGAAAAATCGTCGTCTTGCATGTCAGCCTCCGCGAAGGGTGGCCAGTTTACCCAACTCGAAGCGAATCGGGCGCGAGAAAACGTGCGGCATCGCGCTGCAACTTGCGCTTAGTCGTGTTTTTTCATCAGGTGCGGGGAGATGTTCAGTGCGTTCGACTGGCGCGAGCGGCGGCGGCAGCGGCGCCACAGCCAGATGCCGAGGTACAGCACGAACAGGCCTATCACCAGGATCACTGCCGCGCCCGCCCGGTTGGTGTTCAACTCGCCCAGGGCCGGAGCATGGCCGAACAGGCTGGCGGTGCCGGCCATCGCCAGCAGCACGCCGCAGGTCGCCAGCAAGGCAGCGAAGGCTGCGCCGATTCGAAAACGCCAGTTGCTTTGGCCTTTGGGCCGTAAACGGCGAGCGTCAAAACCATCGGATAACTTCATTCCGACCTTCCTCAATGGGTATCGGCCCTTCGACCGGAAGTTGACCGGGATGTTCCTGAGGCTAAGACATTTACGGCATATGAGAGGCTTTTGCGGATGAGCGGCGGCATGGACCGCTCATGAACCGCCGATCAGACCAGGTCGTTGGTCAGGGCGAGGGCGGCAAAGTTGTCCGCCATGATCGCCATTTCGGTCTGCTGCACATGCTCGGCACTCAGGACGCCGCCTTTGTACGGCAGGTCTCGGGTGGCGCAGGCGTCTTCCACCAGGGTGCAGCGGAAACCCAGGTTCTTTGCTGCCCGCACGGTGGTACTGACACTGGAATGGCTCATGAAGCCGCACACCACCAGATCCACCGAGCCCAGTTCTTCCAGGCGTTTTTTCAGGTCCGTGCCATGGAACGCACTGGGCAGGATTTTCTCGATCTTGATTTCCCCGGCCAGCGGTTCCAGCCCTGGAATGAACTGGCCGCGCTCGCCGCGTGGATCGAACAGCCCCCCAACGGTGCCGAGGTGGCTGACATGCACGATCGGCCGGCCGGCCGCGCGGGCGGCAGTCACCAATTTCTTGATGTTCGCGACCGCCGCATCCATGCCGCTCAGGGCCAGGGGACCGCTGAGGTATTCTTTCTGGGCATCGATGATGATCAGGGTCGCATGACTCAGTTTGGCTGCTGCATAACCGCGGCCGCTGAGTTGAAACATCGTTTGTGGAACGGACATTCTGGGGCTCCTTCGGGTGGGGCTTTTGCGACATTGTCCTCTGGCTGAGCGCTTCTGTGAATCGCTACCATCGTAGGCACCGTCGTTACTGGCTTACAGCGTTGTCAAGTATTGAGTTTTGTTCAATAGCCGGCGATAAAACCAGATAATTCCTACATTTGTCCCGGTGTATTTCCTGCGTCGTCGGGACGCCGTTTGACTGGTAGAATCGCCCGTCGATTTTTCTGGAGTTTACCGTCGTGATCACTTCCCGCCTTCGTACCCTGCGTGACCATATCCGTTGGGCCGTCAGCCGCTTCCATGGGGAGGATCTGTTTTTCGGCCATGGGACCGACAACGCCTGGGACGAAGCCCGTCAATTGGTGTTGGGTGCGCTGCACTTGCCGTGGGAAATCTCCGACAGTTACCTGGACTGCAATCTGGAAGAAGACGAAGTGGCGCACCTGCAGAACCTGCTCAAGCGCCGGATCGAAGACCGCGTGCCGACCGCCTATCTGTTGGGTGAAGCCTGGTTCTGTGGCATGTCGTTCATCGTCGATGAGCGCGTATTGATTCCTCGCTCACCGATTGGCGAACTGATCGAAAACCGGTTCACACCCTGGCTGGGCACCGAGCCTGCGCGAATTCTCGACCTGTGCACCGGCTCCGGCTGCATCGGTATCGCTTGCGCCTACGAGTTCCAGAACGCTGAAGTGGTGCTGGCCGACCTGTCCTTCGAAGCGCTGGAGGTGGCGAACCAGAACATCGAGCGCCACGGAGTCGACGAGCGTGTCTACACCGTGCAAGGCGATGGTTTCGATGGCTTGCCAGGGCAGCGCTTCGACCTGATCGTGTCGAACCCGCCGTACGTCGATGCCGAGGATTTCGCCGACATGCCGGACGAATACCAGCACGAACCGGAACTGGGCCTGGCCTGTGGCGATGACGGCTTGAACCTGGTGCGCCGCATGCTCGCCGAAGCGGCGGATCACCTGACCGAGAAGGGCTTGTTGATTGTCGAGGTAGGTAATAGCCAGGTGCACGTCGAGACGTTGTACCCGGAGGTCGACTTCGCCTGGCTGGACTTCGAGCGTGGCGGGCATGGCGTGTTCATGCTGACGGCTGAGCAGTGCCGCGATCATCAGGCCCTGTTCGCCTCCCGCGTCTGACCTGCACTCAGATCGTTCCCACGCTCTGCATGGGAACGATCAGCCGCTACCGGTGCGTAGCAATCCAGATCAGTAACCCCGCCTGAAACACCGCAAACGCCACCAAACACGTAATGGTGAAGCGCAAACCGGCGTCTTCACGCTTGTATTTGCTGACCTTCTCCTCGTGTTTCTTGAGTTTGACTTCCTGCTCGGCCAGGTTCTGCTCGGCTTGCTGGAGCATCTGCGCCGCCTCGAGAATTTCCACGACTTGGACTTTCTCGGTATTCCAGTCGCTCAACAGGTCGCCGACCCTGACCTCCTTGACGCTGCCCTTCAAATGCTGGGCATCGGCATAGACCACGTCGAACCCGTGCACCCGCAAAAAGTGATCGCGACGCAGGCGCGTGTCTTCGTTCAGCGCGTCCTTGTTGTTGAGGTCGGTGCCGTCGACGGTGTAGCCAGGCCATCTTTTTTTCGCCCAGTTGATGCCGTGGGCGGCCATGAAGCGGCCCATGCCGCGGTTCAGTGGTTCGATTTGCAGGCCGCTGTCGGGGCCGAAATGCACGCGTTTTTCCGCGTGGTCGACCCATACGTCCAAATGATTCTGTTCCTTGCGTACGCGTTGGCCAGGCAGGGAGATGCTCATGCGCATCAGGCTGCGCAGCTTGTCGTTGCGCTCGGCGTAGCCGAATTCGACAAAGCGCAGGGGCCGGCCACCGGTATTTCGGTCCGTCTGCAGCGGCGCCAGACGGAGCATCTTGTGGTGCTCGACGTGGACGTCCGCCCAAGGCAGCTCGACCGCTGGCGGTACGTCTTTTTCAGCGGTAGTGTCGGGTGAAGTCTGGGTATCGGTCATAACGGCGAGATCCTGTCCAAGCTCGACTGCCGCCAGCCAGTACGCTGGCGACAAAGGCTTATCGGCCGTTTTCGACAAGACTGGAGAGCAAATTAGCTGGAGCGAAGCCCGTCAATGAATCCGAGGATGCGCGCGCCCAGCTCCGCCGCCAGTGGCAAATTCGGATCCTTGTAGGAGGCCAACTGGCGTTTGACGTCGTTGGGCACGATGCGCATCACGTGGTTCATGCCTTCGATCAGCGCCAGTTCGGCGTCCGGTTTGGCCGCCTTGAGCAGTTTGGCGTCATTGACTCCAACCTGGATGTCATTGCTGCCCTGGATGATCAGTGCCGGCATTTTCAACTTCGCGAATGCAGCGGCGGGGTCCTGGCGGAACAGCGAAATCAGGTACGGCTGCACACTCGGACGGAATATCACTTGCAGTTGCGGTGGCACGTTGTCGTCGGTTTTCCCGGCCTTGAGACTGTCGAGCAGCTCATTGCTGCGCAACATCAGCAGAGGAGGCAGGCGATTGCCCAGTTGCTGGCGCAGGACCTGGTCGATCGGTCGGGCGCTGCCGGACACGGAAATCACCGCCGCCGCATCGACGCTGGGCGCCGCGAGGCTGGCGATCAAGGCCCCTTCGCTGTGGCCCAACAGGATCAGCTGGCCGAAGCGCGGATCGGTCTTGAGTTTTCGCCCCCAGGCTTCGGTGTCGGCCACATAGGCTTCCACCGACAAGTTGCGTTCGTCGGGGGTGGCCGCCAGGCTCGCCGCGACGCCGCGCTTGTCGTAGCGCACGCTGGCGATGTTGTGTTTGGCCAGCACCCAGGCCAGGCGCTTGAGGCTGTCATTGCGCCCGCCTTCGGGGTTGTTGCCGTCACGATCGGTCGGGCCGGAACCGGAAATGATCAGGACAACAGGCACCGGGGTGTCGGATTTAGGCAGCAGCAGCGAGCCGAAAAGCTCGCCGGTGCCGGTGTCCAGGGAGATTGGCCGCTGCAGGACAGTGGCCTGGGCGAAGCCGGAAATCAGGGTAAGGCTCAAGGCAAGAACTCGCAGCATTGTCGGGCCATCATCAAAGGGTGCCGGTTGGACTCGCAGGCAACCATAAGGTTCGAGGATGAACTAGTTGGATAGCCTGCGTATACTGGCGCGCATTACGTATTCAGGTTCATTTCACGGAGCGTCCTGCATGTCCGGCAATACCTACGGCAAGCTATTCACTGTCACCACCGCTGGCGAAAGCCATGGCCCGGCGTTGGTCGCCATTGTCGATGGCTGCCCGCCGGGGCTGGAGATTTCCCTGGAGGACCTGCAGCGCGACCTGGATCGCCGCAAGCCCGGCACCAGCCGTCACACCACCCAGCGCCAGGAAGCCGACGAAGTCGAAATCCTCTCGGGGGTATTCGAAGGTCGCACCACCGGCTGCGCCATTGGCCTGCTGATCCGCAACACCGATCAGAAGTCCAAGGACTACTCGGCGATCAAGGACTTGTTCCGTCCGGCCCATGCCGACTACACCTACCACCACAAATACGGCGAACGCGACTATCGCGGCGGCGGCCGCAGTTCGGCCCGGGAAACCGCGATGCGCGTGGCTGCGGGTGCGATTGCCAAGAAGTACCTGGCGACCCAGGGCATCGTCATTCGCGGCTACATGAGCCAGCTTGGCCCGATTGAAATTCCGTTCAAGACCTGGGACTCGGTGGAGCAGAACGCGTTTTTCAGTGCCGATCCGGACAAAGTGCCGGAACTGGAAGCCTATATGGACCAGTTGCGCCGCGACCAGGATTCGGTCGGCGCGAAGATCACCGTGGTCGCCGAAGGCGTGATGCCAGGCCTGGGCGAGCCGATTTTCGACCGTCTCGATGCGGAGCTGGCCCATGCGCTGATGAGCATCAACGCGGTCAAGGGCGTGGAAATCGGCGCCGGTTTCGCCAGCGTCGCCCAGCGTGGCACTGAGCACCGCGATGAAATGACCCCGCAAGGTTTCCTCAGCAATAACGCGGGCGGCATTCTCGGCGGCATCTCGTCCGGCCAACCGATCGTCGCGCACCTGGCGTTGAAGCCAACGTCCAGCATCACCACGCCGGGCCGTTCCATCGATATCCATGGCAACCCGGTTGACGTCATCACCAAAGGCCGCCACGATCCCTGCGTCGGCATCCGTGCCACGCCGATCGCCGAAGCGATGATGGCCATCGTGCTCATGGACCACCTGCTGCGTCACCGTGGCCAGAACGCCGATGTACGTGTGAGCACGCCGGTGTTGGGCCAGATCTAAGCCAGCGGTGACGGCGCTCCCGTACTGGCGGCTGTCCAGCTTCTATCTGTTTTACTTCGCCCTGCTCGGTTCGACAGCGCCTTTTCTGGCGCTGTACTTCGATCACCTGGGATTCTCCGCGGCGCGCATCGGCGAACTGGTGGCCATCCCGATGCTGATGCGTTGCGTAGCGCCGAACATCTGGGGCTGGCTCGGCGACTACACCGGGCGGCGCCTGGCCATCGTGCGCTTCGGCGCCGTGTGCACGTTGCTGACGTTTTCGCTGATTTTCGTAAGCCAGACTTACGCCTGGCTGGCGATGGTCATGGCCTTGCACGCGTTCTTCTGGCACGCGGTGCTGCCGCAGTTCGAAGTCATCACGCTAGCGCACCTGCAAGGCCAGACCTCCCGCTACAGCCAGATTCGCCTGTGGGGCTCGGTTGGTTTCATCATTACCGTGGTCGCGCTGGGGCGCTTGTTCGAATGGCTCAGCCTGGACATTTACCCGGCGGCGCTGGTGCTGGTCATGGCCGGGATCGTGCTCAGCAGCCTGTGGGTGCCGAACGCCCAGCCGGTCCAAGGCGAGCGATTGAGCGGCGACGGTTTCCTGGCGCAACTGCGCAGCCCCGGGGTGTTGGCGTTTTACGCCTGCGTAGCGTTGATGCAGATGAGCCACGGGCCCTATTACACTTTTCTCACGCTACACCTCGAACGACTGGGCTACAGCCGGGGCGTGATCGGCATGCTCTGGGCCGTCGGCGTGGTCGCTGAAGTGCTGATGTTCATGGCGATGAGCCGGATCCTCGCGCGTTTCTCGGTACGGCGCGTGCTGCTGGCGAGTTTTCTGCTGGCGGCGTTGCGTTGGCTATTGCTCGGTTCGCTGGCCGAATTTCTCTGGGTGCTGTTGTTTGCCCAAGTGCTGCACGCGGCGACGTTCGGCAGCTTTCACGCCGCGGCCATCCAGTTCGTGCAGCGCAGCTTCGGCCCACGCCAGCAAGGGCAGGGCCAGGCGCTCTACGCCGCACTGGCCGGCACCGGTGGCGCAATGGGCGCGCTGTATTCCGGTTACAGCTGGACGGCCCTTGGCGCCCCCTTAACCTTTAGTATTGCCAGCCTCGCCGCGTTGGCCGCAGCCGTTATCATTGCCACACGAATGCAAGAGGACACGCGTTCCCTCTTGAACCCTTAAGGAGTTGTCCTGATGAGCAGCCTGTCCGTTTATCACGTTTCCAGTCCCGACGTACCCAACAAGGTGCTGACTCATTTCGAAGACATTGCCTCGACCCTCGCCGAGCAGGGCGTACGCTTCGACCATTGGCAAGCCACGGCGAAAATCCGCCCCGGTGCCAGCCACGAAGATGTCATCAGCGCCTGCCAGGCGCCCATCGATACACTGATGACCCAACACGGGCTGCGCGCGATCGATGTGATCAGCCTCGACCGCGATCACCCGCAAAAAGAGTCGATACGCGCGAGTTTCTTCGCCGAGCACCGCCAGGACGAAACCGAAGTCATGCTGTTCAGCGCGGGTAGTGCATTGTTGTCTGTATACATCGACGACTATGTCTACGCCGTGCTGTGCGAGAAAGGCGACCTGATTGTGCTGCCGGCCGGCACCCGGCAGTGGCTGGACATCGGCGAACAGCCCTATGTGGTGGCGATTCGTCTGTCCAGCAGCCAACCCTGGGTGGCCAATTTCACCGACGTCGACAACGCGGGGCGATTTCCGCGAATGGATGATTGAAAGCTGTTGGCTGCCCACACAACTCAGGCCGTGAAGCGAAAGCTTGCACGGCCTGTTGGTTTACCGCGGCGCGACCTTACAGCGAATGATAGGTCGGCAGGGCAAAGCGCTGCTGGCTTTGCAGCAGGGAGATTTGTGGCAACTCGCTAGCCTGTTCGGCCAGGTCGCGGCGAATGGCGCTGATGACCCACGAAAGTTGATCGCCATTGTGCAGTTGCTGGTAGGAGATCGAGCGTTTGAATTCCCTACCCTCGCAGCGCAGGGTCAGCAGGATGCCGCCATCAGGACGGTCCTGGGTGGTGACGTCGAAGTTGGAGAACAAGGAGGAAAATTTTTCTTGGATGAGGCTCATGTCTGTCAGCTCCGTTAGCTCTTGAATGGCAAGCATGGGGAGACTGTTGCAGTGATTGTGCCAGTATGTCGCTTTCTAAAATAATCATATAAAACAATGACATATAAAAGATGATGATTTTTGGTTTCGTGCAATCTGCATGAATGGCTATCGTGCATCCTGCATTTTGCGTGGTCGTCGGCGCTTCAATGGAACCATTTGCCTTATGCGCGCTCACGATTTCAAACGTGGGTGTCGCGGATACAAAACATTTCAAAAACCGCGTGTACAGCCGCAGAACCGTTGACGTATTTTCGGGGTCAATCAATGCCGCCCGACAATAAGAAGAGCCAACGGGATCAGCCATGAGCCGCACGCAGCACGACACGATCACCTGGGGCATGATGCTCCGCAAGCTGCCTTCCATTGCCAAAGCGATTCCTCGCGTGGTCAAGGGCATGAAGGTCGCCAACGTCAAGGATCCGACCCAAGCGTGTGGCCTGGGCTGGAGCTTCGAGCAGGCTACCCTGCGTAACCCCGAAGGCCCGGCCTTGCTGTACGGCGAGGTGCAGCTGACATATGCCCAGGTCAACCGTTGGGCCAATCGCATCGCCCACCACCTGATTGCCCAAGGCATTGGCAAGGGTGACGTGGTGGCGGTCTTCATCGAGAACCGCCCGGAATTGCTGGTGACCATCCTGGCGGTGGCCAAGGTCGGTGCCATCAGTGCTTTGCTCAATACCTCGCAAACCCGCGATGCCCTGGTCCATAGCCTGCACCTGGTGACACCGGCGGCCATCGTTATCGGTGCGGAACTGGTGCCGGCCTACCTGGCGGTCCGAGAGCGGGTGCCGATCGAGATGGCGCGTACCTGGTTCGTCGCCGACCAGGACACCTACAGCCATCCCGGCATCGCGCCCGACGGGTTCGTCAACCTGATGACAGCCAGCGTCGATGCCTGCAGCGACAATCCCGCCAGTAGCCAGCAGATCTTTTTCGACGATCCTTGTTTCTACATCTATACCTCGGGCACCACCGGGCTGCCCAAGGCCGGGGTTTTCAAGCACGGGCGCTGGATGCGCAGTTGCGCAAGCTTCGGCATGATCGCATTGGATATGCACCCTGAAGACATCGTCTACTGCACGTTACCGCTGTATCACGCCACCGGCCTGTGCGTATGTTGGGGCTCGGCCATCAGCGGGGCGTCGGGGTTTGCCATCCGCCGCAAGTTCAGCGCCAGCCAGTTCTGGAACGATGTGCGCAAGTACCGGGCGACCACACTGGGCTACGTAGGGGAGCTGTGCCGCTACCTGGTCGACCAGCCTGCCAGTGCCGACGACGGCAAACACGGCGTGACCAAGATGATCGGCAATGGATTGCGTCCCGGCGCATGGGGCGAATTCAAGACGCGCTTCGCGGTCGGGCACATCTGCGAGTTGTATGCCGCCAGTGACGGCAACATCGGCTTCACCAACATCCTCAATTTCGACAATACCGTGGGCTTTTCCCTGATGTCCTGGGAACTGGCCGAGTATGACCACGACAGCGGTGTGCCGATCCGTGGCGCCAATGGGTTCATGCGCAAGGTCGGCAAGGGCGGGCAGGGGTTGCTGCTGGCCAGGATCGACGACAAGGCGCCGCTCGATGGTTACACCGATCCGCATAACACCGAAAAAGTCGTGCTGCATGACGTGTTCGCCAAGGGCGATCGATACCTCAACACCGGCGACCTGTTGCGCAACATCGGTTGCTGTCACGCACAGTTTAACGATCGCCTGGGCGACACTTACCGCTGGAAGGGGGAAAACGTGTCGACCACCGAGGTCGAGAACATCCTGCTGCAGCACCCGAACATTTCCGAGGCCGTTGCCTATGGCGTGGAGGTGCGCAACACCAATGGCCGGGCCGGGATGGCGGCGATCACGCCAGCGGAATCCCTGGCAACCCTGGACTTCGGCGAGCTGCTGGCGTTCGCCCGACAGCACCTGCCGGCCTACGCGGTGCCGCTGTTCCTGCGGGTGAAGGTGAAAATGGAAATCACCGGGACCTTCAAATACCAGAAGACTCGGCTCAAGGACGAAGCCTTCGACCCTGGCAGGACCGGCGATGACCCGATCTACGCCTGGTTGCCGGGCACCGAGACCTATGTGCAGGTCACCGGGCAGGTGCTGGCGGACATCCAGGGTGGCAAGCATCGTTATTGAAAGAAGCGTTATTGAATTGGGCTATGGCCGCGCAACAGAAAAAACAAGTGACAGTGGCGAGCACCCTCGGGAAACTATCGGCTTTGCGAAAAACTGAAAGTGGAGCGATCAATGTCTGACAAAAGCCGCCAGATGACCCCCGAAGAAGCCGCCGAGTTTGCCGAACAGGTCTTCAACAAGGCGCGCGAGGGTGATGCGGCCATGATGGCTGCGCTGCTGAGCAAGGGCCTGCCGCCGAACCTGCGCAATCACAAGGGCGACACCTTGCTGATGCTGGCCGCTTACCACGGCCACGTGGACACGGTAAAAGTCTTGCTTGAGCACAAGGCTGATCCGGAAATCCGCAACGACAACGGCCAGAGCCCGATTGCCGGCGCGGCATTCAAGGGCGACCTGGCCGTGATCAAGGCCCTGGTCGAAGGCGGTGCCCAGGTCGAGGGCTCGTCATTCGACGGCCGCACCGCGTTGATGATGGCCGCGATGTTCAACCGTGTCGAAGTCGTCGACTACCTGATCAGCAAAGGCGCCGACCCGAAAGCCAAGGACGCCAATGGCATTACCGCGCTGGATGCTGCCAAAACCATGGGCGCCGTCGACACCGTGGCGCAACTGGAGAAATTGCTCGGCTGATGGCGTTTCGGGCAAGGTTCGATTTGCGCGAGGACCTGGCCTGGCAGCCTTAGTAGACCCAGACCTCGACCCGCCGATTCCTGATCCGTCCTTCATCCTCGCTATTGGCCGCCACCGGCATTTCGGCGCCAAAACCGCGAATGTCCCGCAGTACCACGCCGCTTTTCACCAGTTCGCGGCGCACCGCCATGGCCCGCAGCTTCGACAGCAGGTCGGCGCGTGCCGGATCGAGCTTGGCATCGCCGAACCCGACCAGCGTTACCCGGCGATCGGTCTTTTCGTGCTGCTTCATATAGTCGAGGACCCGTGACAGGTCCTGTCGGGCCTTGTTGTCCAGGCTGGCGCTGCCTTCCTCAAAGCGAAAGTTCACTGTCAGGCGCATGGCGTGGCGGCTCAGTGCCTGGTAGCCCTCGGGCATCAACGCATTCGGCGTGACGCTCATGGCCTGGATCGTCTGGGCGACGAAACCGTTGGCCGCGACGATCGCCTGGCCTTTCTGACTTTGCGCGAAGGCCACCAGTGCTTCGGCCCAAGGGTTGTAGCGCTTGGGTGGCAGGTAAAAAAACAAGCGTCGGGACAGCGGGTAGTCTTCCGTGGCAATCAGGTTGTTGAGTGGCAGCATGGCCATGGACTGGCCGTCGGCAATCGCCACGGCCTTGGCCGAGTGCACGTACGGCAGGCCGATAAAGCCGATGCCGTGCGGGTCCTGGCTGACTGCGTCGGACAATTGTTCGCTGGACTCGAATCGTTTTGCGCTTCCGCTCAGGGTTTTGCCATGACCACTGAGCACCAGTTCCCTGAACGTATCGTAGGTGCCGGACTGATCGTCGCGCGCATAGAGATGGATGGCCCCGCCGTGGCCACCGAGCTCCTCCCAGGTTTTCACCTCACCGCTGAAAATGCGCGCCAGTTGCTCGGTGGCGAGGGTGTTCAACGGGTTTTGCGGATGGAGGATGATTGCCAGCCCGTCGATGGCGATGACTTGTTCGGCGTTGGCGCTTTTCAGGTCGCCCAAGGGTTGCAGGTTGACCAGTTCGCTGTCCTTGATCGGCCTGGAAGAGGCGGCGAGATCGGCACTGGCCGCTTTCAACGCGCTGAATCCGGTACTGGAGCCATGGGCCGCCAGTTGCACTTCAACCCGGCGGCCTTGTTCGGTTTCACCGACGATACGTGATTCATTGGGCCGGTCCGTCGGTTCGCTGTGCACCTTGAGCAGACCCTGCTCACGCATCAGGCCCTCGACCAGCGCCGGCCCCAGTGCCGCGCCAATGGTGTTGGAGCCCTGGATACGCAGCACCGGACCTTGCCCGGGAATCGGCAAGGTGCTGGCCGCCACCGACAGCGGCAGCCAGGTGCAGAGGATCAACAGGAGCAACCCGCGTAGCGACATGCCGGCACCTTTCAAGACCAAGGGAAGTGCCGGGAGAATAAGTCAGAAAGATTTCCGAAAGATGACAGCTCTGTCTGCCACCCATGCTTTGATCGTTCCCACGCAGAGCGTCACTAGTGTCCGGTAAACATGTTTCATAGCTGAAGGCTGCCTTGG
>CXWK01013167.1_pt1 | contig 18954 bp, 17 predicted proteins | sample 590851 | NCBI WGS metagenome assembly CXWK01 (sample SAMEA3498364, study PRJEB10139) | wastewater metagenome | biome: wastewater treatment plant; material: activated sludge | place: Denmark | collected 2014-08-01 | reverse complement strand
TGGGCGGCCAACCTGCTCAATCTGGGCTTCTATGGCCGGGCCGACGGCGGGCTGCGCGGCTTCAATCTGGGTCAGACGACGCAGGTGACGTTCGCCCCGGCAATCAACCACGGCACGGCCGGCGTGCAGCGTCTACTCGGCGCGGTCGCCGGCGTCACCGACGCCAGTTGGCAGCGCGACACCGGCCCCGACGGCCTCTATGCCACCTACATCCGCCTGTTCGGCAACCCGTTCGGCTACGCCCACGAGCCGCTGCTGCCGGCAGCGCTGGCCGCTCCGCCGCTGGAACTGCCCTGGGCCGCGGGCGAGACGTGGTATTTCACCGGCGGGCCGCACGGCGCGTGGAACTCCGGCTCGGCCTGGGGGGCGTTGGACTTCGTGCCGCCCGGTGAGCAGGCCGGTTGCATCCAGAGCGACGCCTGGGTGACGGCCATGGCTCCCGGCGTCGTCGTGCGCAGCGGCCACGGCGCGGTCGTGGTTGACCTCGACAGCGACGGCCAGGCGGCCGACGGCTACGCCGGCACTGGCTGGGCCATCACGTCTATGCACCTGGAGACGCGCGACCGCATCGCCGCCGGCACGCGCGTGCAGACCGGCGACCGGCTGGGCCACCCGTCGTGCGAGGGGGGCTTCTCCAACGGCACCCACGTCCACATCACGCGCAGTTACAACGGCCGCTGGATCAGCGCCGACGGCGACCAGCCGTTCGACATGAGCGGCTGGCTGTCGTCGGGCGCGGGCGCGGAGTACGACGGCTATCTGACGCGCGGCGAGGTGACCAAAGAGGCCTGCGTCTGCCGCGAGGACGTGAACGCGATTACCCGGTAGAGACGTTCCGAGACGTTCCAGCGGAACGTCTCTACGATTGCGGCGATACCATCCGCCCCATCCGCCGCCCGCCCAACAGATGCAGGTGCAGGTGATAGACCTCCTGCCCGCCGTCGCGGTTGCAATTGATGATCAGCCGGTAGCCCCCCTCGGCGATACCCTCCTGGGCGGCGATCTTGGCCGCCGCCAGCAGCATCCGCCCGGCGGTGGCTTCGTCGTCGGCGGTCAGGTCGTTGACCGTGGGGATGACCTTGTTGGGTACAATCAGGATGTGGGTGGGGGCCAGGGGGTGGATGTCGCGAAAGGCGGTCACCAGTTCGTCGCGGTAGACGATGTCGGCCGGCAGTTCGCCCTTGATAATGCGGTCGAAGATCGTAGACATGCGCTTCTCCTTTGGCCTGAATCATACGCAGATTTGCCGAATCGGGCAGCTTTCGCGTCCGGGCAAACGAAGAGTAGCACGCAGATGACGCAGATTTTCTGGATTAACGCTGATAAGAAGCACTGTTTTATCAGCGAAGATCTGCGTCATCGGCGTCATCTGCGTGCCATTCTTTGCACCGCCGTTGCTGCTATAATGGAAAGAACGGTCAAGACCACTGGCGGATGAAGCGACTATGGCTCCAACAGCACCCCACAGCGCCACACCGGCAATTGACATCTACATCCGGCTGGCCCAGTACCCCCTGCTGGCCGATACCATCCGCACGCGCATGCGCCAGGAGTTGTTCCGGCGCGGCATTATCAGCGAGGCCAAGTTCGAGCAGCAGGTGCGCGAAAAGGCCATCGAGTCACAGCGCCGCGAACGGCTGACCGACCCTTTTGGCCAGGAGGAGGCCCAGGTGTGGCAGAAGCGCAAGGCCCGCGTGCGCGACTTCCAGACCGACGCCTACTTTGCCGACAACCTCGGCCCGGCCTTGCTGGAACAGATCATCGAGCAGACGCTGCGCCACCAGCCTTCGCCCTTGCCCTCCACGGAACTGCGCTTCAACCCGGAGGTTGCGCCGTGGGAAGTGCTCTTCCGGCAGGGGGAGCTTTACGAGCGGCTGCCGCCGGATGAACGTCAGAGCGTTCAGCACCATCTGGAGGAGATCAAAGTCGTCCTCATCAAGCGCATGATCAGCGACCAGTTGCCCTACATCGGCATCGCCAAGCACATCTTCTCCATTGCCGACCTGCGCTACATCTTTGGCCGGCGCATCGGCAGCGGCAAGATCGGCGGCAAGGCGGCGGGGCTGATGTTGGCCTGGCGCATCTTGCAGGGGGAGTCGCCCGACGATGCCATCGGCCGCCACGTGGCTATCCCGCGCTCCTTCTTCATCGGCACCGAGGTCATCTACGAGTTCCGGCTCATCAACGGCCTCGACCACTATATGAACCAGAAGTACCGCTCATTGGCCGACATCCGCGATGAGTACCCGCGCATCGTCGAGGCTCATCTGGAGGGTAACTTCTCACCGGGCATCATCCAGCAACTCAGCAACGTGTTGGCCTCGATGGGCGACAGCCCGCTCGTCGTTCGCTCGTCCAGCCTGCTGGAAGACAACTTCGGCTACGCCTTTGCCGGCAAGTACAACAGCTACTTCTGCCCCAACCAGGGCACGGCCGAGGAGAACCTGCGCGATCTGCTCGACGCCGTGCGGCTGGTCTACGCCAGCACGCTCAACCCCGACGCCATCCTCTACCGCCAGAAGCACGGCCTAATTGACTATGACGAGCGCATGGCCATTCTCATCCAGGAAGCCGTCGGCCACCGCTTCGGCCGCTACTACTTCCCCACCCTGGCCGGCGTGGCCTTCAGCCAGAACCCGTTCCGCTGGAACAGCCAGATACGGCGCGAAGACGGCTTCCTGCGGCTGGTGTGGGGCTTTGGCACGCGGGCCGTGGAGCGCGTCAGCAACGACTTCCCGCGCCTCATCGCCCTCAGCCATCCCCAGTTGCGCCCGGAGACGACCGCTCGCGCCATCCGCCAGCACTCCCAGTGGTCCATTGACGTCATTGACCTGGAGGACAACAGCTTCAAGACGGTGTCGATCCTCGACGTACTGAACACCAGCTACCCCCACCTGCGCCACATCGCCTCGATCAACCGCGGCGACTACCTGGAGGAGTTGGTCTCCCTCGGCTCGCGGCGCGGCAACGACGAGTACGTGCTGACCTTCAACACCCTGATCCGCGACCGCGCCTTCGTCGAGTTGATGCGCGGCGCGCTACAACGGCTGGAGGCAACCTACGGGCGGCCGGTGGACGTAGAGTTCGCCGTCGACATCGTGCCCAACTACCCCCACACCGACTACCGGCTGCACGTCCTGCAATGTCGCCCGTTGAGCCAGCGCACCGACGGCGGCCCGGTGACGATCCCTTACGACATTCCCACCGAGGATGTGCTGTTCACCTCCCACCACCTCGTGCCCGACGGCCGCGCCGACGACATCCGCTACATCATTTACGTTGACCCGCAGAGCTATTATGCCATCCAGAACCCAACGCTGCGCCAGGAGTTGGCCCGCGCCATCGGCCGGCTCAACAAGCGGCTAGAGGACGAGCGCTTTGTACTGATCGGGCCCGGACGGTGGGGCAGCGCCAACATCGAGCTGGGCGTCCACGTCACCTATGCCGACATCTTCAACACCAAGGTGCTCATTGAAATGGCCGTGGCTCACAACGGCCACATGCCGGAGTTGTCCTACGGCACGCACTTCTTCCAGGACCTCGTTGAGGCCGGCATTCACTCCCTGGCCCTGCACCTGGGCCTGGGGCCGGACGGGGGCCGGTTCGACTGGTCCTTCTTCGCCAACGCGCCCAATGTCCTGACCGAACTGCTGCCGTCTGACGCGCCGCTGGCCGGCCTGCTGAAGGTCATTGACCTGGCGGCGCTGCCCGGCAACCGGCGGCTGCAAGTGCTTATGAATGGTCAGCACGAGGAGGCGGTCGGCTTTCTGACTGACGCGCGCCAGCCGACGACAGGTGGAGCGGCCGGCCAACGGCCAGGCGAACCAGGGCAGGCTTTGTAATATGAGCGAACACTTCATTCGAGCGGTGACGCCGATCATTGACATCTACATTCGCCTGGCCCAGTACCCCATTCTGGCCGACCGGGTGCGCGACCGCATGCGCCAGGAGCTCTTTCGCAGCGGCATCGTCCACCCTGACAGCTTCGAGCGCGAAGTGCGCGACCTGGCCCTGCTGTCGCAACGGCGCGAAGGGCTGGGCGATCCCTACTTCGAGGAGACGGCCGACGCCTGGCAACTGCGGCTGGAGCGCATCCGCGACACCCACACCGACGTGCTCTTCGCCGATAACCTGGGCATCGCCCGGCTCGATCTGCTGCTCGAAGAGGTGCTCAGCAGCCGCCCGGCCCCGTCCGACATGCTGCCCATCTCCTTTAACCCGGAGATCGCCCCTTGGGAGATGCTCTTCCAACAGGGGGAGATTTACGAACGAATGCCGCCGGAAGAACTGGCGCGCCACCACCATCATCTGGAGGAGATCAAGGTCGTGCTCATCAAACGGCTGATGAGCGACCAACTGCCGTTCATCGGCGTGGCCAAGCGCGTGCTGAGCATCGGCGACTTGCGGCGCATCCACGGCAACCGCATCGGCACAGGCAAGATCGGCGGCAAGGCGGCGGGGATGTATCTGGCCTGGCGCTGCCTGCAAGTGGTTGACGACGCCTTGGGCGCCGACCCGGACGGCCGCGCGCAAATCCACATGCCCGACTCGTCGTTCATCGGCACCGACGTCATCTACGAATTCTTCCTGATGAACAAGCTCGAGCACTACATGAACCAGAAGTACCGGCCGGTGCAGGAGATTCGCGCCGACTATCCGCGCATCATCGAGGCGTTTCTGGCCACCGAGCTGCCCGACTACGTGGTAGACGAAGTCCGCGACCTGGTGCGTGCCTTCGGCGACAGCCCGCTCATCGTCCGCTCGTCCAGCCTGCTGGAGGACAACTTTGGCTTTGCCTTCGCCGGCAAGTACGACAGCTACTACTGCGGCAACCAGGGCACGCCGGAGGAGAATCTGGCCGCGGTGCTCGACGCCATTCGCCGCGTCTATGCCAGTTCGCTCAACCCCGACGCGCTGCTCTATCGCCGCAAACATAATCTGATTGACTATGACGAACGCATGGCCATCCTGTTGCAGCGCGTCACCGGCCAATGGCACGGCCGCTACTTCTACCCCGACCTGGGCGGCGTGGGCTTCAGCCAGAATCCGTTCGCCTGGTCGCCCGAAATCCGCCGCGACGACGGCTTCCTGCGGCTGGTCAGCGGCCTCAGCCTACGCGCCGTGGAGCGCGTCGCCCAGGACTACCCGCGCCTCGTCGCCCTCAGCCACCCCCAACTGCGCCCGGAGGACTCGGTGGAGGATAAGCGCCGCTTCTCGCAGCGCTACATGGCCGTCATTGACCGCCAGACGCAAGACCAGGAGACGGTGCCGGCGCGCGAGGGGCTGGCGGCGGGGGGCATGGCGCTGCCGCTGGTGGCCTCGCTCGACACCGGCCACGACCTGCCACCCGCGCCGTCGCGGATCGGGCCCGACGACCATCTCGTGCTGACCTTCGACGGGGTGACGCGCGACCCGGCCTTTATCCGGCTCATGCGCACCACGTTGCAGCGGCTGGAAGCGGTATATGGCAGCCCCATGAACCTGGAGTTTGCCGTCAATTTCGAGTGGCCCGACGACCCGCCCGAAGACGAGGCCGTCCGGCCGCCGGTCTACCACCTCCACATCCTGGAGTGCCGCCCGCTCTACCGGCGCAACACCGACGAACCCGGCCTCGACCTGGCCCCCCTGCGCGACAAGCATCGCCTCTTCGCCATGCCGACTCTATTGCCGTCAGCGGCCGTCGACCAGATCGAATACCTCGTGTTCGTTGACCCCGATCATTACTACAACCTGCCCGATGGCCCGGAGCGCCTGCGCGTGGCCGATACAGTGACGGCCCTCAACGACCTGCTGCCGGCCGGGCGCTTCGGCATCATTGGACCCGGCCGCTGGGGCAGCCTCGATAGCCGCCTGAGCGTGCCTGTCACCTACAGCGACATTTGCAACAGCAAGTTGCTGGTGGAGATCAGCCCACCCTTTACGCCGCCGCCGGAACTGGCCTACGGTACGGATTTCTACGAGGATGTGGTCGAGGCGGGCATCGTCGTCGTCGGCATCCAGCCGGGGCTGGACGGCAGTGAGATGGATTGGGGGCTGTTGCGCGGCGCGCCCAACTGCCTGACTGAGTTCGCGCCCGAGGCGGCCGGCCTGGACGGAACGGTGCGCGTCATTGACCTGCGCGCCGCCGCCGGCAGCCCGCTGCGTATCGTCGTGGATGATGAGACGAATGAGGCGGTGGCGTGTTTTGAGGAGTAGTGGCCAGTGGCCAGTATTCAGTAGGCCAGTAGGTCAGTTTGTACTGAACTACTGACCAGTGACCTACTGACCTACTGACCACTGACCCACTGACCCACTAACCACTACCCTCTCCCCCGCCTCATCCATCACCTCGCCATCAAGGCGCGCGTCCAGCAAGCGGTCGAGAATGTGCGTGTAGAGCGGCCCGGGCGGCAGCCCCAGAGCGCGCAGGTCGTCGCCGGTCAGCACCGGGCGCACGTGCCGCCACTCGGCCATGTAGCGGTCGAGCCAATCGTTGGTGCGCGGCGACACCTCCAGCATCCGCGCCGTCAACAGCGTGCGCGGGGCAAAGCGTTCCATCGTGCGGACGATGGCGCTCGGCGGCGCGTCGTCGGGTAGCGCCGCCAGCGCCGGCAACAGGTCGGCCAGCCCCAACAGGTGCTCCAGCGTCGCCTTGCGCACCCGCAGGCGGCGGGCAACCACCTCCGGCACGGGCGGGGCAAAGGGGGCCAGCCAGACGGCGAAGTAGTAGAACACGACCGGCCCGGCGCGAAACGTCTCGCCCCACAGCTGGTCGTCGGCAAAGGAGGGGATGCGCTCAAAGACGGCTGCCGTCTCCGGCCGCCAGGACAGATCGGGAACCAGGTGGGCCAGCACGCTCAGTTCGTCCAACCGGCTCATGACTCGTACCGGGTCAGCCTCGGCCAGGGCCAGCTCGATCTCGTTGCGGATGCGCTCGCCGGTCACCCGGTCGAGCATAGGCAGGGCGTCGGCAATCAGTTCGGCCGTGCCCGGCTCGATGGCGAAGCCCAGGCGCTGCTCCAGCCGCACGGCGCGCAGGATGCGCGTTGGGTCGTCAATGAAGCTCAGGCTGTGCAGCACGCGGACGAGGCCCCGCCGCAGATCGCGCCGCCCGCCGTAGAAGTCGAGCAGCTGCCCCAGGTAGGCCCCNNCCCGGTTCTACGTCGGGCAGGGCCGTCGGCCGGCGGTAGAACTCCTTGCGCGCCGTCACAAAGTCAATCTGCGCCGGCGCAGCCACTTGCGGCGCTTCGGCCGCGTCCGCGCCGCCCGGCTCGCCCGTCGCGCTGCCGGCCGCGGCGGCGATGGCGGCGTAGATGGCCGGCGACAGCGCCCACTTGGCCGTGCCGAAGCGCTCGTGGCTGTGCAACTGGCCGCCGAAGCGGTCGCGCAATGACTCCACCAGGGCGATGGCGTCCCCCTCGACAACGACGTCGAGGTCGGTCGGCGGCTGGCCCAGCAGCAAATCGCGCACCAGGCCGCCGACAAAGTAGATGGGCATCTTCAGTTGTGCCGCCGCCTCGCTGACGACCTGCACCAAGGCCCACAACTCCGGGGCCAGCACGCGGGCCAGCAGGTCGCGCAGGTCGGCCGCCGGCGGCAGCCCGCCCGGCGCTTCGGGCAGTGGCTTCAGCAGGACGTTGAGCAGGTCGGTGCGGGTAACGATGCCGATCGGCCGTTCGCCGTCGGCTCCCTCGCCCGCTTCGGGTAGCACCGGAATCTGTCCCCAGCCGTCAGCGGCCATGAGTTCCTGTACCCGCTCGATGGAGTCCGATGGGCGGACGACACTCGTCCCGGCGCGCATGATGCGGCTCACCGGCTGGGAGCCCATCTCGTGGCTCATGGCCCGGTCAACCGCCCGCCGCGTCACCAGACCGACGACCCGCCCCTGGCGCTCGTCCACCACGGGGTAGCCCTCGTGACCGTGCTTCTGCATCAGCGCGGCCACATCGCCGACAGGCATTGTCGCCGGCACAGTCAGCACGCCGTGGGACATGACGGCGGCGACACGCATCGCCGGTTGGACGGCGCGCGGCAACACGGCGCGCACCCGCTGTGCCACCTCCGGCAACCGCCCGCCGACGATCATCGCCGCCGCGGCCCGGCTGTGGCCGCCGCCACCCAGTTCGCGGGCCACCAGCCCGGCATCCACCTCATCCACCGAACTGCGGGCCACCAGTTGCACGCCGTCGCCCAGTTGCACCAGGACGAACAGGCCGTCGGGCGTCAGCGTCTCGCGCAGGCGGTGGGCCACGGAGGAGATCTCGTCGTCGAAGCCAGACGGGGCGACGGCCGTAGCCAGGGCGATCGGCCGCTCCTCGGTGCGCTCCCACTGCACCTGCCGCAACAGCAGGTCGTAAAGCTGCTGTTGGGCCTCCGACAGAGCCACGTTGAGAAAGCGGCGGGCGACGTTGAGTTGCGCCCCGTGCTCAATCAGCCAGGCCGCGGCGCGCACGTCGCGGGCTGTGGTGGTGTCATAAGTCAGGCTGCCCGTGTCCTCATAGATACCCAGCAGCAGCAGCGTCGCCTCTTCGGCGGCCAGCACCAGGCCGTGGCTCTGTAAGCGTTCTACCAGCAGCGTGGCCGTGGCCCCCACCGCCTCGACCTCATACGTCCAGCCCGGCTTCGGCGGCTGGCCCATGTGGTGGTCAATGACGTGAACCGTTGGGTGAGGCGACAGGCCGCGCACGTTGGCCACTGTCTGAGTGTCCACCAGGATGACCTCTTCCACGAGTCGCTTTCGCCAATCCTCGGCGCGCACAAAGGGCAGCGCGTCCCAGTAGAGATTGAGGAACTGCTGCACGTTGCGATTCAAATGGCGCGGCAGGAGGGGCACGGCCGCCGGGTAGAGCTTGTACGCGCCCAGCATCGAGGCCACGGCATCGAAATCCGTCTTCTCGTGGGTCAAAATGAGGGCCATAGGGGAATTATACATGATTGCCATCTCTATGGCCGGATTGGGGGATTAGGGGACTATGCGTATTGACGATAGGCGAACATTTGTGCTATTCTATACCTCAGATAGAACAAAGGTTCTATCTCCAGCACATACGGCGCTCAGCCGACCCAGATCAGAGAGAGGGAAAAAGCGAGATGTTAAAGGACACCGGCAGTTTGCGAGACATTCAGTTCACCGGCCAGGGCGGAGCCATCTCGCGCAAGATGGTCATTGCCATCCTGCTCGGCGTGGCGCTCATCGCCTTCGAGATCTTCAACTTCGACACGACGCAATACGCATTGACCAACCTGTTGGGCGAAGTGCGCTTTGTCGGCGTGCTATGGGCTTCTATTCTGGCCGTCGCCTTCTGCGCCATTGACTTCGCCGGACTGGTGCGTATCTTCACGCCGCAGCGCGGCGCTGAAGAGCCGCGCGCCGTCTGGTTCCTGACCGGAGCCTGGTTCCTGGGCACCATTGCCAACGCAGTCATGACCTGGTGGGCGGTGTCGTTGACCCTGCTGGGCCACGAGTTCGGCAACGAAGTGCTCAGCCGCGAAATGCTGCTGCGCTACGTGCCCATCTTCGTGGCCATGCTGGTATGGCTGACGCGCATCCTGTTCATCGGCGCGTTCTCGATGGCCGGCGAGGAGATCTTCGACCAGACCCGCGCCAATGCCGACGAGGCCAAGCCCGCGCCACGCCCGGCTCCGGCCGCGCCTGCGCCCGCCCGCGCGGCCCAGCCGGCCGCGTCGCGCCCGGCGGCCACACCCGCCGCCTCGCCCGTCGCGCCCAAGCCGCGCACGGCGGCCCCGGCCCGCCCGGTTGCGCCTAGCGTGCCCACCACTGTGACCTATGAGCCGGTGGACGATCCCATCGTCGGCCCACCGCCCGCGCCCAAGACCAATGCCAACGGCCCCACGCGCCCCACATCGCGCATTCAGCAGCGCCCGCCGATGCCCGGCAGTGGCGTCCAGCGCGCCCCGGGCAATATGCACGCGCAGGGCAAGAATCGTTCTTAACCAGCAGAACAGCGACTGTCGGACCGTTATTTGGCCGCGCTAACCACGCGGCCTGACCCATTCGGCGCCCACGCTTGTTGTATTGTAAGAAAACAGGACGGCGATAAACTATGACCGCATATCAGGATACATACCTCTACCCTGTGGATACGCCCTTGACAGAGCCGGACGATGAACTCCTCTACCACTGGCCGCGGTCGGCTGTCGCCAATGACCCGATGGCCGCCGTGCAGCAGCGCATGATGCTGGTGCTGGCCGCCGCGCTGGCTTTCGTTGTCCTCTTTGCCATGTGGGCCATCCGCAACGGGGGACTGGGCGACACCACGACCACCACAGCCGAGACGACGGCCGGCGACCCCGCAACCCAGCAGACCGAGGAGCAGCCCGCGCCGGAGGCGGCCGCGCCCGTGGCCGCGGTGGGTGGCATCGCGCCCCTGTTCACGCGCGAGATTCAGCATTGGGCGCCGCAGATCGTCGCCTGGGCGGCCGAATTCGGCCTCGACCCCAACATGGCGGCCACGGTCATGCAGATCGAATCGTGCGGCGACCCCAACGCCGTCTCCAGCGCGGGAGCGCAGGGACTTTTCCAGGTCATGCCCTTCCACTTTAGCGAAGGGGAGACGATGCAGGACCCGAACACCAACGCCCGCCGCGGCATGGCCTATCTGGCCCAGGGGATGCAGATGCACAACGGCGACACCGGTCTGTCGTTTGCCGGCTACAACGGCGGCCACGGCACGGCGGCCAAGGGCTGGGCGGCCTGGGCCAACGAGACGCAACGCTACTACACCTGGAGCACCGGCATCTATGAGGACGCGGTAGCCGGCGCATCTAGCAGCGACATCCTCGACCAGTGGTTGGCTGCCGGCGGCGCGGGCCTCTGCCAGCAAGCCGCCGCCCGCCTCGGCATCCAGTAACATCCCGCTGCGACGCACTGAAGAAAGTGCGTCGCACCTTCTATCACTCAACCCGGTGCGTCGCACGCCAGAAAGTGCGACGCACCTTTTTGTTGCGCTGCCCAAGAAGGGGCGACGCATTTCGGAAAGTGCGACGCAGCGAGTACAATCGAGAGGCATGGATACCATTGACGCGCGGCGCTACGATCGGGGTATGTGGTTTCTGGAGCGGCTCAGCCTGACGGGGCTGCGACGGCCGCTGCTGGCCGGGGCGCGTGGCGCGGTGCTGGAGATCGGCGCGGGCACGGGGGCCAACCTGCCGCTTTATGACCCCGGCCTGCGCGTGACGGCCGTCGAGTTGCGGCCCGAACGGCTGGCCGCGGCGGCGCGCAAGGCCCACGCCGCTGGCCGCGCTGCCGGTGTGACTGTGGCCGCGGCCGACGCCCACGACCTGCCCTTCCCCGCCGCGTCGTTCGACACCGTCGTCGGCACGCTCGTCTTCTGTAGCATTGCCGACCCGACGGCGGCGCTGGCCGAGATTCGGCGCGTGTTGCGGCCGGGCGGACAGTTGCTGCTGCTGGAGCACGTGCGTGGCCAAACGCCCCTGACGCGCCGCCTAACCGACTGGCTACACCCGCTGTGGTTCGCGCTGCAAGGGGAGTGCCACCTGAACCGGGAGACGGCGCTGACGGTGGCCGCGGCCGGCTTCCAGGTGGGCGCGGTCGAAAGCCATGGGCGGGGCCTGCTGCAAATTATCTGGGCCACAGCGCCCCAGTAAATGCTTTGTAGCGCGGGATGGTATCCCGCGTTCTGCGTCCAAGACGCGGGATACCATCCCGCGCTACAAACAAGAGGGCTACCAGAACAGCAACGCGACCCCCACCAGCGCCACCACCGTCCCGGCTAAGCCGCGCGGGCTGACGCGATGGCGGAAGAGGGCGTACTCCAGCGGGATCAGAATCACGGGCGGCAGCGCCATTAGCGTCGAGGCGATGCCCAACCGCGCGTTCTGCACAGCGATGAGCGATAGCCAGATGCCCAGGAATGGCCCGACCAACGACGCGGCGACGACAGCCCACAAGGCGCGCCGGTCGCCCAACTGCCGCACGGTGTGGCCCGCCTGCCCGCGCAGCGCGGCAATCCCCCAGACGATCACGACTCCGACGGCTATGCGAATGAGCGTCGCCGACAGCGCCGGAAAGTCATCCACCAACGCATAGCGCGCCGTCACCAGATTGGCCACCTGCCCCAGCGCCCCCAACAAGGCGAACAGCAGCCCACGCCGATAGACGCGCCGGTCGGCCAGCCGCGGGTCGGTTTGCCCCTCGGTTACAACCCAGCCGATGCCGGCCACGGCCAGGGCGATACCGGCCAGTTCCAGCCCGGTCACCGCTTCGCCGAACAGCAGCCAGCCGAACAGAGCGCTGAAGATGGGCACGGTGGCCATCAACAGCATGGCCAGTCGCGGCCCGATGAGCACGTAGGCCCGGAAGAGAAAGGCGTCGCCCAACACCAGCCCCAACACGCTGGAGACGGCCAGCCAGCCCCAGCGAAAAGGCTCCACGCCGGTCGGGAAGAGCGCCCCTTCCAGCGCCCAATGGGCCGCGACCAGGAACAGCAAAGCGAAGGCCAGCCGGCCGCGGTTGACCACCTCGGAACCGACGCGCCGCCCGCTGTAGCTGATGAGGATGGCGGTGAATGACCAGCAGACGGCCGTCGCCAGCGCGGCCAGCTCGCCCCACATCATCGGCCACACCCCATCAGGGCAGCCACGGCGACTCCTGCTTCTCCAGGTAGAGCGTTGTGCCCGCCACCCGCGCCGCCAAACAGCGCCGCACGCGCCGCGCCAGGCGCCGGTTGAGCAGTGTCAGCGCGGCCTCCGGCGTCAGCCAGCGATACTCGCTCAACTCATCCTCCGGCAGACGAATGGCGGCGATCTCATCGTCCGACAGCACACCGCCATCGAAGATAAAGCTCAGGCTCTCGGTACGTTGCTTGGTTTCGCCGGTGAAGTCTACACACAGCAGGCGCAACGGCCGCCGTTCCAATCCCAGCTCCTCGTTCACCTCGCGGATGCAGGCTGCCAGCGGCGACTCGTTGGCAATGACCGCGCCGCCGGGTATCTCCCAACCCTCTTTATAGGTCGGCTTAACGATGAGCAGCCGCTGCGCCTTGTCGAAGAACAGACAACCGGCGGAGATACGCTTCTTGGGCAGCGACTGCTGATACGCTTTGCGGTTCACTCGGTCGGCCATGCATTTCTCCTGAAGCGGTCGCTGATCTGGCGGATGTGGGCCGGGGTGGTGCGGCAACACCCGCCGATGAGCGCCGCGCCCAGCTTGCGCCATTCACGGCTAAAGGTGCCGAACTCGGCCGGCACTGACTCACCACGCCAGCGCCGCGCGGCCGGATCGTAGCTCTCGCCGGAGTTGGGGTAGACGATGATAGGCGTGTCGGTCACGGCGCTGATGGCGCGGATCAGGTCGGGCATGAAGCGTGGCGGGGTGCAGTTGACGCCGACAGCGGCCACGCCCGGCCGCCCGGCCAGATAGGTAGCGCACTCAGCAATGGGCGTGCCGTCGCTGATGTGCGCGCCGTCGCGACAGGTGAAGCTGAACCAGGCCCACGCGTCCGGCGTTTGCGCCAGCAGCCCGGCCAGCGCCCGCGCCTCGGCGAAGGAGGGCAGCGTCTCGCAGGCCAGCAGGTCGGCGCCGCTGCCGGCCAGCAGCGCCCAGCGCTCGCCGTGGAAGGCCAGCAGCCCGGCCTCGTCCAGGTCGTAGTCGCCGGTGTACTCCGCGCCGTTGGCCAGATAGGCCCCATACGGCCCAACGCTGGCCGCCACCAGCGGGCGCAGCCGCCGCCGGTGGGGGCCGGCGGCCCAAAAGGCGTCGCGGGCCTGGGCCGCCAGTTGCACCGTCCGGCGGATGAGCGATCGCGCCTCCGCCTCGCTCATGCCGCGGGCCACAAAGCCCGGTAGCGTCGCCTGGTAGCTGGCGCTGGTGCAACAGTCGGCCCCGGCCCAGAAGTAATCGAGGTGCACCTGGCGGATGAGCGCCGGGTCGTCGGCCAGTAGCCGCGCCGACCACAGGGCATCGCCCAGGTCGGCCCCGCGCCGCTCCAGTTCCGTGGCCAACCCGCCATCAAGCACCAGCGCGCCCTGCTGCTCAAGGAAGGGCGTGATCGGGTTTGTCATAAGCGGAAGATAACCACAGATTTCACAGATTACACAGATTAGCGGCTCTAATCTGTGTAATCTGTGGTTCCTTTCTTAGCCCAATGGAATCACGTGCGACGGTCGTTTGGGGAAGAGAGCGCGCAGCAGGACGCGCGTTGTCGCGTCGCGGCTGTAGCAGTCGACAAAAGACGCATTCAATTCATTGTAGCTGCGAAAGCCGAACAGCAGTTGCAGAAAGGTCAGATCGGGGAAGTTGGAGTCGCCGTGCTCCAGCCGCTCATACTCGTAGCCGTCGGTGATCTCCTTCAGCCGGCCGTCTTCCCAGACCATTACGAAGCGGCTGTGATAAAGATTGATCTTGCTCGTGCCCGTGTGACCGGCCATGATGCTGCCGGCCAGTTGGCGCTCCAGGGCCGGGGCGATGTGGCGCAGGAAGGCGGGGATGTCGGGCACGCGCACGTACCAGCCATAGGGCCGAATCTGCTTCTCCAGTTCGGGTTCCAGCGCCTCGTAGACGGGATGGTCTAGCCCCAGGTTGAAGGTCAGATTGGTCAGTTGCTTGTCGGCGGCGCGGCTGGGATTGAGCACTCCGGCCTCTTCGCGCAGATAGCGCATCAGGAAGTGGCCTACCGCCCGCCAGGAGTGCCCCGCCCGCACGCCGAGTTCGGTAATGGCGATGGCCGTGCCGAACGGCTCGTAGTTGACGTAGCCGACCACGGTGTCGTCGGCGGCCACGATCATCTGCGGCTTTAACGTCCAGATGGACTCCGGATGCGAGCCGAACATCTCATAGCGCCACTGCTCTGGGCTGCGCAGGCGGGTGATGAGGCTGTGGCCCAGGTGGGCCAGGTATAGCTCTTGCAGCAACGGAATGTCGTCGGCCGTTGCCGGGCGCAAGTGATAGCGCTCCTGCTCCACCTTCTCGTCGTTGCCCGGCCGCGCCCAGAAGAGCTGGCGACTGCCGCCCAGGTCAAGGCCCATCTCGTAGCCGAACTGGCGGTAGTACCAGGGGATGCCGGTGATGGCCGTCACCAACTCGCCGCGCGCCGCGCTCTTGCGATGGATGACATCCATTTGCTCACGCACCAGGCCACGGCGGCGATACTCCGGCAGCGTGGCCACCAGTTCGGGGCGGCCGACGGGGAACGGGATGCCGTCGTAGGCCCACGTCTGCGAGATCAGATTGAGCGTGGAGACGATGCGGCCGTTGGCGTCGGTCACCACAGTGAAGTCGCTGGCCTTCGTCGTGGGGTGGTCACCACGCATTAGATCATAAGTCCAGTGGTAGAGGAACTTTTCCTCACCAGGCGGCTCAGAATGCAGGGTGAAGTTGAATTGAGCCACCGCCTCGACGTCGTCGGGTGTGGCCCAGCGCAGCGTCAGGCCGTCGCCCAGATCGCGGGGCAAGCCAAAGGTGCCTTCAGGTGTCATAGCAAGTTACTCCAGGATGGGGTCATTATACGGCAACTGTGAAGAAGAGAGGAACTACAGGTTACGCACGGCTGTCCTCAGTCGTGCGTAACCTTTGGTCTCTCTTTCAGGCCACACTCAGCCTAAGCCCCTCTTTGTAAGACATTCATTGGAAACCCCCCGCCCGCGTTGACTTCCCGCCCCAATAGGCCAGAATGATGCGTAGTTCGTACTGTGCGGATAAAAGGAAACGTAACCATGATTGAATTCGTCACGAATTACTGGCTGGCCATTGCGCCGGTTCTCTTAACGGGATTCTATCTGCTAGGCGTCCTGAAGCGGCTGCGCGACGAGAAGAGCGCCCGCCAACCGGCGCCGGCGACCATCGAGATCGAGAGGCGATAACATAAACCATGTTCTACTTAGACCCGCTTTACCTGATTCTGGCTCTGCCGGGCCTCCTATTGGGTTTGTGGGCCCAAATGCGTGTCAAGGGCACCTTCAACAAGTATGCCCGGGTGCGCACGGCACGTAACCTGTCCGGCGCGGAGATTGCCCGCCACCTGTTGGACAACCAGGGCCTCCAGGACGTGCGCGTTGAAGAGACGAAGGGGTTCCTCAGCGACCACTACGACCCGCGCGCGCGCGTCTTGCGCCTCAGCCCGGACGTGTACCGGACGCCCAGCGTAGCCGCGGCCGGCGTGGCCGCCCACGAGATGGGGCACGCGCTGCAGCACTCGGCCGGCTATGCGCCGCTCCAGATTCGCAGCGCCATCGTGCCCGTCGTGCAGTTCGGCAGCAGCCTGGCCCCCATTCTGATTCTGGTCGGCTTCCTGCTGCGCCTCACGCCGCTGGCCTGGGTCGGGGTCATTCTCTTCGCCGGGGCGGTGGTCTTCTCGCTCATCACCCTGCCGGTGGAGTTCGACGCCAGCCGCCGGGCCAAGGCGCTGTTGACCCAAAGCGGCATTGTGACCCACGAAGAGGCGGGCGGCGTCAGCGCCGTGCTCAACGCCGCCGGCTGGACCTACGTCGCCGCGGCCATCGCCGCCATCGGCCAGTTGCTCTACTACGTCCTGTTGCTGACTGGCGGTTCGCGGCGCGATTAGCGCCAACCACTAGCAAGCATGTCCAAGGCGGCGATCCTCGTGATCGCCGCCTTTTTTGTTTGATCAGCAAACAGTGGACGATATATAGACCGTTCGTTATAATTGGGCCGGATATTAAACCAGACGATCGGAAGGTGGGATAGCATGGAACCGACAACGAAAACAGTGGCGATCTTTGGCGCGACCGGGCGCGCCGGCAAACATCTGGTGCAACAGGCGTTGGACAGTGGCTACTGTGTGCGCGCCCTGGCGCGCGACCCGGGCAAGCTGGCGATGCAGCACGAGCGGCTGCTGGTCATCCAGGGTAGTCTGGGCGACGCTGCTCGCGTGGAGCAAGTCGTCGCCGGGGCCGACGCCGTGCTTAGCGTGCTAGGCCCCACCAGCAACGAGCCGACGTTCGAGATCAGCCAGGGCACGACCACGATCATCAAGGCGATGAAGCAGCACGGCGTCAAGCGGCTGGTCATCTCCGCCGGGGCGGGTGTCGGCGATCCGGGCGATGCACCGAAGCTGTTCAACAAGCTGATCAACGTGGCCCTCAAAGCCACCGCGCGCAACGTCTACGAGGACATGCTCAAGACCGTGNNCCGCCGACCGGCCAGATCAAGACAGGCATGGTGGGCAAGGGGACGGGCGTCAACCTGAGCCGGGCCGACATGGCCGCGTTCATGCTGCAACAGGTGGACGACTTCCGCCATCTACGTCAAGCGCCGGTCATCAGCAACTAACAAGGTTCCAGGTTCCAGGTTCCAGGGGAAGAGCGCTCTTCCCCTGGAACCTCTTTATCTATTACGGCTGAAGAAGCAGCTGCGCCTGGGCAATGGCCCCCAGCACGCCGGCCCTGTTGCCCAATCCGGGCGGCACGATGTAGGCATCTATGTTTTCGAGGATGGCCGGCGACTGGACGTAGCCGTTCAGGTAGGCCTGCACCTTGCGCCGCAACAGGGGGAAGAGCTGCGGCTGCTCCATCACCCCACCGCCCATGATGATGCGCTGGGGCGACAGGGTACAGATGAAGGTTTGCAGGGCCAGGGCCAGATAGTGGGCTTCCAGCTCCCAGGCCGGATGGTCAGCCGGCAACTCATAGGCCGGCTGCCCCCAGCGTTCGCCGATGGCCGGGCCGGCGGCCATGCCCTCCAGGCAGTCGCCGTGGAACGGGCAGCGCCCTTTGTATGGGTCGGCGTCCCAATCGTGGGGCAGGGGAATGTGGCCAAACTCCGGATGCACCAGGCCGTGCGGCAGCCGGCCATTGACCAGCCCACCGCCACCGATGCCCGTGCCGATGGTCAGGTAGATGAAGGTGTCCAACCCCTGCGCCGCGCCCCAGCGCCACTCCCCCAGCCCGGCAATGTTGACGTCGGTGTCGAAGCCGACGGGCGCACGCAACCCGCGACCAATGGCCCCGGCCAGATCGGTGCCGGCCCAGCCGGGCTTGGGCGTGCTGGTGATGTAGCCGAAGGTCGGCGAGTGCGGGTTGGGGTCCAGCGGGCCAAAGGCGGCAATGCCCACCGCGGCCACGGGGCCGTGGTGGGCCTCCTGCTCGCGGAAGAAGGCCAGGGCGCGGCCGATGGTTTCGTCGGGTGTCGTTGTCGGGAAGCGCGCCTCGGCGCGCACATCGTCCGGCCCCGTGCCCACGGCGCAAACGAACTTCGTCCCCCCTGCCTCAATCCCACCCACATATGCGTCGTCCATGTGATGCTCTCCCAAGAAGCTCACGCAAAGGCGCTAAGGGGCAAAGGCGCAAAGTCAAGAGTTGCCTGTCTTTCTTCTTGGCGTCCTTGGCTCCTTAGCGCCTTTGCGTGAGCTGTTCTCTCCCTAATTTAGTTCGGCCTCCGGCGTCAGCCAGAGGGCCTCATACCCCTCCAGGCTGATGCCCGGCGCGCTGTCCAGGGCGCGGCCTGTCAAGCGGTCAACCAGCCGCCCGCCGAAGAGCATCTCGTGCAGCCGGTAACCGGGCACAGTCTGCGGCCGGTCGCTAAAGTTGGCCAGCGCCAGCACCCGGCCGCGCGGGCTGTCGCGCAGCAGGCCGAAGACGGCCTCATTGTGCGTCCAGACGGCAAAGGCGCCGGCCTGGGCGTGCAGCGCGGCTGTGTCGCGCCGCGCGGCCAGCAGCTCGCCCAGGCCGCGGAAGATGCGCCCCGTCACCGTCCACCAGTCGCGGCGCGCCTCGGCCCGCGCCCAGTCCATGCGCGGCCGGTGCATCCAGCGGTTGTCGCCGGCCAGGTTGGGGTCGTCCAGATAGGCGGCGTCGTTGAGCAGCCCCAACTCATCGCCCATGTAGAGCAGGGGAATGCCGCCATAGACAAAGATGAGGTTATAGACCAGCAGGATGCGGCGAATGGCCGCCTCGGCCGCCCGCGCGTCTTGCCCCTCCAGCGCCTGCTCCAGCCCAGCCAGCGAGGCGCACGAACCGCTGATGCGCCGGTCGTTGGTC
>CXWK01000277.1_pt4 | contig 18981 bp, 16 predicted proteins | sample 590851 | NCBI WGS metagenome assembly CXWK01 (sample SAMEA3498364, study PRJEB10139) | wastewater metagenome | biome: wastewater treatment plant; material: activated sludge | place: Denmark | collected 2014-08-01 | reverse complement strand
GCAGAGTACCGGCCGGAATCCACCACCGCGCCCCGTCGCACCCCGTGAGTACCGTGGGATCAGTGAGCGACACCACACCGACAAGCCATGGACGCGTATGGCAGGTCGAGCAGGTGCTCGCGCTCGCACCCAAACCGTCGTCGGTGTCGGCCGCGCAGCCGCTGGCGGTGCCAACGCGCTGGGCTGGCGCCGGGTGCGACGACCGCGCCCTGTGGGGACGTTGCACAGGCGGTAGTGCCGAGCCCTACGAGTGCGTGGTCGATCACATCGGTGTGGCCTATCGCTGTAGTTGCCCAAGTCGCATCGCTCCGTGCAAACACGCGCTTGCGTTGCTGCTGTTGTGGGCGCGCGGCCAAGTGCCGCTCGGGGAAGCACCGCGCTACGCGGCGACCTGGCTGACGAACCGACCCGATGTCGCAGCTGGCGATCTGCCGCAGCCGTCAACACCAGCGCCGACTGCCCCGCTGGCGGCGGGTCCCGCGCAACCGGCGCCGGAGGCGACGATCGCACCTGGGCACGATCCAACTGCCAGCCGCGATGATCGCGTTGCGCGCATGGCAGCCGGCCTCGCCGAGCTCGATCGTTGGCTCGACGATCGGTTGCGTACGGGCCTTGCCGACCCTGTGCTGGCGCAGTACGCGACATGGGATGAGTTAGCGGCTCGACTGATCGACGCGCAGGTTGGTGGTCTCGCCAATCGTGTTCGTCGTCTGGCGGGCATGGTCGGCGCGCATCCCGATTGGCATCAGCACGTGCTCGCCGAGCTCGGGTCACTACATCTGTTGGCCACGGCCGGTCGCCAGCTCGGCTCGTTGTCGCCCACGCTTGCCGACTCAGTCGCCGCGACCATTGGTTGGCAGGTGCGCCAAGCCAACGTGCTGGCCGGCGTGCCGCATACCGACCGCTGGGCTGTGATGGGCCGCAGCGACACCCGCGAAGATCGCATCGAAGTTCGACGTGTGTGGTTGCGTGGCCTGCAGAGCGGCCAGTGGGCGATGGTGTTGTCGTTCGCCGCCTACGGGCAAAGCCTCGACGCAACGCTGGTCGTTGGTTCGGTTGTCCACGCGGACCTGTTCCGTTATCCGGGCGCGCTCGGCCTACGTGTGCTTGTCGGGCCGGTGCACGCCGATGCGTTGCCGGAAACGGCGACCGCCGGTCACGAGCCGGATGCAAGTTCGATCGCAGAGGCCTGTGCGCAGGTTGGTGCCGCAATCGCGGCCGAACCGTGGATCGAGCGCTATCCGGTGTTCCTGCGCGCCGCGCTCGCGCGCAGCGGCAGTCGATGGCTGCTCACCGACTCGGCCGGCTCTGTGCCGCTGGTCGAAGGCGCGTCCGGTGTTGGCGCGCTCCTCGCCTGCAGCGCGGGGCGGCCCGTGCTCATCACAGCCGAATGGACACCGTTCGGACTAGTGCCGCTGACAATTCATCTGGCTGACCGCGTCGTCGATGTTGGCCCGACAGCCGACCCGAGCTTCCTGGTGGCGAGCGCATGAACGCCAACGAGTCGATCGATGAGTACTGGAACCAGATGGTGACGGTCGCATTGCTCGGCACCGATCGCCGCGATCCACCATCACCGCCGATCGGCGGTTTGGCCGACATCGCTGCCGACGATCCGCAACCGACTCCGTCGCAACGACTGCTACAGCAGGTGGCGGCCACCACGGTTGTGCGACGCGCCGGTTTGCTTCCAGGTGCGGCCATCGCACCGGTGGCACCGCCAGCCAACGACGATCGTCCAATCACGCCGCCTTCGGCGACCGCCACCTGGCGACGCGTCGTCGCCGATTGGCCGGTGCTGGAAGACGAGTGGGTTCTCGCAGTCGTTCAGAACGGTCGTCGACTGGCGCCGGAACTCGTCGCGCCACTACTTGCTCGCCACCGCACCGATGCGACGCGCCATGCGCGCGCGATGGCGGCAGCTGGCCCGCTCGGTGCATGGATGATCGATTGGTCGCCACGTCTCGCGTGTACTGCCAGGTCGGCAGCGGTTTCGTCAGCGCTCGAGTCGGCGGCCGAGTTGCCCGCGCTCGCAATCGTGCCAGAACTTGTTCCGCTGCTCATCGCCGAGCCGTCGGACGTTGCGCGCGTGCTGGCCGAGGGTTTCTCGAAGACGCAATTCGGCACCGCGCATCGCGCGGTGCTCGTCAACCTGGTGGCCCGTGTCGCGCCGCCCTCACTGCCGGCAATTGCGCGGACACTCAACCGTGTCGATCCATCTTCGCCCTCGATCGGGCTGGCGTTCGCCCTGACCGACCTGGCACAACTCCGTCATCACATGCTCACTGAACTGGAGTCCTAATGAGCAAGTCATCCCCGCAACAGATCCTGCGACCACACGCCGAGCAAGAGTTCGCGCACGAACTCGCGGCATTGGTCGCCGCCGACGATCGTGAGCGCCCGCCAAGTTGGAAGCTGTCGCCGTGGGCGGTCGTCACGTACGTACTCGGCGGTGAGTTGCCGGATGGCACCGTCATCACGCCGAAGTACGTCGGTCGCCGACGCCTTGTCGAGATTGCGGTTGCCACGCTCGCCACCGATCGCGCGCTCTTGTTGCTCGGCGTGCCCGGTACTGCCAAGACGTGGCTGAGCGAACACCTCGCGGCGGCGATCAGCGGCGACTCGACGCTGCTGGTGCAGGGCACTGCCGGAACCGCCGAGGAGCAGCTGCGTTACGGATGGAACTACGCGCGCCTGCTCGCCGAAGGCCCGAGCGCCGCAGCGCTTGTACCCAGCCCGATCTACCGAGCGATGGAGCGTGGCTCGATCGCACGTGTCGAGGAGCTGACGCGCATGCCCAGCGACGTGCAAGACGCACTTGTCACAGTGCTCAGCGAGAAGACGCTGCCGCTGCCCGAACTTGGCAGCGAGGTGCAAGCTGTGGCTGGCTTCAATGTGATTGCAACAGCCAACGATCGCGACCGCGGCGTCAACGATCTCTCGGCCGCATTACGGCGCCGCTTCAACACCGTCGTGTTGCCGCTGCCCACCGACATCGAGGAAGAGGTCGCGATCGTTGAACGCCGTGTCGCCGAACTCGGCGCTGCGCTGCGGCTGCCAACCGTGCCCGCTGCCAACGACGAGATTCGGCGCGTTGTCACCATCTTTCGCGAACTGCGCGCCGGTGCCACGGAAGACGGCCGCATCAGCTTGAAGGTGCCGACCGGTTCGCTGTCGACTGCTGAGGCAATCTCCGTGATCACCAACGGTGTTGCCCTTGCGGCGCACTTCGGTACCGGCACGCTGACGTCAGGCGATGTGGCCGCTGGCATTGTCGGGGCAGTCGTCAAAGATCCTGTGCACGACTCGGTTGCCTGGCGCGAGTACCTGGAAGGCGTTGTGCGCGACCGCTCCGACTGGACCGACTTCTACGAGGCGTGTCGCGAGCTGTGAACGACCATGGCAGCAATCCAGGACCGCGCTGACGTGACCTCGGTGGCTCCTGCGTTGGACCAACAACCAGTTGTACGGGTCCTGGGTGTTCGACATCACGGCCCGGGTTCGGCGCGCTCGGTCGTGTGCGTGCTCCAAGAACTGCAGCCAGATGTCGTGCTGGTCGAGCTGCCCGCCGACTGCGAGAGCGCGTTGTCGTGGGTTGGCCACCGGCAGCTTGTACCTCCAGTGGCGTTGCTCGGTTACGTGATCGACCGTCCTCACCAGGCCGCCTTCTTACCCTTTGCCGAGTTCAGCCCAGAGTGGCAAGCCTTCACGTGGGCGGCGAGCAACGGCATCCCGGTGCGCGCTATCGATCTGCCGCTCGCAATCTCGCTGGCCGACAACGCTGATGGCGACGGGGCTGGCGAGTTGCGCCTCGTCGATCACCCGGTCGGCGATCCATTAGCCGCGCTTGCTGCTGCCGCTGGTGATCCCGACCCCGAACGCTGGTGGGACGACGTCATCGAACACCGCGGCGATGGCGTGCCTGCGTTCGATGCGATTGCCGAGGCGATGGTGGCGGTTCGTGGCGGCCCAGAAGCGGGGTCGTTGCGCGAAGTGCGGCGTGAGGCACACATGCGTCAGGCATTGCGGCGCGCTCGGCTCGACGGCTTTCAGCGAATTGCCGTCGTCTGTGGTGCGTGGCACGTCCCGGCACTGGTCGAGCCGATGCCAACCGCCGCCACCGATGCACGCACGCTGCGCGGTCTCGCGAAAGTGAAGGTGGGTGTGTCGTGGGTGCCGTGGACAAATCGTCGTTTGGCTACCGCGACCGGTTACGGGGCGGGGGTACGCAGCCCAGGTTGGTACTCGCACGTCTTCCGGCATCCGGGCGCGCCCGGCATCAGCCGCTGGTTCGTGGGTGCTGCTCGACTGCTGCGCGAGCGCGGCATGTCAGCTAGCCCCGATCACCTGATCGCGGCGACGCGCACTGCCAGCGCGCTGGCCGCATTGCGGCTGCGGCCGCGTCCTGGCCTCGAGGAAGTACTCGACGCGGCCGATGCGGTGATGGCGGGCAGCACCGGTTTGGCACTCATCGATCGCGAGCTCATCGTCGGCAACGCGATCGGCGAAGTCCCCGACGATGCGCCGCAGGTGCCGCTCGCTCGCGACTTGGCTGCGCAACAGCGGCGCGTCCGACTTCGCCCGTCGGCCGATGCCCAAACCATCGAGCTCGACGTGCGGACAACCAACGGCCGCGCGCGGTCGATCCTGCTGCACCGCCTGTGCGCGCTCGGCGTTCCGTGGGGATCGGTCGCGGAGGGGCGTGGTAGCAGCGGAACATTTCGCGAGACATGGGTGCTGCGGTGGGAGCCAGAACTAACGATTCGTGTGATCGAGCAATCAGCACACGGGACAACACTGATCAGCGCTGCCACGCATCGGATGCTGGAGAAGGCAGCCGATGTCACCGCATTGGCCGACCTTGTGCAGACTCTTGAGTCGGCGCTGCTCGCCGACCTGTCCGATGTCGTTGCGCCGGTTGTCCAGCGAGTCGAGGCGCAAGCAGCTCACCACCCAGATGTTGTGCAGGTCATCGACACGCTGGCGCCACTGGCGCGAGCGCTTCGGTATGGCGACGTGCGCGGCACCGACGCAACGTCGCTGCGCAAGGTATTCGACGGTCTTGTCATTCGTGTGCTTGCGGGCACGTTGATGGCCTGTCGGTCACTCGACGACGACGCCGCGGCGACGATGGTCGAGCGTCTGGCCGCAGTACAGGGGGCGCTGGCGCTGACCGACCATCACGCTCGCCGCGGCGAGTGGCCGGCAGTCCTCACGCTCGTTGCCGAACGCGGCGACGTTCATGGCCTAGTGCAGGGGCGGGCGACGCGGCTATTGCATGACGGCGGGTCATGGAACCGCGCACAGGTTGGCAATCGTGTTTCGCGCGCGTTGTCGATCGGCGCGACGTCCGCAGCTGGTGCTTCCTTCGTCGAGGGTTTTGTTGCGGGCAGCGGAACGGTGCTGGTTCATGATCGCGAACTGCTCGAGGTGATCGACTCGTGGGTGTGTTCGTTGGCCCCTGATGCGTTCGTCGCGATCGCGCCGCTGCTGCGGCGCACGTTCGGATCGTTCGAGACCGCCGAGCGACGCCAACTCGGGATGCTGTTGGCCAACCAGGTGGTCACGACCGGCGACGGGTTCGGCATCGGTATCGAGGAGTTGCGCGCAATTGCCGGTTTGGCGACTGTGCGGCAGATGTTGGGCGTGCAGTCGTGAACCTGCCGGTGAACGCACAGGTAGCAACAGTTCGGGTGAGCGATCCCGAGCGGGCGCGTCGTTGGCGGATGGTGCTCGGCGGAATTGACGACGGCGAGTCGGCGCAGCCGGGACTGACTGGCTTGCGGCTCGATGGGCAAGACGTGCGCATCGACGCGGCGCTGGCTGCGTTGTACGACGCGCCGCGCGACCGTCGTGGTCGCGGCTCTCGTGCAGGCGGTCTGGGGTCGTCCGCTCCTGCGGTCGCGCGCTGGTTGGGCGACATTCGGCGTTACTTTCCTACAAGCGTTGTCCAGGTCCTGCAGCGCGATGCCATCGATCGCTTGAAACTGCGGCAGCTCTTGCTCGAGCCCGAGATGCTGCGTGCCGTCGAGCCTGATCTGCACTTGGTCACGCTGTTGGTCGAGCTGAATCACTTGCTGCCAGATGCAACTCGTGCAACTGCGCGCAAGGTCGTTGCGCAGGTTGTCGGCGAGATCGAGCAGCGGCTAGCTGCGCGCACGAAGCAGGCGGTGCGAGGTGCGCTTGCGCGATCGCAGCGCACCCGCCGCCCGCGTCCGAGCGACATCGATTGGGCACGCACCATTCATGCCAACCTGCGTCACTACTTGCCCGAGCAGAAGACGGTGATTCCGGAACGTCTCGTCGGCTACGGGCGTCGCCAGCGCAGCTTGGCGCGCGACGTGATCGTTGCCATCGATCAGTCGGCGAGCATGGCCGACAGCGTTGTGTACGCGTCGGTGTTCGGCGCGGTGCTGGCCTCGATCCCGGCGTTCCGCACACACGTGGTCGCCTTTGATGTTGCGGTCGCCGACCTCACGCCGTTGCTTCACGATCCAGTCGACGTGCTGTTCGGGGTCCAACTCGGGGGTGGCACCGACATTGCCCAAGCGATCGGCTACTGCCAGCAACTTGTCACTCGGCCAGCCGACACGCTGCTGATCTTGGTCAGCGATCTCTTCGAGGGCGGTAACGCCGCCTTGTTGCACGATCGCATCGCCGCGCTCGCGCAAGCCGGGGTGTGTGTGGTCGTGCTGCTTGCCCTCAGCGACGAGGGTGCACCTGCCTACGACCACGCTCAGGCGGCCGCGTTGGCGGAGCTGGGCGTGCCGTCGTTTGCATGCACGCCCGACGCCTTTCCAGAGTTGCTGGCGTCGGCGATAGAGGGCCGCGACGTCGGCCGCTGGGCCAACGAACACGGCCTACACACCGCTGTCGCCCCCTCCTAGACCCGCAGGGCTCGGTTACCGCGTTGAGACGGGGAGGTCCTTGAACGGCGACTTGCTGTCGATGCCCAAGTCCTTGGGAAGACCGAGCACGCGCTCGCCGACGATGTTGCGCATGATCTCGTCGCTGCCGCCGGCGATGCGGCCGCCGGGCGTGCCGAGAACGAGTGCACCCCACGCGTAGGTTCCCCACTCGCCACTGTCGGCGATCAGCTTGGTACCGAGCACGTTGGAGACGAAGGTGCTGAGTCGTTGGCTGTTCAACGTGCCCGCGAGCTTGGCGATGCTCATTTCTGGGCCAGGTAGTTGGCCGGCCTTGATCTTGTCGAGCGCTCGTTGGTTGGTGTAGCCAGCGACTCGTTGATGAATCAGCAGGTTGGCGAGTTCGTTGCGCACCAGTGGGTCGGTGTCGAGGCCGAAGTGGCGGACCATCTCGATCACGCGCGTGTACATGTTGACGCCGCCGCCACCGCCGCCACCAGCACCGATCGCGGCACGTTCGTTCATCAGCGTCGTCAGCGCCACGTTCCAGCCGTTGTTCACGTCGCCCAGGCGATGATCGTCGGGTACCCGCACTTCGTTGAAGAACACCTCGTTAAAGCTCGAACCGCCGGTCATCTGGCGCAGCGGACGTACTTCGACACCGGGCGCGTGCATGTTGACGATGAAGCCGGTCAGCCCTTTGTGTTTGGGCAGGTTGACGTCGGTGCGTGCGATGACCTCGCCGATGTCGCTGTACTGCGCGCCAGTGGTCCACACCTTTTGTCCGGTGATGATCCACTCGTCGCCATCGCGTTCGGCCTTGGTCTGCAAGCTGGCGAGATCACTACCTGCGCCAGGCTCGCTGAACAATTGGCAGCCAACGATGTCGGCGCGATACATGCGCTGCAGGTACGACTCCTTGGCGACATCGGAGCCGTGAGCGAGGATGGTGGGCGCCACCATGCCAAGACCGATGATGAAGGCGTTCGGGTTTGGAACCTCGTACTGCGCTTCGAGTCGTAGGTAGGCACGTTCGTAAGTGCCGGGGAGCTCACGTCCGCCGTACTGGGCTGGTCCACCGATCCAGCCGAAACCGGCGTCGAACTTAGTTCGTCGCCACTCGCACGCCTTGCGCACGTCCACAAGTTCTTCGTCGCGGTCCTTCTCCTCGAACACGACGACTCGATCACTGCCTTCGCCCCACACGAACTTGCGCTCGGCTTCTTTGCGGACAGCGTTGGCGTCGAGGAACTGGCGCGCCTCGGCTTCGAACTGCTCAAGCGTCACATCAGTCTTTGGATCGTGGCTCATCTGCCGAACCGTAGCCCGACTATCGTCGGAATGGTGCCTCGTCTTCTCACCGTTGCAGCTGCCCAGATGGGCCCAGTGCAACGAGACCACAGCCGCTCACATGTCGTGCAGCGACTGATCACGATGTTGCGCGATGCCCATGCCATGGGAGCCGAGTTGGTCGTGTTTCCCGAGTTGGCGTTGACGACCTTCTTCCCGCGCTGGTTCGTCGATGACATCGCCGAAGCCGATCATTGGTACGAGCGTGCAATGCCCAATGCCGACACGCAACCGCTGTTCGAAGAGGCCAAGCGACTCGGTGTCGGGTTCTGCCTCGGATACGCGTTGCTCGACGATGAGGGTCGCCGCTGGAACGTGCAGACGCTGGTCGAGCGCGATGGCCGCATCGTGGCGACTTATAAGAAAACGCACATACCGGGGCACGAGCACAACGAGCCCGATCGCCCGTTTCAGCATGCCGAGCGCTACTACTTCGAACCGAGCTCCGAGGGCTTCGGCGTGTGGCCCGCGTTCGGTGGTCTGATGGGCATGGCGATCTGCAACGACCGACGCTGGCCCGAGACGTATCGCGTGATGGGTTTGCAAGGTGTCGAGATGGTGCTGTGCGGTTACAACACGCCCATCCACTACGTTCCCGACCCGAGCCAGGACATCCTGCAGGGGTTCCATAACGCGCTCGTCATGCAGAGCGGCGCCTATCAGAACGGCACGTGGGTTGTCGGCGTCGCAAAAGGTGGTGTCGAAGAGGGCGTCGACTCGTTGACGCAGTCGATGATCGTTGCCCCCAGTGGCCAGATCGTGGCGCAGGCGCTCACCTCTGACGATGAGGTCATCGTCGCTCGCTGCGATCTCGACTGGTGTGCTCGCTACAAGGAAACGCTGTTCGACTTCGACCGGTATCGCCGACCCGAGGTATACGGCAGAATTACGTCACAGCGCGGGGCGATCCTGCCCCAGTAGCGTTGCTTCACATGTACTCGTCGTATGCGCCCCGATTTTCGCGCCTACAACTGTGGATGCTCGCTGTGTTGGTCGTGTCGCTGATCGCCGGCGCCGGCGTCCTCACTTGGAAGCTCGTCAGCGGTGGCGAGTCCACGTCGTCGGAAGACGACGTTCTCGCGCACTACGTCGTGTCGCTGTCGGAATCGGAGCTGACAGTCACGGAGCTTGGCGGAACCGAGGCGACGAGCGCAGCACTCCCGCCTGGCTTCGCTGCGATGCGCGTGGTGAATCAGGGGCGCTGGTTGCTGGAAGACAATCGTGATGCGGTCGTGGACTACTTCGACCTGTCGGCGACCGAGCCCGAGTTGCGGTCCGTCGAGGTGCCAGCGGGCTATGCGATTCATCCGCGAACGGTTCGGGTCGGCAACGACGTTGTGTTGCTGTACTCGCCCGACGGCAAGCTCGGCCTCGGGGTGGTCAACCTCGTCGATGGCACCGCGTATCCGATTGCGGCGGCCAAGGGTAAGTACGTCGAGGCGGGGATGGTGCGTGACTACCTGCTTTTCAAAGAGGTCGACGGATTGAAGACCGTCATCGTGCCGATCGCCGACCCGACCGCCTTTTGGACGGTGAGCGGAGCGGTCGTCGACATTCGCGGAACGACGACGCTGATCGCGACCGTCGCTGGATTCGCAGCCTTCGTCAGGATCTTCGACGGTCCGAAACCCGTTGGTGGACTCGTGCAACTCGAGAACTTCATCATGGGAGGGATGCTCACCGAGACGGGTGGGGTCGTGCTGGAACGCACCGGTGCAATCTCGGTGCTGGACAGCGCCACGGGCAAGGTCAAACGTGCGGGCGTCTCTGAGTTCGGCGCCCAAGGGGCGATCCCTGTCGCCGACGACCGGTTGTACGGGTGGGGTGGAGAGGGGTCGGCAATCTTGGGACCCGATGGTGTTCCCGTGTCTGTCTATCCATTAGGAACCACCGATACTGGCGAACGGCGGCCACTGGTTGCCACCGCTGGCGGAACGGAGCAAGGGTGTTTGGTTTTGCAGCCCGGGGCGCAATACAAACCGACAGGTGCGGGTGGGATCCTGATCTCGATCGCCGACGGCGCCGAGTTGGCGACCTTGGATGCCTCGCCGGCTTGGGTGTCGCCCGACGGCTGCACCCTCATCGGGCTCGATTCGAAGGTTGTCATTGGGGGCAGGCCCACCGAGGTCGACCTTGATCAGGTGTTCTCGGTGTCGCCCGACAGGTCGAGCGTGCTCGGCATGCGCCGCTCCGGCGCCGGCGATGCGACGCCCGTGCTGCTCGACCTCTCGTCTGGCGAGGTCACCGAGTTGAGCACCGGATTTCACCTGTTTGCGACGTTCTGAGTGTCCTCCTCTAGCGAGGTTCGCTTTCTGGCCCGTCCTTTGACAAAATGTAAAACGTGACGGTCGACTTCATCCTCAACGGGGCTCCCGTGTCTGTGCGCGCCGACCATCCGCACCTCTTGGCTGCGCTGCGCGAGGAACTGGATGTCACCTCGCCGAAGGATGGCTGCTCGCCGCAAGGCCAGTGCGGGTGCTGCTCGGTGATGATCGACGGCAAGGTGCAGATCTCGTGCACCTACGCAATCGAGAAGGTTGCAGGTCGCACCGTGACGACGCTGGAAGGCGTTGCCGAGGTTGAGCGCAAGAAGTTCTCCGACGCCTTCGCCGCGTGCGGTGGTTTGCAGTGTGGCTACTGCATTCCCGGCATCGTGATGCGCGCAATGGCCCAGGTCGACAAGAAGGGGGCCGGGTTGGAGCGCGCCGACATGGCGCGCCACCTTGGTGCTCATCTGTGTCGCTGCACCGGTTATGTGAAGGTGCTCGATGCCATCGAGGCAGTCGCCAAAGGCCAGTCCTTCGACACCTCACTGCCGGGCCCCATTGGAACAAGCGGCACGAAGTATCAGGCAGCGGAACTCGCGCTCGGTGATCGCGATTACGTCGATGACATTCGCGTGCCTGGCATGTTGCACGCAGCGCTGCACCTGACTGAACATGTGCGCGCCGACATCGTGCGCATCGACACGTCGATGGCCAAGGCGTCGCCGGGCGTTGCCGCTGTCTTCACTGCAGCCGACATCCCCGGTGCGCAGTACGTGGGCATCATCTACAAGGACTGGCCGATCTTCATCGGTGAAGGGCAGCGCACGTCGTACGCCGGTGATGTGCTCGCGATCGTTGTTGCCGATACCAAGCAGCACGCGCGTGAAGCGGCTGCGCTCGTGCGCGTCGAGTACGCGGTGCACCGCCCGATCACCGATCCTGTCGCGGCAATCACCGACTCCGAAGTCGCAGTGTTCGGAACGAAGGACAACGTGCTGTCGACGAGCGCCTATCAGCGCGGCGATGTCCAAGCTGCGTTGGCCGCGAGTCATCACGTCATTCACGAGGTGTTTCACACACAGCGCATCGAGCACGCCTTTCTGGAGCCGGAGAGCACGCTCGCCGTTCCCTCCGACAATGGCCATCTGCACGTGTACTCCGGTGGGCAGGGTGTGTGGGACGACCGCGACCAGATTGCCGCGATCCTCGACGTGCCGACCGACAAGGTGACGGTCGAGTTGGTCTCGAACGGTGGCGCGTTCGGGGGCAAGGAAGATATGAGCAACCAGGGTCAGACTGCGCTTGCCGCCTGGCTGCTGCAGCGGCCGGTGAAGTGCACGCTGTCGCGCGAGGAGAGCTTGCTGATTCATGCGAAGCGCCACCCGATTCGATTGGAGTACTGGGCGGGCTGCGACGCCGACGGCGCCTTGACCGCATTGAAGGTGCGTGGCATCGGCGACTCCGGTTCCTACGCGAGCGTCGGCATGAAGGTGCTCGAGCGTGCGGCCGGCCACGCTGGTGGCCCGTATCGCATCCCGAACATCGACGTCGAGTGCATCGCTGTGCGGACGAACAATCCGGTGTGCGGTGCGTTCCGCGGGTTCGGCGCCAACCAGGCGCAGTTTGCGATGGAGGGCGTCATCGATCGCCTTGCAAGCATGGTTGGTATCAGCGGGTGGGAGATGCGCAAGCGCAACGTGATTCATCCCGGCGACGTATGGGGGCCGGGGCAGATCATGGACGATGGCTGCGCAGGCGCCGACGAGTGCCTCGATCGCGCTAAGCCGCACATCGATGCCGCTCTCGCGGCTGGCAAAGCTGTCGGCATCGGGCTTGGGCTGAAGAACTCAGGGCTGGGCAACGGCCTGCGGGAAGTGTGCGCCGCCGTCGTGCGGTTCCGCAGCGCAGACAACAAGGTCGAAGTTCGTCACGGCTTCACCGAGATGGGGCAGGGTGTTCACACAGTTGCGTTGCAGACTGCTGTCACAGAGTTGGGTATCGATCCTGCTCGCATCGAAGTGATCGTCGACACGACTCGCCAGTTGGGCTTCGGGCAGACGACCGGCAGCCGCGGCACGCTGATGGCCGCCGCCAGCGTGCAGAAGGCGTGCGCGGTCGCACGTGCCGCTGATTGCGCCCCCGACGTCGATCACTACGCGGAACATGTCGTCGACTGGACGCAGAAGCTGGGTGATCCCAACGTGCCCAACCCGACCATTCACGCTGCCTTCGGGTACGCAGCACAGGTGGTGATTGCCGACAAGGAGACGGGGGCGATCGAACGAGTTGTCGCCATTCACGATGTCGGCAAGGCGGTCAATCCGCGGTTGTGTGAAGGCCAGATCGAGGGCTCGGTACACATGGGGCTGGGCTACGCGCTGACGGAGAACTTTCCGAGCGACGAGCGCGGGTTCCCCACCAACATGACGTTGCGCAGTCTCGGCATCATTCGCCCGAAGGACATGCCGCCGATCGACGTCGAACTGGTCGAGGTGCCGCAACCGAAGGCGGCGTACGGCATCAAGGGCGTCGGTGAGATCGGATTGGTGCCCACCGCTGGCGCGGTGGCCGCTGCGCTACATATGGTCGACGGTCAGTGGCGCAACCGATTGCCGATGAGGCCCAAAGCTTCCGACAACGAGGACTGACGGTGCAGCAATGAGCGCCGTGACGTCCGGCATGGTGTGCAGCCACCACCATCTGTACTCCACGCTCGCTCGCGGTATGCCCGCCCCGCCCAGTCAGCCGACCCGCTTCATCGAGATTCTCGAGCAGATCTGGTGGCGACTCGATGTCGCACTCGATGCCGAGATGATTCGCTGGTCGGCGATGCTCGGCGCCGTCGAAGCCTTGCAGTGTGGGACGACGGCGATCGTCGATCATCACGAATCGCCGTCGTGCATCGAGGGCAGCTTGTCGATCATCGCCGAGGCGTGCGCCGAGGTCGGTGTGCGCAGCAACCTCGCGTACGGCGTCACCGATCGTCATGGCGTCGACGGCGCACGTCGCGGCTTGGCCGAGAACGAGCGGTTCCTGCGCGCTGGCGGTCGCGGCATGGTGGGCGTGCACGCTGCGTTCACGTGCAGTGATGCAACGCTCGCTGATGCTGCCGCGCTTGCCGCAGACGTCGGGGTGGGTGTGCACATCCACGTTGCAGAGGGGCCAGAAGATGCAGACGCGGGCGAGCGGTTACGGGCGCTCGCCCGCGAAGATTGGCATCTTGTGCATTGTGTGTACCTCGATGGTGACCTCCCGGGCACCATTGCGCACAACCCGCGCAGCAACATGAACAACTCAGTGGGCTACGCGCGTCCTGCGTCGCGCTCAAACAGTGTCGTGCTCGGTACCGACGGCATCGGCGCCGACATGCTGGAGGAGGCGCGGCTGGCGTACGTGCGTTTGCGCGAGGACGACGTGCTCGCGTCACCCGACACGGTGTGGCAGTGGCTCGAGAATGGCTACGCGTTGTTCCCCGAAGCACGTGCCGACCGGGTCACGTGGAACTATCCGCACGCCGACAGTGCATGGCACGTTGCGTTCACCCCCGGAGTGCGTGCTCTGCAAGTGGTGAGTGGCAGCGGGGAAGTGCTGTTGCGCGATGGGCACCCGACGCGCGTCGATCTCGCCGAAGTGCGGGCGAAGGCTGCCGAGCAGGCTGGCCGTCTCTTCGCCCGTCTGTGAACTCGCAGTAGCGTGTCCATTATGAGCACTCCGATGGCGGTCTACCTGCAAGATGCACATCCGATCCGTGAAGGTATGGCGATCGCGCAGTACGCGGAGTCGAAGGGGTTTCATGCTGTGTGGCAGGCCGAGAGTCGTCTCGTGCGCGAAGCAACGGTTCCGATGGCAGCCTTCGCGAGCGTGACCGATCACATCAAGGTTGGCTCTGGCGTGGTCGATTGCTGGACTCGCAATCCTGCCCGACTGGCCGCCACGTTCAGCACGCTGGATGACTTGGCGCCGGGTCGCGTGATCCTGGGTATTGGTGCCTGGTGGGATCCGTTGGCGAAGAAGGTGGGCATTGATCGCGCACGTCCGCTGACCGTGATGCGCGAGATCGTTACGGTGGTGCGCGCGTTGCTGCACAACGAGACGGTGACATTCGACGGCCACTATGTGCATCTCGATGGCGTCGAGCTGGACTACGTGTACCAAGAACGACGGCCGAAGGACGTGCCGATCTATATCGGGGCTACCGGTATGCAGATGATGGAACTCGCCGGCGAGATCGCCGATGGTGCGGTGCTGAACTATCTGGTCTCGCCCGACTACAACGCGCAGGCGATAGAGGCACTCGAACGCGGCGCCGCGAAGGCCGGTCGCACCCTGGCCGACATCGATCGCCCGCAGTTGGTGGTGTGCAGCGTCCACGAAGATCATCAGACCGCGCTCGACATGGCGCGCATGATGGTGACGCAGTACCTCGGTCAGCAACCGCACATCATGAAGGCCTCAGGTGTTCCGCAAAGCCTGCTCGACAAGGTCGGCGAGGTGCTCACCTGGCCAGCTACTCACGAGCAGGTGGAAGCCGCCAGCAAGCTGGTGCCGGACGAAATCGTCAACATGCTCACGGCCAGCGGTACACCGGCCGAAGCGCGAGCGAAGGTGCAGGAGTACATCGATCACGGATGCACCTGCCCGATCCTCTATCCGCTCGGCGATGTACACGCGATGATCGACGCGTTCAGCACGATCTAGTCGCGCGGGTTATAACCAGTCGCGTTGGCGGAAGACGCGGAATAGCACGAGGCTCAATACGGCCATCAGCCCGAGCGCGAACGGGTAACCGAGGTACCACTCGATCTCGGGCATGTGGCGAAAGTTCATGCCGTAGATACCGGCGATGAGCGTCGCTCCGAAAACGATCGAGCCCCAAGCGGTCAACTGCTTCATGACCGAGTTCATCTGGTTGCTCACCACCGCCAGGTGCGCGTCGACGGCGTTGCCCACCAGTTCGCGTAGCTCGTCGACGATGTCGACCGCGCGGAGCAACTTGTCGAAGGTGTCACGAACTATGACGAGTGCATCGCCGTCGACCCATTCCACTTCTCTACGCAGCAGCGCAGAGAGCACTTCGCGCAGCGGCACCACCGCACGACGCAGCTGTAGTAACTCGCGACGGACAGCGAAGAGCTCCTCCTGTACGCCTTGCTCCTCCTTCGTCGTCTCCACAGGATTACCGAAGATGCGCTCCTCGATCTCCTCCAGTTGGTTTTCCAACACGTCGGTGCTGTCGAAGTATCCATCGACCAGTTCCTCGAGCACCGTCGCCAGAATCAGTCCTGAACTGGCAGCAGCGCCGAGCCGCTTGACGCGAGCGATTGCGACTGCTGGGTCCCACTCGCGGCCCTCTTCATCGTGGCGACGAATGGTGATGAACCAACTTTTACCAATGTACATATCGATCTCGGCGAGCGATCCGCTGAAGGCCACGATGTAGGCGTGATCGGCAAGACGTTGCATCGTTGGGCGCGCCGCTCGGCGGCGGGCCTCGTCGAAGGTGCGATCGCCCAACCCGTGGTCGCGGTCGAGGGCCGCGAGCTCGTCCTCTGTCGCATCGACGACATCGGTCCATTTGGTGCCATCGAGTTCGTGGTGAACGATCATCGAGTTCGATGGTAACGAGCTGCACGGGTACGCTGCCCGTATGGGTCAACAGATCGCAGTCGTCGAGAGGCCAAGCTCAAATCCTGGTGTGGTTCGGTTCGAGGCCAACCGCACCCTCACGGGCATGGGTCATGAGGTGTTCCGGTCGCTCGCCGATGCAGTCGGCCCGCGGCCGGCGGCTGTGCTGGCGCGCACGTTGCTGTCGTCGGGCAAGGTCACGGCGGTGCACATGTTCAGCAACATGATCACGGTGGATCTGGCCAAAGCATCCGATTCCGCTGGCCTTGGCGACTTGGTGCGCGATCTGTACCAGTACTGGAAGCCGGGTATGGAGATGCCGGTGTTCGCAGACCCAGTCGCCGACGCCGATGCCGCCCCGGTGGCCGCCGCAGCCGGTGCCAGCGGCCCGGAAGCCGCGTATCTGTCGCTGGTGCCTCCGGTGTTGGTTGATCGCAGCCGCGCCGCCATGGCCAAATGGAAAGCCGAGCACTGACCCCGACACCTTGACGGGTCGTACGTATGTTCGATTAGGGTGGGCGGATGGTTGCCGCTGCCAGTCTCGCCGAACTCGCTGAGCGTGGAGTGCTGTCGGGTGTTGTCGCACGCGAACGCACGTTGGCGGTGTTGCCAGCGTTCGAGTCGCTGCTGCCAGGTGCCGTGTTGCAGCGTGGCAGCGTCGTTGCTTGTGAAGGGGTGGCTGCCACCACGCTTGCTCTTGCACTGACAGCCGGACCATCACAGGCAGGTGCCTGGGTCGCGGTCGCCGGGTTCCCTCATGCTGGCATCGAGGCTGCCGTCGAGTTGGGTGTGGCTCCAGCGAGGTTGGTGATGGTTGCCGAACCTGCCGTTGGGGTGACGGCTAGGTTCAACGATGCGACGTGGGGCGATGTGTTAGCCGCGATGATCGACGGCTTCGATGTCGTGCTGCTCGGGCCAGCAACTTCGCGAGTAGGAACAAGCACGGCCCGTCGTTTGCTGGCTCGTGCCCAAGCCCGAGGTGTCGTCATCGTCACCGTCGGTGCCAATGCCGCGTTCAGTAGTGATCTGCGCTTCGAAGTAACGCAGGCGAGTTGGCAGGGGTTGGGCGAAGGGTGTGGTGTCGCTCACAGCCGCCGCGCACAGGTGCAGCTGTCCGGTCGTCGTGTGCCGCGCCCTCGGCACGCAGAGTTGCTGCTCCCGGCGGCGAACGGCCAGATAGATATCGGCCAGCCGATGCTCGGGCCAGTGGTTGCGCTATGTCCCACCGGGTAGCAGTGCCCCGTGTTGCTGTGCTGTGGTGCCCGCATTGGCCGGTGGTGGTCGCCGGTGCGGCACCTGCCGAGCCGGTGATGGTGTTGCACGCCAACCGAGTAGTGGCTCACTCGTCAGCCGCTGGCGCTGAAGGCATTGCGGTGGGGCAACGTCGTCGCGAAGCGCAGGCTCGCTGCCCGTTGGTGCGTATCGAGCAGCACGATCCCGAGCGCGATGCCCGTGCCTTCGAGCGCGTAGTGCAGGCGGTGTCGGCGATTGTGCCGCGTGTCGAGGTCACCGAACCGGGAACACTCACGTTCATTGCGCGCGGCCCCTCGCGCTACTTCGGTGGCGAAGCGGCGATGGCGACCACCGTCACGGGTATTGCCAACGAGATGGTTGGGCTCCGTGCGAGTGGCGGTTCCTTCGGGCTAGGTATTGCCGATGGCCGCTTTGCCGCTGGTGTTGCTGCTCGTCGCGCGGCGCGCACTGGTGAGCCAGTAGTGGTTGCTGCTGATCAACAGACCGCCGCTGGGTTCCTTGCGCCGCTGCCAATACGGTTACTGACGCTTGTGGCGGGGGTGCCGGCTGATTTCGTGCAACTGCTTGGTCGGCTTGGCGTGCACGATCTTGGAGCGCTCGCGGCGCTGACCGCAGTCGATGTCGCGGCGCGGTTTGGGCCGCTTGGCGCGTTTGCCCATCGGATTGCGAGTGGCGGTGATGATCGGCTGCCTGGCACCCACGATCCCCCTATTGGTTTGGCGGTGCAACGGATCTTTGAAGAACCGGTGCACCACTCGGATGTGCTCGTGTTCATCGCCCGTCAACTGGCGCAGGAGTTGTTCGATCAGTTGGCTGCTGACGGTCGCGTCTGCACGCGATTGATCGTCACTGCCGAGACCGAGCACAGCGAAACGAGCGAGCGAGCGTGGTATCGCAGCAATGGGTTGAGCGCGGCAGCGATGGCCGAGCGCGTGCGTTGGCAACTCGACGCGTGGGCGCAGCACGAGACGCTGACGGCTGGTGTCACTCTGTTGCGGCTCGACCCGGCCGAGGTGCGCAGCGACGATGGTGTGCAGTTGGGTCTGTGGGGCGGGCGCACGCAGGCCGACGAGTGGGCGATACGTGCCGTGGCGCGCATGATCGCCGTGGCCGGAGAGCAACAGGTGCTGGTGCCGGCGGCGCAGGGTGGTCGGCACCCGCACGAGACGTTCACGTGGGTACCCGCCGTTGCGGTCGACTTACTGGAACCAGCTGAGCGCTTGGCCGTCGGGGTTGCGCCGTGGCCGGGTCGCCTGCCGTCGCCGTCGCCCGCGATCGTGCATGCGAGTCCGCAGGCGATCACCGTCGCCGACGCCACCGGTCGTGCAGTGCGCGTCACCGGCAGGGGATTCGTCAGCGCGCCGCTGGCCACTGTCGGGTCAACGGCGCACAACGAACCCGTGCAAGCGTGGGCAGGGCCGTGGCCGGTCGAGGAACGCTGGTGGGATCTCACCCGGTCTCGCCGTCTGGCGCGCTTTCAGGTGCTGACCCGCTCGGGACGATTGCTACTGCTGGTCGTTGAGCGCGGCCAGTGGTGGCTCACCGCCGAGTACGACTGAACTGGATCTAGGCGGAGATCAGTTCGCGATCGGTGTCGGTTCCGTCGTTCGAGTGAGCGC
>CXWK01003001.1_pt13 | contig 19002 bp, 17 predicted proteins | sample 590851 | NCBI WGS metagenome assembly CXWK01 (sample SAMEA3498364, study PRJEB10139) | wastewater metagenome | biome: wastewater treatment plant; material: activated sludge | place: Denmark | collected 2014-08-01 | reverse complement strand
ACGGCCATGGCCCGGTCGCGCGCGTCGACGATGGCCGCGTTGGACATCTCCTTCATGGCCATGACGCGATTCTGGTCGAGCGTGTCGGTGACCAGGTAGACCGCGCCCATGCCGCCCTGGCCGATGACGCGGACGATGACGTAGCGGTCGCGGATGAGGCTGTTGGCCCCCAGGCGACCGGTTTCGCGTCCGATGTCGAATTGGGGCGCGGGCAGGGCGTTGCCGCACCGGCCGCAGAACTTCGCGCCGATGCGATTGATGTTGCCACAGATTGGACAGGCAAACGTGCTCATGAAGACTCCCAGCGCCGACCCTTCTGGCTACTGACCGGCAACTGACACAGGTTCTATTGTAGCGGTTGCGTTGACCAGGGCCAAGAAATGGCACGCAGATGACGCCGATCTTATGGATTGACGCTGATAAGAAGCCAGATACTTGCCGTACCAGTCAGCGTCCATTGGCGCACTCTTTGATTCTCCCTACGGCGTCAGCGAGAACGGCAACCAGGTCGAAGGATCGAAGAACAGACGGTTAGGCGCGTTGGAGTACATCGCCTCCTGCACCGCCTGCCCGGCGCGGTCGTTGTCGTCCATATTCAGGGCGATGGCCATCGGCTGGCCGAACGGCCCGGTGAACAGATCTGACCAGGGCACGGCCGCCTCCACGGTGTAGCCGTCGGCCGTGCGCTGCGCGGCCACGGCGATGCGATGCCCGCTCGGCGCGTCGAACATGCCGCCGCCGTCCGTACCCTGCGACAGATTGGCCGACGGCGGCAGAGAGACAAAGTCGCCCGGCGACAGATTGACCTGGAACTCGCGCGGGCTGACCGAAGTCGACGCGCCGCCGTCGGTGTCGATTTGAATCTCCAGACTGTCGCCCAAAAAGACCTTGTTGCCCGTCTGCGTCTGCACGTGGAGGTTGTCGGTAATGCGGGCGGCGATGTAGAGATTGGCGTCGTCATAGCCCAGATGCCAGCGGACCGCGCCGTCGTTGGTGTTGTCCCAGCCGTCATCCCAGTAGACCAGGAACGGGCTGTCATAGGTCGGCTGCCCGGCCCACTCCGACAGGTCGCCGTCAATGCGCGGCGCGGCGATACGGGCCGCGGCCACCGGCCCGCCGGCGAGGATGACGGGCGCAGTCGTGGGCGCGGCCGTCGGCGGGACGGCCGTCGGCGGCGCGTCAGTCGGCGGCACAGCCGTCGCGGCGGGCAGCGTCTTCGTCGGCTGGGTGATGGCCGTGACGTCCGTGGCGGCCGTGGCGGTCGGCGCGGCGGCGGTAGTGGTGGTGTCCTGGGGCGTTAGCATGGCGACGACGCCCTGGCTGGACGCGCCCGGCGTCGGCTGCGGGTCAGGGCCGCCGCCCCGCAGCAGGCTCCAGGCCAGGAAGCCGACGGCGGCCAGCAGGGCCACGCCGGCCAGCAGCGCCGGCAGCAGCAGCCGTGAGCGCGTTGGGGCGGGCGCGGGGATTGGCACGACGACCTTGCCGGCCGTCGCCGGCAGCGGGGCGATGACCTGAGGCGCGCTGAGCAGGGCGGCGCGCATAGCCCCAGCCGTGGCGAAGCGCGCCGCCGGCGGCAACTCCAGCGCCTGGGTGACGACGTCGCACAGGACGGGCGGCAGGCCGGGGGCGACGTGGGGTAGCGGAACCATTAGCTCCGGTTTCAGCAGCCGGTCGGTGGCCACGGGCGGGGCCTGGGCGGTCAGGGCGTAGTAGAGCGTGGCCCCGACGCTGTAGATGTCGCTGCTGGCGTCAGTGTGGCCGGCGGCGAAGCCGTACTGCTCCGGCGGGGCGTAGCCGGGTGTGCCCACGCCGCGCATCATCGTGTGGGTCGTCGGGTTGTCGGGGTTCCACAGCTTGACCAGGCCGAAGTCGACCAGTACCGGCCGGCCCACGGGCGTGCCGTCGGGCAGCAGGATGATGTTGTTGGGCTTGACGTCGCGGTGAATGATCTGGCGCTGGTGGCAGTACTCCAAAGCCTCCAGCAGTTGCCCGCCCAAACGCGCGGCGTCGGCCGGGGCCAGCGCCCCATAGCGCGCCACGTACTGGGCCAGGTTCTCCCCCTCCACCAGGTTCATCACCAGGAAAGCCAGGCCGTCCTCCTCGAAGAAGTCGGTCACGGTGACGACGCCGGGGTGGTTCAGCCGGGCCAGCACCGTCGCCTCGCGGCGGAACTGCTCGTAGAGCTGGCGCGCCTCGTCCGGGTTCAGCCCCGGTTGCGGCGTCAGCGCCTTGACGGCCACATCGAGGCTGAGCCGGTTGTCGAAGGCGCGATAGACCGACCCCATGCCGCCGCCGCCGAGGTGGTTGCGGACGGTATAGCGCCGTTGCAGGATTTGGCCCGGTGTCAACATGATCCTCACGCTCCGAGAAACGGCAAGCCGGCTTGGCCCAATGTCGGCCACGGCGGCAATGCCCTCTTCCCCTAAACGACATCCTTGCGCCGCTGTACGACGATAGTCAGGCCCAGGAAGGCGGCGGCAAAGAGCAGCAAAACGAACCAGGCGAACAGCAGATGGCCGGCCGAGTGCTCATAGCCGACGTTGAACGTCAGCGCCGGCGGCAGCGCGGTCTGCCCCTCCTCGCAATAGCCATCGGCCGCCGGCGACAGCCCGGCCGGCAGTTCCTCTTCCGGCTCCAGACAGCCGCCGCCGCGCGCGTTCAGCCGTTCGATGTCGACCGAACTGCCCAGCGCCTCCAGCGTCCAGCGCGTGGTTGTCAGGTAAGAGATGGGCCGCGCCGCGTCGGGGATCTCGAAGATGGCCCCGGCGAAGATGATCTGCACGAACAGGACGACGAGGATGATGTAGATAACCGTGGCCGAACTGCGGACGACGGCCGAGATGAGCAGCCCCAGGTTGATGCTGGCCAGTGTGGCCAGAACAAGGGTGATGTACATCTCCACCACCGCCGGCAGAATGACGCCGCCGCCGGGGAAGTCCACCCGCAGGCTCATGACCACCAGCAGCAACAGGCATTGCACCAGCCCAAAGGCCAGCAGGATGACGATCTTCGACGTCAGATAGGGCGGGATGCGCAGGTTGACCATCCGCTCGCGATGGTAGATCGGCGCCTCCTTGACGATCTCATAGGCCGCGCCGAAAAGCCCCAGCAGCGTCGCCGCCAGGGCCATCATGAACAACAGGCGTTGGGTGGAACTGGCCACCTGATAGATGCCCTGGAACTGCTCGGCGTCGTTGCCGGGGTCGTCCTCCTGGCGGGCGTCGAGGATGTCTTGCTGAATCTCAGTGCGGATGGCCGATTCGCTCTTGCCGGTCAGATCGTACTTGTCGGCCATGATCAGCAGCAGCATCCCAATGAGCGGCATGGCCGCCAGCAGGATGACGAGGCTGCCGGTGTCGCGGCGGATGAGGTCGAAGTAGCGGCGGGCCAGCACGCCGAACTGGGCCAAGCCCGACACCTTCTGCTTGGCCGGCTGGCGCGCCCGCTCGTGGCCGGGCAGCGAGACGTTGCCCGCTGCCTGCAGCCGGTCGCCGACGTAGCGTTTGTACTGTGGCGAATTGCGGTAGTGCGCCTCCCAGACTTCGGCCGCCGGCGCTTTGGGGTTGGCGGCCACCACCTGCTGCCGGTGGGGTTCGGCCACGGCCGGAAACTTGACTGTGGCCGCCGGCTGGCTAAGCCGGGTATAGATGTCGGCGAAGTCGGTCGCCTCGAAGAAGCCCAGCGCTTCCTGGGGCGGGCCGAAGTAGCTGAGGCGGCCGTCGGCCATGAAGGCCACCTGGGTACACTGGTCGATGTTGGCTGTGGCGTGCGTCACCAGCAGTACCGTCCGGCCGCCGTCGGCCAGCCGGCGCATGGTGTACATCATCTTCTTTTCCAGGCCGGGGTCGAGGCCGGAAGTCGGCTCATCGAGGAAGAAGAGGCCCGGCTCGGCCAGCAGTTCGCTGGCGATGCTGACGCGCTTGCGCTGGCCGCCGCTGAGCCGGCCGACCTGCTTGTCGGCGTGCTCGCTCATCTCGACCTCGCTCAGCACCTTGTTGACCCGCGCGTCGATCTCCGGCCCGGTGGCGTCGGGCAGGCGCAGGCGGGCGGCGTAGGTCAGCGCGCTACGCACCGGCAGCAGGCTGTGGATGATGTCGTCCTGTGGCACGTAGCCCAGAATGCTGCGGTAGGCGGCGAAGTTGTCGTAGAGGTCGTCGCCGTTGACCAGCACGCGGCCGTCGGCCGGGGCAAAGCCGCTCATGGCGTTGAGCAGCGTGCTCTTGCCCGCGCCGCTGCCGCCGACCAGGGCCACGAACTCGCGCGGATGAACCGACAGGCAGACGTCGCGCAGGATGATCCGCTCCGTGGCCGCGCCGCCCACCAGCCGCGACAGCCCGCCGCCGATGAGCACCCGCCGCTCCAGATGCAGCGCGTCGATGCGGTAGTTGCCGTCGGGGGTGTATTGGGCGAAGCCGGCCTGGTCGTAGACCAGCTTGTAGGGGCCGATCTGCACCACATCGCGCGACGACAGGGGGCGCGCGCCGCTGATAAGCTCGCCGTTGAGGAAGGTGCCGTTGCTGCTGCCCAGGTCGCGCAGCATTGGCCCGGCCGGCGAATGGCGCACTTCGGCGTGCAGGCGCGAGATGGTCGGGTGGTCGAGTTGCAGATTGGCCGACGGGTCGCGGCCGATGATGAACACCGCCGCCTGCCCCAACTCCTTGCGCCCCAACTGGATCGTGCCCGTGGACGGCCCGGCGCTGGGGTGGCGGAAGACGAGGCCGACGTTATTGCCCTGTTCGTCGCCGATGCGGATGATGTCGCCGTCGCGCAGCGCCCGCTCGGTGATCGGCTGGCCGTTGACGGCCGTACCGTTGACGCTGTTGACGTCGCGCAGCCAGACGGCGTCGCCGCGCACCTCCAGCTCGGCGTGGCGGCGCGAGACGATGGGGTTATCGAGAGGCAGGTCGTTACTGGGGTCGCGGCCGATTGTTACCTTCGGCCGGGAGATGACGAACGTCTGCTCAGCGTGGCCGGGCAGTTGCACCACCAGCCGCGGGGCCGCGCCGACGACGCCGCTGGGCGTGGCGCTGGGCGCGGCGCGGGGAGCCTGCAACGAACGGCCGCACGTGGAACAGAACGTGGCTTCCGGCCGGATGAGCGGCGCGCCGCAATGGGGGCAAAAATTGGCCATGTTGGCCGATCCTCCTGATATGCCCATTATTGTAGCACAGGATTCTTATCCTGTGTCTGACGGNNGCACAGGATAAGAATCCTGTGCCACATGCTTCTAGAAGCCGGGCCAGCCGTGGCGCTGCTCTTTCCAGACGTCGGCCTGGTTGTGATAGCCATTGCGCTCCCAGAAGCCGGGCTGATCGTCGGCGCGGAACTCCAGCCCGCGCAGCCACTTGCCGCCCTTCCAGAAGTACTTGTCGTCGGCCCGCTGCCCGGCCAAAACGCCGGCCACGCCGCGTAGCGGGTAGCCGTGGTCGGGCGAGAGGGGTTGGCCGTCGTAGTGAGTGGCCATGATAAACCCCTCTTGCAGTACGAACTCGATAGGCGTGTTGGTCGTGTAGCCATACTCGCAGTGCTGCACAACGTAGCGCGCCTCCGGCCTGGGGCGGATAACCCCTTCCTTGACCAGCGTCGCCACCGACACGCCCTCCCAGAGAGTGTCGAACTTCGACCAGCGCGTGACGCAGTGGATGTCGAGCGTCACCTGAGTGCGCGGCAGTTGATTGAACTCCTCCCACGACCAGCGCCGCTCCTCGCCCACCAGGCCGAAGACGCGGAACTCCCAGCGGGCCAGATCGACCCGCGGCACAGGGCCATAGTGGAGCACAGGGAACTTGATCGTCGCCGACTGACCGGGCGGCAGGCGGTTCTGCTCCTTCATGCGCTTTTCCAGTTCGCGGCGCTCTCTCTGGTCGAACATCGTTCTCTCCTCAAAAGAGTATGATCCGCAGATTGGGCAGATTAGGCAGATTTCAGAAGCGTTTTTTTCTCTGGAATCTGCTCAATCTGCCCAATCTGCGGATGATTTCTCTTCTTAACCATATCGTTCCAGGAACCAGCGGGTGTAGTAACTCACCCACTCCGCGCCGGGGGCGCGGGTCTTCAGGTCGCGGTCGAGGGCGACGAGCAGGTAGACCAGTTCGCTCTTGGTGAAGCTGGCATCCAGCAGCGCCGCCAACGGCTGGCGCAGATGCTCGGCGTACCAGATGGGCCAATCGGGGTCAGCGCCGTTGGTGTCGATGTAGGCTTGATGGTGGGCCTGGCCGGCTTCGCGGAAGAGGGCGGCCAGCGCCTCGTGTTTTGTCTGATCGCTCACAGGGCCTCCTGGCTGATCGTCTGGGCCACCGTTGCCGGCGACGCTTACCGAAGATCATACGCCTATCGCCCCACTGTCGTCAACCTGTTTGCCTGTTGACAAGAGAGAAACTGGCTTTATACTGAGGGATGTCAGTTTTGTCGGCTAAGTTGCACTCGGTATAACAACGCCAATCGAATAGGCTGTTAGCTGTAGCCTTCCCCAAAGGGGAGGCCTGACCTTTGTTATTACTGGGGCTGTGGCTGACTGGTCGCCCGGCGCAGTCGCCGCTCCGTTTATAAACCATCGCGTTTGGTGATATGGAGGGTAGTGTGATGAATGGTGATGTGGTCGCAGCAACATCGGAAGCAAAGCCTATCTATGACATGGACGCGTACGAACTGGCCGAGAAGCTCCGGCAAATGGGGGATGACGCCGCCGCGGCGGAGATCGAGGCCGGGCAGGAACAGGAAGGGCTGGAGGGTTTCTTCGACAAACGTCCGCGTCGCCCCTATCTCTTCCGCACCCACCAGATCGGCTATATGCCGCTGCGCGAAGCCGGCTCCGAAGCGCCCCTTCCCATTCGCGCCATCGGCGTCGTCGATCCCGATCCGGGCCTGCTCCACCAGCGCATTGATATTCACCTCGATCGCCTGCACGTCCAGGAGTATCCCGGTTCCCTGCTCAGCCATATAGGTGGGCATAGCGAACACCACATCATGGTTAGCTTTACGGCCAGCAACCAGTTACCCGCTGGGGCTAATCCCGAGCCGGTCGCCTTTGCCCAAACCTATGTGGCCTACGACGGCGACGAGGCCGGAGTCATCGGCTATCCGATCTTTGTTGGTCTCAATGTCGGCGAGACGGGCGCGGCTTTCCAGATCAAGACGGTCAATGTCAAGAACAGCGAGGACGAGGCCATGCTAAAGGTGCTGGACGCCGACGAGTTCAAGAGTGGCCTTAACCTGCTAACCACGGCGCAACCAGCGCTCGTTCCATTGACCAAACTGGCCGTCGGCACCACGCGGCTTCTTGCCGGCCGCAGCAAGAACGTCACCGTGCAAGAGTTTTACCTGGGTTTGGATACCAAACTGGCAGCCGCCGGCGGCCCGTTGGTCACCGGCAACTTCATTGTCGCCCAGGTGCCCAGCCCGACTGAAATTGACTGGTCGATCTACCACTATGATCCCCGCATCGGCACGGTTGTCCTGAAGGAGGACGGCAAGCGCGGACTGCCCTATAACTATCTGATCTTTCGCGTAACACGGCATGGATCAGGTGTCTGATCGCCGGGACGCTTCTGAGGACACAACCGCGGTCACGACTGGTGGCGACAGCCGCAAGGATGGGCGTGATGCCGGCGTTGAACAACCTGGGCCGTGGGGGTGAGTCCCCGGCCGTAGAGGCCGCGACCGTTGCGCGAGAGGCTGTCCAGCCGGCCCGCGGCCCGGTCGCTACGTCGCTATGGCTGAGCATCGTCAGCAATAGCCGCCTGCTGTGCGAGGGGCTGGAGCTGCTGCTGGCGCCCTATCTGACCTTTCAACTCATCGGCCGCTATACGGCCGCCGCCGCCCCCGACGCCGGCCGCGCCCCCGCGGAAAACCACGTCGCGCTGATTGACAACAACATCGGCCCCGAACCGGTGCGGCGCTGGACGCGCCACTGGTGCGGCAGCACGCCGCCGGCGCGTGTGGTGGTGTTGGAGGTGGAAGACAACGTGGACGCCATCATTGGCCACGTCGAGGCGGGCATCAGCGGCTATGCGCTGGTGGGCGCGGCCCCCCACACTGTGGCCGAGACGATACTGCTGGCCAGCCGGGGCGGGGCCGTCTGTTCGCCCGAAGTGACGGCGCGCCTGTTCGCCCATCTGGCCGAACGGCCGGCGCGCCGCAGCTCGGCCGAGTTGCGCCAACTGCTGACCGCGCGCGAGTACGAAGTTCTCGGCTACGTCGTTGAGGGGTGCAGCAACAAAGAGATCGCCGCCGAACTGGTCATCGAACTGCGCACGGTGAAACAACACGTCCACAACATCTTCGCCAAGCTCAACCTCGACAGCCGCCTCCAGGTGGCCCGCGTGGCCGCCAAAAAGGGCTGGTTTGTCGACTAGTCAACGCCGGCCATCCGCGCCGCTCGTCCTCGTTCTATATCCATCGATATAGCCAGGTCTACATCTTCGCCCCCTAATAGATCGTCCCTCACGTCCCCAAGGATCGCCCTTGGGGACGTTTTGCTGTGGGCCGCGCTCGCGTACCATGAACGTCAATCCTGTTGGTGTCGAGAAGTGCGGATGAGAACCCAACGAGGGCAATATGCCTCTCCGCGATGCGGCGATTCGGATCTTACTGGCCAACCTGCCGGAACGGCAGGTGCGGGCGATTCAACAACTGATCGAGGAACAGACGGACATGCAGTTGCTAGGGCACGCGCGCGATAACTGGGAACTGATTCAGCAGCCGGGCGGCGCGGCGGACGTCATCATCCTGGGCGCGCCGGCCGTCAGCCCCATGCCGGGCATCTGCACCCACCTCTTCGCCGAATGGCCCGCCGTGCGCTTTCTGGTGATCGATCCGACCGGCGCGCGGGTCATGCAGTACTGGCTCGACGTGCAGCAGATGGAAGCGCCGTCGGCCGCCGGCAGCCACCTGCTGAGCGCCATCCGCGACTTGTCTAACGCCGGCTTTTAGGAGCGCACACCTATGGCCAGTTATCGCGCCCTGTGGTCGACCTGTGAAGCGGTGATGCGCCTGCTCAGGCAGCAGTGGCGTCCGGCGCGCTTCAACGGGCAGGCCGGCGACTTCCAGGTTTACCAGACGGCCGATTTCGACACGAAGCCCATCGGCACGGGCGTCTCGCTCTACGTCTATCGGGTCATGTTCAGCGCCACCCAGCGCACGTCGCCGCCGCGCCCGCGCGACGACGGGCTGATCAACCGCCGCCAACTGCCGGTGGAAGTCCACTTCCTACTGACGCCGTGGGCCGGCAGCGCCTCGCTGGAGCTGGAGATTCTCGGCTGGCTCATGCGCACCCTGGAAGACCACCCCATCCTGTCGGCCGGTCAACTGAATCTGCCTATCGATCAGGTGTTTAGCCCCGACGAGTTCGTCGAGTTGGTGGCTTGCCCCCTGACGAACGAGGAGGTCATGCGCATATGGGACGTCATCCCCGGCGACTATCGCCTGTCTAGCCCCTACCTGGCGCGGACGATCCGCATCGAGTCGGAGATCACCACGGCCGAGGGCAGCCCGGTGCTGACGCGCGAACTGGAATACGGAGCGTTGAAACGGCCATGATCTACCTGCCCATGGAGCGACGGACGCACCGCAGCGTTCTGGGCGTGCGCTGCATCGACGCGGCGACCGGCGCGGTGGTGGCCGACGGGCTGGAGGTCACCGCCTGGCAGATCGGCGGGCGCGGCCCGCTCTTCGCGGCGCTGCGCGCGGCCTCGTCGGGCGTCTATGGCTTTCGCTCGCTGCCGGGGCTGGAGGCGTACGTGCGCGACGAACGGCCGCTGACGGACTACTGCGCCGACGCCGACGCGCCGCCCACCTACTACCTGGCCATCGAAGACCGGCAGCGGCGCTTCCTGCCGCAGCTTCACCGCCTGTGCCTGCCCAAGGCGGCCCTGACGGTGTTGCCGCTCTACTCCAATCCGGCCCGCGCGTTGGGGCGGGCTGTGGGCGCGCTGCGCGGTCAGGTCGTCCAGAAGGGCGATAGCGACCCCGCGCCCGCGCCCTACGCCATTGTCACCGCCCGCTTCGGCACGGGGCCGGTCTATGAGACGGTCAGCGACGAACGGGGCGCGTTCGCCCTGTTCGTGCCCTATCCGAAACCGAACACGCCGCCGGGCCAGTGGACGGTGACGGTGCGCGCGCGCTCCAACGTGGCGTCGCTGACGCCGCTGCCGGGCATTCTCATCCCATCGTTGGCCGCCCTGCCCGACTTCGCCGTTGTCATGGGCCAGGCCAACCGGCAGATCTTCGACACAATGAGTGATGCCGCCTCGGTCAATTCGATTACGCGGACGCTCGAAGCGGGCGTCGATCTCGTCGTCGCGTCGAACGAGGGCGGCCAGCGCCTGTTTATCCAGTCGTCAGCTTAGCCGGCCGTTCGCCGGCGCCCAGACAGTAGGAGGAAAAAGGGTCTATGCCTGAGTACCTAGCGCCAGGGGTCTATGTCGAAGAGACAAGCTACCGCGCCAAATCGATCGAAGGAGTCAGCACCAGTACGGCCGGGTTCATCGGCCCGGCGCGTACCGGCCCTATCAGCGGCTATCCCGAACTCATCACCAGTTTCGCCGACTTCGCGCGCATCTACGGCGGTCTGGAAGATCTGACGTTCGATGGCATCCAAACGACCAATTACCTGGCCCACGGCGTGCGCGCTTTCTTCGAGGAGGGCGGCAAACGGCTGTTCGTGATGCGCGTCTTCGGCGCGGGGGGGGACGGCTTCGCCGTAGCCGAGAACGGCGTTCCGGCGCAACACTACGCCACGGCCACCCGCCGCGACGGCGACACCGGCCCCGCCCCCGATCCCCTGCCCTTCCGCCTGGTGGCCCGCTTCCCCGGCGCGGCCGGCAACGTGCGCGTGACGTTCAGCCTGATCGTCGGCGACAACGTCGTCAGCCGCGACCCGAACAACACGGCTAACGTCACCCTGACGCGCGTCCTCGACTACGACCTGGTCCACGTGCGCACGCGCACCGGCGCTGACCAGGCGTATACGGCGCTGCGCAACACCGACGGCCTGCGCATTGTCCAAAAGGGAACCAGCGGCGCCTGGAATCTGTTCGACCCCACCGCCGCGACGGTCAACGACCGGACGATAAACGTCAACAACACCAACTTGCCCTTCAGCGCCACCGACGCGGCCAACATCACGGTGCGGCCGGTGATGTTGCGGGTCGCCGTCTCGACGCGCGCGCCGGGCGAATTGGTCTTCGGCCCGCCGCAAACGCTGGGCGATTTCAACCTTCACAAGCGCGCCTTCAACTCCCTGCTAAGCACGTTCACCAGGAACCCCGAAAGCCGCCTGGCCGCGCTGACCGTCCCGTTCAGCTTCGACACCATCAGCGGCCTGACCGACGACACGGACGTGGTGCTGAATACGGCCGCCCTGGCGATAGCGCGGGCCATCTTCCCGACCGCCGCCCTGGCCCCGCTGCTGGGGACGGGTATGCCCGCGGCGGCGACCTACACGTTGGCCGGCGGTAACGACGGCGCTTTCCCCTCGTCGGGCAACTACACCGGCGCGGCGACGTTCGCCGACTACCTGAACAACCCCGTCGATCTGGCTAAGAATGGTCTGCTGGCCTTCGAGGCGGTCGAGGACATCTCCATCGTGGCCGCGCCGGGCAGCACCGCCCACCCGACGGCCGGCGAGCGGCTGGCCATCCAGGCCGCCGTGGTCAACCACTGCGAGCGGATGATGTACCGCATCGCCGTGCTGGACACGCCCAGAGGCATCCTGCCGACCGAGGCTCTGGCCTATCGCAACCAGCGGTCGTCAACCCACGCCGCGCTCTACTACCCGTGGATCATCATCGCCGACCCCAACGTCTCCGGCCGCCGCCTGGCCCTGCCGCCCAGCGGCCACGTGGCCGGCATCTACGCCCGCAACGACGTGGAGAACGCCGTCTTCAAGGCCCCGGCCAACGAGGTCGTGCGCCTGGCTATCGACTTCGAGAACCGGCTGAACAAGGCGCAACAGGAGTTGTTGAACCCCAACGGCGTCAACTGCTTCCGCTTCTTCGAGGGGCGCGGCTATCTGCTGTGGGGCGCGCGCACCATCAGCGACGATCCCGAATGGAAGTACGTCAACCTGCGCCGCTACTTCGCCTACCTGGAGCGTTCCATTGACAAGGGCACGCAGTGGGCCGTCTTCCAGAACAATAGCGAACAACTGTGGGGCAACGTCCGCCGCACCATCGAGGACTTCCTCTACAACGAGTGGCGGATGGGCGGTCTGATGGGCGACAAGCCGGAGAAGGGCTTCTTCGTGCGCTGCGACCTGAGCACGATGACCCAGAACGACCTGGACAACGGCCGCCTGGTCTGCCTGATCGGCGTCGCGGCAGTGCGCCCGGCCGAATTTGTCATCTTCCGCATCGGTCAGTGGACGGCCAGCAGCCCGCTCTAGGCGATCTCAAGTGCTGAGAGAAGGATGATCAACGATGGCGATTGAACGCGATAACCCTTACGGAACTTTCAACTTTCTGGTTGATATCGGCACAGGCGACACCCAGAGCATCAAGGCCGGCTTCCAGGAAGTCAGCGGCATGAATATCGAAGTTACCAGCGCCGACTATCGCAACGGCAACGACAAGGTCAATCACGTCCGCAAGATCAACGGCATCTACAAAGTCGGCGACGTGACCCTGAAGCGCGGGCTGATCGGCGCGCTCGATCTGTACCAGTGGATCGACGAGGTGCGGCTGGGCGTGCAGACCGCCCGCCGCAGCGTCACCATCCAGTTGCGCGACGAGACGGGCACGAGCACGGTCATGACCTGGAAGCTGACCAACGCCCGGCCGATGCGCTACACCGTCCCGGCCTTCAATGCCAAGACGGGCACCGACGTGGCCATCGAAGAGCTGGTCCTGTCGTGCGAAGACTTGCAGATCGAGTAAACCCGATGGCTGTGCCTCTGACCTTCCGCGGACGCCTGCCCGGCGTGCTGGTCGAAACGGCGCTGCCGGAGCGACGCGATACGGCCCTGCGTCTCGACGTGGCCGGCTTCGTCGGCTTCGCCGAGCGCGGGCCGATCAACACGCCCGTGGCCGTGGAGGACTACACCGGCTTCCAGCACGTCTTCGGCGACGACCTGCCCATCACCCTCGACGACGGCGCGCCCGTCTTCGCCCATCTGGCGTCGGCCGTGCGCGCCTTCTTCGACAACGGCGGCCGGCGAGCCTACGTCGTGCGCGTCGTAGGCGACAACGCCCGCCCCAACCGCCTGCCGCTGCCCGGCCTGGTCACGGTGGACGAGGCGGGCGACTTCCGCCAGGTGGTCGCGCCGGCGGCCTGGGCCGGGCGCTGGTCGGACGGCATGAGGATCGGCACGCAGTTGCGCGCCTTGCCGCTGCGCATCGCCGCCGGGGACAGCTACACCTTCGACAGCGTCGCCGGCACGGCCCGGCTGCGGCTGGAGTTGCCGTCGCCGACGACGGTGCGCGAGGGGGACATGGTGCGCCTGGGTTTCACCGACGCGCCGCCCATGCAGCTCATCCTGCGCGTGCGCCATGTGGCCGTTACCGGGGTGTTCTCGGTGCGCGGCTTCCCGATCACGCTCGACCTCGACCGCGTGGCCGGCAACATCGCTTTCAGCAGTGGCGTGCCCATACCCTCCACAGCGCCCGCGGCCGTGGAGCGGCTGGACGAGATGGGGTGGCAGCCGCTNNCCGGTCAGCGTGGGCGATCTGCTGCGGCTGCGCTATGAGACGGGCGAACTGTTCTACTTCCCCGTGGCCGCCCAACGGCTGCACTATGCGCCGCCGTTTGCCGATGACGTGCGGTTGCCCGACGACGACCCCGACTTGCCGGAGGGCGTCTATCGCCGCGTCGTCACTGACGCGCCGCTCAGCCATCATCCCATCGACCAGGTCAGCGGTGCGCCGGCCCTCGTGGAGCGCCTGCGCTTCGACGTCACCATCGAGGAAGGGACGCGGACGCTCGAATTTCTGCGCGACCTGAGCTTCAACCCGACGACCGCCTACCTCGCCGCCCAGACGAGCGACATCCCCACCGAGCAGCCGGTCAGCGACTACTGGGTAGACCGGCTGACGGCCGTGAGCGACGACGCGCCGGCCGTCGAACTGGCCGCCTTCAACCACCGCTCGCGCTTCCTGCGCGGGCCACAGGGGGCGACAGCGCCGGATGCCGTCTGGTTGCCGCTGGCCATGCGCCCGCTGCCGACCTTTGCCGCGCCGCTGCCGGATGGCAACCCGGCCGGCAAGGACGGCCTGGATGAGTTTGACACGGCCAAAATGTTCCTCGACCCCCAACTGGCCGACGCCACGGTCGAGGGGCTGATGCCCAGCGCCGAAGCCATCCTCTATGGCCGTCATCCCGCCGGGCGGCTGATCAAGCTCCACAGCCTGACGGCCATCGAGGAGATCGCCCTGATCGCCGTGCCCGACCTGGTCCACTGCGCCTGGTATCCGCGCCCCGTGCCGCCGGTCCCGCCGGCGGTCGAGCCGCCGCCGCCGCCCGAACCGGCCTGGGCCGACTTCGTGGACTGCCCGCGGCCGGAAGACACGCCCGAACCGCCCTATGACCCCGAGCAGGCCAACTGCCTGGACTCGGCCATTCGCCCCACGGCCGGCCGCTGGACGCCGCTGGAGCGCGACCTGTGCCTGGAGTTCGCCGGCTTGCCGGTGTCGCAGCCGCGCGAGATGTATGACGTGGACGCGCTGCTGCGGGTGCAGCGCGCGCTGGTGACGCTGTGCGCGGCGCGGGCCGATGCGTTGGCCGTCCTGAGCCTGCCGGTGCACTTCGGCCGCCACGAGATGGCCGACTGGCAGATGCGGCTGGTCAACACGCCCGCCTTTCTGAGCAGTTCCGTCCTCAGCTACGCCGCTGTCTTCCACGGCTGGACGCTGGCCCGCGAGACCACCTGCCCGGCGCTGTCGCCGGTGCGCGCCGTCCCGCCCGAAGGCGCGTTGTGCGGCCTGATCGCCGCCCGCGAGCGGACGCACGGCGTCTGGTCGCCGGCGGCCAACGCGCCGCTGGTCGGCGTCCTGGGGCTGACGCCTAAGCTGGACGATGCCGACTGGGAAGAGCTGTACAACCGGCAGATCAACGTCCTCCGCCAACAGCCGGGGCGCTTCACGGTGATGAGCGCTTTCACGCTCAGCGCCGACCGCCTGTTGCTGTCCTACTCGGTGCGGCGGCTGCTCATCTTCCTGCGCAAGCTGGCCTTGCGGCGCGGGCAGCGCTTCGTCTTCGAGACGAACAACGAGCGCTTCCGCCAGCAGGTGCAACTGAGTTTCGTGCGTTTGCTGTCGTCGCTGGTCGAGCGCGGTGCGCTGGCGGCGTTCCAGGTCGTCTGCAACAACGAGGTCAACACGCCCAACGACGAGTTCAACGGCCGCTTTGTGGTGGCCCTCAAGGTGGCCCCGACGCTGCCGGTGGAGTTCATCACCGTCGTCATGCTGCGCAGCGGCGAGAGCTTGCTGGAGGTACGGGAGAGATAGCCCTATGGCCAATCCGGCATTTGAATCCGTCGATCCGCCGTTCACGGCGTTCAAGTTTGAGGTCGTCCTCAACCTGCACGAGCCGATCGCGGGCATCACCAACCCGCTGTGCAACGCGGCCTTCTCGGAGTGCGACGGGCTGGAGATGACGATGGACCCCAAGACGGTCCGTTCCGGCGGCGACAACAAGCGGCAGGTGAACCTGATCCAGCCGGTCACCTATTCGCGGCTGACGCTGAAGCGGGGCATGACCAACAACTTGCAGTTGTGGCAGTGGTTCGCCGCCGCCGCCACGCCCGGCCGGAACGTCCGCGCCGAGGGGCACGTGACGATGTTCGACGCCGGCGGCACGCCGCGCCTGTCCTTCGTGCTGGCCGACTGTCTGCCGACGAAGATTCGCGGGCCACAACTGAACGCCGCGACGGGCCTGGTGGCCGTCGAGGAGCTGCAACTGGTCTACGCGGTCATGACCGTACATCCGCCGGAGGGCGGCGGGCTGGGCGCGGGCGGCGGCATCGGCCTCAGCGCCGGACTGAGCCTCAGCGCCGGCGCCGGCGTCAGCGCCGGGCTGAGTGTCAGCGGCGGCCCCGGCCTCAGCGGCGGTTTCAACGCCTCGGCCGGGGCGTCGTTTGGTCTGGGCTAAGCCCAGCTAGGAGGGATTGATTGGCGATGGCCGTAGCACTGGCAACCCTGACACCCATGAAGAATGGCGGGCCGGACAACAGCCGGAAGATCACAGCGCAGTTCAACCCGCAGTCGTTGCGGCTGAGCTTCCGCAACCTCGTCGCGCCGCCCACCGGCCAGCGCCTGACTGACGGCAGTGGCGGCGGCAGCGGCGGGTCGGCGGCCAAGCAGAGTACGGGCTTCGTGTCCACGCTCAACTCGCTGGAGTTTCTCTTCGACACGACCGAGACGGGCGCGGACGTGCGCGTGACGACGCTGAAGATCATTCGCCTGTTGCAACTGCCGGGCACTAACGCCGCCCCGCTGGTGCAGTTCCAGTGGGGTTCCTTCCTCTTCAACGGGACGATCTCCAGCATCGAGGAGACGATTGACTACTTCTCTGAAGCAGGCGTGCCGTTGCGGGCCACGCTGACGCTGTCGATGGAGAACAACGAGCCACAGCTCGATAACCCCATACAGACTGCCGGGGCGGGCGGTGGCGGGTTTGGGGCCGGCATCGGCGGTGGCATCTCCGGCGGATTTGGGGCGGGCATCAGCGGCGGCATCTCCGGCGGCATCAGCGCCGGTTTCAGCGCCGGGGCCAGCGTCGGCACAACGCCGCTGACCGTCGCCCCGGAGGGCGTGTCGCTCCAGGGTCTGGCCGCCGGCGCGGGAATGGATTGGAAAGCGGTGGCCACGGCCAACAACGTGGATAACCCCCGCGCTGTGGCCGCGGGGACGGTGCTCAATCTCAACGTCGGCGCGCAGGCGCGCATTTCGGGCGGCTAGGCCGCCCGCAAGGAGTTGAACTATGCCGGTCATTATCCAGGAAGCGCAAGTCCAAGTGGCCCCGCCGCCCGATCCGCGCTCCGGCGTTGTGCCCGAGGACGCGGCGCGCGAGGCGCAGGCCGCCCAGGCCCACGCGCCGCTGCGCCCGGCTGACGTAGAGCGACTGCAACTCTATCTGGACGCGCGCCGCGCCCGGATTCACGCTGATTGACGGCAGGAGCGCACCGAATGGCCGACATGCCGGCTTATTACCGTGTACAGCCCTACGTGCTGCTATCGGGCCGTGTTGACTTCACGCTGAGCGAACACGTCCTGTCAGCGTTTGTCGAAGAGACGAACGACGGCCTGTGTCGCTGTGAGATCGTCCTGGAGAACTGGCAAAGTGACCGGGCTGACATGAACCTGCTTGAAAATCGCCAGCGGCTCGACTTTGGTATGGACGTTGAACTGCGGCTGGGGGCGGCGGACGACAACTCGCCGGCGGTCTTCCAGGGGCGGGTGACGGCCCTGGAAGTCAGCTTCGCCGTGGCCAAAACGCCCACGCTGACCGTGCTGGCCGAGGACCAACTCCAGTCGTTGCGCATGACGCGCCGCACGCGAACCTTTGAAGAGATGAGCTTTAACGACATCATCAACCGGATCGCCACCGAGCACAGCCTGACGCCCACGATCAGTGGGGGGACAGAGGCGCGCGATTCCGTTAGCCAGGTGAACCAGAGCGACCTGGCGTTTATCCGCCGGCTGGCCGGCTCGTTCGGGGCCGAGGTCTGGGTGCGCGGCCGCGAGTTGCACGTTGAACCGCGTAAAGGTGACGCCGGGCGGCCGGGCAGCCGCGAACTCGACATCCAGTTTGACCATCATCTGCGCGCCTTCACCGTTCGCGCCGATCTGGCGCACCAGTGCACCGAACTGCTGGTGACGGGCTGGGACGTCATGGGCAAGACCGCCATTGCCGAAACGGCCGGGGAATCGGTGATCAGCGGCGAACTGAACGACGGGATCAGCGGCCCGGCTATCCTCAAGGAGAAGTTTGGTGAGCACAAGGCGCAACTCGTGCACACGGTGCCGATGGACACGGCCGAGGCGCGTGCGCTGGCCAGAGCGCAATTCGCCGAGCGCGCGCGGCGCTTCGTCGTCGGGACGGGCACTTTGACCGCCGGCGACCCGCGCATGGTCGTCGGCATGGTTATCAATCTATCCGGCAAGTTGGCGCCGGTATTCAACGGCAAGTACACCGTCGTGCGCACCCGCCACACCTTTGACCGCGAGAACGGCTTCCAGACGGAGTTCGACGTGGAAGGGCCGGCTATCAGCCGCTAGGGAAAGGGATCACCGATAATGCCCTACGACATTCAACGACTGCCAACCGGCCCGGGCGGCCTGTTCTACGGGGTCTATCCCGCCGTGGTCACCGATCTGCAAGACCCGGACGGGCAGGGGCGGGTGAAAATTCGCCTGCCCTGGACGCCGGACACGGGCGCGGGCGCCTACGAGGTGTGGGCGCGGGTGGCGGTGCTCATGGCCGGGAACGGCCGGGGCACGTGGTTCATCCCCGACGTGGATGACGAAGTGCTGGTCGCTTTCGAAGCGGGCAACCCCGACCGCCCCTACGTTGTCGGTGGGCTGTGGAATGGCCAGGACAGCCCGCCGGAGACGATGGACGACGACAACACGCTCAAGGTGATCCACTCGCGCAACGGCATCCGCATCGCCATGGAAGACCGCAGCGGGCAGGAGACGCTGACGCTGGAGACGCCCGGCGGCCAGAAGATGACCTACACCGACAGCCCGGCGGCCATCGAGATCACCGACAGCAGCGGCAACTCGATCAAGCTGGAGTCGTCGGGCATCACCATCACGGCTTCGGGCAACGTCACCATCAATGCCGCCAAAGTGGCCGTCAGCGCTTCGATGGTCACCGTCGACGCCGGCATGTCGAAGTTCAGCGGCGTCGTCCAGTGCGACACGCTGATCGCCACCAGCGTCGTCGGCGCCAGCTATACGCCGGGCGCGGGCAACATGTGGTAATGGGAGAGTAAGGGCAGGTTATGACGAGCGTAGAATGGGTTGAACCGGTTCTAACGTGGGCCAACCAGGCCAAGCTGAGCGGCCT
>CXWK01005971.1_pt1 | contig 19037 bp, 15 predicted proteins | sample 590851 | NCBI WGS metagenome assembly CXWK01 (sample SAMEA3498364, study PRJEB10139) | wastewater metagenome | biome: wastewater treatment plant; material: activated sludge | place: Denmark | collected 2014-08-01 | reverse complement strand
GACGCGACCGGGAAGTCCGGACATTCCCCGCAGCGAAGCGGTTTGCATCCTCGACTCGTGGCACAGATTGTCGCCAAGGCCCATGCGGCAGGGCTACAGGTGACGGCCCATGTCGAAACGGCGGCGGACTTTCGCCATGCGATCCGTGCGGGAGTCGATGAGATTGCGCATGTGCCGGGATGGTTGGTGAACAGTGCCGCCGATGCGGAGTCCGCCCGACTCACGGAAGCGGATGCGCGGTTGGCCTTGGAACGTCACGTGCGGGTCGTGACCACCGCTGTGGCGGGAAGCGCCATGCCCTCCGTGACAGGACATCACCCGCACGGGCACTACGAAGGGCATGCCACCGGGCCGTCCGATCATCACGCAACGGCGCCGGATGAATCATTGTCACAGGTTCTCAAGGACAACATCGCGTTGCTCCATCGCGTGGGAGTGCGCGTCGTGGTGGGCAGCGACCATGCCGAGACATCGCTGGCGGAGGTGATGCAGCTGGGCAGGTTTCATCTCTTCGACAACCTGACGCTGCTCAAGATGTGGTGTGAGGACACGCCGGCTTCGATTTTTCCCGACCGTCGGATCGGGCGATTCGACGAAGGGTACGAGGCCAGCTTTGTCGCTTTGGCCGGCAACCCCGTCGAGGATTTTTCGCAAGTGCAGCGTATCGTGCGGCGATTCAAGCAGGGTGTGAATCTCGATCGTTCCTTCCGTCATGACGCCGCCCCTTCAGGGGCCGGTCACCGGGCTCACTGACACGTCAGGCGGCCTGGACCGGTCAGTCGATATGATCGTGTCTTTTTTATTTATTTGCGCAGGAGGAGTCGAGCGATGAAGTCAGTGGTCTTGTGGGGAAGAGGAACGGCGGCGGCCTGTCTGGCCGCGGCCTTGATGGTGGGGATCGAACCGTCTGTTGCGCAGGCGGCCGGGGAGCCGTCGGATCAGGAGGCGCCGGTTGTCGTGGTCGATGCGGTGGAGGTAAAGGGCAAGCGGATTGAAAACGTCGAGGATGTGAAGCAGGAACTTGCCCGCCGGCCGGGCAGCAATATCCTGATCGAGGAAAAGCAGATCACCGAGTCNNTACAAGGGCGCGAACGCCCTGCGGTACGGCGCGAACAGCATCGGTGGCGCGATCAATTTCGTGCCGCGCACCGGGTATAGCGCCTCCACCCTGCAAATGCGGATGCTCGGCGGCAGCTTCGGCATGGTGAGCGGCCAGGTGTCCAGTGGCAAGGTCTTGCAGCCCTTCCAGGTGGGCAACATGAGCGCGACGATGGATTACTACATCAGCGTGTCAGGCAATCGCCAGGACGGATATCAAGACAACAGTCAGCAGGCCCGGGAGCGCATCAATGCCAACATCGGCCTGCAGCTCGGCAACCACCAGGAGATCCGCGCCTACTTTCTGCAGGCGAATGTGGCGGAGCGCATTCCTGGATCGTTGACCACGGGACAGCTGTTTCAAAACCGGCAGCAGGCGGGCGGGCAGAGCCCTCCCGGCACCCCGCCGTTTTTTGCGTGTAATCAGAATAACCAAGTCTGTAACTACGGGCGGTACTATAACTTGCAGCGTATCGGAATCGCGTACCACAACGAGTTCGCCCCGAACCAATATTTTGAGATCATTCCCTACTTCTCGAACCAGTATGTGGACCATCCTATCTTTCAGACGATCCGACAGGAGAACAATAACGTCGGCGGTGAGTTCCGGTACGTGAACTCCAACTCGTTGTTCGGTAAGAACAACTCGTTCGTCGCCGGATTCCAGCCGCGATACGGCAATCAGCGGCAGCAGCGGTTCGTGAACATCAACGGCAGTATCGGGGCGCTGACGCAGAACTATACGGCCAAGACGACGTATTTCGGGATGTATGCAGAAGATGCGTTTGATGCCACCAAGGATTTCACCATCGTGCTCGGCGGCCGGTGGGATTACACAGGGCGTCAGGCGACGGTGGATAATTTCGGGCCGGCCGGGAATCCCTTCAATCCCAATACGCCGTCCACGCCGACCGGCACGAACCGGCCGTTACAGCATTTCGATGCAATCAGCCCGAAGATCGGGTTCGTGTATCGCACAACGCCGACCTCGCAATTGTATTTCAATGCCAGCCGGGCCTATGAGGCGCCGCTCAATCTGGAGTTGCTCTCCTCGGTTAATGCGAACGGCACGCCGAATACAGGCTTCTTGAACCTCGATGCTCAGCGGGCATGGCAATTGGAACTCGGTCACCGAGGAACATCAGCGGACAAGCGCTACACCTGGGATGTGACCGTCTACAACTTGGAAATGCAGAAGGAAATTCTGGCCTCGATCATCAACAACCAAGGAACGTTCCAAAATGCGAACGGCACGCGGCATACCGGCGTGGAAGCCGGTGGCGGGATGGTCTTGGGGAAAGGTCTGTTCGCGCAAGGCGGAGCCGGACGAGAGGACAGCCTGCAGACGCGTGTGGCCTACACCTGGTCGCGTTTCAAATTCACCGACGATGTGCGGGGCGGCGGAGCGGTGGGTCCGAATGTACTGATCGCCAAGGATGGGAATACGGTCGCCGGCGCGCCGGAACATAGCCTGAACGTGGAGTTCCGGTACGACCATCCGTCAGGCTGGTGGATCGCGCCGAATATCGAATGGTCGCTGTCCGGCTTTTATACGGACTATCAAAACACCATCAAGAACCCCTCCTATGCGCTTATCAATCTGCGTTCTGGATGGAACGTCGATGAACACTGGACGCTCTTTGCCGAAGGACGTAATTTGACCGATAAGACCTATGCCGGCGCGGTGGTGGTGAACGATCAGTTCAATCGGTATGCCAACGCGGGATTGGGCATCAGCGCGTTTGGAGGAGTCGAGTACAAATTCTAACCGGCTGTGGAAGCAGGCTGCAGGCAGCGTGCTCGCATGGCACGCAGGGGCCCATCGTCGGATGGGCTCCTGCTGCACCGTTCGCGAAAGGTGGTGAATCAGCCACGCATCGCTCCTGGCGGGGTGATGCTGCTCGAAAAATGGGATAGACGATCGTCGTCCGAACATGGGATAAAGAAAGCCGACGGGTGTTCCCGGATATGGACATGTCCTGGTAACTTCAGGGATAGGCCGTGCCGGCCATGTACGGACTTTTCATTTTTTTTGTGCTTGTCTGGAGCGTGGTACCGGTCTATGCCGATTCCAGCTCCGGGCCTCCACCTGTCGAAGCCTTCGCCTCACTTCCCCGTATCGCCTCCATCCAACTCTCTCCCTCGGGTCGGCACCTGGCCGTGCTTCGCCACCACGAGGGAAAGACCTATCTGGACACCCAAACCGTCACGGGGCAGGATGCGCATCGCGTCGTCACAACGGACAACCAGGAATATGTCATTACCTGGTTCCGATGGGCCAATGAGGAACGGGTGTTGGTCAGCGTGCGTTTTGCCGATTCGCGTGAGGGTGTCGATTCGCAGGAAACCAGACTGTTGGCAGTGAACCGGGATGGAACGCAACAGAACGGCAATCTCCTCAGGGTGAGTTCCTTTCCTTCGATCTTCGGGAAAAAGCACTTTCCTCAATTCCAGGATCGCCTGGTGGGCACCATTCCCGGCGATCCCAGGCATGTCTTGATTGCGCTTGACCTGGAGCGTCCGAACTCTCCTGATGTATATAAAGTGGATATCTATTCCGGCGAGCGGACGCTGGTGCAGACCAATCCAGGTCTACAGCCAGGGCCACGGAATGTGTTGCAGTGGATAGCCGATCGCGAAGGCCGGTTGAGGGTCGGAGTCGGCCAATTCGGCACCACCGTGCGGGTGATTTACAAGGTGCCGGAATCCACGCTCTGGCGTGAGTTGGGGGAGTATGACCTGGCGAAAGAAACCGGAATGTTGCCCTTGGCCTTCGATGCCGACCCGGACTGGCTCTATGTGAGAGATCAGCATCAGGGCAAGGCGGCCATCTTCAAGATGAACGTCGTCGATCGTCGAGTGGACCGTCTCCTCGTTGTCGCCGATGCGAAGCGTGATTTAACCGGCGAGTTGGTGTATGCGCCTGGACGCAAGAAAGTAGTCGGGGTCCGCTACAGCGCGGCGGACGAGCGGGTTTTGTTTTGGGACTTCGACGCGCAGCGGCTGCAGGCCCGCATCGATCGGGCGATTCCAGGGCGGGTCAATGTGATTCACAGCAGCAGCGACGACGGGCGGCTTCACGTCGTGAAATCGAGCAGCACGGCGCATCCTCCGCAATGGTCGCTTTTCGATGAACACGACGGGCGGATGGTATTGCTCGGCAGGTCGTACCCCGATCTGGAGACGGCCGCGCTGTCTGCTCCTACTACGACCTATGTGACGGCGCGGGACGGCAAGGAGTTGCAGGTCTTCCTGACCGTTCCCAAGGATCGGGACCCGCGCCAACTTCCGATGATTCTATTTCCTCATGGCGGCCCTGCCTCGCGATCGCCAGGTGCATACAACTATTGGACGCAGTGGTTTGTCAGTCGCGGTTGGGCCGTGCTGGAGCCTCGCTTTCGAGGAACCGAAGGGTATGGAGACGAATTTCTGCGTGCCGGATTTCAACGCTGGGGCTTGGAGATGCAGGACGACCTGACCGATGCGGTGCAGTACGCCATCCGCTCCGGCATCGCCAATGCCAACCGTATCTGTATCGTCGGATCGGGCTATGGAGGGTATGCCGCCCTGATGGGCGCCGTGAAGACGCCGGATCTCTATCGCTGCGCCGTCAGCCTGGGCGGGGTGACGGACTTGTCGCAGGTCGTATCTGATAGCCGTTGGTATTTGAATCAGAAACCGATGGCCGAAATGCGTGTCGGCTCTTGGTGGACCGACCGTGAGCGGCTGCGCGATACCTCGCCGGTCTTTCATGCGAAGGAGATTCGCACCCCGCTGCTCCTGATGCACGGCGCCATGGACCGGGCGGTGCCGGTGTCGCATGGTCGAGACATGGCCGAGGCGCTGAAAGCGGCCAACGTCACGACCTATCGATACGTGGAACTTCCCTTCGCCGATCAGACGCTGAGTCGGGAACAGGACCGCCTGCAGGTGTTTACGGAACTGGAACAATTTCTGAAGTCCCACCTCGAATGAATCTGCCTCACGGTCGAGCATCCATAGGTATCCGTCGGTAGACAGCTCCGGCCCCCCCCATTACACTGCCGCCGCTATGAAAGCAGTGGTTCGAGGGAGCGGGCAGTGTCGTATCGGGACAGGGCTGTTCGTCGTCCTCTACGCCCTTGTCCTGGCTGCCTCCCCGGTCTGCGTCGGCACGGGTCTTGTTCCCGTACCGGGTTCACAGACCCATTCCCACGACACAGCCCATGCCCTTCCCTGTAGCGCGGTCTGCCAGAGCCAAGCCGACACGGGACTAGTCCCGGACATGCCTCCGGATGCACCGGTTGTCTCGGCAGCGATCGGGGCAGAGACGCGCTTTTCCCCGAGCGCCCATTCCCGTTCTTCCGTGATTCGTTCACGTGCTCCTCCGGCTCCCCTCGCGTCGTGACGATCGCCTCTCCATGTCCTCGACTCTGGCTTGCGGACGTTGTCCTGCCCCCTGGGTGCCGGGCGCGTCCTTGCGCAAAGGGAGCATAAAGTCATGTCATTGTTCCGATGGGTTATCGTCATACTGGGTCTCACTTTTATGCAGATAGGTTCGGGGCCTCATCCTGCCCGCGCGGCGGAAGTGTCGAGCGGAGGCGAAGAGGTTGTAGAAGAGGCTGTACTGGATCAGCGCGAACAGGCGCTAAAGCAAAAGCTGAAGGGGATCATCGACCAACTAGAAGAAGTCAAAGACATGCGCAGGGCGAGAGGGCGGCAAGCGCCCGAGCCGAGTGTGATCCAAGAACAGCAGGCGGAAGGACCGCCGGGAACAGTCCCGGAAATCGCCTTGACCGACATCCGGGTGATGAGCCAGCGGGTCGAGAGCCGGCCGACTGGGGTAACGCAGTCTTCGACGGACCGGAGCGAACACGAATCGCAGCCGACCCGGCATCTCCGGGAATCGCTGGAATCGATACCCGGCATTGTGCCCCGGCAGGAACATGGCGGGCGCGAGGTAAATCTCTCGATTCGTGGGTCGGGCAACAAGACCGGCTGCTGCGTTCGCAACATCAAAATGTACGAAGACGGCTTTTCCGTGACGCAGCCCGACGGCACGGCGCGGCCCGAACTCCATGATCCCTGGTTCCTCCGGAGCATCGAGGTGCGGCGTGGACCGTCATCGTCGTTGTACGACAACTATGCGCTGGGTGGGATGGTGCATCTCCGGACCAGGCGCGGCAGGGATATCGACGGGGTGGAAACGTTCGTCACGGCCGGATCATATGGCTATCACAAACAGGCAATTGCGATCGGAAAGGAATACGGCAATTTGGACATCGCGTTGTTTTCGAGTTATCAGCGTGAGGACGGGTGGCGAGACCATAGCCAATATTGGATGTCCACGGTCAATCTCAATATCCGGTACCGCATCGACGACCGCCAGACGTTGTATGTGAAAGCGGTCAATGTCGACGAGGATGAGAAATTTCCCACTCGTCTGACCCTCAGCCAATTCAGGGCGAACCCAAGACAAATGGGCGGTACTTCGACGACCAATCCGGTCACATTGGGGCAAAAGCTACGCGACCGCTTGACGATGGTGGGCGCCATCTACGAGCGACAAATCGACGCCAATACGGTGCTGACGACAGAGGCCGATTATCACGTGAAGGATATCAACCAGCCGGTCGGTACCACCGTCAACCCGAGCTTCAAACACTATACGGACCTGCGGCACGACGGAAAACTCGGCAGCATGCCCTTGAAGAGTTACCTCGGGCTCTTCGCCAACTATCTCGAACAGGAAGGGGTGAATAATCTCAATCTCAACAATGGGTCCGGGGCGTTCGGGCCGGTGACTCAGCAGAACCGCTTCTCGGTGCGCAACATCGGAGGGAGGTTTCGCGAAGAATTGGAATTCACACCGAAATGGATCCTGGCGGTGGGCTTGGGTTATGAACGCTCGGATATCTCCGGCTTCGTCAACAATTTTTCCGCGACGACCACGACCAGCACGCTCACCAGCACCGTCGGCGTCAACCGGTCGTTCGACAACTGGGCTCCCGACATCTCCCTCACCTACCGGCTGAACGAGGGGACGAACATCTGGACGCGTGCATCCGTGGGGTATGGCATCCCGCAGTTCAGCAATATGACGGTGGGCCTGGACGGCAATCCCGGCTTCAACAATAACGTCAAGCCGCAAAAGAACTTCAATGTCGAAATCGGCACCAACACGCAACTGACGCCCACCCTCTGGGTCGAAGCGGTCGGGTTCTGGACCTTCTTTAAAGACGAAATCATTACGCAAAGTGTGCCGATCACGCCGACGACGGCCGGCAATTTCGCCGTCAATGCGAAGGAGTCCCAATATCGTGGTATCGAACTCGGTTGGCGTTGGATGCCTTTGGAAGGACTGCGACTCACCGGTGCCTATACGCACATGGATAGTCAGTACATTCGGTTCGTCGATCAATTCGGGACCGGCGGGGTCGTGACGCGGGTCAATCAATCGGGACGCCAGGTTCCGTCGGTGGAAAAGAATGTCTTCAACATAAAGGCGGCCTACGACCATACGCCGTCCGGGCTCGGCGGCTGGGTCGAGGGGAGTTGGATCGACAGTTTCTACGTCAATAACAACAATACGCTCGGCGCTCCCTCCTATGTCCTGTTCAATGCCAACGCGCACCATTACTACCGCACCCACAACAACCGCTACATCAAGTTTATTAAGACGTATGTGGAACTAGACAATATCTTCGACAAGGCCTATGTCGCGTGGGCCACGCCGGTGGCCGACAGCGTGGCGGATGCCAACAAACAGGCATTCTACGCGGGGATCGGGCGGGCGTTCTACGCGGGCGTGACGCTGGGGTTTTAGCAGGAGGAGCCAGTAACGGTGAGACGAGAACGGTAAGACGTCACACGTCAGGGGGGTGATCGTGGAAGGCATGAAGGAACTGGTGGAGTACGGTGTGATCGGCCTGTTGATCGGGCTGAGTTTCTGGGCGGTGGCGGTGGCGATCGAGCGGTGGTTGTGCTACCGGCGGATCGATGTGCATGCGTACCCGTCGCTCGACGCATGTGAAATCGCGTTGACCAAACGGCTGGTGGTGATCGGAACCGTGGCGGCCAACGCACCCTACATCGGCCTGCTCGGCACCGTATTGGGCATCATGCTCACGTTCCACACGATGGGGACGTCCGGCGCGCTGGCGGTCACCACGATCATGATCGGCTTGAGTCTCGCGTTGAAGGCGACCGCGGCAGGACTGGTCGTCGCGATTCCCTGCGTCGTCATGAACAACGTGCTCCGGCGGCGCGTCAGCGAGCTGCTCGCGCAGTACAAGGCGTACCATGGAGCGTGAGGTCGATCAAATCAATGTGATTCCGCTGGTCGATATCATGCTGGTGCTGCTCGTGATCGTGCTGACCACCGCGACGTTCATCACGACGGGACAGATCCCGGTCAATCTTGCCAAAGCCTCGACTTCGAGCGACCGGCAGGACCGGCCGATTGTCGTGACGGTCACGGCAGAGGGCACGGTCTTCGTGGAGGATCGGGCCATCACCGACGAACAACTGGATACTGCCCTGGCAACCCATTCACGCCAATCTCCTGTCCTGGTCAGGGCAGACAAGGTCACCCGACTGGAACGATTTGTCGCCGTCGTCGATCGCATCCGTGGACTTGGATTCCAACAGGTGAGTCTGGAGGTGATGAAGTGGTGAGATGTCACGTGTCCGAAGGTCGCTCACTTTAAACCTTTCGCGTCTGACGTTTCAGGGTCTGAAACTGTAGTATCCGTGAGCAGGTGTCTGTAGACCATTTCCTACGCGGTGTCGTAGGCTACTCTCCTTTTTTCTGTAGGACTATTCCGTGAACGAGTTTCTTCGCGCCATGCATGCGACCGATCGATCCGGCCGGACCCCTCGGCTGGTTGCGCTGCTTGCCTGCCTGCTCATCGGCATTCGCTTCGCGGCAAGCATCGTCTGCTCGACCTGCTTTACCGATTGGGAGCAGGCGAAGACGCGGGCCTTCTATCTCCATAGCGGGTGGGATCGTGATCGATGCCACCATGGGCTGGCTCCGGCCAGCCTGTGGATCGTCTGGGCCTGTTCCGTCAACGAAGATGAATCGGCGTTTGTCCTGCCGGAGATTCCCCGCTTGCCGGTCGTCGTGTCGATCTTCGTCCCGCTCGTGTTCCTGTTGATCAGTTATCGTAGTCTCATACCGATTACGGCCAATGGCCGCGGTCCTCCCCTCAGCGCCTGCTAGCCCAGTACCTAACACCGTCACAACGAAACACAAGCCGCCATCGGTTGAGTCCGGGGCCATGCCTGTGCCGTGGCGCTCATATCTTGCGATATGAGCGGGCGCGGTCTGCTCGCAGATTGTCGCCGTTCCCCCGCAGGCCCGGTCGCGGACCCAGTCCCGGTCCGCCGGCGCTATGTCAGCCTGTTATTGCCGCATGCCGGCGTGAACAGGGAGGAGAGTCTTGTCATGAAGTCAGTCGAATCAGTGCAAGAAGTACATCGCCCTTGTCGAAGTTTGGGGCCGGTCGGCCGGATCGCCGCCGCCTGCGCCATCATGATGACATTCACGGCCTGTATCGGGCCGCATAAACCGGTGCCGACTCAACGGGCGCAAGAACCCGCAGCTCAGTCTGGAGGAGCGACAGAACCGTCCACCGTCCCCGAAGCGGCTTCGGCTGAGGCACCGCCTTCCGGAGTGCCCCCTGTGCCACTTCCCGTCCCGCCGATGGCGGAGGCGCCGACTCAGGCCGCGGCGCCGACGGGTGGCGAGGTGCCGGTGGTGGACGTCAAACCGGTCTATGTCGTGGCGCAGCAAGAATCCTACAAGGTGGACCGTACCACCACGGCGACGAGGACCGACACGCCGATCATGGAAACGCCCTATTCGGTGCAGGTCGTCCCGCAGCAGGTCTTGAGGGACCAGCAGGCTGTGCGTTTGGAGACCGCGCTGAAGAACGTGAGCGGCGTCAGCGTGTTCCCGAGCTCGATCGAGGGGACCGACAGTTACATGATCCGGGGCTTCGACTCCTTGGCGTACTATCGAAACGGTGTATTGAGACCGACCAACAACATGGTCGAAACCTCGAACATCGAGCGGGTGGAAGTGTTGAAAGGACCGGCGTCGATTCTCTATGGCCGGGCGGACCCGGGAGGCATCATCAACGTGGTCACGAAGCAGCCGCAGGCCACGCCCTACTATTCGTTCCAACAGCAAATCGGGTCGTATAATTTCTTCCGGACGACCGGCGATGCGACCGGCCCACTCACCAAAGACGGGAGTCTCCTCTACCGGTTCAATTTAGCCTATGAGAACTCGGAATCGTTCCGAGACTTCGTCGATCGGAAGACGATCTTCTTTGCCCCGGTCGTGAAATGGAACGTTAGTCCCCGCACGCAGATCACGGCTGAGATGGAGTATCACAACATCAATACGAAATCGGATGGCCTCCTCCCGGCGCTCGGCAACCGTCCGGCTCCGATTCCGATCAGTCGGTACTTGGATGAGCCGAGCTTCAGCAAAAGCGCCAATGAACGGTTCTTCACGGGCCTCAACTGGTCGCACGAATTTAATGACGACTGGAAAATCACCCATCGGCTATCCGGGGAGTTCATTCACGGCCGTGGCCATCGAGAGATCGTGCCGTTTACTTCCGTTCAACCGGACGGCACCGTTCAGCGCTTTCTGGCCGACGTTCCGCCGGGGCAGCAGGAAAATCGCTATCAAAGCTCCCTCAACCTGATCGGTCATTTCGATACAGGCCTGGTCAAGCACACGTTGTTGTTCGGGTACGATTTTCTGTATCAGACCGACAAATATAGCGTGGCCAAATGCTGTGATACCGATCCGGCATCCAATTTCCCGATCAATGTGTTCAATCCGGTCTATGGCCTGGGGATCCCGAGTCTCGATCAAATCCCCGATAACGGCCCGTTCGGGTCGTCTCGGTCGTGGCACGGAGTCTATGTGCAGGATCAGGTCAAGTTGCCCTTCAACCTGCATGCGCTCGCGGGTGCTCGATACGATGATGCCGTGTCGCATGACACCGTGTTGAACGAGAAAACCGGAAAGGACCATCGCCTGTCTCCGCGGGTCGGCCTGGTGTGGCAACCGATGACCTGGCTCTCGCTCTATGGTAGCTACACGGAGAACTTCGGACTCCAGAATGCCTTCGATGCAAGTCGGCAGCCGCTGCCTCCACAAACGGCGCAGCAATTTGAAGCGGGCGTTAAGACGGAGTTTTTTGACGGCCGCTTGAGAACGACCGTGGCCTACTTCGACCTGACCAAGCAGAATATTGCTGTGCCCGTGCCAGGCACGCTTTTCTCCCGTGCGATCGGTGAGGCGCAGACACGCGGCATCGAGCTCGATGTCAGCGGCGAAATTCTGCCGGGCTGGAGCGCCATTGCCTCCTATACCTACATGCCATTTGCCAAGGTCACCAACGATGTGGGCGACGATGGGAGCGGCAATCCCACCCCTGGCAATACGGGTAATCGGCTGTTCAATACGACCAGGAACATGGGCAGTCTCTGGACCACCTACGCGTTTCAGGATGAGGAACTCCAAGGCGTGAAGCTGCGTGGCCTCAAGGTCGGAGCGGGGATGCAGGCGGCTGGAGAACGGCAAGGCGATGCCGGGAATCTCTTTCAACTCCCGGGATATGCCATCGCGAATGCCATGGCCAGCTACGAATGGCGGATGGGGATGACCAAAATGACGGCTCAGCTCAATGTCAGCAATCTGTTCGATAAGACCTATTATGCCGGCACCATCGGAGGGCCGTATTTCATCATGCCCGGCATGCCGCGCTTCTTCATGGGGTCGATCCGGATGGAGTTCTAGAGGCGTGAAAGGTGACATGATGAACGTGAACTGAAGCGCACATCGTACGTTTCACGAGCCTCCGGCGGAGAGCCCAGTCCGCACTGCGAAAACGCGGTGCGGACTGTAGCAACGGTGAGCAGGCGTCTGTAGACAATTCTCCCGGTCGTTCCGTAGGGTGAGGCCCCTTACTTTTCTCGAGACTGCCCGTGAAACAGGTCTGTCGATTCATGCATCTTCCGGGATATCAGGGCCGCGCATCGCGCGATGTCGTGCTGCTTGCCCTGTTCCTGATCGGCATTCGTCTCGTGGCCGGGTTCATCCATGTCAGTTGCTTCAACGAAGTCGAGCCACCACCCGCGCGGTCGTTTCACCTCCATGCGGGAGGCGACAGAATTCCCTGTCATCACGGTAAGGCTCCAACGAGCCCTCTGAGTGATTGGGCCTGTTCAGTCAATCAGGATGAGTCTGCCTTTATCCTGCCCGACGTTCCGCTCCTGCCGGTGGTCGTGTCGCTCTTTCTCCCGTTACTGCCGCTCAGTCTCTCGTTCGGGAGTCGCTCGGCGATTATCCCGCACGGCCGCGGCCCTCCTCGTTGCGTCCTCGTCTTGTAGGTCAGGGTTCCCATACATATCACCTCAGTCTGAGCCGCAGGACCGCTGCATCGGAGGCGATGCGCGCGCCAGGGAACCGGCATCACTCGATGTCGGAAGGGGCGGGTCTTTCGTGGACCGTCCCGCACACCCTGGGCGTCAGGCGTCGGTCTTCGACACCGGTCTCCCCGGCTCGACGAGTTGCGTTCACGACCGCGTACCGGCGTGGACTGGAAGAGGAGTGTCGTCGATGAAGTCAGCAGAGTCGTCCCAGGAAAAATTCCTATCCGAACCACATAGCGCACCGCGGGCCTCGGTCATCGGCAGGCTGGCCGTACCGGCCTGTCTCGTGCTGTTGACGGCCTGCATTGGTCCGCAGAAGCCGGTCCAGATTGAACAGGACCATCGTTCTCCCTCCGCCGAATCGGCTCAGGGAGACTCGGTTCAGGAGACCAGCCGGCAGGAGGTGGCTGCGCCGATTCAGCCTCTTCCGCTTCCCGTGCCCCTGCCGGCCGAGGCTTCGGCCGAGGCACAAGCCTCCAGAACGAGCGAGGCTCCCGTTGTGGAGGTGAAACCCGTGTATGTGGTCGCGCAGGCCGAGTCCTACCGCGTGACGAACGCCGTGACGGCGACCAAAACCGATACCCCGATCATGGACACGCCGATGTCGGTGAAGGTCGTGCCTCAGCAGGTGATGCGGGATCAGCAGGTCGTGCGGGTCGACCAGGCGTTGAAAAACGTCAGCGGCGTGATCAGCGGCGCCGAGGGTGACATGCAATTTAATGTGCGCGGATTCGACCAGTTCAACTTCTATCGCGATGGGTATCCTTTCCAGGGACAGTTTTTTCATGCGGAAGACCTGACGAATATCGAGCGGGTTGAAGTGTTGAAAGGCCCGGGCTCCATTCTCTACGGGCGGGCCGAGCCGGGCGGCATCATCAATTTCGTGACCAAGCAACCGCTGGATCAGCCGAATTATTCGCTCCAACAGCAATTCGGTTCGTATGGCTGGTATCGGACCAACGCCGATCTCACCGGCCCCCTTACTGCGGATAACACGGTGTCCTACCGATTGAATATCGGGTATCAAACAAACCAGACGTTTCAGCAGTTCGGCGGCAACGAACGGCTGATTATTTCCCCGCAGGTACGATGGCGCATCAGCGACCGCACCACGTCCACACTGAAGTATGAATACAGCGATCTTTCGCTCACCGGAAAGGGGAATATTCCCTTGCTGGGCAACCGTCCCGCCCCCATTGCGCGGGAGCTGAATCTCGGCGAACGCTGGAACCTGCAGAACGACAAGTATCACCTCGTCTCATTGGTCACCGAGCATGCCTTCAACGACGCCTGGTCGATCCGGCATCGCTTCAATTTCAGTAACCACCAATTGACGTTGACCGGGCAGAATGTGGGGAATGCCGCGGCCAACGGGGATGTGAGTCGATTCTTCTTCGCGCAGAATACGGATGGCCGGGACTATACGCGCAACTTTTTTAATGCCCTCGAACTGACCGGCCACGTCTCGACCGGCCCGATCAAGCATACGCTCTTGTTCGGTGGAGACTATCTTCACAGCGACATCCGCGCGACGATGGCCGGATTTACGCCGGGCACCGACGACGTGATCAATCTCTTCAACCCGATTCATACGGCCGGGCCGCCGGTCATCGCGCCCGGCGACGTGACGACGTTCAATTGGTCGCTCCCGTGGTTCGGCCTCTATGCGCAGGATCAAATCGAGTTGCCCTACCACATCCACATCCTGGCGGGATTCCGGTACGACAACGCAAAAACCTCTACATCCAACGAGAACCTAGGGGTCCGGACGTCGACGATCAAGGATACCAACGACCGGATTTCACCCCGAGCCGGGGTCTTGTGGCGCCCTGTTCCCGAGTTTTCGCTCTATGGCAGTTATACGGAAAACTTCGGGGCCTCGAACACGTTCACGGCCGGGTCTCTCGTACCGCTGCCGCCGCAAACGGCCCAACAATGGGAGGTGGGGGCCAAGACGGAACTCTTCGGGGGTCGGTTTGTCGGCTCGTTGGCCTACTTCGACCTGACCAAGCAAAACCTGCCGGTCTTTTTCTCGGGTGGAACCAGGGCGGTGGGTGAGGGAGAGAGCCGCGGCTTGGAATTGGATGTCAGCGGGGAGATTCTACCGGGCTGGAGCGTCATCGGCGCCTATGCCTATATGCCTTTTGCTAAGACCACGAAGGACGATCCCGATCTGGGAACAATGGGCAAACGTCTCAACAACGCGCCGGTCAACAGCGGCAGTCTATGGACCGTCTATCAGTTCCAGGAGGACAGGCTGCAGGGGCTGCGAATCGGAGTAGGGGTGCAAGGGGTCGGCGAGCGCCAGATCGGGTTCGGTGAAACGGCGCAGGCACCGGGATATGTCGTGACCAACTTGATGGCGAGTTATCAATGGCGTGTCGGCACAGCTCGGTACACCGCACAGTTGAACGTGGATAATCTGCTCGACAAGAATTACATCGGACAAGTCTTTTCCTATGGACCGACCTACTACGGCGTGCCGCGGTTCTTCATGGGGTCGGTCCGGATGGAGTTTTGACGGCGTGAAACGTGAATCGTGAAACGTGGGAAGAAAGACGTCACACGTTTCGGCGATGGGGAATGCAGTCCGCACCGCGAGAACGCGGTGCGGACTGTAGCAACTGTGAGCAGGCATCCGTAGACAGGCCTTGGAATGGCTGCGTACAGTCGAACAGTATTACTGCGGAGATCAATTCGTGCATTCGCCGGTACGCCTCATCCCCCATAGGCCGCTTGATCGACGGTTGTCATTTTTGGCGGTCGGCACGGCCTGCCTATTGATCATCATTCGGCTCATCGCGGCGGTGGTCTGCGCGGCCTGTTTCTACGACTTTGAAGAGCCACAGCGCCGCTCCTTCCATCTACATACCGACGGCGACCGGTCCCCCTGTCACGATGGCCGCGTCGAAGTCGATCCGGTAACCGCTTGGGCCTGTCAGGTCAACAAAGATGAACCAGCATGTGTGTTGCCGGAAATCCCTCGTTTGCCGGTCCTTGTATCGTTCTTCGTGCCGTTGATCCTGCTGATGTGGTCCTATCCTGGCCGCCCGCTGGTCGCGGCTCATGGCCGCGGTCCCCCGTTCCTCGTGCACTGATTCAATTACAGTCACTTGTTTCTCGACCGATCCGTTGCCATGCAGACGGCCTGCGCTCGTCGGCTAGTTGCGCGATTTGTGTCGAGGTCATTCTTGCGCGACCTACATGAATCGGGTCGAAAGGGGAACGCATGCGTTGGTCAGCCTGCGCCGCGAGAGGCGTCGTTTTGTCTCGATGTGTCATGGGGATGGGTATTGTCTTAGGGGTACTGGGGGCAGGGCCTGGATTGTCGGCGGAGCCGCTGCCAGCGCCCACGGCTGACGCTGAAACGGTACCGGAGGTCGGTATGCCTGAAGTGGTGGTCTCCGCCACGCGCACACCGCAGTCGATTGCGACGATTCCGGGGTCGGTCACCGTCATCACGGAGCAGCAGATTCAGCAACAGAACACGATTTCGCCCACGCGAGCGTTAAATGATCTGTTGGGGAAATTGGTGCCGGGCTTCAGCCAGGCGGAGCAGAGCACCGCCACGTCGTTTGCACAAACCTTGCGCGGGCGTGACATTCAAGTGTTGGTGGACGGGGTGCCGCAAAACACCAGTCCGATGACGGGTCGCGATCTGTTCACGATCGATCCGAGCGCGATCGAGCGAATCGAGGTGATTCGCGGCGCCACGGCGGTGTATGGCAACGGCGCGACCGGCGGGCTTGTCAACATCATCACCAGGAAAGGGACGGACGGCAAGCCGGTCTATACGAGCGATACGAGCCTCAACATCGCGCCGCGCCGCCCGGGGCAGAGCATCGGCGGCACCATCACGCAAGGAGTCTCGGGGAAAAAAGGCGCGGTCGACTATGTGGTGACCGGCGCATTCAATCATATCGGCGGGACGTTTGATGCCCAGGGAGATCGATCGATGCCCAGTCATGGCGGCGGCATCGGGAGTGTGGCGAACTCTACTACCTATAACCTGTTTGCCAAGATCGGCTATCAGTTCACCGAGGAGCAGCGGTTGCAACTCTCCGTGAACTATCTACAACACCGCCAGCACTCGGATTTCATCGTGGACGGGGCTGGCTCTTTGGTATGCCCTACTCCGCAGAGTCCCGGCTGCTTTCGCAGCAAACAGCGGTATCTATCTGGGATGCAGCTGGACGACCAACAGCTTGGGGAGAACACGAATGTGAATCTGGAGTACACGCACCGGTCGTTATGGGGAAGTCAGATCAAGACGCAGCTGTTTCACATGAATAATTCGACCCGGTATCAGCCATGGGATGCGCGTGCGTTCGGAGGACCTCTCCAGCAAGGCTCGCAGGACTCGCGTAAATGGGGCGGTCGGTTCTGGGCGACGACGCCGATTCCCCTCTACGGCGATCCTGAGATTCTGTGGGGCGCCGACTACATCGTGGAAAACGGCGGGAGCCGTTCAACGTTCTTCGATAATGCGCAATTCGATGCCAGCGGAGGGCGTATCTTCACGAAAAACGGTGTCGAGCAAACCGGCAAAACCTTACTTCGGAATATCGGGACGTTCGCGCAGATGCAGTGGCATCCTCATGAGCGATGGCTGCTGCGGGGCGGCGTACGATACGAAGATGTCCGCCTGGAGGCATCGGATTTTATCAACTTCATTCAGAACACCATTCAGGGCGGGACGGTCGGGTACAGCGCCACGGTGTTCAACGCGGGGACAGTGGTTGATCTCACAAAGGAAATCAACACGTTCTTTAACTACTCCGAAGGCTTTTCGCTGCCGAGCCTGGCCGACTCGTTTGCTTTCCAGCCGTCGGGTAGTTTGGAATCGGTGAAGCCGAAGGCCATTCGCGTGCGGAATTATGAAGTTGGACTTCGCGGCACGTGGAGCCCTTTGACCGCCTCCTTGTCGCTATTCCGCAGCACCTCTCAATTCGGGGCCGTGTTCAATCTCCTGACGGGGCAACTCCAACAGGTGCCGGAAGTCATCGAAGGCATCGAGGCGGCGGTGGATGCGCGGCCAAGCGATCGCCTGCGAATCGGCGGGACCCTGACCTATCAAAAGGGGAAAGCCGACCTCACGAATGATGGGAATTACACGCCTCTAACTACGGCTCGTATTCCGCCGCTCAAATTGACTGCGTACCTTGAGCACGAGACCGTGCCGGAGTGGCAATGGCGCAATCGCATTCAGATGCTGTACTCCGGAACGCGCAGTCAGTCCCACGAGGCATTTCTGGCGGGACGCGGCGGGGATGGTCTGGCGGTGTCGAGCTATGTGATCGTGGATCTCTACAGTACGATCAAGGCCGGGCCCGGGTATCTGCGGCTCGGGGTCGAGAATCTTCTGAACAAGATGTATTTTCTGCCGCAGGCACAAATCGTGGGAACCGGGATTACGGGTGGGCGAGGCACCGTAGTGACAGTCGGTTACAACATGAAGTTCTGATTGCGATCTCCGCCCAACGATCGTCAATGCCGCTGTTTTTCAGGTGGGAGCGTGACTGTTTGAAGGAAGCCTCAATGCGATAACTGGCCCTGCTCTCAGCCTCCGCACCTGCCGACCGGCAGGTGCGGGGCCCATCCATCTCCGCGACGGACCCTCGGATGTAGCATGCGTGAGCAGGAGGCAGTAGACATGAGGGAAGTAGTTTCGTATGGTAGTGTGTCTCAACCTACATCGAAAGGGTGTCTGGTGAACGACATCTTCCGGCTCATGTCCCTCCGTGGGAGAACGGGACGAACTCCGTCGCTCCTGCTCTTACTTGCCTGTCTCCTGGTTGCCATCCGGTTGGCGGCCGGCTTTGTGTGTGTGACCTGTTTTACCGATTTCGAGAAGCCGACCAGCCGCAGTTTTCATCTCCACGCCGGGGGAGACCTGAATCCGTGCCACCATGGCCGGGTGGAGGCCGGCCCCCTCATCAACTGGGCCTGCACCGTTACGCAGGATGACACGGCGTTCATCCTGCCCGATGTTCCTCTGCTGCCGGTCGTGGTCTCGCTGTTTGTTCCCCTGTTGCTCCTCGTGGTGTCTTATGGAAACCGACTGCTGATTGCGGCCCATGGCCGTAGCCCTCCTCCTGTCATCGCCTGATTCCAGTTACGCAACGCTTCTGAACGGTCACCAATCCGGCTCGGGTCGCATTTCATGCGGTCCTGTGCCGGATCGTTTCACTATCCTCAGGCTCCATCCCCGTGGGGTCGGCAGGGCGTGGACGCGTGGCGGCGTCAGGAACCTCGCGGCGCATTCCGGCTCGATTCGTTGGAGTAGTAACAATGGTGCAAGAGATCGCCGCACCGGCGTCCCTGGCAGGAAACCAGGCCGGGAAGACGCAGGCGCGACCTGTCTGGAAATATGTGTGGCGCACGTGGTGGGTGCAGGTGCACCTCTACTTGGGATTATCCGTTGGGGCCTTGCTGGTGGTGTTCGGCGTGACCGGCAGTATCCTCGTATTTTTCCAGGAGATCGATGAGTGGCTGAATCC
>CXWK01001553.1_pt1 | contig 19067 bp, 16 predicted proteins | sample 590851 | NCBI WGS metagenome assembly CXWK01 (sample SAMEA3498364, study PRJEB10139) | wastewater metagenome | biome: wastewater treatment plant; material: activated sludge | place: Denmark | collected 2014-08-01 | reverse complement strand
ATCAACGTCAACGACAGCGTCACCAAGTCGAAGTTCGACAACCTCTACGGCTGCCGTGAATCGCTGGTCGACGGCATCCGCCGCGGCACCGACGTGATGATGGCCGGCAAGGTCGCCTGCATCGCCGGCTACGGCGACGTCGGCAAGGGCTCGGCCGCTTCGCTGCGCAACGCCGGCTGCCGCGTCATCGTCACCGAAATCGATCCGATCTGCGCGCTGCAGGCGGCGATGGAAGGCTACGAGGTCACGACGATGGAAGACGCTGCGTCGCGCGCCGACATCTTCTGCACCGCGACCGGCAACGTCGACGTCATCACCGTCGATCACATGCGCGCCATGAAGGATCGCGCCATCGTCTGCAACATCGGCCACTTCGACTCGGAGATCCAGGTCGCCGGCCTCAAGAACCTGAAGTGGCACAACGTGAAGCCGCAGGTCGACGAGGTCGAGTTCGCCGACGGCAAGCGCATCATCCTGCTGTCGGAAGGCCGCCTCGTGAACCTCGGCAACGCCACCGGCCATCCGTCGTTCGTCATGTCGGCGTCGTTCACCAACCAGACGCTGGCGCAGATCGAATTGTGGACCAAGCAGAACGGCCAGTACCCGGTCGGCGTCTACACGCTGCCCAAGCACCTCGACGAGAAGGTCGCGGCTCTCCACCTCGACAAGATCGGCGTGCGGCTGACCCAGCTCACCGAAGCGCAGGCCAAGTACCTCGGCCTGCCGGCGCAGGGTCCCTACAAGCCGGACCACTACCGCTACTGAGTCGGAAAGCGGAACGCCATTCCGCATCGCGAAAGCTAAAGCAGGGGCGAACGGTTGCAAAAACCGTTCGCCCCTGTACTATTTTCGGACCAACGAACAACAAGCTTCCAGGGAAGAAACAGAATGCCCAAGGTCCGTTACGTCGCGCATGACGGCAAGGAACGCGTGGTCGAGGTCGCCGTCGGCGACACCGTCATGCGCGGCGCCGTGGCCAACGCCGTTCCCGGCATCGACGCCGATTGCGGCGGCCAGTGCGCCTGCGCCACGTGCCACGTCTATGTCGACGAGAGCTGGATGGCCAAGGCCGGCGCGCCTTCCGACATGGAAGCGAGCATGCTCGGCTTCGTCGACGGCGTTCAGCCGACGTCGCGCCTGTCGTGCCAGATCCAGATGACGGCGGACCTCGACGGCCTCGTCGTCAACCTGCCGAAATCGCAGCACTGAATCTTTCGCGCAACGCAGCGCGCACGCAACGAGCAGCCGAAACGGCGCCGGACCCGATCCCCAGGGAGGATTGCCTCATGAACGCCCCGATGGACCATGCCGCTCTCGCCGAGAGCATGCCGCTGGACGAGATCAACGTCTCCGATCCCAAGCTCTACCAGCAGGACGTGTGGATGCACTATTTCCGTCGCCTGCGTCGCGACGCGCCGGTGCATTACTGCAAGGACAGCCCGATCGGCCCGTACTGGTCGGTCACCAGGTACAAAGACATCATCTCGGTCGAGGTGAACCACAAGGTCTTCTCCTCGTCCTCGACCTTCGGCGGCATCACGCTGCGCGACCGCACCGGCGATCTCGAACTGCCGATGTTCATCGCCATGGACCAGCCCAAGCACGACGAGCAGCGCAAGATCGTGCAGCCGATCGTCTCGCCGGCCAATCTCGAGAATTTCGAAGGCCTGATCCGCAGCCGCATCGCCACGACGCTCGACAGCCTGCCGCGCGGCGAGGCCTTCGACTGGGTCGACAAGGTCTCGATCGAACTGACCGGCCAGATGCTGGCCACCCTGTTCGACTTCCCGTTCGAGCAGCGCCGCAAGCTGACCTACTGGTCGGATGTCGCGACGACCGACCTCAACAATCCCGACCGCCTCATCAACAGCGAGGAAGAGCGCGAGGCCGTGTTCGGCGAATGCCTCGGCGCCTTCATGCAGCTGTGGAACCAGCGCGTGAACGCCAAGGAGCTCGGCGGCGACCTGATCTCGATGCTGGTCGGCGGCGAGGCGACGCGCAACATGAACCCGCGCGAATATCTCGGCAACGTCATCCTGCTGATCGTCGGCGGCAACGACACGACGCGCAATTCGATGACCGGCTCGGTCTGGTTCTTCAACCAGAACCCGGACCAGTACGCCAAGCTGCAAGCCGATCACGCGCTGCTCGAATCCGCCGTGCCGGAGATCATCCGCTACCAGACGCCGCTCGCCTACATGCGCCGCACGGCGCTGGCCGATGCCGAGATCGGCGGCCAGAAGATCAAGAAGGGCGACAAGATCGCCATGTGGTATATTTCCGGCAATCGCGACGAGAGCGAGATCGAGAACCCGGACCAGTTCGTCATCGACCGCGCCCGTCCGCGCCAGCACCTCTCCTTCGGCTTCGGCATCCACCGCTGCGTCGGCAATCGCCTCGGCGAATTGCAGCTGAAGATCCTGTGGGAGGAAATCCTCAAGCGCGACATGAAGATCGAGGTCCTGTCGCCGCCGAAGCGCGTCTATTCGTCCTTCGTCCACGGCTATTCGGAACTGATGGTCAAGATCGCGTAGGAAGGCGGACGCGCCGCGGACCGCGGGCGTCACGCGCGCGGTCCGGTCACCCGTCGGCCTTCACGAACAGCCGCGCCATCGCCGCCGACGGCGCGGGAGCGCCGGTCTGCTTGCGCTCGATTTCGATGCCGACCGAGCCGTCGACGATGTCGAGCTTCTCCACGCGCACGCGCACGCGCTGCACGCGGCGGTCGCGCAGCGCGGCGGCGGCGACTTCCTCGGCCATCGTCTCGACCAGCTTCACGTGGCCGCTCTGCACGGTGACGCGAATGGCGTCGATGAACACGTCGTAGGAAACGACGTCGCCGAAATCGTCCGCGACACGCCGCGCCCGCGGCACGTCGGCTTCGACGTTGAACCGCATCCGCTGCGTCCGGCGCTTCTCGTAATTGTAGACGCCGACGCTGGCCTCGATCAGGAAGTCGCGGACGAAGATGCGGTCGCATTCGCCCGACGTGGCATCCTGACGCGTTCCCGCGTCGATCAGCGCGCGGATGCCAAGAACCGCGTCGCGGTCGAGCGCCGCGCCGCGGTCGCCCGACCCGCACAATGCGGCGCGAAAGCCGAGGAAATCCGGGCCGAGCGCGACCAGACGCGGCACGTCCGGCGGCTCCAGCGAACCCGCGACGCCGCTGACGAGCCCGGCTGCGCGGCAGGCGTCGATGAAGCGCGCCGCGTCGCTTGCCTCCAGCGTCTGCAGGAAGCGGCCATGCGTCTTGTCGACCGTGTCGAGCATGGCGCCGGCAAAGCCCGCCGCCGCCATCTCGCCGATCAGGTCGAACTGCGGCGCGCGGTCGGCGAAGAACACGCCGACCAGCCGGACCTGCGCGGCCGAGGACGCGAGCGCGGCGATCCGCGCGCGGGCGTCGGCGCCGCCGAGGCCGATCTTGACGATGTCGGCGCCGGCGGCGCCCATCGCCGCAACCGCGGGGGCAAGCTCGTCGAGAGGAATATCCGGCGCGCCGGCCGCCGCGCTGACCGGCCGCGCGCGAGAGACCTGCGCTGCGATGGCGGCGACGCTCTGCGGCGACGGCGCCCCGAGCGCGCCGCGCGAAGGATCGGTGCAATCGATGATGTCGGCGCCGCAGTCGAGCGCCAGCGCGGCTTCCGCCGCATCGACGACGCTGGCGAGAAAGGCGGTCATGCGGCGTCGGTCTTTCCTGTCGCGCACGGCCGGGCGGCGCCCGGTCTCATCCCGCGTCTTAGGTCCAACGCCCGTTCCGTTCAACCGTGGGCGCGGTCGGCGCAGGGCGGACGTGCGCGGGCGAGGCTTGCGCGCCCGTCCCGGTCGGCTAGACAGGAAGCCGAACAGCCAACGCCGCAGGAAACGCCGAAATGACCGCCGAAGCCCACGCCGCCGATCCGCATCGCGAAATCCGCGACGCCGTTCGCAAGCTCTGCGCCGACTATCCCGGCGAATACTGGCGCAAGCTCGATCGTGTCGGCGAATATCCGACCGCCTTCGTCAAGGCGTTGACGGACTCGGGCTTCCTCTCGGCGCTGATCCCCGAAGCCTACGGCGGCGCGGGCCTCGGCCTTTCGGCCGCCGCCGCCATTCTCGAGGAAGTGCAGGCCGCCGGCTGCAACGGCGCCGCCTGCCATGCGCAGATGTACGTGATGGGGACGGTGCTGCGCCACGGCAACGAGGAGCAGAAGCGCAAGTACCTGCCCGAAGTCGCCTCCGGCCGGCTGCGCCTGCAGGCCTTCGGCGTCACCGAGCCGACGTCCGGCACCGATACGACCTCGCTGAAGACGTTCGCGCGAAAGGAAGGCGACAAGTACGTCGTCAACGGCCAGAAGATCTGGACCTCGCGCGCCGAACATTCCGATCTGATGATCCTGCTTGCCCGCACCACGCCGCGCGAGCAGGCGAAGAAGAAGACCGACGGCTTGTCCGTCTTCATCGTCGACATGCGCAAGGCGCTCGGCAATGGGCTCACCATCCGCCCGATCCGCACGATGATGAATCACGGCACGACCGAAGTGTTCTTCGACAATATGGAAGTGCCGGCCGAGAATCTGATCGGCGAGGAGGGGCAGGGCTTCAGGTACATTCTGTCTGGCATGAACGCCGAGCGCATCCTCATTTCCTACGAGTGCATCGGCGACGCCAAGTGGTTCATCGAGAAGGCGACCAACTACGCGCGGGAGCGCCAGGTGTTCGGTCGCGCCATCGGCCAGAACCAGGGCATCCAGTTCCCGATCGCGCGCGCCTACGCCAACATGCGCGCTGCCGAACTGATGGCGCGCGAGGCGGCGCGGCTCTACGAAGCCGGACAGAATTGCGGCGCGGAAGCCAACATGGCGAAGATGCTGGCGGCCGACGCGTCGAACGAAGCAGCCAACGTCTGCATCCAGACGCACGGAGGCTTCGGCTTCGCCGAGGAATACGACGTCGAGCGCAAGTTCCGCGAGACGCGCCTGTACCAGGTCGCGCCGATCTCGACCAACCTGATCCTGTCCTTCGTCGCCGAGCACGTGCTCGGCATGCCCCGGTCGTATTGAACCAACGCCACCCATCGCCCTGAGGCGCCGGCGCAGCCGGCGTCTCGAAGGGCGTGTCACTGGAGCATCCTTCGAGACGCGCCGCTGCGCGGCGCTCCTCAGGATGAGGTTTCGGAGGAAACATGCGCGCCATCGTCGTCGCTGACCGCAACAAGGCCGCTTTGGCCGAAGTCGAAACGCCCACACCCGGCGCAGGCGAGATCCGCATCCGCGTCAAGGCCGCGGCGCTCAATCGCGCCGACCTGCTCGTGCTCGCCGGCCATCAGCACGGCGCGGTCGGCGGCGCCGGCGCCATCGTCGGGTTGGAATGCGCTGGCGAGGTCGAGAGCCTCGGCGCCGGCGTCGCGGATTTCGCGATCGGCGACCGCGTCATGTGTTCGTCGCGTCATGCGCTTGCCGAATTCGCCGTGACGGACGCCGGCCGCGCGACGAAAATCCCGGCGGGCATGAGCTTCGAGGAAGCCGCGACCCTGCCGGTCGCCTTGCAGACCATGCACAATGCGCTGGTCACGGCCGGGCGCCTGAAGCAGGCCGACAGCGTTCTCATCCAGGGCGCGAGTTCCGGCGTCGGCCTGATGGCGCTGATGATCGCGAAGGAGATGGGCGCAGGCCTCGTCATCGGCACGTCCACCAATCCCGAACGCCGGGCGAAACTGCAGAATTTCGGCGCCGATCTGGCGCTCGACTCGCGCGATCCCGGTTGGGCCGATGAGGTCCTGAAGGCGACGGGCGGCAAGGGCGTCGATCTGATCGTCGACCAGATTTCCGGCTATGTCGCGAACGACAACATGCGCGCGGCTTCCGTGCTCGGCCGCATCGTCAACGTCGGCCGCCTCGGCGGCATGAAGGGCGAATTCGATTTCGACCTGCACGCCCTCAAGCGCATCGACTACATCGGCGTCACCTTTCGCACACGCAGCGCGGCGGAGGTGCGGGAAATCAATCGGCTGATGCGGGCCGACCTGATGCCGGCGGTCGAGGCCGGGCGCCTGCGCCTGCCGATCGACCGCGTCTTCGCCTTCGCCGACGCGGACGCCGCTTTCGCGCACATGCGCGCCAACGCCCATTTCGGCAAGATCGTCCTGACGCTGTGAGCGCTTCCATGACCCGCATCGCCATCACCGACGACTACCAGAATGTCTCGCTCTCGCTCGGCGGCTGGAAGGCCATTCCGGGCGCCAGCGTCACCGTGTTCGACAAGCCTTTCCTGAACGAGGACGAAGCGGCGGAAAAGCTCGCGCCGTTCGACGTGCTGAGCACGATGCGCGAACGCATGGCGCTGCCGGATACGCTGCTCGCGCGCCTGCCGAACCTGAAGCTGATCTGCGTCACCGGCGGCCATCACCGCCTGCTCGATCTGGCCAGCGCAACGCGGCGCGGCATCGTCGTGTCGCATACCTCGTCCGGAAATTCGGTGGCGACCACCGTCGAAATCTGCTTCGCGCTCATGCTTGCGACTGCCCGCAATCTGACGCGCGAAGACCGCGCGATGCGCGCGGGCCTGTGGCAGACTGAACTCGGCATGGGGCTGGAAGGCCGCACGCTCGGCGTCGTCGGCCTCGGCCGCATCGGCGGTCGCGTCGCGCGCCTCGCGCAGGCCTTCGGCATGAAGGTGCAGGCCTGGAGCCAGAACATGACGGCGGAGACGGCGACGCAATTCGGCGCCACGCTGGTCGACAAGGAGGCGCTGTTCCGTACCAGCGACGTGATCTCGCTACATCTCGTACTCGGCGACCGCAGCCGCAACGTCGTCGCCGCGCGCGAGTTCGCGCAGATGCAGCCGCACGCGGTTCTGATCAACACCTCGCGCGGACCGCTGGTCAACGAAGCCGACATGATCGAAGCGCTGCGCGCCAAAAAAATCGCGGCCGTGGGGCTGGACGTCTACGACGTCGAGCCGCTGCCGCCGATGCACCCGCTGCGCAGCCTCGACAATGTCGTGCTGTCGCCGCACCAGGGTTTTGTCACGCGCGAGGTCTACCAGACCTATTATTCCGAGACGGTCGAGAACATCCGCGCGTTTCTGGCTGGCGCGCCGCTCCGCCTGCTCAATCCCGACGTTCTGAGGAAGTAGACGCGCTCAGCCGCGCGCGGCTTCCGTCGAGACGCGCGGCTTCGCCGGCCTCCGCGCGCCTTCCTTCTGCCTGAACAGGAGCCCGAGCAGCGCCATCGCCAGACCCACGGCCAGCGGCAGCCAGCACGGCCGGATGTCGTAGGAAAAATCGATGTCGGCTTCGAGCGCCGACGTGAACGGCGCGCCGAATTTGATCATGAAGTAGACGGCTTCAGCCAGCGCCGTGCCGAGCGCGGCGACGACGGCGAGCGTCGCCATCGACAGCGGCGTCGCTTGCACGCCGAACCGCTTCGCCAGCCGTATCATCCCGAGTAGCGCGAAAACGCCGGCGAGCCCGGTCGGCTCGCTCACGTCCTGCTTCGACTGCATGAAATAATGCGCGAGGCCGAGGATGGCGATCGGATAGACGAGCAGGTGCAGGTTGCGCCAACGGCTTGCGCCGAGCCGCGCGATCATTCCGTCCGTCGAAGTCGCAGCCAGGGCTGCGAGCATCAGAAGGGCGACGAAGCCGATCAGCAGATAGACGCGCAGCGCGATCTCGCGCGCCACGACGACGGGATCGAACATCTTGTCGGCGACGAAGGCGGCGAAATGCACGATCATCCAGACGAACACCGCGACGCCGAGAATGCGTCGCGCCGGGGCGAGCCGCGGCCGCCGCAACAGCGCGATCAGCGGCGACACCGCGAGCGTCGCCGCCAGCAGGCGGATCGCCCACAGGCCGGTCACGTGCGAAATCTCGGTCAGCGGCCGCGCGCCGAGGTCGTGGGTCGCGATGCGCGCCAGCAGCGGCAGCGCGGGCGCTATGGCCAGCGCCAGCGCGCAAGCCCGCGGCCAGGAGAAAGCGCCGGTGCGGTCGCGCCAGAGCGCGAGGGATGAAAGCGTCATGCGCCAGACTACGTCTCCAATCCGTGACAAGTTTCAAGAATCGGCTTGCGCGCTTCACGCGCTCGTGATGCCTTTCGAGCAGAAAAGCGGTCGGAAGCGACCCGGTTCGAGGACAGGAGAAAACTCATGGCGATGACGCAAACCGCTGCGCAGAGCGCATCGGCCAAGATCGCGCGACGGCTCATCCCGTTCCTGATCGTCTGTTATTTCATCTCTTATCTCGACCGCGTGAACCTCGGTTTCGCCGCACTCACCTTCCGCCAGGACCTCGCGATATCGGCAGAGGTGTTCGGCCTCGGCGCCGGCATATTCTTCCTCGGCTATTTCCTGTTCGAAGTGCCATCGAACCTGTTGCTCGAAAAGGTCGGCGCGCGCATCTGGATCGCCCGCATCATGATCACCTGGGGCGTGATTTCCGCGGCCATGGCGCTGGTGCAGGGCGAGAAGAGCTTCTACCTCGTCCGCTTCCTGCTCGGCCTCGCCGAAGCCGGCTTCTTCCCCGGCATCATCCTCTATCTCACCTACTGGTATACGGCCGCCGAACGCGCAAAAGTCGTCGGCATGTTCATGGTGGCGGTGCCGCTCTCGTCGGCCATCGGCTCGCCGCTGTCGAGCTGGATTCTCAACGCCTTTGCGGGAGTCGGCGGCCTCGCCTCCTGGCAATGGCTGTTCATCATCGAGGCGGCGCCGGCCGTGGTCTTCGGCGTCGTCGTCTGGTTCTTCCTCGACGACGGCCCGGCCGACGCCAAGTGGCTGACGACCGACGAGAAGCAGGCGGTGATCGCGCATCTGGCCGGCGAGCGCGAGAGCCGCGAGGCGATCCGCAAGTTCACGCTCGGCGAGGCGCTGTCGCACCCGCGCGTGCTCGGCCTGGCGCTCGTCTATTTCGGCGTCGTCACCGGGCTGTATGGTTTCGGCTTCTGGGCGCCGCAGATCATCAAGGCATTCGGCCTGACGATCGCGCAGACCGGATGGGTCGCGGCCATTCCCTTCGTCGCCGGCGCGCTGGTCATGATCCCCTGGACGCATCACTCCGACCGCACGCGCGAGCGCGTCTGGCACGTCGCGCTGCCGGCTTTCGTCGGCGGCCTCGGCCTGATCGTCGGCTCCTACATGAAGGATCCCTACCTCGCGATGACCTTCCTGACGCTCGGTTCGGTCGGCACCTTCGCGGCGCTGCCGACCTTCTGGACGCTGCCGACGGCGCTGCTGACCGGCACGGCGGCGGCGGGCGGCATCGCCCTCATCAACGCGATCGGCAATGTCGGCGGCTTCGTCGGCCCCTATCTCGTCGGCTGGATCAAGGACAATGCGCTGGCGATGAAGATCGTCGCCGACCAGAACGGCGCCAACGCGCTGTCCGTCGCTGTCATCGGCGGCTTCATGATCGCCGCCGGCCTGCTGACGCTGGCGCTCGGCCACGACCCGGCGCTGGAAGAAGGGGCGCACCGATAGGCCGCGAGGCTTGATATGCGGCGGGGGATGGGCGACATCCCCTCGCCATGGCCCCGCCGCTTCTCCACCTCCAGAACATCAAGCTGACCCTCGGCGGCGCGCCGCTGCTCGACGGCGCCGAGCTCGCCGTCGAGGCCGGCGACCGCATCTGCCTCGTCGGCCGCAACGGCTCGGGCAAGTCCACCCTGCTCAAGATCGCCGCCGGTGCGCTCGAGGCGGACGGCGGCGTTCGCTTCCTGCAGCCCGGCGCAAGCGTCCGCTACCTGGCGCAGGAGCCGGACTTCTCGGGATTCGACAACACGCTCGCCTGGGTCGAGGCCGGCCTCGGCCCGACCGACGACCGGCATCGCGCCCGCTACCTGCTCGAACGGCTGGGCATGACGGGCGAAGAACACCCGGCGCAGATGTCCGGCGGCGAGGCGCGCCGTGCGGCTCTCGCCCGCGCGCTGGCGCCCGATCCCGACGTTCTCCTTCTGGACGAGCCCACCAATCATCTCGACCTGCCGGCGATCGAATGGCTCGAGGACGAACTGAAGCAGACGCGTGGCGCGCTCGTCCTCGTCAGCCACGACCGGCGTTTCCTGCAGAATCTTTCGCGCGCCACCGCTTGGCTCGACCGCGGCGTCACGCGGCGGCTCGATCGCGGCTTCGGCGAGTTCGAGGCCTGGCGCGACAAGACGCTGGAGGAGGAAGAAGCCGCCGCGCACAAGCTCGGCCGCAAGATCGCGGCGGAAGAACATTGGGTGCGCTACGGCGTCAGCGGCCGGCGCAAGCGCAACATGCGCCGCATGGCCGAACTGGGCGAGTTGCGGCGGCGCAAGCGCGAGGCGCGGCGCGTCGACGGCGACGTGAAGATCGAGGTGAGCGAGGCGCAGGTCTCCGGCCGCCTCGTCATCGACGCCGAAGGCCTGTCGAAGAGCTACGGCGACCGCCCGATCGTCAGGGACCTGTCGCTGCGCGTGCTGCGCGGCGACCGGCTCGGCCTCGTCGGCGCCAACGGCGCCGGCAAGACAACGCTCGTCAACTTGCTGACCGGACAGATGGCGCCGGACGGCGGCCGGGCGAAGCTCGGCGCCAATGTCGAGATGGCGACGCTCGACCAGAATCGCGCCGCGCTCGATCCGAGCGACACGCTGCAGAACTTCCTCACCGGCGGCGGCGGCGAGTGGGTCGAGATCGCCGGCAAGCGCAAGCACGTCGTCGGCTACATGCAGGACTTCCTGTTCCGGCCCGAGCAGGCGCGGACGCCGGTGTCGCGCCTGTCCGGCGGCGAGCGGGCGCGGCTCATGCTGGCGCGCGCCCTGTCGCTGCCGTCCAACTTCCTCGTGCTCGACGAGCCGACCAACGACCTCGATCTGGAGACGCTCGATCTGGTCGAGGAAATGCTCGGTGACTATTCCGGCACGGTCATGGTCGTCAGCCACGATCGCGACTTTCTCGACCGGGTCTGTACCTCGGTGCTCGTTGCCGAGGGCGAGGGTCGTTGGATCGAATATGCCGGCGGCTATTCCGACATGGTGGCGCAACGCGGCGCCGGCGTTTCCGCCCGCACGGTCGAGGCGCCGCCCGCGCCGAAGCCGAAACAGGAGGCGAAGCCGCGGGAGGAAAAGCAGAAGCGCAAGCTGAGCTTCAACGAGAAGCGCGCGCTGGAAGCGCTGCCGGAGGAAATGGACAAGCTGCGCGCGCTTCGGGCGAAGGCGCAGGCAATTCTCGCGGACCCGGACCTATTCTCGCGCGAGCCGAAAAAATTCGAGCAGGCCTCCGCCGCGCTGGCGAAGATCGAGACCGATCTGTCGTCCGCAGAGGATCGCTGGCTGGAACTGGAAATGCTGCGCGAGGAGATCGAAGGGTAGCCGCTCACGCGCCCCGCTCCTCCCGCTCCTGGAAATCACGACACGAACGGCCGAAGGCGGACAGCGCGTCCTCCAGAAAGTCGGCCAGCAACGGCATGCCCAGAAGGTAGCGCGCCGGCGATGTCTCGCGCCGTTCGCCCGCCTGCGCCACGGCGGCAGGCCATTCGGCGGCTTCGAAATCGCCACGACCGATCCAGGCGAGCGCCGTCAGAGCATCGAGTTCGTCGGCGTCGAGCGCCGTGAGAAATCCGACAAGCTCGCGCCGGTTCGGTCGATCGGCGGCGTCGGTCAGCGCCGCCAGGTCCCGATCATCGTTCGGGTTGGAGGCGTCGGGGTCGACGCCTTCGTCCGTGGCGGTCAGTTCGCGCGCCTTGGCGGCGACGAAGCAGACCTTGTCGACCGCGATCTCCGGCATCTCCGGTTCGTCCTCGCGCAGCGCCATTCCCGTCTCCCATCATTGTTCGCATCCGGAACGGCCGAGCCCTGCTCGCGGTTTCATGCCGACACAGTCGAAAGGGGTCGGGTCATGCACATGTCGAACGAAGGACTTCTGGTCACGCTGCTGGTCGGCGTGGTCGCCGGCTGGCTCGCGGGCAAGCTGGTGCGCGGCGCGGGCTTCGGCCTGATCGGCGATCTACTCGTCGGAATCGTAGGCGCCTTCATCGGCGCGGCGCTGCTGCCAAGACTTAGCATCCACCTCGGCGTCGGGCTCATTGCGGCCATCGTCAACGCCACCATCGGCGCGGTCATCCTGCTGCTGATCGCCCGGCTGTTCCGCGGCGGCCCGCGCTGGAGCGCCCGCTGGTAGGCGTCCGGATGTGATGCAAGGCGACAACGCCCGTGGCGGAAATGCGACGATCGGGGCGTTTCGCCTTGTTCGCGCCTCCGGTTGGTCCTAGGCGTCGGGAGCGAGCGAGCACAAGCCGGATCGGACCTTGTCGAAACAGGGCGAAGCAAAGCCGGCGACCAGCTTGTCGATCCTGCGCCGGCTCGTGGCCGAGCACGGCCGCCGGTACGGAATCGCCTATGCCGCCGCGCTCGTGTTCATGTGCGCCGGCTCCGCGGCGACGGCGCTGGTCGCCTATCTTCTCAAGCCCGTGCTCAACCATATGGTCGAGCCCGACGGGCTCAGGAACATGCGCGTCCTCTCGGGCGCCGTGGCGGCGCTGTTCGCCATCCGCGGCCTTTCGTCCTACTTCTCGCAAGTGCTGCTGGCCCGCTCCGGCGCGCGCATCACCGCCAACATGCAACTGCGCCTGTTCGACCGCCTGCTCGACCAGGACGTCGCCTGGCTGCGCGAAGAACATTCGGCGGGCATGCTGGCGCGGCTCGCCATTGCCGCCAGCGGCGTGCGCGACACGCTGCAAGTTCTGGCGCTGTCGATCGGGCGCGACGCCGCCACGCTGTTCTGCCTGATCGTCGTCCTGTTCGTGCAGGACACCGTGCTGGCGCTGATCGCCGTCTCGATCATGCCGATCGCCGGATTCGGTCTCGGCGCGCTGGTCGGCGCCGTGCGGCGTCTGGCGCGGCGCTCGTTCGACGGCTCGGCGCGCATTCTCCAGATCCTGCAGGAGACGCTGCAGGGCATTCCCATCGTCAAGTCGTTTACGCTGGAAGACGAGATGCGGGCGCGCATGGGCGGCGAGGTGCTGGACGTCGCGCGCGCCGCCGACCGCGCCGCCGTGCGCATGGCGCTCGCAAGCCCGCTCGCCGATCTGCTGGCCGGCGTCGCCATCGCCATCATCCTGTTCTACGGCTCGTGGCGCGTGACGGTAGCGAGCGCCGACGCGGGCGCGTTCTTCTCTTTCGTGGTCGCCATGCTCATGGCCTACGAGCCGGGCAAGCGGCTCGCGCGTGTCCATCTGGAAATGCAGGCGGCGCTGTCGAATACACGGCTCGTCTACGAAGTGCTCGACCAGCCGCCGGCGGAAGGCCCCGAGCCCGGCTTGCCCGAATTGAAGGTCGAGGAAGGCCGCATCGCGTTCGAGCGCGTCTGCTTTTCCTATCGCAACGGCGAGCCGGCGCTGACCGATGTCGATCTGGTTCTGGCGCCCGGCCGCACGACGGCGCTGGTCGGCCCCTCGGGCGCCGGCAAGTCGACGACTCTCGCGGTGCTGCAGCGGTTCTATCAGCCCTCGTCCGGCCGCATCGTCGTCGACGGCCAGGACATCGCCGCGGTATCGCTGCGCTCGCTGCGTCAGAACATCGCCTACGTGCCGCAGGACACGTTCCTGTTCCGCTCGTCGATCCGCGACAACATCGCGCTCGGGCGCATGGGCGCCAGCGACGCGGAGGTCATGCTCGCGGCCAAGCGCGCCTTCGTCGACGAATTCGTCGGTCACTTCAAGAACGGATACGAGACCGACGTCGGCGAACTGGGCGCGGCGCTGTCGGGCGGCCAGAAGCAGCGCATCGCCATTGCGCGCGCCATGTTGAAGGACGCGCCGATCCTCGTGCTCGACGAACCGACCGCCGCGCTCGACGCCGAATCCGAACGCGAGGTGCGGCGCGCGCTCGACGCGTTGCGCGCCGGCCGCACGACCATCGTCATCGCGCACCGGCTGCAGACGATCCTGGCGGCGGATTCCATCGTCGTGATGGATCAAGGCCGCGTGCTGGCGCAGGGCAGGCACGCGGAACTGCTGGCGGGCAACGCAGCGTATCGGGGATTTTTTGCGGACCAGTTCGGGGACGAGAGCCAGACGACGAGGGCGTAGTCAGTTCCCGGGATGAAGCTCGAATCGGGGAATTGCCGTCATTGCGAGCGAAGCGAAGCAATCCATCCACCGGGCGCATTCGCATGAATGGATCGCCACGTCGCTTCGCTCCTCGCGATGACGAAAAGAGGTTGGCAGCGGAGCTGCCAACTCGCCCTCACCCAGCCTTCTTCTGCGCCTCGATCCGGAACGGATGCGCGGGATAGACGCCGAGGATGCGCACTTCCTTGGAGAAGAATTCCAGCTCTTCCAGCGCCAGCGCCAGCGGCCGGTCCTCGGGATGCCCGTCGACGTCGACCAGGAATTGCGTCGCCGTGAACTCGCCTTCGAGCATGTAGGATTCGAGCTTGGTCATGTTGACGCCGTTCGTCGCGAAGCCGCCGAGCGCCTTGTACAGCGCCGCCGGCACGTTGCGCACGCGGAACACGAAGGACGTCACCACGGGGCCGTTGCGCGGCGCTGCCCAGTCCGGGGTCTTCGACAGGATGACGAAGCGCGTCGTGTTGTGCGCGGCGTCCTCGACATCTTCCGCGAGAATGTCGAGCCCGTAGATATCCGCCGCCATGCGCGGCGCGAGCGCGGCGCGCGAAGGATCGCCCCATTCGGCGACCTGCCGCGCGGCGCCGGCGGTGTCGACCGCCACATGCGCGCGAAGCCCGTGCTTGCGCGTGATCTTGCGGCATTGGCCGATCGCATGGACGTGGCTGTAGACGTCCTTCAGGCCGGCGAGCGTCGCGCCCTTCGGCGCCATCAGCTGGAAATGGATCGGCAGGAAATATTCGCCTGTTATGTGCAGGCCGGCGGTCGGCAGGAACTGGTGGATGTCGGCGACGCGGCCGGCGAGCGAATTCTCGATCGGGATCATGCCGAGGTCGGCGGGGCCGTCGGCGATGGCCGACAGCGCGTCCTCGAACGTCGCGCAGGGCAGCGGCTCCATGTCCGGAAACACGTCGGCGCAGGCGATATGCGAATTCGCGCCCGGCTCGCCCTGGTAGGCGATTATCTTCTTCGTCATTGCTTCCGTTCCCGCGCGAAGATTTCGCGCACCCGTTCGAGGTCCGCCGGCGTGTCTACACCGCGCGACCCCTCGTCCACCAGCGCGGCGTCGATCCGCATGCCCGCTTCCACCGCGCGCAATTGCTCCAGTCGCTCGCGTCGTTCGAGCGGCGAGGGCGGCAGGCCGACGAACCGCGCGAGCGCCGCTCGCCGATAGGCGTAGAGCCCGATGTGCCGCAGCAGCGGCCCCTCGCCCCACGGCGCGGATGCGCGCGTGAAATAGAGCGCACGCAGGCGGCCGGGCGCGCTCTCGGTTCCCACCAGCTTCACCGCGTTCGGGTCGTCGCGCTCGGCGGGCGTCGCGAGAACGGCCAGCGTGCCGATGTCGACGGCGGCGTCGTCCATCAGCGCCAGCGCCGCGCGGATCGCCTGCGGATCGATCAGCGGCTCGTCGCCCTGCACGTTGACGACGACGTCGAATTCGCCGTTCGGATCGATGCGGCCGAGCGCCTCGGCGACCCGGTCCGATCCCGACCGGTGCGCGGTAGCGGTCATCGCCGCACGCACGCCGGCGGCTTCGGCGGCCGCGGCGATTTCAGGCGAATCCGTCGCCACCCAGACCGGCCCGATCCCGGCCGCGGCCGCGCGCGCGGCGACATGGGCGATCATCGGCCGGCCGCCGATGTCGGCCAGCGCCTTGCCGGGCAAACGCTGGGAGGCGAAGCGCGCGGGGATGATGATGACGGGAGCGACCATACGACAAAATGTGGCCGATGGATTGCGGCCGGATCCAGCTGTGGCCGGCGGTTATAAGCTGTTGCCAAGCCGCCGGCAAAACATGTAAGCAACGGCGAAAGGTGCGGCGCCACGCCGCAGTCGTTGACGCGCGGGGATCGCCCCAAAAAGATCGAAGCTACGGATCGGAGCGCCGGGAAGCATGAATCTCGAAATCAACAAGATGGCCGGCGCGGTGCTGGGTTCTTTGCTGGCGGTCATGGGTCTCGGCCTGTTTTCCGATGCGATCTATTCGCGGGACGCGATGAAGAAGCCGGGCTATGCGTTGCCCGAGCCGGCGGCCGAGGGCGCCAAGCCGGCGGCTGCGGCCGCGACGGTGGAGCCGTTGCCGGTGCTGCTGGCCAAGGCCGACGCCAAGAACGGCCAGGCGTCCGCAAAGGCCTGCACCGCCTGCCATACGTTCGAGAAGGGCGGCGCCAACAAGGTCGGCCCGGCGCTCTACGGCATCGTCGGCCGGGCCAAGGGCTCCGAGGGCGGCTTCGCCTATTCGGATGCGCTCAAGGGCAAGGGCGGGAACTGGAGCTTCGAGGACCTCGACGCCTTCATCAAGAGCCCGAAGGCTTTCGCGCCCGGCACCAAGATGGCCTTCGCCGGCGACGCCGACGCCGCCAAGCGCGCCGACATTCTGGCGTTCCTTCGGTCGCTGGCGGACAACCCGGCGCCGCTGCCGAAGTAAGCCGCGCAGCGCACACTTCCTGAGCGGGAGCCGGGCCTTGGCCCGGCTCTTTGCTTTTGCGCCTGCGACGGACGGCGCAGACTGGCCTGCCAGCCAAAAAGCGACATAATCTGCGAATCAATGCATTGGGACCGGCGCTCCGCCGGAAGGTCCGGAATTCGCGAGGTTCTGTTGCATCGTCCGCCATCATCGAGCCGCGTGTCCCGCCGCGAAATTCTCGTCGGCGCGGCCGCCGGAGCCGTAACGACTGCGCTGCCCTCTATGGCTGCGGCGCAGCAGTGGGCGGGCGCACACGGCCTCTCGGTGTTCGGCGACCTCGACATGCCCGCGAACTTCAAGGCCTTCCCCTATGCGCGCGTCGATGCGCCCAAGGGCGGGACCTTCGCCCAGGACACGCAGGGCCCTTTCAATTCGCTCAATCCGTTCATCCTGACCGGCGACGCGCCGGGCTCGGTCAGCATCATCTTCGACAGCCTGATGACCGGCAGCCTCGACGAACCGGACGCGCTCTATCCGCTGGTCGCGAGTTCCGTGGCCTTCTCGCCCGACCGCAACGCCATGCGCTTTCAACTGCGACCGGAAGCGCGATTTCACGACGGCTCGAAACTGACCTCGGCCGACATCGTCTGGTCGCTCGAGACGCTCAAGGCGAAGGGGCGGCCGTCGATCCGCCAGCTGCTGCGCGATCTCGACAGCGTGACGGCGGAAGGCGACCACGCCGTCGTCATCCGGCTGAAGCCCGGGCGCAGCCGGCAATTGCCGCTCTACGTCGCCGGTCTGCCGATCTTCTCCTCGAAATATTACGCCGGTCGGCCTTTCGACGAATCGACGCTCGAGCCGCTGCTTGGCTCGGCCGCCTACAGGATCGGCAAGTTCGAGCCCGGCCGCTACATCTCCTACGACCGCGTGCCGGACTATTGGGCCAAGGACCTTCCGGTGAACGTCGGCCAGTACAATTTCGACGTGATCCGCTACGAATATTTCGGCGATCGCGCCGTCGCCTTCGAGGCGTTCAAGGCCGGCGTCTACACCGTGCGCGAGGAATTCACCTCCTCGATCTGGTCGAAGGGCTACGACTTCCCGGCTTTCAACGACAAGCGCGTGCTGCGTCAGGCCATTCCCGATCATCGCATTTCCGGCATCCAGGGCTGGTTTTTCAACACGCGGCGGGCGACGTTCAAGGACGCGCGCTTTCGTGAGGCCCTCGGCTGCTGCTTCGATTTCAACTGGACCAACGCCAACCTGATGTACGGCGCCTACAAGCGCACGCAGTCCTTCTTCGAGAAGTCGCCGATGAAGGCGGAGGGCCCGCCTTCGGAACGCGAACGCGCGCTGCTCGAACCGTTCCGGGGCAAGGTTCCGGAGGAAGTTTTCGGGACGCCGTTCATACCGCCGGAATCCGACGGTTCGGGTCAGGACCGGGCGCTGCTCAAGCGCGCGATGGAACTGTTTGCGGCGGCAGGCTGCAAGCGCGACGGCTCGACGCTGCTCGGGCCGGACGGCAAGCCGGTGCAGATGGAATTCCTCGATTTTTCGTCGGCGCTGGAGCGACATACGCAGCCGTTCATCAAGAACCTCAAGCTGCTCGGCATCGACGCGCGCATGCGCATCGTCGATCCCGCGCAGTACCAGCGCCGGCTCGAGGATTTCGACTTCGACGTCATCACGCAGCGCCTCGTCATGGCCAATTCGCCGGGCGAGGAGCTCGCCAACATGTTCGGCTCGGAATACGTCAACGTGCGCGGCGCGCAGAACATGATCGGGCTTGCGGATCCGGTCGTCGACGCGCTGATCGCGAAAGCCCAGACGGCGGAATCGCGCGAAGACCTCGTCGCCATCTGCCGCGCGCTGGATCGCGTGCTGCGCGCCGGCCGCTACTGGACGCCGCACTGGTACAATCCCAATCACTGGATCGCCAACTGGGACGTGTTCGGCCGGCCGGAGCGTTCGCCGCGCTACGACACGGGCATGGCGACGACCTGGTGGTGGGACGGCGAACGCGCGAAGAAGAACGCGCCCGGGCCGAAGTGATGGCCGCCTATATCGCCCGTCGCATCCTGCTCATGATCCCGACCCTGTTCGGGATCATGCTCATTTCCTTCGTCGTCGTGCAGTTCGCGCCGGGCGGGCCGGTCGAACGCATCATCGCGCAATTGCAGGGACAGGACGCCGGCGCCACCTCGCGCTTCGGCGGCGGCGGCGCCGAGGTCGGCGGCGCCAATGCCGGCGCCGCGCAGGGCGTCGGCATGGACACGCGCTATCGCGGCGCACAGGGCCTCGATCCGAAGTTCATTGCGGAGCTTGAAAAGCAGTTCGGCTTCGACAAGCCCGCCTGGCAACGCTTTGCGCTGATGCTGAAGAATTACGCGACCTTCGATTTCGGACGATCCTATTTCCGTGACGCGCCGGTCCTGTCGCTGATTGCGCAGAAGCTGCCGGTGTCGATCACGCTCGGTCTGTGGATGACGTTGCTGTCCTACGCGATCTCGATTCCGCTCGGCATTTCCAAGGCGGTGCGCGACGGCTCGAAATTCGACACCTGGACCTCGACGATCATCATCGTCGGCTATGCGA
>CXWK01006046.1_pt1 | contig 19079 bp, 15 predicted proteins | sample 590851 | NCBI WGS metagenome assembly CXWK01 (sample SAMEA3498364, study PRJEB10139) | wastewater metagenome | biome: wastewater treatment plant; material: activated sludge | place: Denmark | collected 2014-08-01 | reverse complement strand
CACGGTCACCGGGCCCAGCGCGAACAGTGCGGCGCCGAGGTTGCCGATCGCGAAGTAGCTCCACCGACGAAAGCCGGCGGAGCCCGCGTGGTACTGCTCTCGGGTCGCATCCACGCCATCGAGCCACCAGAAGCCGGCGATCCAGAACGCGGCCACCACCGCAAGACCGGCAGCGACGCCGGCCATCACCACCAACCAGGCGCCACGCTCGCGTCGCACCAGCGCCGCCAGCAGCAGCACCGCAGGAATCACGAGCAGCATCGCGCCGAGATACGTGAGGAACAAGAGGCATCCCAGCAGCAGGCCGGCCGCAATGCCGAACCACGCTGCACGCGTCCCATCGCGGTTCGCTCCTTCCGCGACCAGCGCAACGCCGAGCGCTCCGACCGCCGCGAACACAGCATCGCCCGACGTCACCATCCACACCGCATACGGCGCGACGATCAGCAATGGCGCCGCCCGACGCATCCATTCGTCGCCTGCGACCGCCCGCACGGTGAGAAGCACCGCGACCGCCGTTGCACCGGTTGCCAGCAACGACAAGCCCACCACCGGCCACACGCCGTGCAGGCCGACTGCCTCGAGGAACTTGAGCACGAGCACGAACCCCGGCGGATGGCCACGCACGTGAACCGAGTAGCGATCGAGCTGCTCGACGAAGGTGCGTACGAACTCGCCGGCGGGTGGAGCCGTGCTCAGGTTTGCCCAGTACTCCGTGGGGTGCTCGGCGCCGTAGCGCAAACCGTCGGCCCCGTCGGTCAATGCCAGCAGCGCCGCGAACAACGCAGCACCGACGCCTGTCGCGAGCAGCACCCATCGTTGACGCGCCCGCCACCACCACCCGAGCCGGCAGCTGATCGCCAGCGCGGCCGCCAGCACGCCGGCACCGACCAGGCCCCAGCCGAAGCGCCACACCCAACCGTCGATCTCATCGCGCCCCACCAGTGGTGCGGCACCGAGGTTGACGCGGGTGTTGGTTCGCTGCTCGGCCCGACCCTCGACCATGCTCCACCACACCACGGCGGCGCCGGTAGCGAGCAACGCGGCCGGCAGCAGCCGACGACGCCAGCGGGTCATTCAGCCAACGTTGCGGCAACCGGCGAGTGGCTCGCCGCTGCTGCGTCGACCTGCACCGAGCCGGCACCCAGCACGCGCCGGGCGAACAACGCCGACGCCACTGCAAGGCCACCCCAGAACGCCATGTTGGTGCCTGTCGATACCTTCTGCACCGCGCCATCGTCGCGCATGTAGTCGAACGTCTGCTGGAAGAGGACGGCGACGGCGAGAGCGGCGAAGCCTGCCGCAGCCACGTATGCCAGCACGGCCTTGCGGCTGCCCGCGATGAGCAGCACCCCGCAGGCGACGGTGAGCAGCGCCCACAGCGGGTTGAAGAACAGGAACTTCAGCTCCCACCGTCGGGTGACGCCACCGTCCGCGTTGGCGAACCCGGCATCGCTGCCCAGCAGCGCGGCCGCCTTGCCGGTGAAGTCGATCGAGCGCGCCACGAACAGCCCGAGCGCCCCGACCACGACGGCCACGATGCCGGTGGAACGCATCGCTCGGCCGGATCGCGCGGGCGCGCCGGCGAGCACCCCGTCGACGCCGAGATGATCGCCCGACGGCACCGCCCACAACAACAGGTGCAGCCCGATCATGAGCAGGTACGACCAGGCCCACTCATCGGCCCTCGGGTAGTAGAGCACCGAGAGACCGATCGGCACCGCCATCGCGGCACCGGCGAGCGCGACGAGGCGCGAGCGGTACCCGATGAGCAGCAGGGCGGCAACCACCGCCTCGCTGATGAGCGTGAACCAGCCGAAGAGCTGGAAGTTGGGCAGCACCAGCTCGCGCAGCGCCCATCGATACGGCGCGAGTGGAGCGTTGTCGGCACCTGCCGCAACGTACTTGTAGAGGCCCCCGCCGTTGGCCTCGCCGAAGTCGGTGGGCACCTTCCAGTGCAGGTTGGCCAACCACATCAACCCCGCGAGGATGCGCACGCCGCCGATGGTGAAACCCTGCGCCCTCACCACCATCTCTGCACGAGTCGTCATGGCGATCAGCATTGCAGCGCGCTTCGCGTGCACCGCTCAGTTTCGGGAAAGTTTCGTGCTTCCCAATCACTGCCGACGCGGATGCCACCTACCATCCTGGGCCATGGAAGGACCGGCAACCTGGGGCAAACGGGATCAGGGCGGGTTGCAGGCGGCGATCGACGAGCTACCCACGTTCCTGAGCGCGACCGTGTTGCACCTCGGGCATGACGACCCATCGCTGCTTGCCATGCTCACCGGTGAACACAGCTGCGTTGCACACGTGTCGGAGGCGGAGGTCATCAACCTCCAGATGGAGCGTCGGTACGACCTGGTCGTCATCGGCACAACCCTCCTCGCGAGCGACGACGGGCATCGGCGCGCGGTCATGCATGCAGCGATGCAGCACGTCGACCGCGGCGGTCACCTGGTCATCATCCACCAGCACACCCAACCCGCGCTCGGCGACGGGTTTCGAGCCGACGATCTGCACCTGCTCGGCTGCTATCCGGTCGGCACCATGCACTTGTCGCTGTATCGACGCGGCGACCGCCTCACCGTGCACGATCTGCTGTTCGAAGCACGCGCCACGATTCGCCGCCTCACGGCCAACCAACTGCACGACCGAATGCAGTCGGCCGATCCTCCGCTGGTGCTCGACACGCGCACGCACACCGACCGCGGGCGCTTCGGTGTCATCCCGGGCTCGGTGCACGTGCCGCGCACAGTGGTCGAGTGGCATCTCGATCCGGCCAACGGCTACTTGCACCCGGAGATGCGATCGTTCGACCAAGCGCTCGTGCTGGTGTGCAACGGTGGGTACAGCTCGTCACTGGCCGCCGCCAACCTCGTGCGCATCGGGTTCACCGATGTCGCCGACCTGATCGGTGGGCACACCGCCTGGTGCACCACCGGGCTGCCCGTCGTTCGCGCCGACCACTCGCATCTCGACACGCCTGCGTTCGACGAAATGAGCGTCAAGTACGAGCGATGAGCTCGTCGTACGAGTGCTGCACCGCATGCACGATCAGCTCGCGAACACGAGCGACGTTGGCGTGCATCATCGCGAAGACGGCCTCCATCGTGACCGGCTCGTGGCCGTCGACGCCGGCGTCGTAGTCGGTGACCAGCGCCACCGACGCGTAGCGAATGCCGAGCTCGGCTGCGAGTACGGCCTCCGGGTAGCCGGTCATGTTCACGACGTGCCACCCCATCGAACGGAACCATTCGCTCTCCGCGCGCGTGGAAAAGCGGGGGCCGTTGATCACCACCATCGTGCCGCCATCCACCACGTCGGCCCCGGTACGCCGACCGGCCAGCACCAAGTTGGCGCGCAACACTGGGTCGTAGGGGTCGGCGAAGCTCTGGTGGTGCACGGGGCCGCCGGTGCCGGGTTCGCCGGCCGGGCCGCCCACGTCGTGAAAGGTGTCGGGACGACCCCAGGTGCGATCCACCACCTGATCGATCACCAGCAACTGGCCAGGATGGATGTCGGGCTGCAAGGAGCCCACCGAGCAGGGAGTGACGATCGAACGAACGCCCATCGAGTGCATCGCCCACAGGTTGGCCCGGTAGGGCACGCGGTGCGCAGCGAACTGGTGCTGGCGGCCGTGCCGCGCCATGAACGCCACGCGATTCCCTGCAACCGAGCCGACGACGACCGGCCCTGCCGGCCAGCCGTACGGGGTGTCGACCACATGCTCCTCGGCATCGTCGAGGAACTCGTAGAAGCCCGACCCGCCGAACACCCCCAACGGCACGCCCGGTGCGCCCGTCGCAGTCTCCGTCGGTTGATCTGTCGGTTGCGTTGCGGTCATCGTGCGTTCATAGCACGACGAACGGTCGTACAGTCGCGGCGATGGCAACCGCGGCAGCGAAGGCACCCAGCACGTTCCTGGTGGCTGTGTGAGCGAGCCTGAGCACCGCGTCGTGCCGCTGCCGTCGTCGTTCGAGCTGCGCGAAGGGTCGTTGCCGATCACCGCCCTCACCCGCATCGTGATCGCCGACGAGCACGAGCACGACCACCAGCACGACCAGACGGTGAACCACCTCATCGGCGACGTGCAGCGAGCCACGGGGATACACCTGGCCCGCACCGCGACGGCTGCGGCCGGCGACATCGAGCTGCGTCTGGACGGCGACCCCGGCCAGCTCGGGCCGGAGGGCTACGCGCTCGACATCGACGAGCACGGTGCAACCGTGCGCGCCGCCACTCCGCATGGCGTGTGGAACGGCACGCGCACGCTGGTGCAGTTGCTCCCGCACACGCCCCTCGACACGTCGCTGCCGTTCGCGCACATCCTCGATCGACCGCGCTACGAGTGGCGGGGGGTGATGCTCGATGTGGCACGGCACTTCTTCGGTGTCGACCAGTTGCTGCGCTTCATCGAGCTGATCGCTCGCTGCAAGTTGAACCGTCTACATCTGCACCTCACCGACGACCAAGGGTGGCGCATCGCCATCGACGGGTGGCCAGCGCTCACCGGGGTCGGCGGCAGCACCGGCGCGAGCGGCAGCGCCGGGGGCTACTTCACCCGCGCCGACTATGCGGAGATCGTCGCCCATGCCGCTCGTCACTTCATCACGGTGGTTCCCGAGCTCGACATGCCCGGCCACACCAACGCCGCGCTCGCCTCGATACCGGGGCTGAACCTCGATGGCATCGCACCTCCCGCCTACACCGGCAAGGGCGTCGGCTTCAGCTCGTTGCGCCTGGCGGCACCGGCGACCCGCCGGTTCATCAGCGATGTGATCGGGCAGTTGGCGGCCGACACACCCGGCCACTACCTGCACATCGGCGGCGACGAAGCGCATGCCACCGACCATGCGGAGTATCGCCAGTTGGTCGAACTGCTGCAGCACGAGGTGCGGCGCCACCACAAGCAGATGGTCGGCTGGGAGGAGATCGCCAACGCCGATCTCGCCGCCGGCTCGATCGTGCAGCACTGGCTGCAGCCCGACGTGGCACGCCGCGCGCCTCCGGACGCACGATTCGTGATGTCGCCGGCGGCGCACACATACCTCGACATGAAGCACACCCCGCAGTGCACGCTCGGGCGCCGATGGGCGGGCTTCATCGACGTGGACACCGCCTACGACTGGGACCCCGCCACCCTGATCGACGGCATCGGCGACGACCGCATCGCCGGTGTCGAGGCGCCGTTGTGGACGGAGAAGGTGGCCACCTTCGACGACGTGCAGCACCTCTGCTTCCCTCGGCTGGCATGCCTGGGGGAAGTGGGGTGGACCCCGCAGCACCTGCGCAACTGGTCGGGCTTTCGGCCGCGACTGGCCGTGCATGCGGAGAGGCTCGCCGCGATCGGGGTGCCCCTGTACCGATCGGCGTTGCTCGACTGAGCCCGAGTTCGCGTACCGTAGGCAGCTGCGAGCAGCTGGAACGAGCGCCACAGGAGAACGAAGTGAACACCCCGCAAGGCTTCCCCACCCCGCCCTTCCCCCAGGGGCCACCCGGCCGTGGCCCGCAGAGCACCCCGTTGGGCGCACCCGCCTCGACACCGAGCTGGATGCCGCAGGACCAACCGCCCAACAAGAGCGGCCGCAACACCGCCCTCGCCGTGCTCGCGCTCGTGGTGGTGATCGGCGCCGCCGCGGTGGTCTTCCTGTTCACCCGCGACGACGATGAGGCCTCGGTCGACTCGCCGAGCCCAGCCACCCAACAGCAGGTCGACGAGGTGCTCGCCACCGTGCCCACGCCCACCGTCACCGTGCCGCCGGTCACCGTCACCAGCGCGGTCGTCGACCCGCTGCCGCCGCCGACAGCGCTCGCGCCAGCAAACCTGTTCACCGGCACCCGGGCTGCCGAGGTGATCGCCGAGATCGGTGTGGCGCGAGGGGCTGCGCCGCTGCGCATCCTGCAGGCGTTGTTCTACCCGGAGTACGCCTTCGCGCAGGTGCAGGACCCGTCGATCCCTGCGAACGTCGACGAGTACCAGTGGCGCGGCGACCTCAGCGGCCCGGCGCCGGTGACGCTGACGGGCGACGGCGACCTGGAGGCGAACCTGTTCTCCGACACCGAGGTGAACTGGGCCGTCATCCCCACGCTGGTCGAGACCGCGCTCGCGCAGATCCCCATCGAGGGCGCCGAGGTCAGCCACATCTCCGTGCAGCGCAACCTGCCGTTCAGCGATGCCGTCCAGATCCGGGTCTTCGTCAACGGCACGCGCACCAGCGGCTACCTCGATGCCGATGCGCAGGGCACGGTGATCAACGTCAGCCAAGGCTGAGCCGTCGGCGCCGAACACAGGACGTAGAAAACTTGATACGACTCGTAGCAAGTTTTCTACGTCGAGATACGCTGTGAACATGGCGCTCGATCCGAAGAAGTGGACCCTCAAGACCAACGAAGCCTTTGCCGCGGCCATCGACCAGGCAAAGGCACTCAGCAACCCCGAGCTCACCCCCGACCACGTGCTGGCCGCGCTCATGCGGCAAGACGACACCATCGTGCCCGCGGTGCTGGCCAAGCTGGGTCTTGCCCCCTTGATGGTGCGCAACAAGGCCGACGAAGCGGTGGGCAAGCTGCCCAAGGCCTACGGCGGGCAAGACCCGCGCATGAACCGCGAGCTCGACAACGTGGTGCAGAACGCGCAGCAGTACCAGAACGACCTGAAGGACGACTTCCTCTCCGTCGAGCACCTGCTGCTGGCCATGAACGCTCGCCTCGGCATCGGCAGCGAAGAGCTGTTGCAGGCGCTCAAGGAAGTGCGCGGCAGCCACCGGGTCACCAGCCAGAACCCGGAAGAGAACTTCGCAGCGCTGGAGAAGTACGGGCAAGACCTCACCCAGCGCGCCCGCGACGGCAAGATCGACCCTGTCATCGGGCGCGACGACGAGATCCGTCGGGTCATCCAGGTGCTGTCGCGTCGCACCAAGAACAACCCGGTGCTCATCGGCGAGCCGGGCGTGGGCAAGACCGCCATCGTGGAAGGCCTGGCCCGCCGCATCGCCGATGGCGACGTACCCGAGGGCTTGAAGAACAAGCGACTGATCAGTCTCGACATCGGCTCGATGCTGGCCGGCGCGAAGTACCGCGGTGAGTTCGAGGAGCGGCTGAAGGCCGTGCTGAAGGAGATCACCGACGCCGCCGGTGAGGTCATCACGTTCGTCGACGAGATCCACACCATCGTCGGCGCCGGCGCAGCCGAGGGCGCAATGGACGCCGGCAACATGATCAAGCCGATGCTCGCTCGTGGCGAGCTGCGCATGATCGGCGCCACCACGCTCGACGAGTACCGCAAGCACGTCGAAAAAGACCCGGCCCTCGAGCGCCGCTTCCAGCAGGTGTACGTGGGTGAGCCGTCGGTGGAGGACACCATCGGCATCCTGCGCGGCCTGAAGGAGCGCTACGAGGTGCACCACGGTGTGCGCATCCAGGACAGTGCGCTGGTGTCGGCGGCGGTGCTCAGCAACCGCTACCTCACCAACCGCTTCCTGCCAGACAAGGCCATCGACCTGATGGACGAAGCCGCCTCGAAGCTGCGCATCGAGATCGACTCGCTGCCCACCGAGATCGACGTCGTGCAGCGCCGCATCCTGCAGCTGGAGATCGAAGAGGTTGCGCTGGCGAAGGAGACCGACACAGCATCCAAGGAGCGGTTGGAGACCATCGTCGACGAGCTGGCCACGCTCAACGTGCAGGTGCACGGCATGAAGGCGCACTGGGAGAACGAGAAGCAGGCCATCGACGCGATCCGCTCGCTGAAGGAAGAGCTCGAGCAGCTGCGCACCCAGCTCGAGCGCGAAGCTGATCTCAACGTCGCGGCCGAGATCCGCTTCGGCCGCATCCCCGAGCTCGAGCGCCGCATCCACGAAGCCACCGCGCACCTCGACGAGCTGCAGGTCGGCAACCGCATGCTGAAGGAGGAGGTCGATGCGGAGGACATCGCCGAGGTCGTCAGCAAGTGGACGGGCGTGCCGCTCAGCCGTCTCATGGAAGGTGAGATGACCAAGCTGATCCACCTGGAAGAGCAGCTGCACCAGCGGGTCATCGGCCAGGACGACGCGGTCACGGCGGTCGCCAACGCCATCCGGCGGTCGCGGGCGGGTCTCTCCGACCCCAACCGCCCGATCGGTTCGTTCATGTTCCTCGGCCCCACCGGCGTCGGCAAGACCGAGCTGGCCCGCGCCGTTGCCGAGTACCTGTTCGACGACGAGAAGTCGATGGTGCGCATCGACATGGGCGAGTACATGGAGAAGTTCTCCGTCACTCGGCTCATCGGCGCACCGCCCGGGTACGTGGGTTACGACGAAGGCGGCCAGCTCACCGAAGCGGTGCGCCGGCGGCCCTACAGCGTGATCCTGCTCGACGAGATCGAGAAGGCGCACCCCGACGTGTTCAACGTGCTGCTGCAGGTGCTCGACGACGGCCGGCTCACCGACGGGCAGGGCCGCACGGTCGACTTCACCAACGTGGTGCTCATCATGACCTCCAACCTTCCGGGCGACCCACTCGGCTTCTTCAAGCCCGAGTTCATCAACCGCGTCGACGACATCATCCGCTTCCGGTCGCTCACGGAAGACGACCTGCTGCGCATCGTCACCATCCAGGTCGAGCGCCTGCGCTCGCGCATGGCCGATCGGCGCATCACGCTCACCCTCACCGACGCGGCCCTGGCATGGATCGCACACGAAGGGTACGACCCGTCGTTCGGCGCTCGCCCGCTGAAGCGCGTCATCCAACGCGAAATCGCCGACCCGGCATCGTTGCTCATCCTCGCCGGCACGGCCAGCGAGGGCGACACCGTCACGGCCGACATCGTCGACGGGCGCCTGGTGCTCACCACCCACTGATCGCCGCCTGGCCTGCACTGCGCCGCCCTGGCGCGCGGAACGATGCTTCGCAGCTCAAGGAACGACCAAGGTCCCCACTCACCGTGACCAAAGCCCACTCGCGAACTCACTTGGTACCCGTACCGTGTCGCCAGGCAAGAGAAAGGAACGGTCATGACCATCATGTCGCACCGGTTCCTAGCGAATGGGCTCACGGTCCTCGGTTTGGGCCTGGCAGCCACGGGATTCCTCGGGGCCACCAACATCAGCGCCGATCAGGGCGCAGAGAGGGTCGCCACTGTCAACCGGTGCGGCGGCCCGGTGCTCGACATCGTCGACGAGGCGATGCTGCGGGTGGAGTGCGAGGAGACAACCACCACGGCGGCAGCGACCACCACCACCGAGGTAGCCACCACCACCACCGAGGCGGCCACCACCACCACGGCGGCGGCCACCACGACCACCATCGCGGCCACCACCACCACGGTGGCACCCACCACCACGCTGGTCACGACCACGACAGTGGTACCCACCACGACGCTGGTCACGACCACCACAGTGGTACCCACCACCACGGTGGTACCCACCACCGTCGCGCCGACGACCCTGGCCGCAACGACGACTCAGGTTGCCAGTGAGGGGCCGGTGACGACCACGCAGCTCTCCAGCGCGCTGCCCACAACGGGCGGCGATCCGACGAGCCGGCTGGTTGCCGGCATGGCACTGGCAGCGTTGGGTGTGAGCCTGCGGCTCGTCGCACGGCGCACCGCCTGACAGGTACGTCGCTGTCCAGCAGCTCAGCGCAGGTCGGCCACCACTGAGCTGCTGCGGCCGACGCACGCCTCGAGCTGCGAGCGCAGGCCCGGTGCTGTGCTCGGGTCGGCCAGCGTGGTGAGGCCCGGATAGACCACCCTGCTGCCGACCACGTTGCACAGCAGCACTGTCCAGGGCTCGGTGAGCCACGAGCCATCGGGCTGCTGGGTGAAGCGCACGCTGGCCAGCAGCCCATCGAGCGTGCGAGGGTCGGAGTACTTGTCGCGGCCGCTCACACCCATGCCGGAGATGAAGTTGCCCAGGCTCCAGTAGACGAGCGTGCCGTTCACTCTCTCCACCGGCTGCACCACGTGTGGGCCGTGGATGATGACGAGGTCGGGGTGCGCCTGAGAGGTGATCTGCTGCACCAGCGCCCGGTCGTCTCCGGTCGGTGCGTTCTGCATCTCCACGTACACGTGCAACGACACGATCACCACCTCGGCACCCGCGGCGCGAGCGACGGCCACGTCGTCGATCACGTTGGCGGCTGTCACGCCCTGGCGCAACCGCCACCAGTCGGCCGGGAAGCCGGTGTTCGAGTTGCGGGCGAACGCGAGGTGGCTCACCTGCACGCCGCTCACGGAGATCAGTTGCGGCGCCGCCTCCGCCGGGCTGCGGGCGGTGCCGGCGTGGCCCAGCCCTGCCCCGTCGAGCGCCTCCAGGGTGGTGCGGATGCCGTCGACCCCGGCATCGTTGGCGTGGTTGGAGGCTGTGCTGCACCGGTCGAACCCGAGCCGCACCAGATCGGCAGGCAGCTCAGCGGCCGCCAGGATCAGGTTCGTGCCGTAGTTGCTCTTGCCGGCAAAGCCCACCGTTGCGCCGGGCGCGCCGATCGGTGTCTCCATGTGGCAGATCGCCAGGTCGGCAGCGCGCAGGATGGGCCCCACCGGGCGCAGCAGTGGCTCGTAGTCGTACCTGGTGCCCGCAGGTGCCCAGCCCGCAGCAGCGTTGTTGACGAGGCCCTCGGACAGGAAGTCGCCGACGGCGGCGACAGTGAACGTGCGGCTCGGCGGCTGCAGCCGAACGGCGCCTGTGGAGACCTCGCCCGGGTCGGTGGGCTGAGCAGATGCCACGGCCGCGGCGAGCGCGACGAGAGCGGCCGTTGTCACCACCAGCACACGCGTCGTACGCATCGCGCCAGCGTAGGTTGCGCGGCACCAGCCACGCCGCCCACAGCGTCGGTCGCCTACGCTGAGCGGCCGCGACGCAGAGGAGGAAGCATGCCCGAGGAGTTCGAAGGTGATCTTGCGGGGGCGGTGTTCTGGGGTGCCGATCTCAGCGGCGCCCGGTTCCGCGACGTCGATCTCAGCGGCGCGACGATCAGTCATGCCTCGCTGGTCAACGTCGACATCGACGCACTCATCGAGCACGTCGTCATCAACGGCGTCGACGTGACGGCATACGTGAACGAGCGCGATCCGTGGTACCCGCTGAGAGCGATGCTCCGTCCTTCCGACCCCGACGGCATGCGCGCCGCGTGGGCGGCCCTGGAGAGCGAGTGGGCGAAGACGATCACCCGGGCGACGGCCCTCGGCGATGACGCGCTGCACGAGTCGGTCAACGACGAGTGGTCCTTCGTCCAGACCCTCAGACACCTCATCTTCGCGATCGACAAGTGGTTCACGGCGCCGATCCTCGCCGAGCCCTTCCACCCGATCGGGCTGCCCAACTCCGGTTCCATCGACTACCCCTGGCCGGGTCTCGACTACGCCCTCACGCCCACGGCCGCCGAAGCGCTCGCCGTGCGTGCGGATCGTTCGCAACGAGTTCGCGACCATCTCGCGGTGGTTGCGACGACCGACCTGATCCGCCCCGTCGAGGTGCTGGAGAACGGCACGAACTCGGTGCAGGACTGCGTCTTCACCGTGTTCGAGGAAGAGTTCTGGCACAACCGCTACGCACAACGCGACCTCGCACTGCTGGAAGCGACCGCCTGAGCCCACTGTCGAAGTGCGGGCTGCCGGGGCCCTCAGTTGCGGGGATCTAGCTGTTGCGGAAGCGGCGCACGGCCAGCGGCGCGAGCACTGCGGTGATGGCCAGCGACCAGGCGATGGAGCCCCACACGTAGTCCATCGGCTCGGTGCCCAGCATGAGCGCACGCACCCCGCGCACGGTGATGCTCAACGGCTGACGCTCGGCCCACCAGCGCAGCCAGTCGGGCATGGTGTCGGGCGGCACGAAGGCGTTGGAGGCAAACGTGAGCGGAGCCAGGAGCGGGAATGCCGCCGCCTGCGCGGCCTCGCCGTTGGTGACCGAAAGGCCGATGAGGGCGAAGATCCAGCAGATGGCGAACCCGAACAGCACCATCAGGCCGACGCCCGCCGCCACCTTCAACGCGTTGGTGTGCGTGTTGAAACCGACGAGGAAACCGACGAACAGCATCATGGTGACGACGAAGACGTTGCGCGTGGTATCGGCAAGCACCCGGCCCCCGAGTACCGCCGATCGACTCATCGGGAGCGACTTCAGCCGCTCGAGCAAGCCCTTGTTCTTGTCTTCTGCGAGGCCGACGGCAGTGTTGATGGCGCCGAACGTGACCGTCTGCACGAAGATGCCCGGCATCAGGTAGTCGACGTACGGCAGGCCGGCTGCGCCGCTGGGGATCGCACCGCCGAACACGTAGCGGAACATGAACACGAAGATGAGTGGCTGCACCAGTGCGAACACCAGCAGTTGCGGCACACGGCGCACCACGGTGAGGTTGCGCCACACCATGGCCATGGTGTCGCGCGCAGCCCACATGAAGCCGCTGCCGGCGTGAGTGGAGATGGCGACGTGAGTGGGGAGGGCGGCGTTGGGGGTGTTCATGAGTTGGCTCCGCTGTTGCCGGTGAGGGTGAGGAAGACGTCGTCGAGCGTTGGTTCGCGCAGCGCAACGTGCGCAGGAACGACGTCGGCGCTGCTGAGCCGGTTGAGCGCCTCGCGCAGCGTGCTGGGGCCGTTGCTCATGACGAGCCGAACGATGGTGCCGGCGGCAACGGTGCCGCCCAGCAGCTCGGCAGCCACGACGGCGATCTGCGGGGAGGCCAGCTCGAACTCGATGACCGTGTCGCCCAGGCGCGACTTCAGCTGCTTGGCCGTGCCTTCGGCGGCAATGAGACCTTTGTCGATGACGACGATGTTGTCGGCCAGGCGATCCGCTTCCTCGAGGTACTGGGTGGTGAGCAGCACCGTGGTGCCGTCGGCGACGAGCGTCTCGATGACCTCCCAGAGGTCGAGGCGGCTGGCCGGGTCGAGACCGGTGGTCGGTTCGTCGAGGAACAGCACGGGTGGGTGCGTGACGAGCGCGGCACCGAGGTCGAGCCGGCGGCGCATGCCGCCTGAGTAGGTACGCACCGGGCGGTTGCCGGCATCGGTGAGGTGGAACTGGTCGAGCAGCTCGTCGGCGCGTTGCCGTGCGGCGGCCTTGCCGATGTGCGTGAGCCTGCCGACCAGGACGAGGTTCTCGCGACCGGTGAGGTTCTCGTCGACGGCTGCGTACTGGCCGGCGAGGCCGATGCTGCGCCGCACCGCTTGCTGCTGATGCTGCACATCGAACCCGTTGACCGTGCCCTTGCCGCTATCGGGCTTGAGCACCGTGGTGAGCATGCGCACCATCGTGGTCTTACCGGCGCCATTGGCACCGAGCAGCCCCAGCACGGTGGCACGAGGTACCGCCAGCGAGATGCGGTCGACCGCCACCACGTCGCCGTAGGTCTTGCGCAGGTCTTCCGCGAGAATTGCCGTTTCCGTCATGACGGTTGACTCTACACAATGATTGACTTGCATCAATCATTTATTGAAGTCATGTATTCGCTACACTCCCTGGCGTGGCAGAGCCGGCGGCAGACCCGCAGATGAGCGAAACGTGGCAGCGCATGATGTCGTTGTTCTTCTCCCGCCGCGATGCGTTGTTCGCCGAGCTCTCCAAGCTGGCCCTCACGCCCCCGCACGGGCACGCGCTGATGTCGCTGCGGCATGGGCCCATCCGCATGCGCGACCTGGCCGATGCGATGGCTTGCGATGCGTCGTACGTCACCGCCGTGGCCGACCGGCTGGAGGAACTGAGCCTGGCGGTTCGGCGCAACGCCAGCGATGATCGCCGCGTCCGCGAGCTGGTGCTCACTGCCAAGGGCGAGCGCGTTGCGGCACGGCTGGATGCCATCTTCAGCTCCCCGCCAGCGGCATTGGCAGCGCTGCCCGCTGCCGACCGCGCGGCACTGACGCGCATCTTACGCAAGGTGGGTGAGCCCACCGATGGCGAGTGGCTGCCCCGCCGCTCGCTGCGCTGAGACGCGTCGGCGCACCTCGCGACGTAGAGCCGAAGGTCCATAGCCGACGCACGAGAAGGCACGTACGTTCGCGAGCGGATGTTTCGCATCGTTCGCCATCAGGCTCTGACGCCCTCGACCTTCCTGTGGGAGGTGGAGGCTCCCGACGTGGCCGCCTCTGCGCAGCCCGGCCAGTTCGTGATGGTGCGCCTTCACGACGGCGCCGAGCGCATTCCGCTCACCATCGCCGACTTCGACGCGGACCGCGGCACGGTCACCGTCGTGGTGCAGGCCCTGGGTCGATCGACCGGCGAGATGCGCGATCACTACCACGAGGGCGACACCTTCGCCGACTTCGTCGGGCCGCTGGGCATGCCCACCCACATCGAGCCCGCCGACCCCGCCGGCAGCCGCCACGTGGTGCTGGTCGGCGGCGGCCTCGGTGTTGCCCCGGTCTTCCCTCAGTTGCGGGCGTTCAAGCAGGCAGGTCACCGAACCACCTGCATCGTGGGCTTCCGCACCGCCGAGCACAGGTTCTGGGAGGACAGGTTAGCCCAGTGGGCAGACGAGCTGATCGTGTGCACCGACGATGGCAGCGCCGGCCGCGCCGGTCTGGTCACCGCCGCACTCGCAACGGTTGTCGACGCCGCGCGACCAGAACAGCTACCAGACCTGGTCGTGGCCATCGGCCCGATGGTGATGATGCGCGCGTGTGCCGAGGTCACCCGCGCCGCGGGCGTGCATACGGTTGCCTCGCTGAACACGATCATGGTCGACGGCACCGGCATGTGCGGTTCGTGTCGCGTCACTGTTGACGGCCAGACACGCTTCGCCTGCGTCGACGGCCCCGACTTCGACGCGCATGCGGTCGACTTCGACGAACTGCTGCTGCGCAACCGTCGCTTCGACAGCGAGGAACGCGCTGCCGCGGCCGACTACGAGCACCGCTGCCAGGTGGAGGAGACCCTCTTCGTGCAGGGCAGGCGCACCTACAAGAAGCTGCGCGAGATCGAACCCACGAAGGTGCCGATGCCCGAACGCGACCCGGAGGTGCGGTCACGCACGTTCGACGAAGTGACGCTGGGTTACTCGTTGTCCGAGGCGCTACGCGAGGCCGAACGTTGCCTGCAGTGCAGCCGCCCGACCTGCATCAGCGGTTGCCCGGTCGCCATCGACATCCCGCGGTTCATCCGCCACCTGCTGGTGAAGGACATCGATGGCGCGTTGAGTGTGATTCGCGAGGCGAACATCCTGCCGTCGGTGTGCGGCCGCGTCTGCCCGCAGGAGACCCAGTGCGAGAGCCAGTGTGTGATCGCCCGCAAGATGGAGCCGGTTGCCATCGGCCGGCTCGAACGCTTCGTCGGCGACCACGGCACCGTGGCCACCCCCGCGATCGCTGCGTCGCACGGCACGCGCGCGGCGGTGGTCGGTTCCGGCCCCGCCGGTCTGGCGTGCGCGGCAGACCTTGCGCGGGCTGGCGTCGACGTGACGATCATCGAGGCGCTGCACGTGGCCGGCGGCGTGCTGCGCTACGGCATTCCGTCGTTCCGCCTGCCACGCGACATCATCGATCGCGAGGTCGCGGGCTTGGTCGACCTCGGCGTGCACATCGAGACCGACAAGGTGGTGGGCCGCACGTTCACCGTGCACGACCTGCTCACCAGCCGCGGCTTCGATGCCGTCTTCCTCGGGGTGGGTGCGGGCGCGCCGTCCTTCCTTGGCATTCCGGGTGAGAACGCGGGCAGGGTGATCAGTGCCAACGAGTTCCTCACACGCGTGAACCTGATGGGCGGCGATCGCTTCCCCGACATCGACACGCCGGTGGGCATCGGCACCGACGTGGTGGTCATCGGCGCCGGCAACACCGCGATGGATTGCATGCGCGTCGCTCGACGCCTTGGCGCCGACGTTCGCTGCGTGTACCGCCGCAGCCGTGCAGAGGCCCCCGCACGGGCCGAGGAGCTGCGCCACGCCGAGGAGGAAGGCGTGAAGTTCCTCTTCCTGCACAACCCGGTGGAGGTGCTCACCGACGAGGCCGGCCTTGTGAGGGGGCTCCGCGTGGAACGCATGGAGCTGGGCGAGCCTGACGAGCGCGGCAGGCGCCGGCCCACGTCGACCGGCGAGATCAGCGACATCGTCTGCGACACGGTCGTGGTCGCGCTGGGCACCAATCCCAACCCGATCCTCACCCGCAACACTGCCGGTTTGGCACTCGACGATCGCGGCTACGTGGCGGCCGACCCGGTGAGCCAGGCGACGAACCTGCCCGGGGTGTTCGCCGGTGGCGACATCGTCACCGGCGGTGCGACGGTGATCCTCGCGATGGGCGCGGGGCGACGAGCCGCCGCCGCGATGCTGGAGTACCTCGACTCCGGCACTGCCGCGCACTCCACCGTCGCCGAGCCGGCCGGGGGTCGGTTGTGCCCTCGTTGCCGTCGGCCCACCGAGAGCGACGGCGATGGCGACGAGGGTGTGTGCTGCGCGGGCAGCACCCTGTCGTGGCGTTGCACCGGTTGCTCGAAGCGCAGCGAGGGGTTCGCGTTCCCGTACGGCCGCTGCCCCGCTTGTGGCGGTGTGCTCGAGGTCATCGACGAGGCAATGCCAAGCGACACGGCACTCGACGACAGCGCAGTCGACGACACGGCACTCGACGGGGCCGCCCTCGAAGCCGTACGGCACGCATTCGAGATCGAGCTGGGTGGGCGCGACTTCTACACCGCCGCCGCCGCTCACACCACCGACGCGGCACTGCACGACATGTTCGGCCGCCTGGCGAAGATGGAGCACGAGCACATCGACACGCTCGTGCGCCGATACCACCTGGCATCGCCCGCCGGCGCCGAGGGAAACCTACACCCCGGCGTCTTGCAGGCAGGCGGCGACGAGACCCCCGACGACCCGTTGGAACTGCTGGAGATGGCGATCACGCTCGAGCGCCGCGCCGAGCAGTTCTTTCGGGACCGCATCGACGAGGCGGCACCTGCAGCACAAGCCCTCTACCGCGAGCTGGCGGCGGAGGAAGGCGAGCACATCGCGCTGCTGGTGACGGAGCTGGCGGCGCTGCGCAGCAACCGCCGCGGCCTGCTCTGATGCGCAGCCCACTCGCGGGCGTGGCTCACCTGTTCGCGATCAGGTGAGCCAACTCGCCACCGCGGAATCGTCGCCAGGTGATCGCTTGCATCACACCCAGCACCACTGCGATCGAACCGACCACCACCAGCCCGGGCAGCCGGTGGCCCACGGCGCACAGGCCGGCGGCGACCGCGATGGCTGCGAAGCGCTCGCGAGCCACGCGATGCACGGCTCGATACTGGAAGGCCAACAGACCCCCCACGAAGAACGCGATCGACAGCGCGAGCAACCAGCGATCGTCGACGGTGAGATGCCCCTCGGGGTGCGGCACCAGATGCTTCACCACGACGGCGTAGAGGATGAGGCCGAAGACGATCGGAACGTGACCGAACGTGTACAGATCGCGAGCGAACATGCCGCGGCGCGCTCCCTGCAGCGAGCGCAGGAGGTGCTCGCCGACGATCGGTATGAACGCGAAGTAGGTCCACCACAGCATGCACGCGACGCTCACGGCCACGATGATGGCCAAGGCGGTGAGTCGGTCGAGACGGATCTCACTGGCCGCTGCGCCGGCGGCGACCAAGACCTCGCCGAGCGAGATGATGACGAACAGCGAGTGGCGTTCGGCGAAGTGCACCGGGTTGATCGCCCACTCGCCACTCGCCGCACGGAGGCCGCCGATGAAGTTGAGCAGCGCAGCGCCCACCCACAACGCCACGCGTGCGCGGTCGTGCACGAACGCACCGACGAGCACCACCACCGGCGCGATGGTGGCCAGGCTCGCGTAGCGGATGAACGCGGGCCGCAGCAACGGATCGACGAGGGACACGCTTCCCTGCATGCCCAACACCAGCAGCTGAACACCCATGTAGGCGGCAGCGAACCACACGCCGCTGCTGTCGAAGGCGTCGGGGATGCTGATGGTCATGATGAGCGTGACCGGGATGCAGCCGAGCACCAGCACTCGCGTGCGGGCGGTGCGCTGCAGATCGATGGCGCTGCCGGCCCACGTGAACTGCGACCACTGCCACCACACGAGCAGCGCGATGAGGAAGCCCTTGGCGGTGCCGGTACCCGTGGGGTGATGACTGATGAGCGATGCGATCTGGGTGACTGCGAACACGAAGACGAGATCGAGGAACAGCTCGAGGTTGGTGGCGTGGCGCTCGTCCGCTCCCGCTGTGGTTCCCGATGCGACGACCTCGCTCACACGGCGCCTCGCTGCTGGGCTGCGTTGGCGTGCGCCGGGAAACCTTCGTGCGAGCTCATCGCCAGGATGGTGGGTGTCATGCGCGCCAGCGCGGCGGCATCGGCCCTGGCGATGGCCGTGCGCTTCAGGAACGTCTCGGCCGTGATGCCGCTGCTGACATGAGCGAAGCCGCCGGTTGGCAAGCTGGCCGGGCAGCCGATGACGAAGTTGCCGGCACTGAACAACGTCTGCTGCCCGATGAGGATCTCGCCGGCGTTCACCAGGCGCGCCAGCAGTTCGGCCTCGGCAGCGGGAGCTACCGCGACCTGCAGGTGTTCGGGTGCCCAACGGTTGGCGACGTCGGCCGCCTCATCCAGGTCGCCCACGAGCACGCAACCACCGTTGCTTCCCAACGCCGCACGAGCCGCTTCGGCGCGAGCAGCGGGCAAGGTGGCGAGCTGCCGCTGCAACTCCACGTCGATCGCGTCGGCGAGCACGGCGCTGGGCGTGATGAGCAGCACCGCGCTGTCGGTGCCGTGCTCGGCTTCGTTCAACAAGTCGGCCGCCGCCCAGCGAGCATCTGCGCTGTCATCGGCGATGACCACGCTCTCGGTGGGGCCCAGGATCATCATCGTCGCCACTCCATAGCGCTGCATCTCCACCTGCGCACATGCCACCGGCGGGCTGCCGGGACCGACGATCTTGCGCACTCGCGGAATGGTCTCGGTGCCGAACCCCAGCGCGGCGACGCCGGCGGGGCCGTTGACCCGGAAGACGTCGGTGATGCCCAGCTTGCGGCAGACGACGAGGACCGCGGGGTCGATGCGACCGCTGCCGTCGGGCATGGGGGGCACCACCAGCGCGAGCGTGGGCACCCCCGCGACCGTGGCAGGCACCGCCAACTGGTAGGCGACACTGGGGTAGCTGGCCTTCCCGC
>CXWK01010238.1_pt1 | contig 19117 bp, 18 predicted proteins | sample 590851 | NCBI WGS metagenome assembly CXWK01 (sample SAMEA3498364, study PRJEB10139) | wastewater metagenome | biome: wastewater treatment plant; material: activated sludge | place: Denmark | collected 2014-08-01 | reverse complement strand
GAATAAATGATATCATTATTGGAATTGAGATGAGCGAAGATAATAATTTGCCATACACAAGTCCCATAGTATCCCAAAACTTATAACCTAAAATCATAAATCCAATTGTTAAAACAAGACTGATGAACATAAATAATGTTGAATACTTTATAAGATTTGAACCTAACATAAAGTAATATGGGATTATTGAAAGAGAATTAATGAAAGCTAAGTATAAAAATATTTTTATTAAGAGAATAGAACTATTGTATGTTTCTGTTCCAAGCCATGTTTTAAATATTACGTTTTCAAATGATAACAGTGCACCAAAAATTACAAAACCAAATATCATTACTATCAACTGCATTTTGTAATATAGTTGGTTCACTTCTTCATTTCGTTCTGTTTTTCCAGACACTTTAGGAAAAACCCAACCTACAGATGCTGTTAAAATTGAGTGAACTTGTGATCCTATATTAGAGGCAAGTGCATAGTAAGCTAAAAAAATTGGGCCAGCTAAAGTTATTACAAAAAGTCGATCAATGTGTCCTGCAATTACTCCAAGTATCGATTGTATCCAGGACCAGGAACTGAATCCAAATATTTCTTGCAAAGTGCTTTTTTTAATTAAAGGAATAAATGATATTTCTTTAAACTTTGATTTAATAAACAATATCTCAAATAAAACGATAACGAAGGAAATAATAGCACTTACAACAAATATTTCCGTAAGAAAATATCCAATATAAACGATAACAACTTGTGATAGTATTAAAAGAAGCTTTGAAGTTATAGATATTTTAGCCGATGAATCATATTGCTCATAACCCTTAAATACCGAAAGTAAAACCTGCTCCACTTGCTTTAATCCAAATACTACACTACCTAATTGGATAGCAAAAAAAGTAACTAACAGATCAGCTCCATCAAGGTTAAAAAAGTTATATGCCTTAAGTAAAAAAGCAAAGCAATTACCCAGGATAATAAATACTATTAGCGAAATAAGACTTAAAGCAAATACTGAATTAACAATACGGTTAAGATTAATTGTGTCATTTAGTGATTTATATTTTGATACAAATTTTATTGCTGCATCTCCTAGCCCCATATTAAAAATCCCTATGCTAGCAATTATTGAATTAACAAACATCCAGATTCCATACTCACTTGGTCCAATTTTCTTAATAAAAAAAGGGGTGAAGAGAAGCATTAAGAAGGGCATTATAAGAATATCAGCAACATTCCAAACAGAATTAATAAATTCCTTTCTTTTAATAATGGATTTTAGATAGCTCAAATTCATACGATTGAAGAATCCCGCGAAACCTTTAAATATTTAGTCAATAATCAACTCCATTTTATCTTACGCCACATTTTTACAATGATGTTTAAATCAAATAAATTGATTATTCTCTTAAGTCTAGTTCTTAATATTCTTAAATAATAATTTATTCTTGCTTTTATATCCCAAAGATTATGCTCAATTAAAATTTGTTTTGTTTCGTGGACAGATTTTATTTCATTGGCCCAAGAAGCTCCACCTGCATTCATCACAACCAGTGATTTACTATTTAGATATGTCGCCCTAAAGGTTGAATTAGAAATGTGTTTATTCAATCTAACTGCCAGATCAAAATCCATTGCATATCTGTAATTAGTATTAAATACACCTATCATTTTATAAATATCTTTTCTTAAAAACATTGTTGGATGATTATAGGGCATAGCCTTTCTTACATCACACAATAAAGGTTTCCGTATGTTTGAGCCATAAAGAGCATCCTTAAAAATAATATTGCCATGTACAAATAAAACATTCGATTTACTAAATTCATTAACAACCAGTTCAAATACATCTTCTGAATAATACTCATCATCACTATTTAATATAGCTAATATTTCCCCACTCGCTGCGTTTATTCCTTTGTTAAAAGCGTCCGAAATTCCATCATCTTTCTCTGAAATAATACGTAAATTATCGAGCATATTTTTTGAGAGATATGCATCTTTAATTATTCTTAATGTTTGATCAGTGCTGATATTATCGATTACAATATGTTCATAATTTTTATAACTCTGTTTTAGCACTGAGTTAACACAATCATTTACTGTTTTTTCAGAATTATAAGTTGGTGTAATAATTGAAATTTTCATTAGTACAGAAAGTTTGATAATCTTTTTGATCAATTATCTGAAGTATTTAATCAATACAAAATTATTAAATGTGATAATTAATTTTTATTTAAGTTTTGAACAAATATAATTCATTTTAATTAGAATAAGTTTAAGTGAGCACGACTAAATTTGACATTACTATTGATGCTCGAATGATTAATCATTCCGGTATCGGTACTTACATTAAAAATTTGATCCCTAATCTTGCAGACCATTATAAGCTTGCTGTTTTAGGCAACAAAAATATTTTAGCAACTTTTATATGGGCGAAAAAAGTAAAAATTGTTGATGCTAATTATCCAATTTATTCGATTAGCGAACAAATAAATTTACCCAAAGATATTCCTTATTGCAGGATTTTTATCTCGCCCCACTATAATATTCCAATAGCAAGAATTTTGGCGGATAAAAGAATGGTAGTTGTTCATGATGTCAATCATCTTGTAGATTTTAATAAAATATCCTTTTTCAAAAAGATTTATGCCAGGTATATGATTTCTGCAGCAGTAAAGAAATCAGACAAAGTATTAACTGATTCTAATTTTTCTAAATCAGAAATTAGTAAATATATAATTGCAAATAGTAAAGAAATAAAAATTGTTCATTGTTCTATAGATGGCGAACAAATTGTTGCATCTTTAAATATATACTTTCTTGCATTGATTAAAAATAAATATAGGCTACCTCAAAATTATTTTCTCTACGTGGGCAGTATAAAGAGGCATAAAAACTTACTTTCAGTTTTAAAAGCATTTAAAATATTAAAAGATAAACATTCTAATTTTCAACTGGTTTTAATTGGATTAAAGTATAATGAATTTTTAAGTGAATCTGATTTTGAAGGACTTAGAGAAAATGTTTTTGTGCCGGGATTTATTCCTGATGAAGATTTACCAGGATTTTATGCAAATGCTTTGTCTCTAGTTTTTTCATCTTATTATGAGGGTTTTGGCTTACCACCATTAGAGGCAATGAGTTGTGGATGTCCAGTTCTTTCAAGCAATGCAAGCTCACTACCTGAAGTTTGTGGTGATGCTGCTTTATACTTTAATCCATACAAGGTTGATGAAATTGTTACTGCCATGCAAAAAATTATTGAAGACAAAAACATTGCCAAAGATATGATAGTTAAGGGAAATGAAAATATTAAAAGATTTAGCAGAAGTATTTTTAATGAAAATATTAAAAAAGAAATTGATGAATTAATTTTTAGTAAATGATATTATGAAACTTGCAATTGTACATGAGTGGCTTGTAAATTATGCCGGATCTGAAAGATGTGTTGAATCATTTACTAACATCTGGCCTGATTCTACTGTTTATACTTTAGTTGATTTTCTTGATGAGGAGCAGCGAGCTATCATTTTAAAAGGTAAAAAGGCAAAAACTTCTTTCATTCAACATATGCCTAATGCCAAGACTAAGCACAGATATTATCTTCCTCTATTTCCAACGGCTGTAGAGCGATTTAATTTATCTGATTATAGTGTTGTGATTTCTAGCTCACACGCTGTTGCAAAGGGTGTTAAAACAAATAAAAAACAATTACATATAAGTTATTGTTATTCACCTATGAGATACGCCTGGGATAATGCCGAGGAATATCTTACCGGCTTTAAAGGCAAAGTTGCAAAATTATTTATTAATTATTTGAGAAGATGGGATCTGAAATCTTCTAAAAATCCTGATTATATCGTTGGAATTTCTAATTATATCAAAGAAAAAATTAAACGAATTTACAATCGCGATGCTGATGTAATCTATCCGCCTGTTGATACAGATAAATTTCCGTTAGAATTAAATAAAGAAGATTATTATTTAGCCGCCTCAAGATTAGTTCCGTATAAAAAAATTGATTTAATTGTTGATGCTTTTGCCAATATGCTTGATAAAAAACTTATTGTTGTAGGTAGTGGACCAGAAAAGGAAAAAATCTTAAGTAAAGCAACTCCTAATGTTGATGTTATTGGTTACCAGGATTTTGAAAGTTTAAAAACTTATATGCAAAAAGCCAAAGCATTTGTTTTTGCTGCAGAAGAAGATTTTGGAATTGTTGTAGTGGAGGCAATGGCTTGCGGCACGCCTGTTATAGCATTTAAAAAAGGGGGAGCATCAGAAACTGTTGTTGATGGTAAGACAGGAATTCTTTTTCCCGAACAAACTAGTGAATCAATAATTGAGGCTATAAAAAAGTTTGAACAAATTAGTAGTAATTTAAATTATTCAGAAATTAGCAAGCACGCAGACAAATTTAGCAGAGAAAAATTTGAACAAAATGTAAAAGCATACGTTGATGAAAAATCAAAAATCTTTTTCCAATCAAAACAAAAAACCCCAAAATGATTGTAAATAAAAACTCAATTTATATATCAAGAATTTTTTCTGATCTGATACTGATTAATATTTCTTTTGTATTTTCAGCTGTAATTGCTCAATCATTTGATATACTGATCAATCGCAATTACATGTTTATACTTCTGCTTTTGTTAAATATTATTTGGTTTGTAAACACAAATTTATCCGGTTTTTACAGTGATTTTTTTAGCAGATCTTTTTCGTTTCAGTTTTTTAATATCCTAAAAGGTGTTTTAATTCAAGTTGTAATTACTTTGCTTTTTATTTTTCTTGTTAAAGAAAATCTTTTTACAAGAAACTTTATTGTATTGTATGGATTATTATTAACCGTTTCTATTAGCATACGTACAGCAATATTTAAGAAAGTTCTTAAATCATTACGTAAAAAAGGCAAGAATATTAGAAGACTTTTAATTGTGGGCGCCGGTGAGATTGGTAAAAGTTTTAAAGATACTCTAAATCAAAATCCTGATCTTGGCTACAAGTTTATTGGTTTTGTTGATGATGTTGTTAATGATCCTGAAATCATTGCTGGTTTATCTGAACTTGATAATGTGATAAAATCGAATCACATAGATGAAGTAGTTATAACTTTAGCAACCAATCCTTCCGAAAGATTGGATGAAATAATTAGAGTGTGTAATATAAATGCTAAACGAGTACATATTATTCCAGACTATTTTAGATTTTTATCTAATAGATTTAACATTAGTGCAATAGGTAATTTTCCAATTATTACTGCACGACAAGAGCCATTGGAAGAAGCTAATAGAAGATTTTTAAAACGAACATTTGATATTGTTTTTTCTTTTCTGATTTTAGTTTTAATACTAAGCTGGTTATACCCACTAATTTCTATTCTTATAAAATTTAATTCTAAAGGTAAAGTACTTTTTGTTCAGCAAAGAATAGGAACAAAAAATGAGATGTTTAATTGTTATAAGTTTCGCACCTTAACTTCAGATTCATCTAGAGAGAATGATAAATTTACTCCCGTAGTTTTTGGTGATAAACGTGTAACAAGTGTTGGTAAGTTTTTAAGAATATCTAACATAGATGAGCTTCCGCAATTTTTTAATGTACTTAAAGGTGATATGTCTGTTGTTGGCCCAAGACCGCATGCAATACCCTACCAGGATTTGTACGGAAAAATATTTGAAGAAATAAAAATGCGGCACAACGTACGTCCTGGTTTAACAGGCTGGGCACAAGTTAATGGATTACGCGGCGATGTTATTGATGAGGCTGAGAACAATAGCAGAACAATTATGCGAATGAAGTATGACCTTTGGTATATTGAAAATTGGACAATGCGTCTTGATATTCAAATTATTTTTATGACTATCTGGCAAATGATAAAAGGCGATACAAAAGCTGTTTAACCTTTTAAGGAAGTTTAAACTCGTAAAGTTCTTCCTTCTTATCAGAAACTACATAAATCAATTTGTTTTTATAATCTACTACTAAACCTTCCGGTTGATCAACTTCTATAAAAAATTCTTTTAATTTGTTTCCATTCAAATCAGTTTGAAATACTCTTTTTGATTCATCACTTAAAATCCAGAGAGTATTATCATCGATCGCATAAAATATATCGGAATAATCATCTGCAAAAGTTATTACTTTTCTGCTTAATTCATTAAAACTACTATCNNAGCCCTTCATTAAGATTGCCTTCAAGATTAAATCCTTTGTGACTAACTTCGTTTCCTAAAGTATCAATTATCACAACTTCCCTGCTTCTTTCAAGAATTACTGCAAGTCTATTTACATCTATAACAGTTATTCCTTCAAGATCTTCACCATCAATAATAAAAGAGTTTGTAACTGTTCCGTTTTTAGTCAGTCTATAAACTTTACTGTTCTCATCGCAAACTGACCAAAAATATTTTCCATCAAAAGATAAGGTTAGTGCTGATGGTTCTGGAACTTTAATAGGCGTCATTTTTTGTAAGATAAGTTCTTTTGGTAGTGGAGATTCTTTCCTGTTAATGTTACATTTGTATTGTGTTAATGCGATTAAAATTGATATTAGAAATATTGCATAGAATTTGATTAATAAATCCATAACCGTTGTTTTCTTGCTCTTTTAATTGAAAATATTTGTAATGTTAATTTATAAAAAGATATCATTAAGAATGTTAACTGTAGATAGGACAGAAGGAGAATTATTCCATGATGTTTAGCGAAAGCTTTTTTAGAATTTCTGCCTTACTTGGATTTCTAATAATAATTTTGGTGCTTTTATTCGGTTATCTTTTTTTTGAACCATATCTTACGGAAGAAACTGTAACTGCTAAAGTCTTAAATAAATCTCAGTTTGGTAACGAACCTGGGAAATACTTTGTATTTACACAGGATGAAGTTTTTTATAATTCAGATAATTATTATCAGAATAAAGAAAATGCTGATGAGATAAATGCAAAAATTTATCCTGGCAGTACATATACTTTTGAAGTTGTTGGTGTTTCCATCCCCTGGTTACCTCGTTTTAGGAACATTACAAAAATTATAAGAATAAACGGCGTTTTAGAGGAGTAATTTTAATTTTAAACAATTTTTTATTCTAATAATTCCCACATTTTTATTATTTTTAAAGCGTTAATTAATTTAAATAATCAATAAAATATAAGGGGATCTTATATGGCAGTTCTTATAACTGATGAATGTATTTCTTGCAATGCCTGCGAAGTTGAATGTCCAAATAATGCAATCTACGGTGCAGGAGATCCTTGGTTACTTGGCGGTAATTCCAACGAAGCTTTAAACTCAGATCACACATATATCGCACCTGATAAATGTACCGAATGTGTTGGCTTTTATGATGAACCTCAATGTATTCCTGCTTGTCCAACTGAAGCTATTATTATGGATCCAGATAAAGTGGAGACAAAAGAACAGTTAATGGCTAAGAAAGAAAATTTAGATACTGTTGGAAGATAATCTTTCAAACTTTTTAGAGGGAGCTTTTAGCTCCCTTTTTTGTTTTAAAATGTTTATCGTATTTTCTTATCACATTATTACCACTGCTCAGGAAAATAGTTGCGTTTACTCCAAACAAAAGAGAACTATTGAGTATAAAGAGGTAATAAATCAAAATCATACCACAATAATCTCTAACTTAAATTAAAAGACAATTTATTATTTACGAGATTAGATAATTCTTCTAAACACTATCAATTAAGTTGGATTATAGCTATTGTATAGTTAAGAAAATCAAAAACTATTCAAGAAGGAGAATGTTATGAGTAAAGGACTGGTTACTAAGAAGAGTACAAAGAAAGAAGCAACTAAAACCATGAAAGAAAAAAAAGCAGCAAAGCGTGATAAGAAAAACGAAAAGAACAACTCTGGTATTCTTAATAAATAGAACATCAAAATTTGCTTGGCTTAGATTAAATCGATATTTGTTAGCCAAGTTTTAAAATTTTGTATTAACTTTTCTTTAGGATATTTCTATCTCATCCGGATAAGTTTAATCTTATCAATTTCAGTGAGATTAAGCTTATGAATGTCATTAATTGATTGATTATTACAAAATTAAAAAGACAGCGATAATTCCTTTCTCAAAAAATTTTCTTTAAAAGAAAATTATAAAATAATTTTAATTCATCCTCACAAATAATTATCTTTAATCCCGCATTCAAAATTTAATCAGGAGTAAAAATTGTATAGTAAGGCTATGGAAAACATAAGTCTGTCACCGATAGTAGCAATCAGTGAAGAGGTGAACAGAAAAGCACAGGAGACAGGAAAAGATTTTATTCTTTTTCAGAGAGGTGAAATTGGTTTTTCAACTCCACAGTATATTGTTGATGCAATGGTTGATGCCCTAAATCAGGGATTAACAAAATATCCTGTTTCAGGTGGACATATAAAATTAAAAAAAGCTATCATCCAAAAGCTAAGCAGCTTTAACAATGTGCAAGGTATCGAATCTGAAAATATTGTTGTTGTACATGGCGGTCAGGAAGGTTTGGAATTAGTCTTCCAACTTTTTGAAAGCAAAAAAGCAGTTGGATTTGCTCCAGTATGGAGTTGCGTTTTAGAAAATTTTGTTCCTTATGCTAAAACAAACTTTGTTCAAATTCCACTTGAAGCCGATTTTAGTGTAAACTATGATTTACTAGAAAATGAAATTAAAGATGCGGCACTTTTATATTTGAACACACCTCACAATCCTACGGGAAAAATATTTAGTAAAGAAGAAATAGAAAAGATTGTAGAGGTTTGCAGAAAGTATAATGTTTTTATTCTGTCCGATGAAGCGTATGAACATATAACATTTGAAGGTAAAAAACATTTTAGCCCAATGCAATTGGATTATGAAAACATAATTGGCGTTTATACATTTTCAAAAACCTATGCAATGACTGGATGGCGTTTGGGATATATTGTAAGTAAAAACAAACAACTTGCTAATATCTTTAAACTTGGTGATTATACCCAAACAGCCGGTGTACCAACTTACACTCAGTTTGCGGGTGCTGAAGCATTATCTAATTTAGAAATGGAAAAGAAATCTGTTAGTGCTTTTATGGAAGAGTTTGTTGTGAGAAGAGACGCAATGTATGAAGGTTTGAGAGCAATAGATGGAGTTAAATTACCTTGTAAACCTGAAGGAGCATTTTATATTTTTCCTGATTTTTCTGAATTTGTACCTAAGGGATTAAGTGAATCTGAAAACAAGTTATATGTTTTTAATAAGCTTATGGATGCCGGAGTTGCAACTGTTTATGGTTCTTGCTTTGGAAATTATTTTCAGCATAATCTTAGATTTTCATACTCTACAACTAATCTTAAGCAAATTGAAGAAGGAATTACAAGAATCAAAAGAGCTTTGCACGATTAAAATATTTATGCAAGGACACTATAACCACGTGTCCTTGTGTTAATTTAAGTAACCTTTCTATTAAACATTCATTATTTTTACCTGTCATTTATTTTATTCCAGGAGTTTGCTGTGAAAAATCTACTTTTACTTATTATAATTTTAACATCAATAAATATTTATCCTCAAAATTGGCTCAAAGTTGATTCAATATTTTCAGTATCAGGTGTAACAGTCAAAAGTTTTTCTGCACCAGAGTTTGCTGATTTAAATAATGATGGCAATCCTGATTTGATAATTGGAAACCTGGATGATAAGGCAGATTTTTTCTGGAACAATTCTCACGACTTTCCCACAACTTTTTGGAAAGATACTTCTGTCCTTTCAAATGTTTATCAAAATGGGCAAACAAACACAAACGCAGCTTATCCAACATTTATTGATTTAGATGGAGACATTGATCGTGATCTTGTTATTGGAGGTTATAATGGTTTGCGTTATTATCAAAACATTGGTACAATTTCTTTACCTGAGTTTGTTGCAGTGGATACAATCTTTGCAAATGTAAATACACAAATTGGCACTGATACGCAACCAGCTTTTGTAGATATTGATGACGATGGTGATCTTGATTTGTTTATGGGAATTGGTGAATCATTTTCTCTGGACACTACAACCTTTCCGGAAGCTGGAATTACTTTGGGATTTAGAAATACAGGAACTGCAAGCAATCCAATGTTTACTTTAGATAATACTTTAGTGACAGGAATACCTGATATTGGGTTAAACTCATATCCAACCTTTGTAGATTTAGATAATGATGAAGATTTTGATTTAGTATTTGGAAGAGATTTACAAACATTGGTTTATTATCGAAACACCGGAACAAAACAAAATCCAATTTGGACTGCGAACACAACAACATTTTCTGGAGTTGAAACAAGTTCTTACTGGAAGAATCCAACTTTTTCTGATTTGGATTACGATGGAGATTTTGATCTAATTTATGGGACAGATGATGGAGTGCTTTATGTTTACAGAAATATTGGCACAGTATCAGCTCCTTCATTTCAACTCTATTCTGATTACTTTAAAATAATTAAACTCGATGGAGGTAGCGCAACAGTTTCACTTGCAGATTTTGATAATGATGGTGATAATGATTTATTAAGTGGAACCTGGCTTGGAAAATTTGTTTACTTTAAAAATGATGGGACATCAACAAAGCCAAACTTTAAAGTAACTACAACGGCTTTTTCAAACTTAACTGTTAATTCTTATAGTTCGCCAGTATTTGTTGACATAGATAAAGATCTTGATTACGATATTGTTTCAGGCGCACTTAGTGGCCAAGTGTTTTTATATATAAATAATAACGGAACTTTTACTCAGAATGCAACCATGTTTAGTGGAATTGATGTTGGATGGATGAGCATTCCTTCTTTCGCGGATCTTGATAACGATGGTGATTTAGATTTGCTTGTTGGCGGTGAAACAGGAAGTGAAACAAAATATTATACAAATGACGGGAACAATGTATTTACTGTTAATACAACTGCATTTTCAGGTGTAACATTTCCAAGTTACGGACGACCGATATTATCGGATTTTGATAACGATGATGATTATGATCTAACAATTGGTGATGCATGGGGTACAGTTAAATATTATAGGAATGATGGAACAGTTAATGCTCCGGTTTGGTTTAGATATGATGCGATGTTTGCTGGAATCGAAGTTGATCAAAATCCACATGCGGGTTTTGCAGATTTAGATAACGATGGTAGAAAAGACATGATTATTGGTGAGTACAATGGAAACTTTACTTATTATCAAAATCTTTTTGCTGAGGTTACAGATGTTGAAAACGAAATTGATTTAAGTGTTCCTGATGATTTTGTTTTAAATCAGAATTATCCAAACCCATTTAATCCAAGTACAATAATTAGCTGGCAATCTCCTGTAAGTGGATGGCAAACACTAAAAGTTTATGATGTTTTAGGAAAAGAAGTAGCGACATTAGTAAATGAATTTAAACCAATAGGAAAGTATGAAATTGAATTTAATGCAAGCAAACTTTCCAGCGGTGTATATTTCTACCAATTAAAAATTGAAAACTTTACTGCTATTAGAAAATTTTTATTCGTAAAATAATTTTTGCTTAAAGCCCTCCCTTTAGGATCCGCCGCCGGCGGATTGGGTGGGCTTGCCTCTTAACAATTTCTTAATCATAAAGTAACATTAAGTTTAAACTTAGGACGATCTGATAATATAGATTTACCTCGAATTAAATTAATAATGTGAGGTACGCATGAAATCGATAATTTTATTTTTAACACTTCAATCCTTGTACGTATTATTTGGAATGAGCGATGCAAACCAGCTTAGCATACTTGTTCTTGGTTTTGCGATTATAGTTTTTGTTGCCAGTTATATAGGCGTAGTAATAAAAGAAAGAAAGCATAGAAAACAACTTGTTAGTGCTTTGCTTGGTTCAAACTAGTTAGTTTTTCTTCCCGTTATTGTAACTCTATACTGAGTTTAGATTTTTATTGCCTATCAATTATTCTAATCCATCCAAATTATTTCAGATTGAAACTATTGTTTTAATAGTTTAATTTCGAAGTGAAATTAATTTCATTATTTCAGAAAAGCTTATGAAAGATTTATTTAGTGTTCAGGAAGTTGCAAAACTTTTGGATATGAGCCATTCAGGAGTTTTATATCATATAAAAAACGGAACATTAAAATCCACACAGGTTGGCAAAATTTATATTATCACAAAAGAAGATTTTGCAGATTTTCTAAAAGAGAAGAAAAAAGAAAAAAAATCTAAGAATAAACCTGAAGAACCTTTACTTTTCTAAGCTTGATTCGCTGAAATAAATTATTTTACTTCTATATAAATCTAGTTCCTCACTGTTTCTATCAACCAAAGTTTTTATACAATAACAATAAGCATATCTTATCGGAATGATCATATTGTATTCATTTAAATAAAAATCATCAATCATTTTTACAATTTCAATTAAATCAATTTGGACACCAATGGACTGAAGTTTGTTCAAATCATTACTGCACCCTAAGTCATCTTTATAATTACCAGTTATTTTTTTCAATTTTTCATTTTCAAGCATCGAACTTAAAAAATCATATTTGACATTTTTCGGAATCACCCTTTTATCAAAATCAACCCACATAAATCCATTTTCATAATTATGAGTGAATCGTTTATCCTGTGCAGAAATATTAAGGAAAGTGAGAGCAACTACAATTATTGTAAATAAAATCTTCATATATCCTATTTGTAAAATAGCATGATTAAGTTACTGAAATGAATTGCAAAAAAGTTAAATTAACAATACAAAAATAAGGATATAAGATTCTGAATGTCTTCACATCTTCTTAGTAAGTCTTCTTTCATTCGCGGTGTTCAATGCGAAAAACATCTATATCTTTATAAGCATCATTATAATGAAATGGATCAGTTTTCTGAGATGCAGAAAGCAATTTTCAAACGCGGGACTGATGTTGGTAAATTAGCACAACAACTGCATCCCAATGGAATTGATGCTTCACCAAAATCACAATTTGAGTATGATAAAGCTGTTATCGTAACAAAAAATCTGATCGAAGAAAAACAAAAAGTTATTTATGAAGCTTCGTTTAACTACAGCAATGTATTGGCAGTTGCGGATATTTTGGTTTATGATAAATCCGGATTAAAGGTTTATGAAGTAAAAAGTTCTACATCAATTTCAGAAACTTACATTCGTGATGCAGCTTTGCAATATTGGGTTATTTCCAATAGCGGATATAAGGTTAAAGATTTTTCTATAACTTATATCAATAATCAATATATAAGAAAAGGTAAACTAAATTTAGATGAACTCTTTATAACGGAATCAGTTTTAAATTTAATTTTGCCTTTGCAAAAATGGGTTGGGGAAAATGTAAATCAGTTTAAAAAAGTATTGGTAAAAAAGGTTATCCCTAAAATGGATATTGGCGAACATTGTTACGATCCATACACTTGCGGGTTTTATGAGTATTGCAGAAAACATATTCCTGAAAATTCTATCTTTGATCTTTCAGGTGTTCATCTAAATAAAAAGTATGATTTATATAGAAGTGGAATAGTAAAGTTAGAAGACATTCCTGTTGATGCAGATCTTTCTAAAAATGCTCAGCTTCAACTTGATGTTTATAAAAGTAAAAAGGATTTAATTGATAAAAAAGCAATAAAAGAATTTTTATCCGATCTTAACTATCCGCTTTATTTTATGGATTTTGAAACATTTCAGCCTGCTGTTCCAATGTTTGATAATTCAAAACCGTATATGCAGATTCCATTTCAGTATTCTCTGCATTATAAGAAAAGTAAAAAAAGTGAAGTTGAACATTTCGAGTTTTTAGCAGAAACAGGGAATGATCCGCGAGTAAAGTTTATAGAAAATCTTTTGCGTGATACGAAAAATGAAGGTGATTTACTTACATACAATAAATCTTTTGAAGTATTACGATTAAAAGAAATTGCTGAAGCTTTTCCTAAATACAAAAAGGAAATTGAAGAACGAATAAATCGTGTTAAAGATTTGATGCTTCCGTTTCAGAAAAAATATTATTACAATTATAAAATGCAAGGTTCTTATTCTATCAAATATGTTTTGCCTGCATTGATTCCTGAACTTAGTTATAAATATCTAGAAATAAATGAAGGTGGACTTGCATCAATTGCATTTGAAAGTTTATTCCATGAAATGGATTTAATGCGTATTGCAGATACCAGAACAAACTTACTTGAGTATTGTAAACTCGATACTTTTGCAATGGTTAAATTATTAGAAAAATTAGAATCACTTTAAAGGATAAAATGAAAAAGTATTTTTTATTATTTGCGATCATAATATTATGTCAATTAGCTTTTGCTCAGACCGAAAACATAACTGTAATGTCATATAACATTCGCTGTGGATTCTGTGAGGATTCGTCATCAGTCAATAATTGGAGCAACAGAAAATATCTTATTGCATATCTTATCAAATCCCACAAACCTGATCTAATTGGTTTACAGGAAGCAGAAATGTTCCAGGTAAACGAACTAATTGAAATGCTTGATGAATATGATTGGTATGGCGTTAGCAGAGAAGACGGAAAAGTAAAAGGTGAATCAACTGCGATACTTTATAAGAAAAAAAGGGTTAAACCATTAACAAAAAAAACTCTTTGGTTATCTGAAACTCCTAATCTTGTTTCAAAGGGTTGGGATGCTGCACTTAAAAGAACTGTTACCATTATAAAATTTAAAGATAAAAAACTTAACCATGATTTTTATTACGCCAACACACACTTCGATCACATTGGAGAAAAGGCAAGAACGGAAAGTTCAAGTTTGCTCGTTGATTTATTATCGAAATATTCAGAAAAGTATCCGGTTATTTTTTCGGGTGATTTAAATTATACTTCAACTTCAGAAGGCTATAAAATATTAACTTCAAAATTATTGGATACAAAAATAATTTCTGAAAAAGAAAGTGGTGGTAATATTACATTTAATGGATTTGGAAGTGATATTCAACCGGATAACAAAATCGATTTTATATTTGTTAACGATAAAGTGAAGGTGCTAAGTCATATAGCCGATACAACCTTGTTTAATGGTTTGTATCCATCAGATCATTATCCTGTTATTGCTGAATTAAAGATAAATTAACGTCCGCGTCTTTGCGCATCTGCGGTTAAAACTTCTTCACCGCAGAGACGCTGAGTCGCAGAGAAAAGTAATCAAGATGAGTTTTAGCATTAATAAATATATTCTACAAATCTCAATTTTCTTAATTACCATAAATTCCCAAATATTTTCTCAAGTTAGATTTGCCGCAATTGGTGATTATGGTCTTGCCGGTGATAATGAACTTGCTGTTGCAAATCTTGTTAAAAGTTGGAATCCTGATTTTATAATTACTCTTGGCGATAATAATTATCCTCTTGGTGCCGATTCTACAATCGATCAAAATATTGGGCAATACTATCACGATTATATCTATCCATACAAAGGAACTTATGGTACTGGATCAAACGTAAATAGATTTTTTCCCGCCCTTGGCAACCACGATTGGTATTCTGATAGTGCTAATCCGTACTTAAATTATTTTGAACTTCCTGGCAACGAAAGATATTACGATATCATTCGTGGTGATGTTCATCTTTTTATTCTCAATAGTGATCCAAATGAACCTGATGGATTTGCAGATACATCAATTCAGGCAAGGTGGTTAAAAGATGAATTAGCTTTATCTTGGTCAAAATGGAATATAGTTACTGTTCATCATGCGCCATATTCATCAGGTCCGCATGGATCAACTCTTTATGCTCAATGGCCATATAAACTTTGGGGTGCTGATTTAGTTTTATCTGGTCACGATCACGATTATGAAAGATTAGTTGTAGATAGCTTAACTTACATTGTCTGTGGAACCGGCGGACATAGTCTATATACTTTTATTGATACAATTAACGGATCAGTATTTCAGTATAACAGTAATTATGGTGCTTTACTTATTGAAACGGATGAAAATACACTAATAACAAAATTCTGTTACACTAATTATGAATTAATAGATTCAGCGAGTATTGAAAACAGGTTTGGTTATTATAATGTTGAAAACTATTTATTGAATCAAAACTTTCCCAACCCATTTAATCCAACTACAAAAATAAGGTGGGAAGTTCCTTATTCTGGTTGGCAAACATTAAAAGTTTATGATGTTCTTGGAAATGAAGTTGAAACTTTGGTTGATGAATTTAAACCTGCTGGAAAATACGAAGTGGAATTTAATGCTTTAAAACTTTCTTCAGGAATCTATTTTTATACCTTACGATCTGGAGATTTCATCCAAACAAATAAAATGATCCTACTAAAATAACCTCCGCGTCTTTGCGCCTCTGCGGTTAAAACTTCTTCACCGGGGAGACCACTGAGTCGCAGAGAATACACAACGATTAGTATTTGTTTAGTTCATTAAAAAGTACGGTCATACAAAATTGCTCTTGGAACTGTCTCTATAATTAGTTTTTTTTAGGGTGTATTTAATTCACTTTTTTGCGAGGGGCAATGAAAAACTTAATTGTTCTTTTATTTCTGGTTTGTATAAGTACTGCTTTTCCTCAGAGTATAACTTTGAGAGACACAACAAATCAATACGATTATATCATTATTACAACCCCAGAGTTTGTTCAATCATGCCAAACATTTAAGCAACACAAAGAATCTTACAATGGATTTAATGTTTTAATTGTTGATACCGGGCAAATCTATAGCGAGTTTAATTCTGATTCCCTTCCACAAAGCAACATCAGAGAATTTATAAGTTATGCCGGAACACATTGGCAAAATCCCAATTTAAAATATGTTTTATTAGTTGGAACTAACGTTCAAGTTCCAAGTTTTGATTTACAAATGCCAATGCCACCTTATTTTAATCCTTATCATAAAACAGATTACTACTATGGCATAAACATAAACAATGAAGATACATTAACATTAAGTTTTCAAGTTGGTAGAGTTCCCGCTAAAAGCATCGTCGATGTAGACATCTATTTTTCAAAAGTTATTTATTATGAAAACATTAATTCTTCTCAAAGTTGGTTTAATAATACATTATTTATCTATGAGGACGATGAGATGTTCGGCTTTGATAATTTCTGTTTTATGTTGTCATCTCTAATGCCGTTAAATATCAACTCAAAATATTTCACAAATGCAGATACATCGTTAAACTTTGGAAACAAGGATTCAATATTGAATTATATCAATGACCAAGGTGTTTCTATAATGTTTTACGAAGGCCATTTTAATGATTCAATGATTATCAATAAAGATTATTTCGATATAACTGATATAAGCGGACTTAATAATTTTGGGAAGTATTTTATTACTTTATTTACTGGTGGTCAGTATGCTATTCTTGATTCTAATAGCACTATTCAAAATGAAATGTTAATCCGAGAAAATGGTGGATCAATCGCAAGCTTAGGGTCTAGTGGGTTAGTCTATTGGGTAACCTTAAGAAGTATTCATCAAGACTGGGTTAACAGATTATATAATGAATATAATTTGACCTTGGGTCAGCTTATTCAACAATATGATTTACCTAATATTGGGACATATTACTATATGAAAAAGTCTATCAACCTTTTAGGTGATCCATCACTTAAGCTCAAGTACGACCCTACTGTATATGTAGATGAAATTAAGACAGAAACACCACATAATTATGTACTTCATTCAAACTACCCCAATCCTTATAATTTCTCAACAAAAATTAGTTATGAAATTTCTGTTCAATCAAATGTTTCAATAATATTATATGATGTATTAGGAAGAGAAGTGGCCACCTTAGTTAATGAGGTTAAATCTAGTGGGAAGCATCAATTCGATTTTGTTGAAAGTAATTTAGTTAGTGGAGTGTACTTTTATACATTAAGAGCGGGCAATTTTACTCAAACAAGAAAAATGATTTTGTTAAAATGAACTCTGCGACCCTGTCTGCCGACAGGCAGGTTTGCGCCTCTGTGGTTAAAACTTCTTCACCACAGAGACGTTGAGTCACAGAGAAAAATTATTCTTTCCAGTCAGGAACTCTTCCCGGTGTCCAAGGTGAGTTTAATTTATTCATCTCATTCTCAATATTCTTCAAATCAATCTCAACTAATTTCTTCAATGTTTCTAAAACAGGTTTAAACTCTTCTGATGCAATTTGATAATTTTGTCTATAAGAATTTGTTGGTGCTGATGTAGATGACCACATTCCATAAACTACTTCTCCAACTCTTGCAGAAATACTTGGATAAGTCGGTTCATTGCGTTTGGCTAAGACTTCGTCATCAACAAGTTTTCTGTAAAGGATTGTATTTTCATCCGCAATTCTGTTTGCTTCATCAATCAAACTTTGTGGTGCATTTTGTGTTTGCTTAATTGCTGTTTTGATTATTTCAATTTTACTCTTTAAATCAGATGAAACTTCAATCGCACCATTTATAACACGATTTAAATCATTTACTTTTTTCTGGAATGCAACTAATTCACTTCTATCACTTGCAGGTAATGTAACATTATTCAAAACTTTCGCTTCAAACTCAACAGGACCAGCAACTTCTTTTAAAACTCCATCAATGCTAGCTGACATTGTAACTTTGTATTTGCCTGGCATAACCGGCGCACCACTTGGGTTTTCATCAGTCACTTTTTTAATTGGGTCAGTTGAAGCATAACGCAAATCCCACGTGAATCGATTTATTCCGGCTTCCGCTTTTGATTTTAATTTTCTTACAACATTTCCTGCTTGATCATAAACAGTAAAAAGTAAAAACGGTTTTTCTTCGTCATCTTCTTTTCGTAAATCATCAAACGATGGATAGTAAACCGGTTCATTATTTTTTACTAATTCTTTTTCTTTTTCCTGTCTTTGCTGTTTCAAAGTTTTTGGGACTTCTTTTATATAGTAAGTAAACGTAGCACCAAATGGCGGGTTATCAGCTTTATAAAATGATGCGCCAACTCCGCTAAAAGTTCCACTTCGTTTTGTAAACATTAAAGCATCTTTAACTGGGAGGAGTTTGTAGTTTTCCTCATTTAAAACTTTTTCTGATGTTTCTCTTAGTGGCGAGTAATTATCAAGTATGTAAAATCCTCTTCCAAAGGTTGCAACTGCCAAATCATTTTCTCTCTTTTGAATATCAAGATCTCTGACTGCCTGTGTTGGAAGATTCCCTTTT
>CXWK01069927.1_pt1 | contig 19120 bp, 27 predicted proteins | sample 590851 | NCBI WGS metagenome assembly CXWK01 (sample SAMEA3498364, study PRJEB10139) | wastewater metagenome | biome: wastewater treatment plant; material: activated sludge | place: Denmark | collected 2014-08-01 | reverse complement strand
AATGCGCCCTACCTGCCACAAGCAGACGGAATAGGCGAAAAGCTCGGATTTTCCTCCGGCAGTAATTTTGTTGAAATAAATGGGGCAGGGACAATCAAAAGGTTGGCGGAAGCGGGTGTGAAAGACTTTGCCGAAGCACTGGACATCAACCGCCAGAGTCACACCGCGAGGGTCAGGTAGGAGCGTCTGTTTTGTCTTCACAAATTATTAAGCACGGGAAATTAAACGCTTGCATTAAGTTAATTAAGTATTAATATGAATGTTATACCAACTCACCTTTGCGGTTCAGTTTTGTGCGCTCTCGATACGGTAAAGTCTGTCCCACCATCCGCAGCCGGTTGTTCCTCCTGCTAGCGACCTTTTCTGTTGGTTTATTCACCGTCTCTTCCGCCCACGCCGCCACCTATTACGTTTCCACCAATGGCAGTGACGGGGCGGCGGGATCTCAGGCTTCGCCGTTTAAGACTATCGCCCATGCGGTGAAGCGGATGAATGCGGGCGACACGACCTATGTGAAGGGCGGGGTGTATAGCGAACCTCCATGGTTTGGGCGTTCTGGCACGGCCTCGGCTCCGATCAAACTCCTCAACGCCCCCGGCGAGTCACCGGTGATCGATTGCGGCAGGGTCGGAACCAAGTCTATAGTTTTTCAGAATGGTGAATACAAACTTCACTTGCCTATCGGGCATATCACGCTTGAGGGATTTGAAATCCGGAACTGCTGGCATGGGATGGTTATGTACAACGGTTATAACATTACCATTAGCCGCAACTGGATTCATGATAATGCTGCGCAGGGAATTCACGGCAATGGGAGAAACATTCTCGTTGACCGCAATGTCATCAGCCACAATGGGGCATTTGAGGGATGCGCGAGTGGCGGAACGCATACGGAGTATACCGGTAAGAAGAGTACCATTTGCAACAAGACACACGGCATTTATACTACTGGACCGAACTGGGTAATCACAAACAACCTCATCTACGACAACCTTTCAAGTGGTATCGTTGTGGCTGGTTACAAACACTGCCCCGAGGGCGGTTGTTATGGCAATAAAGTGTACACTAGTCACGAATATGGCGGAGCGGATGGCTGGCTGATTGCCAACAACACCATCGCCTATCAGCATTATCGTGATGCCATTGTCTTATGGATGGGTTTAGCGACCAATAGCAGAATCATCAACAACATCTTTTACGAGAACAGTCAGAAGGAATCAGATGAAATTAACGGTATTAATTTTTTCGGTTCTGGTGGTAATCATATTGTCCAGAATAATCTTTGCTATGCGACAAAGACAGGAGGAACTGCTTGTATCGGTGGCACGACTGGATGGCAAGGCAAAATCAAAGAAGAGTCTGGCAACATCGTGAACACCGCTAACCCGAATTTCGAGGGTGCAGGCGCAACGATTTCCGGCGTGCCGAATTTCAAACTCAAGGCTGGTTCGCCCGCCATCGACAAGGGGCAGAGCCTTCCGCAGGTCACATGGGATCATCAGGGTATAAAGCGTCCAGCCGGTGCGGGGTTTGAAATAGGCGCGTATGAGTTTTGTCCTCCTGGTGTAGTGTGCGAGCAGGGCAGCCCTCCGCCTAATCCAACTGGTGGCGGTGGTTCGTTTACCCCCGGCGTTCCCGTTTTGCTAAGCCCTACCGGTGAAATTTGCCCTTCGCCGTATTTACCCCTGTCCCTGTAGCCTTTCACACAAAATTAACCTTCATTTTCTATCATGACAGCCTATGCCCGCACCTTCCCGCCACGGCTTTAGCCTCATCGAACTCGCTCTCGTGGTGGTGATTATTGGTCTGGTAGTAGGAGGCGTGCTAGTCGGACGGGATTTGATAAAAGCCTCAGAAATCCGCGCAGGCATTTCCCAGATTGAGAAATACAATGTCGCTGTAAACACCTTTAAACTCAAATACGACTGTCTTCCCGGTGATTGCCCCGACCCGTGTTTTTTACAGCAAAATGCTGCTTGTCAAACTTCCTACAGCGCACAGATTAACTCTCAGGATACTCTTCTTGGTACTGGTAAACTCAGTTTTTATAACGGGTATTTCGGCAACACCGCCATACAAAGCAAGATAGTAAAATTATTTTTGCAGCTGCAACTTGCTGGATTAACTGATGGTTTGTATCTGAAAGTACCAGCTTCTACTAGGTTTGTAGGGAAAGATGCCTACTTCCCACCGTTTCTTGCTGGCAATGCAAGTGGCATTTTCCCATTCTCTTTTGATGGGCTTCGTAGCTCATATCTTCCACTGCCTTCATCCCCCTATAATGGCGGGAATAAATGGTATGTCGGAGTTAATCCAACTGCTACTGATACGAGTGGTTGGGGGTTAGGAGGAGCAACCGCTAATAGCCTAAGCCCTGCTTTAACTCCTGCTGAGGCTTACGCTATAGACAGCAAAATGGATAATGGCAATCCAACCAGTGGAAAAGTACAGGCATTTTGGGGGGTAACTTCCCCCGTGCATTCAATCAATGGTGGGGATTTTCACTACGGCTGACGCTACGCACAAAATCCAAGCTCTTCTTCATGCGCCTCTAGTGCTGATTCCTATAATCTCGCAGGTTCATACGCCAATAATTATCTCTGCCAGCTGATTCTGGACGCGACCTTCTGACTCACCCCCTGTTTCAGAGGGGTAGTGTTCTGTTCCTCCCTCTAGGGCTTTTGCCAATACCTGCCGGACGCATAAAACGATAGTGTGTAATCAGAACAGGGCAGTGGAAATATTTTGAACCGGTGGCGGAAACGCTATCAGGAACGGAATATAAAAATTGCACTGTTCAAAAGCTCCGTCCTTGAAAAAGGGCGGGGCTTTCTTTTTGTGGCTACGGGTGTAGTTCGTAGTCTGCACCTCACCTCTTTCACAAACACCCCCTCACTTGAACTTAAAAATGATGAGTGTCACGACTCAATCGTGCTTTTCTATCGTTTTCTTCTTTTTCGATTTGTTGAAACAGAATGAATCCCACTGCAATTATTCCGAATGACGCGCAGACCATTGCAATCCAAACGCCCCAAGGCTTGTTGTACTCGGGAATAGATGCTTCGGCGAGAAAATAGGTGGCGACTAGAGACACGCAGATAAACAAAAACTTTGCAAACCAAATGGGTGCTCCAATCAAGTCACAGAACTTGCGCGCTCCAAAGATAATTCCGAATGCTATAGCCACTACAAGGAGTTCACCCAAAACACAATCTCCTGTTTAGAAAGCTGGTTTATATGTTGCTATCGCCTCCAAAAGCCAAGAATAATTCCACACAAAGAAATCCTCCTCGCCTTCCGGTGTCGTAAACGTGACAGTGAACCATGTGCCATCCAGACTGCGTGTTCCTAGGGCTTCTATTCTTTCCACTGTGGAGTTATTGACCCTCCGATTCCATGAATAATCTGAACAGACAAGAACCTTGATTGTGTCGCCGGACTTGACGCACTCCATGTGCGAACAGTTCGACCTGTCCCGAAGATTAAGAATGTAATCCTGAGAGTCAGTCGCAGTCATATGTACCTCCCCATAGCTGTATAAGTCCATGCTAGCATGAAAAGGCATTTCTTCATTTTTTGAGCAATTCCAGTTCTTTTCACAAACACTTGTTTGTGAAAGACCCTGCCTCCTGTCCTCGTTGTAACCGTAAATCCAGTAAAAACCTATTGCAAAATCCCATTGCAGAATCTAACTATGCCGCTCTTTCTTGATTCGGTGAAGAATACCGACTAGGCAATTCCGACAACGAGCATTAAGCAAGGTAAAATAGCCAGTAACCACGAATGCTAGAATCTTTAGAATGAAGTGCCAGCATCCTGCGTTCGGTAGTTCGTCAATGAGTCCGAAAAAAAGAGTCAGAAGGGCGGCAAAAATAAATGCAAAAAACTGCCAGCTTTCTGCTCCGCGCTCAACTTCCATATATTGTTCCTTTCATAGGCATTTCAACCCTTGGGTGGTCGCAGATAGTTGAACACCGTGCGCTGCGACACGTTCAGCGCGTTGGCGATTTCGGGAACGGTGAGACCTTGCGCCTTAAGTTCCTTCGCCCGTTTCGGCGTGGCTTTAGTCGTGCCTGCCTGCCGTCCTTTATACACACCGCGTTTTCGGGCTAGAGCAATGCCGATAGCTTGCCGTTCTTTGGAATGTTGTAATTCCATTTCGGCAATGCCAAAGAGCAAGCTGGCGATCAGATGCCCGACTGTGCCGCTTAGGTCTATCTGCTGGGTGATGGAAACCACCCGCACGTCCCGCTTGCACCAGTCCGCTAGTATATTGATTCCGTCCTTGAGGCTTCGGGCGAGGCGGTCGAGTTTCCACACCACCACCGTATCTATCTCACCTTTGAATATCGCGCTTTGTAATTGCTGAAAGGCTGGACGCTGAAGATTGGTTGCGCTGTCGCGGTCTTCAAACCAGCGCACGGATTTCAGCCCGTGCCGTTTGCGCCATGCCTCAAGCTCGGCGCGTTGGCTATCGGTCTTCTGTCCTTTGGGTGAGGACACCCGAATATAAATAGCGGTACTCATGCAAGTATGCGTACACCCTAGTTTTCAGTATGTGAATGTGGTAATATCCCGCACATTATGAACGTTTCAGAACCGGAAAATGACTACTACCCTATTTTGCAGATAAAACAGAGTTCCGCAAGAACCCTTTCACTAATAAGGAGGTGCAGCGATGAGAAGAGCGTTGTACATGACTGCGTTAGTTTTCGGAATAGGGTTAGCGTTCTTGAGTGAATCAGGGATTGCGAATGCAGAGCCAGTGTTAAAGGCGCGAACCCAAGGTTCAGACTTTATTGTAGAGACAACCAATTCGGAAGACGTAGGGTACAACTGTAATATTAGTTACACGCTGCATTTTATTGATTTTGGTACACCTGGCTCTGAGAAGTTCGAGAAAACAACATATGTTCTTCCCAAGGCGAGTGGCGCGGTACTTGTTCATCCAACAGGGAAGGCAGCCTCTACTCTTTCACATTCTGCCTTCAATTCTAGCTGTTTCAGGGCGAGTCAACCGTCCGCTAAACAAACACCACCACCAATAACGAAAACTCCCCCTCCACCACAATACAGACGACCGTTTGGAACGTATAGAAAAACATGTAAATCCTGTAGGATGCAGGGGTCTATACTTGTTTGTCAGTGTGACGGGAAAAATACTAGCTTAGATATTCTGAGTTGCGGGAGTGGAGCCGACCAAATTTGCAACAATAATGGAAAATTAAGCTGCCCAGGCAAGTGTTGAAAAGAATTCACCCTAGAACAAAAACACGTTTGAAAAGAGAACGCCCTCGTCCTAAAAAGGCGGGGGCGTTCTGTTTGCCAGAAACTTTTGAAAGACTAAATCCCTTGTGTTCATGCCGATTCAGAACACATTGCAAAACCTACCACTTATGAAACGGTAGGGAGAAAGAACTAGCTAGGCGTGGACGGTATCAGTAAAGAGTTTCACCTTGATACTGCGCTCGTGCTTGCGGGCTTGAGCGAGGTCGTAGGCTGTTTGCAGCCGTAGCCAATGGTCGGCGTTAGACCATCCCGCTTTTTCAAAGCGGATTGCCATATCTGCGGAAATTCCCGCATGTCCATTGAGAACACGCGATAGAGTGTGTCGCGCAATACCAAGTGCCTTGGCTGCTTCAGTTACAGTAAGCCCAAGTGGCTCAAGGCAGGAATCTTTAATTGAGTAGCCGGGATGTGGCGGGTTTTTCATAGGCATAGTGTCTTCCTTCTTCTTCAGTGATAGTCCATTAAGTCAGCGTCGAATGCATCGCCTTTTTCAAAACGGAACACAATCCGCCAATTTCCGGATATGGTCACGCTCCAATATCCTTTGAGGTCGCCACGCAAGGGATGCAGGCGGTAGCCGGGCAAAGCTAAATCACTTGGCTGCTTCGCTTCATCAAGGTGCGCCAACACTGCACGGATACGTTGTACTTGGTTAGCACGTACCCCGCTGGGGTCGTCGCGCTCAAACAAGCGTTTCAGTCCTTTGTGAGAAAACGTCTTTATCATTGTACATGCGTATCGCGTATCGGTACAAGTGTCAACATAAAATCTCACCCTAGAACAAAAACACGTTCCCTTGCTGTCACACAATTGTCATTTGACTGTGGAGGCAACCGCGCTATGTTCTGATTCCAGCAACCACACTCGAAAGGACTCGCCGTATGACTGCTATTGACGCACCTCAAATCGTATTAGACGAACGCCCCGCCCATGCACCAGCCTTGCCGGAAGGTGTGCTAGAGCATCATATCGACGAACACGCCCAAAAACGCCTTGCCGTGCAGAATCTCAATAAGGTGAGTTTCTTGGTGTCACCGGATGGAAAACGCGCAATCTCAACCGAAGAACTGAAGAGCGATGCGCACCGCGACATCATCGAGCAATCACTAAAAACCTTGCTCGGGGAACGAATCGACAACGCCCCGTATCTTGCTCCACCAGAAAGCGGAGTTTTAGGAATGGGGAGCAGTTCTAACTTTGTCGAAATCAACGCGCCCGCGCATATTACAAGGCTGGCTGAGGCAGGAGTCAAAGACTTTGTGAAATCTCTCGCAGTGGAACACCATAGCCACGCGGCACGACTCAAAGCAGCTTCAGGGGAACACGTCCCCGCTAAGGCTGCCTAGCGTTCCAATTCCTCGCTCTGCTCTCGGTGCGGGATAGGCTCTAACCCCTCTGCTACTTGCGCCCAACTGGTCGGCTGCTCGGCAAAATAGCCGGTGTCCTGTTTGGCTTGACGGTAGGAGCTGAGGAGGTCGGATTCGGTGAGTTCTAAACCCTGCCTGTTGTTTTCTTTCATGAAGATGGAAAGCGTTCCATAGATTTCCTGCTGTTCATCGGTCTGTAGCTGCGACTCTTCGGGCTTCTCTCTCAACGACTCCTGATAGTGCTTTTCAACGGCTTCATCACTCGCTTGCTGTACAAAATTTTGAATTTCCTCAAGAGTGAACTGGCTGCGCCCTGTCGCTTTCATGCTGTTGAATACGTCTTCCATATCTCCCATCAACCAAGGGTTCATCGCCTCACCTCCTTGTCAAAACATCCCCGCCGGATCTTCTTCCGGCGGGGGATCGTTTCTAGCGTTCCATGTCCTGTTGTGGCTGTGGGGCTTCAATCTGTGGCGACTCGATACCCTGCGCCGCCTGTTGCCAGCTTACAGCTTCAACGGGTGGCTCAATCGCAGAAGCAGAAACGCCCCAACTCGGGTCAGAATTCGGTGAGGCAAGGTCAATCACCCCGCTACTCGGTGCTTCAATGGTCGGGGCTTCCACCTGTGGGAGTTCAATATTGCCGGTGGTTTGCTGTCCGTACATTGGGACTTCAACGACTTGATGGCGAATGTCATCAACGGCACTAGCTAACCCCTGCGCGAAGCCGTCAAAAAAAGCCATGATGTTTGCTCCTTTCGTGGTGATAGAACGCGACAAAGGGAAGAACGGCAAGCCAACACGCAATCACCACGGCGGTTAGATAGTGGTGTGGCTGCTCCATGAAACTGTGGCGCGTGAGCCAGAACAGCACATAGGCGAACGTGCCGAAAGCGGAGGCAATCAGCATCATGTCTTTGCGGGTTGGATACATGGCAACACCTCCTTTGCTTCTTCTGCGGGTTGATACTCAAGCAACGTGGTCAGGGAGTGCCGGATGATATGCAGCCAGAAGGCAACCAGCAGCATCACCAGCACAGGGTTAAACACTCCTTCCGTGTTGAACAACAGATAGACGAAGCTACAAACCCAAAAGGGCAGGGCGAGGGGATGGGCGAGCAGATAATCATTCACGTCTGGTTGTCTCGTCTTGTCGGATTTCATAGCTGCATCTCCTTTCAGGGTTTTGGCAGTGATGAACGCCGCCAGCCCTAACGACAGGCTGGCACTGTGTGACAGCACCGACTTTGCTACCGTCTTCGAGTAGAGCAGGAAGGGTAGAACCGACAGCGCGTAATTGAAGCTATCGCTATTCATGTTGTCACCTCCGGAGCTTGTGCCGGCGATCGCTTCCCGCCGGCAAGCATCACTTTTTTACAGTAATCAGGAAGAGGGATAGGCTGGTTTGCTGCCGACTGCTTGGGAACAGATACGCACCACGACACAATAGCGGGTTGCTCGGTCGGGGTAGGAGTGTGCCACGTCCTCACTTTCAGGTAGGCAGCACCAGCAAGCAAACTCACTCCACCCACTCCGACTGCCGCTTTATAGCTCGCGGGTTGCGGCTCGGGGGTGGACTTCCACCAGTTAAACCCAAAATACAGAGCGGCGGCGGCAACGAGGAGCAAAAGCAAGGTTTGGCTCACCGTTGCTCGTTGCCAGCGTTCTTCAGGACTCATGGAGGATTTACGGTAGCGCGATTGCTCTTTCTCGTAAAAAAACACGGTGGGAAAGGATTTAAGAAAGGCGAAGAGGAAGAATCCGGCAACTATCGCTATAGAAATCTGCTGGTCTTGGGTGAAGCTGTTCCAATCTCCGCCCTGCGAATACCAGAACCACAGCCCTAACCCAAACCAAACAGGAAGCGTATAGCGTGAACCGAACAACCACTGAAGCGGTGTAGGACGCATGATTGAACCCTCCTTATTTTTGGGTGAAGGTCACCAGTAACGTGTTGCTGTTGGTGTCCGGCATCGGCTGTAAAAAGTTCGCACCCGCCTTGAACCACACTCCAGTCACGAGGTAGTTGTTCAGGGGTGCGCCGGTCTTAAGTGCCAACGAAAAGAAATTCGGCTCTAGGAGATAATCAAGATGTTCCTGTGCGCCGTTGGTTTCGTTACTGCCTTCGCTCTGGTTATAGCCTTGATTAGTCGCGCTCTGAGTCGCGCCGCGGTTGGTTTGCAATCCGCTCGTAATAGTCCGGCTCTGATTCTTGTGCAGCTTCAACCCTTTGCCGATTAAGTCGGAGGCGTATTTGTTGGTACGTGGACAGCTATTGAGGTGGAACACCTTTTGCCCGAACTTGCCGACAAACCCGTCCACCGCATCGGATTTTTCTTTGCCGAGTTGGGCAAAGTAGGTGGGTAGACTTTGGGTGAGATAAACCACGGCGCACTTGCTGCCCCGGCAGGTCGAAAGAAACGTATCATCATAGTGACTGACGAAGTATTGCGCCTCGTCTGCGTACAAAAACACCGGACGTTCCTGAAACTCTTTGCTGAGTCCGTTGCGTGCCTCAATGGCGCGTTGGAACATGAGCTTGAATAATCCCTGCGCAACCGTTCCTTCTTCCTGATAGGTGAGGGAAGGAAACCCCATAATGATAATCGCGCCGGATAGTGCCATTTCCGGCACAAGGTCAGTGGTGGTGGTGAAACACTCGCGCAGTATTCCATCGGTAAAACGGTTGAGTTCGGCGGTTACGGACGTAACGATGCTGCCCCGCATTTTCTCCGGCATGGCGATAAATTGCCGCAGCCAATAGTTGCGCACCCGCTTCAGAGTATGGGGAGGAAGTTTATAGGCTGGCTTGTCTTTGCAGCGGCTCAGGCGGTCGAGAGCGTAATTAACTATTGGCTTGTCTGCATCCTCTGGCTTGGGCGGGGTGGTCGGCATCGAGGTCACAAACTGCACGATGCTATCCATATTCACCACCCCGACAGCCGAGTATAAAACGGTGATGGTGTTCAAAATCATTTCCCGCGTGGTTTTTATCCAGATGGCTTCGCCGTCTTTGCCTTGTCCCTGTCCGGCGGCAAGGTCGGCGGCTTTCAGAATCTTCATCAGCGTATCGGTTGCCGCGTTCGCACCGTCCGCGCCCTTCAGCGCGAAGATGTACGACAAAAAATTAAAATGGCGGGATGTGTCAAAAATAATCATGTCCTGCTGCCTGCCGTGCTGCTTGCAATAGGATTTCCACTGCTCGACTTCTTCGGGTTTTACCGTCAGCACTAACCCGCCATAGCCAGCGCGGAGATACGCGCCAGCGAGGGATTTTGCGACTCCAGAACTTTTGCCTGAGCCAATCTGCCCAAAAACATGCACCCCGTTGAACGAATCGCGCACAGTGAAACGGTCTTTACCGTTCAGTTTGAGAAGGGGCGTATCGGCATCGCGGATAAAGTCGGTCGGCATCTCCGCACCTCCTCTACTGCTTGCGCCGGAAGAACCCAACAAAGCCAAGTGGGGCGTAAATAAATGCCGGAAGGGGTGAGGGAATGAAGGTGAGTACCGCGAGCATCACCGCTTTGGTCTTGGCGGATTCTTGCGAATCGCCGTACCATTCCTGCTGCCCCTTATAAGTGGCGTAACCTACTGCGCCACTCACCAGCAAAGAAAACGGCAGGAACGCCCCGAAGCTTCCCGCCTCCGCCCCGAAAATCATCGTATCAATGCACAGGGTGAAGAGGGCGATTGCCGGATGGATGCCCATGGTCTGGGCGAAGCCTCGGGCGGGGAGGGAAGGACTGGAAAGGGTTGGATGAAGGTTTGCCATGATGACACCTCCTTGTTGGTGATATGTAATCAGCTAGCTGATTGAGCCTACCTATATTGCTGTTGAAAAGTAAAGAGGTGGGATAAATGAAAAATTTAATTCAGCTAAATCAATATGTTATGTAGAATTATCGGGAGAGGTGGGAACTTCTAGTACCAGTCATGCCACGCAAGCGGGTGTTTTCTTCCTTGAGGATTTGTAATTTCGTCCGGTAATTTTTCTTTGTACCGGCAGCTTCCATGTGTTCGCCTTTTTTCACAAGGTCGGGGTTTTGCTCCACTTCGTCAGTAATAGCCTGAGCTAGAAACTCTTGAGCGGTTGTGTTTTTAGCGCGCATGACTGCATGGAATTTATCACGCGTAGCTTCCTCAATTCGTATCGCTAATTGAACCGTATCTTCATATTTGGGGGTAACGTAGCCTTGCCCTTTTTGCGGCTGCCACTGCGGTTTCTGTTCGTCTGTGTGTTTCTTTTCGTTCTCACTCACTGCTTGCTTCCTATCTAACTTCTCTACTCGTTCCCTGAGGGCTGCAATTTTTATGGTGTAGAACTCGCCATTACAACTTACAACCCTTTTCCCCTCCGCCATTTGTCCACTGACAAGCGACTGTATGCTATCTGTTGGTTTTGCACGACTGAAGCCAGCATAACGTTTTAGCAACCCTGCATCTTTGACAACTCGCGCATCCTTACCCCCAACAATGGTAAAATGCATATAGTCTTCACTCTCCACACTCCTAAGTACCTCTAATAGCCGTCGCCGGATTTCGAGTTTCTTTGCTTGAACCATCCCCATCCTGTCACCTCGTAAGGCATCAAGAATCAGCTTGTTTGAATCAGCTATCTACACAACTAGTTTCCAGCACTTAACCCAAAACGTCAACACGAAATAACTACGCAGTCAGGAAAATGCCCTTAATTGCCCTTATAAGCCACTGACTCCGCAACACAAACGGCATATATGAAGATTTTGTGACAATCAGGCATAGAGGCAATTTCACCCTTGTTTTTAGGCTTCCTCCGCCGTTTTCTCCGCCTTTGCGACTCGCTGCGGCTTCTCCGGCGGTCGTGGCAATATCACCTCTATCCGTTCAATGAACGGCGCGCTTTTATCGGTCGGCGGGAGATGGTGCGCGGGGTTAAATTCCGTGATGGTGTGGCACGTCCGCAGGTCTAACGCCAGCGCGATAGGCAGAAGATTCTTTCCATAGAGTTCAATCGCGGCGCGGTCGGTAATGATGCTAAGAAAATCCTCGCTTGGCTCTTTCACTGCCGTGGTGAAGTGAGCGTGATAGGAAAAACTATAGCGAAAGCCGTTACTCGCACTCCGCACCACAAACACCGCAACCTTGTCTTTGGCTTCAAGAGCAACATATGACTCTTTGCCGTGTGCAACCACCAGCTCCAAGGATTTCTTTGGTCGTGCGCTGCCGTGGCTCTTGGTCGGATTCCAGAGAGATTCTAGTTCGTCCTCGCCGTCCTCATCGTCTGCCATACGTCACCTCTCTAGCTCCGGTTCTTTCTCGTCGCTCTTGTCTTTGCCGTCCGCCTTGTCGCGCTCCTGCTGCTGACGGGTGACAAACTCCGCCCATGTTTCGTTATCACGTTTGACGGGTTCACGCTCGGTAAAATTCTGGGGCGGGTCTATCCCGCGCGTTGCTCGCTCAAAGCTCACTGGTTCAACGGGCGGTTCACCTGCTGGCGGGTCGTGGTCGTGGCTCACTTCCGCCTGCCTGCGGTCAATCTCGGCAAGTCGGGCTTCTTCCTCTTCCCATGCGTGGCGCAAAGATTTGTCAGAGCGTGGTTGCCAGTCAGGGGAGGTCAGCCACGCTTTAGAGGCGTTGGAAAACTCTTCAACACTTCGCACCGGTACATATTCCACCCGCTCGGCAAGTAGTGGATGGTCAGGCGGTAACAGGGCGCGGGTTTCATCGGACAGTACATGGAAAGGCTCAACCGCCTCCGCCTGTTCCTCCGGCAGTATCCGTGCATCGCTGCTGCCGCTATTCTCCGCTTCGTCCTTGCCCTTCATCCATGCGCTGGCTTCCTGCGCCGTCATGAGGCTGTCACGGTCGAGGTCGGTCATCTTGGCGCGGATGTCGGCGGCTTTCGCGCCGTCGATCCGCCGTGCCAAGCTATGGATGTCGCCCTCGGGGTCAATCAAAACGAAGTCGCGGCGGTCGCCTTTGGCGAGGAGATACCCCTTCGACTCAATGGCGGCTTGGAACGCCCTGCCCCCGTCACTCTGCTGCCAGAGCTGGGTTATCTCGGCTTTCATCTCGGCAGGATTGATACCGCTTTCGGCGGCGCGGAAATTCTCCCAGTTCTTGAAGCGGTCACGCTCCGGCGGGTCGGGTAGCTGGACTGGCGACAAGTTAAAAGTCTGCTCCAACTCGCGCGCTGTTTGGGTGTGGATGGGATAGTTAAAACTATCGGAAACGGCGGTCATCGTATCAGGGTCTATCCGACTCCAGACCACATGACGGTGTACCCGCCCTTCCTTTTCATGCTCAATCACCATCCGCGCATGGTCGGTTAAGCCTAATTTGTTTTCGAGCGTGTCCGTGGAAAGTTCCCATTGCTCAGGGGTCAGATGTTCATCTTCTCGCGGGTTGATGTTCACATGATAGAAGTGGTTTTTGACTTGTCCGCCTGCTGCCAGTAACCGCATTTCGCGGAAGCCTTCTGCCAACGTGTCGCCATACAAGCCTTTCATCTCCACAATGGTGACGCGCTCGTTATCCTCGGTCTTCATTAAATGCTTGGCGAAAAATGCGCCGTTGCTTCTGCTCCCGCCGTTGATAATCATGTGTTGCCGTCCATCTTGTCGCAAATAAGTTTGGCGGTCTGGCGAATCTCGGCAAGGGTCGTCTGGATGTCTGCCACAAGTGGGGTTGCTCCTTGATTTACCCCTTTTGCCAGTTGGTTGAGATTGCTGCCTATCTTCCCAACTTGCCCTAACAGTCCCTTTAAGACTGCTACCTCTGCCACTGGTCGGCGGATAGCTCGCGTGGTCGGTTTCTCTAAAGAACGGGAACGGATATATGAACCAAGGGTTAAACCTACTCGGTCAGCAAGGCGGGTCAGTTCGGCGTGTTCATCGTCGGAAACTCGAAACGGAACAATCCGCCCTTTCTGGCGGATCTCACTCCGTTTCTTGACGCTGCTTTCTGCTCCGTTCACTGCTTCCTACTCCGTTCCCTTGCCCTTCCTTACGGGGTATCCAACAGGGGCTAAGCCCCTTTGGCAAGCGTGATGTAACCGCCTTTGGCGGTAATACATCACATGGCTTGCCATATGAATCTGACGCGCCATATTACACCAAACCTTAGCCCCGATGCAACCTCACCGCAAGGGAAAAATCCGGCAGGGTCAGGAGGTTAACAGGGTTAAGGAATCGAGCCGGAATGGTTAAGAGCAGGTCAGGAAGTCATGAAGAAAAAGAAAGGGAAAAGATGAACGAACTGTAACAGAAAACCAGAGTAAAGCAGTCGGAGATTTTCCCAACTTGACGAGTTCCAGCTTCAGGATTAAAAATGAAAATCTACGGTGACGGGTAACGCTGAAATCCGTAGCTAAGGGTGATGGGGTGGGACTTGTTTCTAGAACTCTGTCCTACCCCTTCCGCCTCGCTCCTTGGAACAAAAGAATGGGGCGGCTCTGCCTCCCCATACCCCTCCGAACATGTTTTGATTCTAGGGTGATGAAGAAGGCTATAAAGGCAAAAAGAGGTAATTACATAAAAACCTCTCTACGCGGAATCGGTAGACACAGGGGGGGGATGAAACGGTCTACCCTTCACAAAATGGGACAGCCAAGCGAAGCAGAGCGGGAACAAAAGGACGGTAGCAAGGTAGAACCAATCAAAAAATACATTGTTCACCCCTGCACTAAACAAAGAGGGTGAACAAAAAATCTGAGTCTGGGGCAACGGACGATCTGCAAGCGTGACAGATTTCTGAATCTGTCGCGGTTGCCTCGGCAGTGCCACACACTCTAAGAAGTTCCAGCACGGTCAGGCTCGGCTGACGGTGCGCCTTCGGTCGGTGACGGCGGATACGCGGTCACACCTTCCCGCAGTTTATGGCGAGGCATTCTCAAAACCGCTTTATTTGGTCATACAGGGGGGTAGAAAAATTTTTGATGCCCTACCCTATCTTCACCCTGTTTCGTTGCTCCTGCGCCTTCCTATGAAGAAATTTAAGGGGTCTTGAGTGGGTATGTCGTGTCCCCTCCCGTCCTCATACCCATTCTGAATGCAATCTTCTTCTCACCGCTTGTTCTGTCCTGAGTTGTTGGAAAAGAACCAAAGCTTTCTTCCAATGCCCTGCTTAGGGCTTGCTGGAAGAAAGCATTTCGGGCAACTGCATTTTCAGAGATTCATCTTACTTGGTGATACAAATCCCCTCTCTCTATAAAAAATTTCTATAAGATTCTAGGCTTGTGGATAGTTTTTTTTAAGGTCTTGAAGTGTAAGAATAAAAATTCAGTTTTTAAAAAAATTCGGTCGCTCCAATCCCGTATCCCAGTCGTTCCAATCCCGTGTTTTCGGTCGCTCCAATCCCGTATCGGTCGCTCCAATCCCGTATCCCAGTCGTTCCAATCCCGTATCCCAGTCGCTCCAATCCCGTGCCGGAAAGCTCCTATTTGTGGATAACTATTCGATGACTGCTAAAAACGAGAAAGAATACGGTCGCTCCAATCCCGTATTTTGGCGAATCCACATTCAATAAAATCGGTATGTTAGCTGTAGCAAATCGGAAGTGAAAACGCATTCGTTGCCAAACCGGATGTTACGAGGCTTTGGTGATATGGACTTTGTCCTCTTCGTCGATGTGATATGCCGTGATTGCTCCGGTCTCTTCTAGAATTTCCTCAAGGGCATTTTTTAAGTTGGCTCGGAAGTGTTTTAACTCTTTGGTGTTGCTGCCCGTGAGGTCGCGGAGATATTCAACGGTAACAGGAAAGGGTTTGGTGTGGCTACATATCCATGCGTGGAGATGTTGAGCTAACGGCTTCTTATTAAGGGCGCGGCGTTGTTCCCATTCTATCGTGGTGAAGCCACGATCAAAAAGCTTAATAAGCTGGCGGTTGATGTGAACGACAAACTCACCATTATCTAATTTGGCTGCTCCTTCTGGAAGAAGCGAACCCCAATAGACGGTGTTTCCATCACGTTGAATGCCAATCGCGGTTGCCGTGAGTCTTTTGAGAACCTTGAGCAACCATTCATAGTCGGACTTTCCGCCATGCCTGCCGATGTGCTTGAGTAGGTGTCCTGCCCTAAAACGTAGTTGATTATTTTCCGGCATTCCGCGTGCGAGGTGCATCACTCCTTCAAACACGTCTAAATCCGCTTGGGTGAGTTGCTTACCCGTGTAGGTAATAGTAAAGCCCTTCTGACTGAAGATGGTTTCATCTTCAACGTAGGTTGCCTTGTTCAAGGGAACGGCGGCGAAGAGGGCGCTACGGGTGAACTCATTGGGAATCCCGCGTTGTGGGTCTGCCCAGAAAGCCAGTTGATACTGTTTATTCCTCTCCCGTTCCTCGATGGATTCGCGGAGCTTGTCTAGCGTCTTTTCTAAATCACTCGGTGGCAGTTCGGTCATCTGCTATTGTTCCTTATTGCAGTTGTGCACAAGTGCAAAAGCGCACTAGTCACCAAATGCCTTCTTCGCCTTCTGCTTCGTGTAGAGGTCATTGATAGCTAACGTAATGAGTTCTGAGTTGTCGAGCTTTAACCGTGCCCGCAGAAGAGCGACTTTCTCCACAACGTCGTCAGGCAGGTAACCACCAATATGTTTAAGCCCTATGCGGGTTGGTTGGGCAGTCGTCTTTCTTTCCTTTACGGGTAGCGTCTGGACGTTCGCGGCTGGTTTTTCATCCGAATCAATTTTCATATTGGCGAGGAAGTCCGACGCCTTGCTTTTTGTGGTCATGCTTTTGTTCCTTTCTGCATTTGTGCACGATTGCCAAATTGCAATATTGCACTAAGCCATTCCCACAAGGCGGTAATCTCTTGGGCAGCGTGGCTATGTGGTTCGAGTTCGAGTGCGGTTAATCCTTCTACGTTTGCCAACCTGTGAACGTCATAACGATGGATAACGGTAGGAGCTATGGGAAGCCCGATAGCTTTCAGTACGTCCCGCGCTGTTTCCTCATGGCTTTTGCTATTGGGTGTGGCAAAATTGAGAACGCCATAGGCTTCCTTCCCTAAGCGACGGGTGAGGGCGGTGGTCTTGGTTACTCCGTCATAGCAGTCTTGGTCATTCCAAAAGGGAACAAGCACAAGGTCTGCTGCTTCCACCGCTGCCATTGCCTCACTGCTCCGCCCGGGCGGGGTATCAATCACTACAAGGTCACAACCAGCCTTTGCAGCGCGTTTTAATTCTTCCGGCAAATCCTGCTCAGTTGAAAATTTTACAAGGGGTAAGGACTTTTCTTGCTTCTCCCGCCTCCGTCCCCAGTTGGTCGAATTCTGCTGAGTATCCATATCCAGCACCAGAACATTAAGTCCGGCTTCTACGGCGGCACAGGCAATGTTTTTGGTGGTGGTCGTCTTGCCAACTCCGCCCTTATTGATAGATAGTGCAATAGTTCTCATGTGCATCCTTTCTAAAGTGCCATTGTGCACAATGGCACTTTACTGTCAACGCGAAACTTCATCTCAATCAGAGAAAAACCCGCAAGGCTGGTGTAGCCCTGCGGGTGTGACGGGTCAATATTCGCTGGTGAGCATGATGACGTTGCCCGTGAAGTAGAGCTTCACTTCTGGCAACGGGAAATCGGTATAGGGTATCGACTGTTTGTAGACGATGCGGTTATTGCCGTCGTCACAGGTGAGCAGGGCAGTGGAGTCAGGATTCACTTTCAGCGTCCACACCTGAAACTCTTCCGCCTTCACCGCTTTGACGTGTGATTGGGCAATAGCGATGCTATCGAGTAGCCAGTACGCTCCGCCATGTTCCGCCAGATATTGCGCCCCGTCAGTGTACAGCACCTTCCGGTTCAGTGAGTGCCGATACCAATTCTCACTGCCGGAGAATTGAAGAAGATCCTTTGCGGTTAGGGTTTTCGTGTTGCTCATATATGCCTCCTTATAAATTGTTACCCCCACGGCGGGGGCAGTGGTAGGCAACAAGCCGCCGGATAAGCCGAAGCTGTCATAGCTTTTTGGGGGCGACCTTCAGGGGGAACCGAAAAGCGTCATTGACAGCAAGGCGCGGTGGCTTACGTGCCGATACCCCGCCCGCTGGGGGTACGTTCTTTAGGAGGCAAGCAAAGACGGAAACCCGTAGGCGCGAAGAATCAGTCAAGAATCATCTGGCAGGTCGGGGAGGGGACTTAGTACCTTGAAGCTGGCATTGTCGGCTTAATGCCTTTTCCCAGCATTTCCAGTATTATTTGCTCAGCCGTTCTATCCCTTCAGTAAAGAACAAAGGACAAACTTATGAGCTGGGAAGCATACCTTGTCGCTGCCACTATTGCCGGACCGATTCTCGCGGTGCAGGCACAGAAGTATCTTGAACGCCATCAGGATAAAAAGCGTGCCAAAGACCAGATTTTCCGAACACTAATGGCTACACGCGCAACACGGTTATCTATTGAACATGTGCAAGCTCTGAACGGTATAGAACTAGCGTTCTATGGAAGCGACAAAAAGGACAAAAGAGTCTCTGATGCATGGAAGGAATACCATGACCACCTTAACACTCCACCCGCGAAATATGACCGTGACCCTGATAAATGGGGAGATAAGCAGACGGAACTGTTCATTGCACTTCTTCACGAGATGGCACTCTCTTTGGGCTATGACTTTGACAAAACCCACATCAAGAATAATTGGTACTCACCAGAGGGTCATGTGACCGTTGAGAAAGAGATGCACATTATTCGTAATGGTTTGGCGGAAATTCTAACAGGAAAGCGTTGTTTTCCCGTGGTTGGATTTGCCACTAGTGAGGAAGAGGCTAAAGAGATAGCCGAAATGCGTAGGTCGTTAATAGATTGGCTGAAACGGAATCAGCACATTCAGACGGTTGTTAGTAACGAAGATTCTAAACTGCACTCACCATCACAAAAACTGCTCTCATAACTGAGGGCTGCAAATGCAGCACGGTCGCGGAGAGGTTTCACGTAGCGACGGTGCGCTTCTGTCTTTCGCACGGCATCGGATGCGGTGCGGTCTTTCTGGTGGGCGGGGAAGCTAATGCCTTCGTTTCGCGTCTTTGCGCTTTCGCAAGCGCATTGGGGACGCTGCCCCCAATCCCCCGAACATGTTTTGATTCTAGGGTGATGGTTAAGAACGGATGACAAAAGATTCACCAAACTGTCATTTGACAGGGAAGGGAAGAGGACTATGGTGTGTCCTATCCGTCAACCACCATGAAAGGATACTCCTATGGAAGCTGCCACCCTCGAAGCACCGCTAGTCGTTCATCAAGAAACGCCTGTGCCTGTCCAAACGGAAGCACCTGCACCAGTCCCGCCACCTACTATTGCTGAAATCCTCGAACAGCACCTTGACCGCCACCAGCAAAAGAAAATCGCCGTGGAGAATCTAAGCCGTATCAAGTTTCTGGTTGCGCCGGATGGCAAAAGCGCGGTTTCGACTAAAGAACTGCCCAGTGATAAACATCGGGAGATAGTCGAAGCATCGTGAAAGACCGTTCTCGGTGAACGCATCGAC
>CXWK01005296.1_pt1 | contig 19120 bp, 18 predicted proteins | sample 590851 | NCBI WGS metagenome assembly CXWK01 (sample SAMEA3498364, study PRJEB10139) | wastewater metagenome | biome: wastewater treatment plant; material: activated sludge | place: Denmark | collected 2014-08-01 | reverse complement strand
GTAGCGTTCGCGCCCGATGGGCGACAGATGCTTATCGCGCCGGCCGGGGTGGATTTGGACGACGTTGACCCCGAATTCGCCCGGCAACTGGACGCTTTCATCGCCCACTACCGCCCGGCGCTGGTGGCGCTGGCGCGATGACCCGCCACCTCAGCCCCCAGCAGGTGCTGTTCATCCACGCCCGCCTGACCGACGAGACGGGCGGCGACCACCTGCTGCGCGACGTGGGGCTGCTGGCGTCGGCCGTAGCCCGGCCCAGGGCGGTGTTCGGCGGTGAAGAGCTATACCCCGACCTGTTCGCCCAGGCGGCGGCGCTGATGCAATCGCTGGTTCTCAACCACCCATTTCTCGACGGCAACAAGCGGACGGGGATTATCGCCGCGGCCCTACTGCTGCTGCGCAACGGCTATCGGCTAACGGCCGACAACGCCGAACTGGAGCGCTTCACCTTCGCCGTGGTCAACGGCCGGCAAACGCCGGACGCGATGGCCGCCTGGTTCCGGGCGCACACTATCTCTGTGCTTTAGTCTTTTCTCAGAAACTTCTCTCTGTAAGGCGACCTGTGGTAAAGTCCGTAGAACACGTGTGCGAACGCCGGACGGGGGAACGCCCCACCGCCGGCCGAGCGCCCTTTCCCGATTGGGGGGAGTGAGTGTCGAGCGCACGATTTTGTATAGAAAGGAGAGTTACAAATGGCGTACCAGTTCAAGAATAGCAAGGGTAAGACCTACTTCCTACACTCCCGCAACGTGGAGTTGAAGGGCGGTCGCACCCAGACGTTGTACTTCTTTGCCAAGGAGCCGGGGCAGGGCGCGTTGGACGCGGTCCCGTCCGGCTATCAGGTCGCTGAGTCGAAGAACGGGCTGCCCGTGCTGAAGAAGCAGGCCTAGTTTCCAACAACACGACCTAGAAAAAGGGCGGAACCGCTGTCGGTTCCGCCCTTTTTGCTTCCTGGGCCGGCTCGGGCAACGTCTTGGCCCGTGCGGCGTCTACTCGTTGTCCAGTTCCGGCGCATCGAAGACGGTCGGGTCAGGATCACCGCTGACCTGGAGCACGCCCACCGCGCCCTTCTGCACCCGATAGAGGGCGTGGTCAACGATGGTGTACGAACCCGGCACGTCGAGGAACATCTCGAACGTGGAGACGGAGCCGGGCGGCACGTACCACGCCTCTTCGTTGGCCGTGAACGTCTCGTCAGAGCCGGAGTAGACGCGGTCGAACACTTCGCCGATGATGTGGAAGTTGGAGCCTTTGTTCGGCCCGCCGACGCCGAAGAAGACGCGCACCGTCTCGCCCGTCTCGGCCTGCAACGGGTATAACTCGGTCAGGGCCTGGACGTGGCCGTTGAAGGTGTAATACTCCGGCAGCTCAGCCAGGGCCTTCTCGTTGCTGAACGTCTGATGCCCCTGATTGCCCAGCCTACCGGCGGTGTACCAGTCGCCCTGCATGATGTAGAACTCGCGGTCCACCGGCGGCAGCCCGCCGACCGGCTCGACGACAATCGCGCCATACATGCCCTGGGCGATGTGGTGCATGGGCGGCGGGAAGGCGCAGTGGTAGACGAACGCCCCGGCGTGCAGCGCCTTCCAGGTGAACGTCGCCGTCTCGCCGGGGGCGACGTTGGTCACTTCCGCGCCGCCGCCGGGGCCGTTGACGGCGTGGAAGTCGATGTTGTGGCCGTTGACGCTGGACAGGTCGTTGACCAGGGTGAACTCGACTGTGTCCCCCTCCATGACGCGCACCATCGGGCCGGGCACGGTGCCGTCGAACGTCCAGAAGGCGTAGGTCGTGCCGTCGGCCAGTTCGGCCGTCACCTCTCTGGCCGTCAGCGTCACCTGGACGGTCGTCGGCGCGGTGCGGGTGATGGGCGGGGGCACGTCGGCCGGGTCGCGGGCGACGTTGGCCGCGTCGGTGGCCTGCGCCGGTTGCAGCGTGGCGATGCCCAGACGGTCGAGCACTACCTGGTTGGTCTCTGCATCGGCGGCCAGGGTGGCCTGCAGGGTCGTCATCTGGTTTTGGGCGTTGGCCGAACGATACAGGCCATAGGCGCCCAGAGCCAGGCCCACCAGGGCGAGCAGCCCGGCAATGAGAGCGGCGATATTGGAACGGGTCATGGGTCTCTTCTCCTTTGATACCGGCGAGGCGGCCGGCTGCTAAGAATGGAGCGCCTCACCGCCGGGGAGAGTGGAAGGGTGGCAAGCGGCGAGACACCTGACCCAAGCGTAAGGCAGCCAGAGGGATGGAGTCAATAGACCGAGGGTCTATTTTTCTGAGCTTGTAGCGCGGGTTGCCAACCCGCCCTACAGGACCGGCGCGCGGCCGCGGGCCTTCGCCGGTTCGCGCATGTCCATCAGGCGGATGCCCACGCCGTAGGTGACGAACTCGCCCACGGGAGTGATCTTGACAATGCACGAGCCGGCGACCATCGCGCGGTCGTCGGCCTTGTGCATGAGAATGGCCCGCCGCAGTTCCGGCGATGCCTCGGCCGCCGGGAAGACCCGCGCTGTGCCCTGAAAGGTGATCGTCGCCTGCGGGATCTTCAGCCAGGGCATGATCGGCACGCGTTTGGCGATAGGGATGGTCACCGAGACGTGGGGGTTGGCGGCCATGTGACGCGCCTTCCACGTGTCGCGCCCGGTGGCAATGAAGAGCTTGCGCTCGCGGACGATATAGACCAGCCCGGCCGTCCTCGCCTCGCCGGCGGCGTTGACCATGCCGACGACGGCGAAGAGTTCCTTTTCGATAGTTTCCCAGACCTGGGCGGTGGTCAGTTGGATGGGCATGGGGTGCTCCGATGGGGGCGATGGAGATACATTATAGCAGTCAGTCCACTTTACTATACGCGGTGCTGGAAACCAAGTTTCTTGGTGCGGAGCTCGTGGGCTACGGTCGCTCCGGTGACGCCTGGGCCGGCCAGGGCCGCCCCGGACGAAAGCGGCGGTGTTGGTCAACGGCGGCCTGTCAACGGCCTTCAGAGGCGCGGACACGTCTTGGGCCGGTCTCGACTGGCGTTATGAGTGGCAATCAGGGGTCATTCGCCGTCTGACCCTCGGAAACGACGATTGAGGGCGATTGAGCGCAATTGATGGTGAAAAGCGAGCACCGGCACGCTCACCAAAACATGAGAGCGAGATTAAAATAGTACAAAAATCAAATGATTGACGGGAACCCTCGAAAAGCGTTAAAATGATGGTCAAGCGGCGGTGAACGGCAGCGATCAAAGCCAAACGGCAGCGAAAAGAAGGGCTGTGGATAAGTACTGTCCGAAGAGGATGGTTTCCCTAAGAGGGATTAAGACCAAATTGTATTGCCTCCGGCATTTCCTACACGTAACCGTGTCCGAAGAGGATGGTTTCCCTAAGAGGGATTAAGACTCAACGCGTGGCTTCAGGGCACGGAATAGGAACCAGAGTCCGAAGAGGATGGTTTCCCTAAGAGGGATTAAGACTGATACAGGGTCAAGAACTGACTGTCGTCGCAGATCCAGTCCGAAGAGGATGGTTTCCCTAAGAGGGATTAAGACTTTAAATCAACCCCACATGCCCAGTTTATAATATTTCTAGTCCGAAGAGGATGGTTTCCCTAAGAGGGATTAAGACTTTCGCTCGTTGCTGCTCAGCCGACGGTACACCCAGGTCCGAAGAGGATGGTTTCCCTAAGAGGGATTAAGACAGAAATACGGGTGGCATTGTTTAGGGAATATTGAGATCGTCCGAAGAGGATGGTTTCCCTAAGAGGGATTAAGACTGCCCTTTCCGCCCGGCGAAGCCGAAGCCCAACGCCGGTTGTCCGAAGAGGATGGTTTCCCTAAGAGGGATTAAGACCACTTTGGCGCAAATGGCACGCTACCCAAAGTAGAGCAGCCATCACTTCACGTGCGCATCAAAGAAGTCCCCCGCCCGCCCCATCATTTCCGTCCACGCCGCCCCGGCGAACAGATGCCCCTGCCCCTCGTAGACGAAAAGCTCCGATGATTTGCCCGCCGCCAGCAACGCCTCGTGGAGCTTCGTTGACCACTCCGGCGGTGTGGCGTTGACCTCCGCGCCGTCGGCCGCGCCGATGTGGATCTGCACCGGCGCGCTAATGCGGTCGAGGTGGTGGATGGGGGCGATCTGTTGCAGCATGGCCGGGTCGGCCGCGGCGCTCAGATAGGCGGCCACGATCGCCGGCGGTAGGTCGGGCAGGATGACCTCAGCCGGGTTGCACTTCGTCGTATACTGCGTCTCCCCCGGCAGGCAGCCCGGCCCCCAGCGGGCGATCAGGTCGGCGTCGTCGGCGCTGTTGGCCGCGTAGAGGACGGCGGCGCGGATGCGCGGATCGACGGTCAGGGCCTTGGTGGTGATGCCGCCGCCCATCGAGTGCCCCCACATGCCCAGCCGCGTCACGTCGGCCTCCGGCACGGTGGCCAGCGCGCCGATGAGGTTCAGCACGTCGGCCAGCAGGCCGGTGTGGAAGAGACTCGGCCCCCACTGCGACGCGCCCCAACTGCGATAGTCGGGGGCCACGGTCAGGTAGCCACGGCGGTTGAGGAACTCGGCCGCCAGCCACGTGCCCGACCCCGGCCAGTAGCCGGCCCGCTCGTGGTAGCCGTGGTTGAGGATGATGACCGGGAACGGCCCCGCCCCGGCCGGAACTTGCATGATGCCCGTCACGCGCAGGCCGTCGCTGGGGTAGGCGATGTGGTAGCGGGTGTAGACCTCGGTCGTCTCCAGCGTGGCCAGACGTTCGACCGGCCCGCCGGGGTAGTCGCGGGCGCGCAGGCCGTCGATGGTGACGCCGGCCAGGAGATGGGGGGTGGCGTTGGGTGGCGAGTGGCGGGTAGCGGGTGGCGATGGGCTGGTGGTCGCGGCCGGCAGCGCAGTGGCCTCGGCCATCTGCGTCAGCACAATCGGTGTGGGTGGGACCGGGAGTTGCGCCGTGGCAGTGGGGATAACCGACGTGGGTGGGGTTGTGGACAGCGTCACGCAGGCCACGGCGAACAGGGGTAGACAGGCTAAGAGAAGGTGAATGAGAAGCCGTCGCATGGGTGTGTAGGATATCACGCATGGTTAGAAGCGATCGGGTGATTGCTGGCAGCGGTCGGGGCGGCGCGGATGGTCGTCCAAGAACGGCCGCGCTTGACTGCCTCCAGCCAGCCGGTGCGGGCTAACTGGTTATCTTGGCCTTTCGCCACCTTCGATAATAATCTCGGCTTCCACTTCTTCACCGTGTCGAGTGCGGCCCTTAAATCGTAGCTCTGCCCGGCGCAGCTGGTTGTTCTCAGCAAGTGCAACGAGTATAGGACGCAAATTCGGGCCTATTTCGAGAGGATCATCATCTCGGCCAAACCAACGGAAGTCGTTTGGAGAACGGTGTAACCTGTTGCGGATACCGCGCACGCCGCTAACTCCAATTGCCCAGACAACATTAGCTGCCAAATCTTGGAGTATGGCAATTACATTGGGATCAGCTACTACAGTTGCCACAGCAAAAGTCACCGCTTCAGTCAATGAACCAGCCCCCAACTCTCTAATTTCAGCACGAATGAATCGGTCGGAAGCAGGGAATGCTGTCCTAGGAAGGTACTTGGCCCGCCGCCATGTGGGCTCGATGAGTCCCGCTTGCGATAGTAAGCCTAACGTCACTTTATCAATGACATCCTGCATCTGTAGTTGAAAGATGCCTAACGTATACAGATCAAGTCGTTCGCCAGAATAGATGATTTCTAGCGGGCTGGCATTTTCCAAGGGTTGAAATTGCATAGTCCGTCCCTCCCTAATCTTAGTAGGTATGAATGCGTTTGCCTGACGCTTCACAACTATACCCATTTTACAGTAGAATAGAGGGGAAGAGATAAGCGTTTATGGATGTCGTCTACTCTGTTCGGGGCGTACCGATCCGGTTAACTGCCGAACGCTGGTTTCATATCGTCGAAAACCACGACGATCTTGCTGGTTACTACGACGACGTACTACGGGTCGTGGAAGACCCTGACCTAATTCTGCCGGGCTACCGCGGTTCAGTCATTGCTGTGCGAGGCTATGGACGTGACCGTTACCTAATGGTTATCTACCGCGAAATGAGCTTATCTGATGGGTTTATCATTACCGCTTATTTTGCCGGTGTAGTTGACCGAAAGAAGGCGATATGGAAGCGATAGTTCCTGAATCTGTCTTACAAGCCATCCCCAAACTGGTGGGCTTTCCCCAGGAGCGCTTTTGGGTCGATTATGACCGCGACGCCGATGTGCTCTACATCAGCTTTCGCCGCCCCCAGGACGCCGACGACTCGGTGATGACCGATGACGGCATTCTGTTGCGCTATCGGCAAGAGGAGTTGGTTGGTGTAACGGTGCTCGACGCCGCGGCTCGTGGCGATCAGGCCACTTGACACCCACCCACCTCCATGCTAAACTGCCCGCCATAATCGAATAGACAACGACTGTGATTCGGACGAGTACCCCGCACAGCGAGCCACCAGAGAGTTGACCCACAGGCTGCAAGGTCAACGGCAGGCGCGGCGGGTGAATGGACCGAGGAGTCGCCGGGGCGAAGAGAGTGACTAGTAGCGCCGGTCGGAGCGGCCTCCGTTATCAGGGCCAGGGCCTGCCAGTATTCAGTAGGTCAGTATACAGTATTCAGTCAGACTCTTGACTGACAACTATCAACTGACAACTTGAAGAGGGCCGACCAGAGTGAAGCCGCGACGCGGCTTAAGCAGGGTGGCACCACGGGAGATTTGACGCTCTCGTCCTGAGACAGGGACGAGGGCGTTTTTATTTGGGTGGTTGGTCGTTGGTGGCCAACGACCAACCACCCTGAAGAGAACAGGAGGACGATCATGACTGAGCAGACGAAATTCATTCTCGACGACAGCCGGCTGCCGAAGGCGTGGTACAACATCAACGCCGACATGCCCACGCCGCCCGCGCCCGTGCTCCACCCCGGCACGCTGGAGCCGGTGACGCCCGACTTCCTGGGCGTCCTCTTCCCCATGGGCCTCATCATGCAGGAGATCAGCACCGAGCGCTACATCGAGATACCGGAGCCGGTGCGCGACGTCTACCGCATGTGGCGGCCGACCCCCTTCCTGCGCGCCGTCCGGCTGGAGCGGGCGCTGGACACGCCGGCCCACATCTACTTCAAGTACGAAGGCGTCAGTCCCGTCGGCAGCCACAAGCCCAACACGGCCGTGCCCCAGGCGTTCTACAACAAGCAGGAAGGCACCAGGGCGCTGACCACCGAGACCGGCGCGGGGCAGTGGGGTTCGGCCCTGGCCATGGCCTGCGACTTCTTCGGCATGGAGCTGGAAGTCTACATGGTCAAGGAGTCGTTCCACCAGAAGCCCTACCGCCGGGTGATCATGGAGAGCTACGGCGCGCGCGTCTTCGCCAGCCCCAGCGACAACACCCACTACGGCCGCCAACTGCTGGCCAACGACCCCGACGCGCCCGGCTCGCTGGGCATTGCCATCTCCGAGGCGGTCGAGGCCGCGGCCACCTCCGGCGGGGCCAAAAAGTACAGCCTCGGCTCGGTGCTCAACCACGTCCTGCTGCATCAGACGGTCATCGGCCTGGAGGCGCTGGAGCAGTTCGAGATGGCCGGCGAATACCCCGATGTGCTCATCGGCTGCACCGGCGGCGGCTCCAACTTCGCCGGCTTCACCTTCCCGTTCATCCACAAGAACCNNGGCAAGACGACCCGCGTCATCGCCGCCGAGCCGACCGCCTCGCCCAGCCTGACCAAAGGCAGCTACACCTTCGACTACGGCGACACGGCCCAGATGGCCCCCATCGTCAAGATGTACACCCTGGGCCACACCTTCATCCCGCCGGGCATCCACGCCGGCGGCCTGCGCTACCACGGCATGTCGCCGCAAGTCAGCGCCCTGGTCAACGGCGGCCACGTCGAAGCGCGCGCCGTGCGCCAACTGGACACGTTCAAGGCCGGGCTGGCCTTCCTGCGCGCCGAGGGCATCATCCCCGCGCCGGAGTCCACCCACGCCATCGCCGTGGCCATCGAAGAGGCGCTGGCTTGCAAGCAGAGCGGCGAGAAGAAGGTCATCGCCTTCAACCTGAGCGGCCACGGTCACTTCGACATGGCGGCCTACGACAGCTACCTGAAGGGCAATCTGGAGGATTACGACTACCCGGCCGCGGCCGTGGCGGAGGCGCTGCATCATTTGCCGCAAGTGGGATAGTTGACAGTTGTCAGTTGGCAGTTGTCAGCAGGAGATTGCCGGACAACTGCCAACTAACAACTGTCAACTGTCAACTGACAACTATGACCACCTACACCCCCACCCTCGACGCCTTCCGCGCCCTTGCGCGGGGGCCGGCTAATCTCATCCCGGTCACGCGCGAATTCGCCGCCGACCTGGAGACGCCCGTCTCCGTCTACCTGAAGCTGATGGAGGAGCCGGGCGCGTCCTTCCTGTTGGAATCGGTCGAGGGCGGCGAGCAGGTCGGCCGCTACTCGTTCGTCGGCGTCGGCATCCACCGGCGCATCGAACTACACGGCGAGACCATCACCCGCATCGGCGATGGGTTCGCCGGCGTCCCCGCCGGCGAACCGGCCGGCGACATCCTCGACGCCCTGCGGGCCGAGTTGGGCCGCTACCGGGCGGCGGCCGTGCCCGGCCTGCCGCGCCTCAGCGGCGGCGCAGTCGGCTACTTCGGCTACGACGTGGTGCGCTTCTTCGAGCGGCTGCCGCAGACGGCCGCGCCACTTGGTACGGGCGGGTCTGAGACCCGCCCCTACCCCGACGCCCTCTTCCTGCTGGTCGATACCGTTGTCGTCTTTGACCACGCCCGCCACCGCCTCATCCTGCTGGCCAACGCCCACGTCGAAGAGGGCGGCGACGTGGAGGCGGCCTACGTCGACGCCCTGCAACGCATCGACCGGCTGGCCGAGAAGTTGCTGCGGCCGCTGCCGGCCGTGCCCAGCCGCCGCTGGGGCGCCACCCACGGCAACGGGCTGGCGACGCGCTCCAACGTGACCGTAGAGCGGTACGAGGCGATGGTGCGCCAGGCCAAGGAGCACATCGCCGCCGGCGACATCTTCCAGGTCGTGCTCAGCCAGCGCTTCAGCCGCCACACCAGCGCCCACCCGTTCGCCGTCTATCGCGCCCTGCGGATGCTCAACCCGTCGCCCTACATGTTCTACTTCAACTTCGCGCCGCTCGACTTGCAGGTCATCGGCGCGTCGCCGGAGATGCACGTGCGGCTGGAGGACGGCGTGGCCACCGTGCGGCCCATCGCCGGCACGCGCCGCCGCGGCGGCAACCCGGCCGAGGACGCGGCCCTGGCCGACGAACTGCTGGCCGACCCCAAGGAGCGCGCCGAGCACGTCATGCTGGTCGACCTGGGGCGCAACGACATCGGCCGTGTCTGCGAGTACGGCTCCGTCCACGTCCGCGACCTGATGACCATCGAGCGCTACAGCCACGTGATGCACATCGTCAGCCACGTCGAAGGGCGTATCCGGCCGGGGCTGGACGCCTACGACCTGATGCGGGCCACCTTCCCGGCCGGCACGGTCAGCGGCGCGCCCAAAGTGCGGGCGATGGAGATCATCGAGGAGCTGGAGGGGCAGCGCCGCGGCCTCTACGCCGGGGCGGTGGGCTACGTCAGCTACGACGGCAGTATGGACACCTGCATCGCCATCCGCACGATGGTCATGCAGGGCGACCGCGTCTACGTCCAGGCCGGCGGCGGCATCGTCGCCGACAGCGACCCGGCGGCCGAGTACCAGGAGAGCGTCAACAAGGCCAGCGCCCTGTTGGTGGCGGTGGCGAGGGCGGAAGAGGGGACGTTATAGGGACTAGGGATTAGGGATTAGGGATTAGGGGAAGAACCTCTTCCCCTAATCCCTAATCCCTAATCCCTAACCCCTAATCCCTGCCTTAAGGAGCCTCACAATGACCAAAAAACGAGTATTCAGCGGCATCCAGCCCACCGGCAACACCCACCTGGGCAACTACCTGGGGGCCATCCGGCGCTGGGAGGCCGAACAGGCCGACAAGACCAACTTCTTCTGCGTCGTTGACTTGCACAGCCTAACCGTGCCCCAGGCCCCGGCGCAGTTGCGCCACGAGACGCGCTCGATGGCCGCCCTGTTGCTGGCCTGCGGCATCGACCCGCAACAGAGCACCGTCTTCATCCAGAGCCACGTGACGGCCCACGCCGAGGGCTGCTGGCTGCTCAACTGCATTACCCCGCTGGGCTGGCTGCAACGCATGACCCAGTTCAAGGACAAGTCGGCCCGCCAGGAGAGCGTGCTGACCGGCCTGCTCGACTACCCGGTGCTGATGGCCGGCGACATCCTGTTCTACGACGCCGACGAGGTGCCGGTGGGCGAAGACCAGAAGCAGCACGTGGAGTTGACCCGCGACATCGCCCAGCGCTTCAACGCCCTCTACGAGACGGAGTTCTTCGTCATCCCCCAGCCGGTCATCGCCAAAGTCGCCGCGCGCGTCATGGGCCTGGACGACCCGACGGTCAAGATGTCCAAGAGCCTGGCCGACAAGCGCGGCCACGCTGTGAAGCTGCTCGACAGCCCGGACGAAATCCTCTACGTCTTCAAGCGCGCTGTCACCGACTCCGGCCGCGAGATTCGCTTCGCCGACGACCCGGAAAAGGCCGGCGTCAACAACCTGCTGGGCATCTACCAGGCCGTGACGGGCCAGGCCAGGGCGGCGGTGGAGGCCGACTTTGCCAGCGCTCGCGGCTACGGCGACCTGAAGGTGCGCGTGGCCGAGGTGGTCATCGAGGCGCTGCGGCCGATTCAGGCCCGCCACGCCGAACTAATGGCCGACAGCGGCGAGCTTGACCACGTGCTGGCCGCGGGCGCGGCGCGGGCGCGCGAGGTCGCGCAGCCGAAGGTGGACGAGATGAAACAAATCATGGGTCTCGTCCCGGTGCATCCCACTTTCTGAAGTGGGTTACACCTTTCCCGGTGCATCCCACTTTCCGGAGTGGGTTGCACCTTTCCCGGTGCATCCCACTTTCCGGAGTGGGTTGCACCTTTCCCGGTGCATCCCACTTTCTGGAGTGGGTTGCACCTTTCCCGGTGCATCCCACTTTCTGGAGTGGGTTGCACCTTCCGGGTGGCGTGGGTGATAAAGAAGGTGCGACGCACTCCAGAAAGTGCGACGCACCAGGGCGGGTGCATCCCACTTTCTGGAGTGGGTTGCACCTTCCGGGTGGCGTGGGTGATGAAGAAGGTGCGACGCACTCCAGAAAGTGCGACGCACCACATGTGAGTGGGACGATCATCTCATGGGGCAGACAGCTTTGTCGATTACAATAGAGCGTCGGCCGTGGCAAAGTCGCCCGGCCGTTGACATAGGGGTTAAGATGAAACGACACGCTCTATTGCTGACACTGGCCGTGGCGCTGGCGATCCTGGCCGGCTGTGACCGCGCGCCCGCCACGGACGACGCCACCCTGCCGCCGCCGCCCACCGCGGCGGCCACCGAGGCGCTGCTCCTGCCGACGCCCATCACCGACGCCACCGCGGCGACGACCGTCTTCGCCACGGCCACGGCCGAGGCGCTATCCACCGTCGCGCCAGAGGCGACCGACGAGCCGCCGACGGACGAACCAGCCACGGCCGAACCACCGACCGACGAGCCGCCGACGGACGAACCGGCCACGGCTGCCCCGTCGCCCACAGCCGCCCAGCCGCCCACCGACGCGGCCTCGCCCACCGCCGCCCCGTCGGGCAACCTCTTCGCCCCCGGTCAGGTGGACGGCTCGACGCTGGCCGCCGGCGGGGCGATGAGCTATCTGGTGCAGGGGCGGCGCTTTGCGCCGATCATCCTCTTCGTCGAGCCGGAGAACATGCTCGACGTGGCCGTGGCGGCCTACAGCGGCGACCTGAGCGGGCAGACGACGCCGGAGGGTGTGGCCCTGGGCACGGCCGACAACGCTCTGGCCGGGCGGCCGGAGATTCTGGTGCTCAGCCCGGAGAGCGATGGGCTGTTCACCTTCGTCGTCCGCGCCGCGTCGGGTGAGGGCAACTTCGCCGCCCACCTGTTCGACCTGACGACACCCGCGCCCGGCGTGGTCATCCAGCAGGCGGACACGCTGGCCGCCGGCACGGAGAAGGTCTACAGCATCACCTCGCGCGGGGCGCGGCCGATCATCGTCGTGGCCGACCCGACCGACCAGTCTGACCTGGCCCTCGACGTGATCGGCGCCGACAACGCCCTGCTGACCACGGCCAACTACGGCGGCGCGGGCGGCGCGGAGACGGCCTACGTCCTGCCCCTGGGCACGGCGACCTATTCGATCAAAATCCGCGAAGCCAACGGCGGCGCGGCCGCGTTTCAGATTGTGGTGATTGCGATGGAATAAAGGTTCTAGGGGCTAGGGGTTAGGGGCTAGGGAAGAGCGCTCTTCCCTAGCCCCTAGCCCCTAGCCCCTAGAACCTGATCTCTTGGAGGCAACAGTGGTACTAGTGATCGACAACTACGATTCCTTCACCTACAACCTCGTCCAATACCTGGGCGAGTTGGGGGCGGAGTTGCGGGTGGCGCGCAACGACGAGATCACCGTGGACGAGATCGCCGCGCTGCGGCCCGACCACATCGTCATCAGCCCCGGCCCGGGCACGCCCGACGACGGCGGCATCTCCAACGAGGTCATCCGCCGCCTGGGGCCGACGACGCCCATCCTCGGCGTCTGCCTGGGCCACCAGTGCATGGGCCAGGTCTATGGCGGGGTGGTGTCGCGCGCGCCGCAGCTGATGCACGGCAAAACGTCGAGCGTCTACCACAACGGGCAGGGCTTGTTCAACGGCGTGCCCAGCCCGTTCACGGCCACGCGCTACCACTCGCTCATCGTCGAGGAGCCGCTGCCGGAGGCGCTGGCCGTGACCGCCTTCACCCGCGACGGCGAGGTGATGGGGCTGCAACACCGCGACTACCCCGTCGTCGGCGTCCAGTTCCACCCGGAGAGCATCCTGACCGAGCACGGCAAGCGCATTCTGCAAAACTTCCTGAACATGACGGCATGAGAAATCTCACGCAAAGACGCAAAGTACGCCAAGCTCAGAAAACTTCTGAGCTTGGCGTACTTTGCGTCTTTGCGTGAGCATCTTCTTCAAGGAGTAGGACATGACCCTGATACATGGCTTTGAGTTTATCCGCGAGACGACCGTCCCCGAACTGAACACCCGCGCCCGGCTCTATCGGCACGCGCGGACGGGGGCGGAACTGCTGTCGCTGGAGAACGACGACGAGAACAAGGTCTTCGGCATCACCTTTCGCACCCCGCCGGCCGACTCCACCGGCCTGCCCCACATCCTGGAGCACGTCGTGCTGGCCGGGTCGGAGAAGTACCCGCTGAAAGACCCGTTCTTCGAGATGGTCAAAGGTTCGCTGGCGACCTACATCAACGCCATGACCTTCCCCGACAAGACGGTCTACCCGGCGGCCAGCACCAACCTGCAGGACTTCTACAACCTGCTCGACGTATACGCCGACGCCGTCTTTCACCCGCTGATGACGCCGGAGAAGCTGGCCCAGGAGGGGTGGCACTACGAACTGGACGCGGCCGACGGCCCGCTGACCTTCAAGGGCGTCGTCTTCAACGAGATGAAGGGCGCTTACTCCTCGCCCGATAACCTGCTCGACCGCACCAGCCGCCGCGCCCTCTTCCCCGACACCACCTACGGCGTCGACAGCGGCGGCGACCCGGCGGTCATCCCCGACCTGACCTACGAGCAGTTCCGCGCCTTCTACCAGGCCTACTACCACCCATCCAACGCCCTGCTCTACTTCTACGGCGACGACGACCCGCAGGAGCGGCTGCGGCGCATGGACGCCTACCTGGCCCCGTTCGAGCGGGCGGCGGTAGACAGCGCCGTGGCCCTGCAACCGGTGTTCGACGCCCCGCGGCAAGTGCGTCACCCCTACAGCGCCAATGGCGACGGCGACGGAGCCGCGCCGCGGGCCTTCGTGGAGGTCAACTGGCTGCTGCCGGAGTACGACGACCCGGCGCTGGTCATGGCCCTCAGCGTCCTGTCCGACTGCCTGGTGGACACGCCCGCCTCGCCGCTGCGCAAGACGCTCATCGACAGCGGCCTGGGCGAAGAGGTGTTGGGCGGCTTCAGCACCTACACCCGGCAGACGACCTTCTCGGCCGGGTTAAAAGGCGTGGCCGTGGCCGACGCCGGCAAAGTCGAGCCGCTCATTCTCGACACGCTGGCGCAGTTGGCCGGCGAGGGCATCGACCCGGCCATGATCGCCGCCGCGGTCAACACCATCGAGTTCCAGTTGCGCGAGAACAACACCGGCCGCGCCCCCCGCGGGCTGGCCCTGCTGCTGCGCGCCCTCAGCACCTGGCTCCACGGCCGCGACCCGCTGGCCCCGCTGGCCTTCGAGGCCCCGCTGGCGGCGTTCAAGGACGCCCTGGCCGCCGACCCGGCCTACCTCAGCGGCCTCATCCGCCGCTACCTGCTGGACAACCCCCACCGCGTGACGGTCATCCTGGAACCCGACGCCGACCTGGCCCGGCGGCAGGAGGCGGCCGAAGCCGAACGGCTGGCCGCGGCCCGCGCCGCCCTGTCGCCCGACGAGGCGGGGGCGGTCATGGAACGGGCGGCCGAGTTGCGCCGCCGCCAGGAGACGCCCGACCCGCCGGAGGTCGTCGCCCTGTTGCCCAGCCTGCGCCGCGCCGACCTGGAGCCGCGCCACAAGCCGATTCCGCTAGAAACCGAGTTTCTTCGGAGTAACTCGGTTTCTATCCCTATCCTTTACCACGACCTGTTCACCAACGGCATCGTCTACCTCGACCTGGGCCTCGACCTGAGCGCCCTGCCGGCCGACCTGCTGCCCTTCGCCCCCCTCTTCGGCCGCGCCCTGGTGGAGATGGGCACGGCGGCCGAGGACTTCGTGCGCCTGTCGCAGCGCATTGGGCGGACGACGGGGGGCATCTATCCGACGACGCTTGTCGTGCCCGTAAGACAGGGGCCAGGGACCAGGGGCCAGGGGCCAGGGGAAGAACGCTCTTCCCTGGAACCTGGTGGTGGGCCACTGGCCACTTACCTGATGCTGAGAGGCAAGGCCACCACCGCCCAGGCCCCGGCGATGCTCGACATCCTGCGCGACGTGCTGCTGACGGTGCGGCTGGACAATCAGGAGCGCTTCCGCCAGATGGTGCTGGAGGCCAAGGCCGGAGCCGAGGCGCAACTGTCGCCGGCCGGCCACATCGTGGCCAACACCCGCCTGCGCGCCCACCTGCACCCCGCCTTCGCCATCGAAGAGACGCTCAGCGGCGTCAGCCAACTGCTCTTCCTGCGGCGGCTGGCCGAAGAGGTGGACAGCGATTGGCCGGGCGTGCTGGCGCGGCTGGAGCGGACGCGGGCGGCCCTGGTCAATCGCGCCGGGGTCATCGCCAACGTGACCGTGGATGAGGCGGGCTATGGGGCGTTGGCGCCGACGCTGGAGGCGTTCCTGGCGGAGTTGCCCATTGAAGCGCAAGGGCGCAGGGGAGCGGGGGCGCAGGGGGGAGAAGAGACGTCGGCCGACGCCTCTTTCTCCCCTGCACCCCTGCTCCCCCGCGCCCCTGCCCAATTGCCGCCACGCGAAGGGCTATCATTTCCCTCGGCCGTCAACTACGTCGCCAAGGGGGCCAACCTCTACGACCTGGGCTACAGCCGCCACGGCTCGATGGCCGTCATCACCAACCTGCTGCGCAGCGACTACCTGTTGCAGAAGGTGCGCATCCAGGGCGGGGCCTACGGCGCGTTCGCCACGTTCAGCCCCAATGCCGGGGCGCTGACCTTCCTCTCCTACCGCGACCCCAACCTGAGCGGCACGCTGCGCGCCTACGACGGTGTGGCCGGCTTCCTGCGCGGCATCGAACTGAGCGACGCCGCCCTGACCCCGGCCATCGTCGGGGCCATCGGGGCCATCGACGCCTACCAGTTGCCCGACGCCAAGGGCTACACCTCGCTGGCGCGCTATCTGGCCAACGAGACGGACGAGAGCCTGCAAGCCTACCGCGACCAGGTGTTGGGCACGACCGTGGCCGACTTCCACGCCCTGGGCGACACGCTGGAGCAGTTCAACGCCGCGGCCGACGTGGTGGTGTTGGGCAGCCCAGAGGCGTTGGCCGCGGCCAATGGGGAGGGGTTGGGGTTGGAGATTACGAAGGTGATGTAAGGGAATTACGAATTAGGAATTAGGAATTAGGAATTAGGAATGAGTACACCGATCCTGCCTCATCGCACCTTGCGGGCCGCGCGGGTCGGCGAGAAAGCCGCCTTCACGCGCACGCTGACCGAAGCCGACGCGGCGCTGTTCATCGGCGTCACCTGGGACGTGAACCCCTACCACACCGACGACAGTTACGTGGCCCAGACCCAGTTCGGCCGCCGCATCGTCCCCGGCCTGCTGACGGCCAGCCTGTTGACCCATCTCGGCGGGCTGTGGGCCTTCCTGGCCACCGAGATGTCGTTCGAGTTCCTCGGCCCGGTCACCATCGGTGACACGGTGACGGCCGAGGCCGAGATCGTCGAGGTCAACGAGCGCGGCTGGGTGCGGCTGGCCGGGCGGGTCACCGGCGCGGACGGCAAGGAGGTGTTGCGGGCGGTGATTCGGGGGTATCCGGGGCGGTTTGAGTAGCGCCATCCCACCCCCACCAACCCCCACAATCCTATGGTATACTAGCTCCTGACAACACGGAATCGCCTATGGACACTCGAACCCTACCCGAACTCGTGCCAGAGTGCCCGAGCCAAAGGACAGTCCAATGGAAATGATTGTCTTGCGCGCCCATTTTGACGGTGAGCAAATCCTGCTCGACGACCCGATTGAACTTCAGCCTAATGCGCGACTATTGGTTACCGTCATCCCTGAGCCGGATGCCGAACAGATCGCCTGGCTGAGATTTGCCACCAAAGGACTCAACGCGGCCTACAGTGACGACGAGCCAGAGTATGAACTGACCGCAATCAAGGAGCCGAACCCCGCCTATGAAGGAGGGTGATATTGTTCTGACCCCGATCCCTCAGGCGGACGAACGGGTCAAGAATCGTCCGGCTCTCTTTCTGCGGGCAATGCCACCCTATGGCGACGCGCTTGTCTGTGGCATTAGCACGCAGCTTCACCAGAAAGTTGCCGGCCTTGATGAGATCGTGTCCGCCCAGGATGACGACTTTGCTCTGAGTGGGTTAGTGGCCGAGTCGCTTATCCGGCTTGGGTTCCTGGCGGTCATCCCCCAGAGCAGGCTCATTGGCAGCATCGGCTCGATTTCACTTGATCGTCACCGGCGACTACTTGAGAACCTGAGCCGCTACCTAGTCGCCGGCTCGCCCAGCACTGAATGACCTCCATCACCAGCCCCACCAACCCCCACATCAAGTCCGTCGTCCGCCTGGCCGACCGCCGCACCCGCGACGCCACCCGCCGCACCGTCGTCGAGGGCGTGCGCGAGGTGGGGCTGGCGTTGGGGGGCGGCGTCGCTCCGGTGGAGGCCTACGTCTGCCCCGAGCTCATCGCCGGGCCGGAGGCGGAAGCGGCCGCCCGCCGTCTGGTCGCCTTGGCCGGCACGGGCCTGACCGAGCTGTTCTACGTCACGCCGCCCGTCTTCGAGAAGCTGGCCTACCGCGGCCACAGCGGCGGGCTGCTGCTGGTCATCGCCTACCCCAACCCGTCGCTCGACGCGCTGACCTTCCGCGCCGCGCCGTTCGTCGTCGTCGTGGAGGAGGCGGAGAAGCCGGGCAACCTGGGTGCGGTGCTGCGCACGGCCGACGCCGCCGGGGTGGACGCGCTCATTGTGCCGACGCTCTTAGAAACCGAGTTTCTTCCGAGAAACTCGGTTTCTACCGGAAACTCGGTTTCTACCGGCACCGACCCCCATAACCCCAACGTCATCCGCGCCAGCCTGGGGGCGTACTTCACCGTGCCCACCGTCGCCGCCCCGGCCGACGAGGCCATCGCCTGGCTGCGGCGGCAGGGCATCGCCATCGTGGCTACCACGCCGGCGGCCGACACACTCTACACCGCCGCCGACTTCACCGGGCCGGTGGCGGTGGTCATGGGCAGCGAGGCGTGGGGGCTGAGCGAGACGTGGCTGAGCGCGGCCGACGTGCGCCTGCGCATCCCCATGGCCGGGCAGGTGGACAGCCTGAATCTGTCGGCAGCGACGGCGTTGCTGTTGTATGAGGTCGTTAGGCAGAGAGGCGCATCCCCTCGCCCTTTGGGAGAGGGTTAGGAAGAGGGATTGCCTCGGGGGAGCAGGGCATCTGTGTAGACAGACGTGATATAATGGTCGTATATGGAATCGCAATCGCTACCGGTACTTCGTGTCGATAGAACTGTGCTGACCGTGACCGCGCTGACCGATGAGCCGGACGACCGGGCGTATTGGCATAGCCGCACACCGGTCGAGCGACTGCAACACGTTGAACTTCTCCGCCGCATCAACTATGGACATCACGCTACCGCTCGACTTCAAAGAGTTCTTGAGATTGCTCAACGAGAAGGGTGTTGAGTATCTGCTGAAAGGACTTGAACGACCTGGATAACCTCCCCTAGCTGAGCATAAAAGGGGTACGGTGCTTTCCACTCCCCGCTCCTGCCCCTGCGCTTCTCATTGCCGTCCCGCCCAAAACAACCGATAATACCCCCATACCACCCTGCCCAAGCCGCGCCGGCGCGACCGGCCGCGCTTAACAGCACGAGCCTTGCCTCTCAATAGGCATAACCCAAGGAGAAGTTACCATGTCGAAGCACGTCAAAGTCGCCGTCACCGGAGCGGCCGGTCAGATCGGCTACTCCATTCTCCCCCGCCTGGCCAATGGCGAAGTGTTTGGCCCGGACACGCGCGTATCCCTGCACCTGCTGGAGATTCCCCAGGCATTGGGCGCGCTAGAAGGCGTCGTCATGGAACTCGACGACTGCGCCTTCCCTCTGCTCGATAACGTCGTCATCAGCGACGACCCGCGCGTGGCCTTCGATGGCGTCAACTGGGCGCTGCTCATCGGCTCACGGCCGCGATCGAAGGGCATGGAGCGCGGCGACCTGATCAAGGTCAACGGCCCCATCTTCGTCGGCCAGGGGCAGGCCATCAGTGAAGTGGCCGCCAACGACGTGCGCGTGCTGGTCGTCGGCAACCCGGCCAACACCAACG
>CXWK01090126.1_pt2 | contig 19135 bp, 22 predicted proteins | sample 590851 | NCBI WGS metagenome assembly CXWK01 (sample SAMEA3498364, study PRJEB10139) | wastewater metagenome | biome: wastewater treatment plant; material: activated sludge | place: Denmark | collected 2014-08-01 | reverse complement strand
GTCGAAAAAGGAATCATTAAATCAGAAGGCAAAGGCCCTGCCACAATCTATGTTCAAGATACCTAAATTTGTGCCTAATGCGCGATATTCTGCGCGATTCCTGCGCGATAACTGTTGTATTATTTTTCGATCTGCCAGCAGGCGGAGAGAAAATACCTTTAGATTCCTAAATTAGCCCTTGCAAAATGTCGAGCCTTCCTCTAAATTAAATACTTATGGCTGATGAAGATCAAACACCTATAATTGATGCCGAAGAAGTTAAAGAACCTGCGTTGACTCAAGTTTCCCTTGAGCCAGGCGCTAAAAATTCCGAAATTCTAATTAACATGGAGTCCTTAATTAAAGGACATATCGCCACAATTGATACTTTAAGTGAAGAAGCCCGTAAAATTAAAGAAATGCTCGATGATATTTTCTCTAACGATCCAACCTATCAAGAGCATGATAAATTAGCCAAAGAAGCTGCTAAAGTCAAACAGGGGACTAAACAGCAGATTTTAAAACAACCACAGGCTGCTGAACTTGATAAGAAGTATAAAGAGCTCAGAGGTGAACTCAAAGAAAATCAAGGATCGCTCTCAGACTACCTCCAAGAATACGCCCGAATGTCCGGAGTTAACGAAATTGAAGGCGATGATGGGGAGGTCAGAGAAATTATTTATAATGCCAAACTAATTAAAAAGTCCTCAGTCTTCGCGAATAGATAGTCTTCTAGCACTAGAACCTAGTTCTTGACCCTTGATTCTTGACCCTTGATTCATGTTACATTTAGTATATGCCGGAAGAAGAAAAAACTCTGGAAACAGCCAAAACTCCGCCCTCTAACGTTCAGTCGACCGAGAGAAGACGGCAATTTTTTAAATCCTTTGAAGCAAATTCACTCCGCTCCAGATCAATCCTCACCCAAATCTCTGATGATTTAACTGAAATATGCGGTTCAACTGCCTTCCTGATTTTCCATATTATCTTTTTTGCCTCATGGATCACTCTAAATATGGAGATTATTCCTGGCACTATTGCATTTGATCCTTTTCCCTATGGTCTTTTGACCATGATAGTCTCCCTGGAAGCCATATTCTTAGCCATCTTCATTCTGGTATCTCAAAACCGGTCATCCCTAGTCAGCACCCTACGTGAAGAAGTTCATTTAAGAGTCAATTTAATAGCTGAAGAAGAAATTACTAAAGCTCTGGAGGTTTTAGCTGAAATAAGAAAAGAAGTTGGTATTAAAAAGCCTGATCTCGAGCTTGATGAAATGCTTCAACGAACAGACACAGGCTATATCGAGCGTTCTATTCTTCATCAAATCGAAAGAGCCAAACCTTCGCTCGCTAAAAAGCTAGCCAATGATTTCCCTTACTTAACAGCTCCCATTAAAAAAACAGCTGAAGTATTCACTGGCGGAGAAAACCATCACGAAAAGAAATCTTAGAAGCGAATCTCTTTACCCAGTTCATATATCACAAATAACGCATAAACAGATATAAGAACAAACCCCTCCCTAACTGAAATATTCCTCTCAGATCTAGCAAAATAATAAAAAAGTCCTAACCCGAATACTATAAATAGAAAAGTTATATAAAAGTGGCTTTCAGTTATAACCTCTCCATCATTCATAACAGTAAAAATTCCAAACAGTAATGTATTAGCTGATGCTGATCCCAGATAATCGCCAAAAGCGATATCTTTTTTGCCCGAAATTATAGCTCTGACCACTAGTGATAATTCAGGTAAATTAGTGCCTAAAGATAAGACAATTAAGCTTATATAAAAAGTTGGTATAGAAAAAACCTGTGAGAAATTTATAGTTTGATCAACGATATAATCACTTGCGATAAAGACTATCCCTATCCCTAACGCCACTTTTGCTAAATCAATAAACGAATATGCCTTAAGCGAAAAAATCTCTGATTTCTCCCTGTCAAATATTCCGTGTTTCCGCTGTACAAAATAAAATAGGATTGCATAAAAAGCAATCAGCGCCAATCCTTCAAAATTTGTGACTCTTTGATCTAAAACCATTGCTGCAGGAGCCGACATTGCTAAAAGCGCCAGACCTAAGTTCTTTCGGCTTAATTCAGAAGTCAATTTCACACCTTTTCCTAAAATCGCCAAAAGGGGAATAATAAGTAGAAATATTACCACTGTCCCTCCCAGAAGAGTTCCGACAAATATTTCCGGTTTCCCTTCACCAATTGCATTTAGGCTTACCGCAGTTTCTGGTATTGAGGTCAAAATTCCTAAGACAAAAAATGAAATAGCAAATGAAGATAGTTTTAATTGATGGGCGATTCTATCTACAGCTTTAATAATTAAACCTGCCCCAAACCAAATAGCCACAAAAGAGATTANNGCAGCTATCAGCTATCAGCTATCAGCTATCAGCTATTTATAATGCGGGATCGACTAGCGTGCTAACGCCAGACGATTACAGTAGTTTTGTTAGTTATAATGCGGGATCGTCTAATGGTAGGACGACGGCCTTTGGAGCCGTCTATCATGGTTCGAATCCATGTCCCGCAGCTGCATTTTCAACCTTGGAATTTTAGTAACCCGCGTAGAACAATCGCACCTTCTGGTATACTAGCATTATGTCTGGACAAACAAATCTCCATAAAGTATTAGAATCATTACAAGTTTCTTGCGACGACATTGAATACAGCTTTTCTTCTGTTAAAGAATCTCCTAATATATTCGATAAAAATATTTTAGGAACTTTTAGAGAAGAAGAAGGTTTAACTATCGTTGCAAAAAGAGAGTATTTTGAGAAAAACGATATAGCATATGAAGGAGTATATGCAAAATTAACTATTGAAGTACATACGTCTTTAGAGCTAGTAGGACTCACTGCTGTTTTAGCTAGAAAATTAGCTGATAATGGAATCTCGGCTAATGTAGTTGCTGCTTATTTCCATGATCATATTTTTGTTCAATATGATATTCATCAAAAAGCTATAGACGCAATAAATGAGTTAAAATATCACATAGCTGAATAAATAAAACTGGTTCTAATGTGATCTAGTGCCCGCAGCTAGGCTAAATTAAATTGTCAAATCAGTCTAAACTAAATCCTCTGAAATACACCTTTCCTGGATGTTCGAACCTTTTATTACAGTAATTGATATAATTCTTCTATGTACCCTACTTCGTTACAGGAATTTTATAAAAAATACCCTCTACAAACCATCAGCATCAAAAATAAGAGGTGGGAATATATCAGTTGCGGAAAAGGTACAGAAACATTAGTCATGTTTCCTGGTGGGGGTCAAACAGCACAGGGTAATTTTAGACTTATTCATGCCTTTGAGGATAAGTATAAAATAGTTATTCCCACAATTTATAATGCTGATAGCATTGACGAATTTTGTTTTTCTATAAATACCATCCTTCAAAAAGAAAAAGTAACGAAGGTAATTTTATATGGATGTTCTATAGGTGGTCTTCTTGCTCAATCTTACCTAAAAAGAAATAAAGATAAGGTAACTAGCCTTATTCTTTTAAATGCGTGTACACCAAAATCAAAACTATATCAACGTAAGATAGTCCCTCTCACGAAATTAAAACTTATTCTTGATATTGTTCCTATTAAAGTTTTCAGATTTCTATTAAAGCAATTCGGTGGACAGCTACAAGGCGCGTTATTCAATAATTCTAAGTTGGAGACAGCAGAAAAAATCGAAGCAGATAAACTATTACACCTCTTTACCCATGAGTTTACAGAAAAGTACTTTACAAAGAGATTGCTTACTACTTGGTTATATCTTCACAGGGAGTTTTCAAGAGAATCAATTTCTTATGCTGATTTTTCTGATTTGAAAGGAAGAGTACTTATTATGCGATCGGATAATGACCCACTTATGCAGGATGAGGGAGATTTTAAAAAAGTCTATCCTAAAGCAACAGTTTATACCTTTCATGGTACTGGACATCTAAGTCATTACTACGAGTTTCCGAAGATGGTAGAAGTAATGAACAGATTTCTAGTTAAATAGCCATAAAACAGGTTCTAATCTGATCTAGTGCCCGCAGCTCAGCTAAAATCCGTCCTTCTGGGCGGATTTTTGGTGAATTGTGGCGTAAGGATTCGGACTTAATCACTGATTAGGTTCTGCAATTTGCAAAGCAAATTGGTTGCTTCATCCAGGTCCCGCAGCCGATTCGACTCGGTCAGTAAACTGACCTCGCTCACGGCCATGGCCCCAATAACCTAAGCAAGTGGACGTTATGATTTAGAGTGTCGAATCGTCCTGAGCGAACAAAGTGAGTCGAAGGACTGTCTTATGCCCCACGTCGTTTACATACTCCACTTCTTCAATAACTCACTATATATTGGTCAAACTAAATAATCTCATCAACTTCATTTTTAGTTCGCCCTTTTTTCTCAGCTTTAGCTATATAAAAAGGATAAACACTCACAAAGCTAGTAGTATAAATCGATGTTTGGTAGTACTTTCTTGATTCATATTTTCATTTTAACATTAATATTTTTCTAAAAATAAATTTTTAGTTTATTCTGCGTTTTATAATTTTCTGAAACAAATTTGCCGCCGCTGCAATAAAAATATGAAAAGTAATTAAAAGCGTCCCAATTCCAATAATAGGCGGCTTATCATCCTCAGGCCCCATTATTAAAATAACTACAGCTCCAATAATAAAATAAACACTAATAACCGAGCAGTATTTAACAATTTTCAAAGCTTTAAGCACAGATAGTGCGAAGATTCTATTATCCTCAATATAACTAAGTAGTTTTAGTGTTTGAAATATGATAACAAAAAAGGGAATAGCTCCTAAATATACATACACCAAAAAGGGATCATTAAAGTATAAAGATAGAGAATCAGAGTTAGCATTCCGGCCCTCAGTTTGAGGAAATAGAATCAACCAGGTAAAAGTTAAAATAGCTATCAAAACAAGAGCTGCTTTTAACAACATGAGCGATCTTTTACTCAACTTATCTACCTTCATAGAACTACTGTACCCTATATTCGAAAGAATAATATCCTTGCTCTGAATGAGCAAGTCACTGTCTGTTAGAATAATTATATGACAAAGAAGACTCTTATATTTGATTTTGATGGCACTATTGCCGATTCGTTTACTAATTTTCTTGAAATCGTTCAATCATTAATTACAAAATACAATCTTAATCCTATATCCACTGGAGAGTTAAATAAACTTAGAGACTTAGAAGCCAAGGCCTTAATTAACAAACTAAAAATTCCGTTTTATAAATTACCTTTTTTAGCTCGCGATATGAAAACACTCCAACAGTCTCAAATAAAAACTCTCAAAGTCTTCAAAAGTCTTCCTCAGGTTCTGGCAAAATTAAAAACTCTTGGTTGCTCTTTAAATATTCTCACTTCAAACAGCAAACAGAATGTAGAATTTTTTATCAAACAAAATAATCTTCTAGTTTTTGATAAAGTTTATGGAGACGTGAATCTATTTGGCAAAGATAAAGCGATACTTAATTTTATAAAACAGAATTCTCTATCAAAAGACACAGTAATATATATTGGTGACGAAATAAGAGATATAGCTGCTTGTAAAAAAGCTGGTATTGAAATTATTGCCGTAACTTGGGGATTTAATTCAAAAGCCGGACTTTTAAAATCCCAACCTGAATACTTAATAGATGAGCCGAATGAGCTGCTAAGTCTGCTTAAAAAATAATACCGAACACCAGCAAAAAATTAATGGTATAAATAACTCACATTGTTTAGAATACATATAACTAGAATGAATATCCTTCTTATCGCATCACTAATACTAATTGCCTATGTCATCTTGCAATATATCTACTCAAACAACTATTTGAAAATTGGTAGAAAACTTGCAGAAACTAAGTATCAAACAACAGCAGTCCTTGGAAATAAAAATAATCCGCCCTTAAAACTTTTTATAACTGGAGATAGTGTTGGTGCTGGGGTAGGAGCAGACAGTTTTGATACCAGCTTAAGCGGCCGGACTGCCAACTATCTAGCTGAAAAGTACTTTGTTTCTTTTAAGAATGAATCAATCTCTGGTTCTAAAATGGGCGATCTGTTAAATATGCCGCGGCCTTCTGAAAAGCAAGACATAATAGTTCTGGTCATATCCTCAAATGATCTTTTTCGTTTTACTGATCTAAAGCAATTTAAAAAAGACACCAAATCAGTTATTGAAATGTATCAACCGCTTGCCAAAAAAATCATCATTCTTGGACCAGGCAGAGTTTTCGATGCAGAAGCAATTCCAGTCCCATTAAGGATCATCTATAAAATTATGTCCTCGAAGTACACTAATATTATTAGCTCAGAAATTAGCCATTATAATAATATAGTTCAGGTAGATTTAACTAAAACACCGCCGAGCAAAGCTAAGTATGGTAAATCAATCAGTGCCAGCGATCAATTTCATCCAGATAATATCGGTCACAGTTTTTGGTTCGATTCAATAAAACCTCAGCTTAATTTTTAGATTAGATTTCTGCTAGAACCAAAGCATCTTTACTCTTATAGTCGCCAACTTCTATTCGATTTATTTCAAAAGCAATTGCACCGCATCCAAATTCCTCACCCATCTTGTTTGCCAGTGATCTGACATAAGTACCGGACGAACATTTAATCTCAAACTCTGCCAGAGAAAATTTATAATTGAAATTGTCTTTAAATAATTTTTTCCATAAATCTTTAACTTCTTCTTGTCTAAAGAGTCCTCTAATCTTGTTAAGATTCTCAATAATAATTTTCTCAATCTCGAAAGCCGGCACTTCTTTAATTGCTAATGACTTAAAATCGAATATTTCTACTTCCCGGGTTGGAATAGTTAACTGATTTAATTTGTTGAGTTTAGCTAATTTATACATTTGAATTCCATTTATAGTCTTCGAGGAGAATGGGGGATAGGGTTGTATCATTTTGCCTTTATGGTTATCAATAAATTTCCTAATTCTTTCTTCTAAATCTTTAGGAGCTTGTGAGACATTCATATTCCTTAAGATACCTAAATAGTCATAACTATCTGTCGCAATTCCAAACAATGTAGAAAATTTATATGTCTTTGGTAAATTTAAATATTGCTGTCTGTCAAAATTTTTACCCCCAACAGTTAAAAGCATTAAACCATGAGCCAGTGGATCAAGTCTCCCGGCAAATCCAATTTTTACATCCTGATATTCGGGTTTGAATTTCCTGAACTTTTCGATTAATTGCACCGGTGTTAATCCTTGAGGTTTGTATATACAAATTATTTCATTCATTGATCTATTCTAAACCAAAATCAGTCTGTTGAATACAAAAACAATTAATGTATAATTTAATCGAACGTTCGTTCTACTAATGAATACCAAAAAAAGAATACTGAGTGAGGCATTAAATATTTTCTCCCTTCAGGGTTATGAAGGACTTTCAATGAGAAGTCTGGCTAAAAATTCAGGCATAACTCCCTCAGTACTTTACTATCATTACCAGTCAAAAGACTCTTTACTTGATGAACTGTTCAAAGTAGTAAACACCGAACTTGGATTAAGAAGGGCAAATCTTAAGGTTTTGTCATCAGCTTCAAGTCTTCTAAAACAAAGGATTGAGTTCCAACTTAATAACTCAAAAGAAATTATTGCAGTCTTAAAATATTTTATTTACTTTCGTAATAAGTTCAAGAGAAATCCTCATGGTTTTGTTCCGGAGAAAGCTTCTCTTCATATGGAGGAAGTTTTAGAGTTAGGAAGAAAAACTTCAGAGTTCAAAGTTTACAATCTAAAAAAACAAGCAAAGATAATGACTCACTCAGTTAATGGCTTCATACTTGAATACTTTCCTCACAAATTCGACGAATCAGAAAAGAAAGCTTTGGTTAATTCGCTTCATACATTTATAATTAGATCACTAAGAAAATAATGAAAAATAAAACAGCGGTTATTATTGGCGCAGGTTTGGGTGGTTTATCAATCGCATGTTTGCTCGCTCAAAAAGGCTACAAAGTTACGGTCCTTGAGAAAAATTCCCACGCTGGCGGTCGAATAAATACTTTTAAAAGCAAGGGATTTCTGTTTGATTTAGGTCCGTCATTCTATCAAATGCCTTCGGTGTTTGAAGATTTCTTCAAGAAGTTTAATAAAAATATTCATGACTATTTCAAACTCAAAAGATTAAATCCTTCATATCGAATGTTCTTTGGCAGAAAAGATAAAATTGATATCTCGAGCAACTTAAAAGACAATGTCAAACTTTTTGAATCATATGAAAAAGGAGCAGGTCAAAAACTTAAAGAATTTTTAGCTCAAGCAAAATATCAATACGATACCTCAATGAATTATTTTCTCTATAAAGAATATAAGACTATTTTTGATTTCTTTAGCTGGAAAATGATTAAAGAAGGCTACAGACTTCATGTTTTTGACAATATGGATAAATTCACATCCCGTTTTTTCAAAAATGACCGATTAATTAAAATTCTTCAATACACATTAGTTTTCTTAGGCGGTTCGCCCAAGCATACACCTGCAATTTATTCTTTAATGGCTCATGTCGATTTTAATCTAGGAGTCTGGTATCCAATGGGAGGTACGTCAAAACTATCTGAGTCAATGAAGGACTTAGCAATTTCTCTGGGAGTTAAATTTAAGTTTAATGAACCAGCCTCTAAGATCTTAGTCAAAGATAATAAAGCCACCTCAGTCAAGTCCTCCAAATCAACCTACCTAGCAGATGTAGTAGTCGCTAACGCCGATTATTATCATGTCGAGAAGAAACTTCTGGATGAGACATATAAAAACTACAACGAAAAGTATTGGGATAATAAAACTGTTGCCCCTTCTGCATTTATAATTGTTTTAGGCTTAAACAAAAAAATAAAAAGTTTCAGTCATCATAATTTTCTGCTGGAAAATGATTGGATGGAGCATTTTGATCAAATCTTTGAAGATCCAAAATGGCCTGATAACCCAAGCATTTATATTTGTGCTCCATCTGTATCTGATCCCTCAGTTGCACCAGAAGGGCATGAAAACTTATTTATACTTGTTCCAGTTGCCTCAAATCTTAAAGATACGCCGCAAATAAGAAATAAATTCTACAAATTAGTAATTAAAGCCATCGAGCATACAATTGGAGAAAATATCGAAGATAGCATCCTGGTTAAAAAGATTTTCGCTCACAATGATTTTAAGGAAATTTATAACGCTTATAAAGGTACAGCTTTAGGCTTATCTCATACACTAATGCAAACTGCATTCTTTAGGCCATCTCACACTAATAAAAAGATTGCTAATTTATATTACACAGGCCACTATACTCATCCCGGCATTGGTATGCCAATTCAATTCATTTCATCTCAAATAGTCTCAGATTTAATTGAAAAAAATGAACAAACTGCACATTGATATTTTTCGAAAAGCTAGTAAAACTTATTTTTACAGTTCTTTGTTTTTTCCAAAAAAAATAAGAGATGACATTTTTATCTTGTATGGTTTTGCCAGAACTGCGGATAATCTAGTCGACTCAATACCTCAACAAAGAAAAAAGTTTAAGTCCTTCGCAATAAAATTTAAAAAAGCATACGAGGGATCAAAAGAACCCGATCTAATAGTTAGCTCCTTTGTAGAAATGATCAAAAGAAACGATATTAAAATTAGTTGGGTGAATAGTTTTCTTAAAGCAATGGAATCCGATTTAAGCAAAACAAAATACCAATCAGTGGCAGAACTTGAAAAATATATCTACGGGTCAGCCAGTGTAATTGGTCTGATGATTTCTAAGATTCTAAATCTACCAAAAGAATCATACCCATCAGCCAAAATGCTGGGTCAGTCTATGCAGTTCTCAAATTTCATCCGTGACATCCAGGAAGATAATGATCTTGGGAGATGTTATTTCCCACAAGAAGATTTAAAGAAATTCGATCTAAAATCACTCCACTACAACGAAATATCCCTGAAGAAGAATCAGTTCAAATCTTTTATTAATTTCCAAATCAAAAGATATCTATCCTGGCAAAAAAAAGCAGAAGCTGGCTTTAAATATTTGCCAAAAAAGTATCGCATTGCTATTAAAACAGCCTCAGATATGTATAAACAAACCCAAATGATAATTCAGAAAGATCCTGAAATCATTTTTAGGAAAAAAGTCAAACCCACCGCCTATAAAGTCTTACTAACTGGAGTCAAAAATACTTTCAACTAACTTGTAATTATGTTTAAGTACTTTCTTAGTGTTATAAAAATCTCGAGATATAGATTCTGGAGCTATACAGCTGGCACATATTTTTTAGGCTATTTGCTTGGAGCTCAAAACTTCCAGACTATAGTAACTCCACAATTCATCCTGTCATTTTTCTATTTTTTAATACCTGCCAACATTTTTCTTTATGGAATAAATGATTATTTCGATGAAGATACAGATATATTCAATACCAAAAAAGGCTCACAAGAGCATAGGTTAAACAAACAAAATCGAAAGAATCTACAAGTTCTATTATTCTGCTCCATATCAATCAGTTTTATATTTTTATTACTAATAACTCCTATGTCAGCCCAACTGGTATTACTTCTTTTTATCTTTCTCTCCACATTCTACAGTGCTCCGCCGCTTCGTTTTAAAAGTAAACCTTTTTTCGATTCTGCCTCTAATATTCTTTACATCCTGCCAGGAATAATTGGCTACATTCAAACATCAGGCAATAATCCTAATTTTAAATTAATACTAGGGCTGTGGTTTTGGGCAGCAGCAATGCACCTATTTTCTGCCATACCTGATATCACAGCTGACACCAAGGCCAATCTTAAAACCTCAGCTGTTATCCTTGGCAAAAATCTATCGTTGTTAACTTGCTCCGCACTTTGGGCGCTCTTTCTCTATCTTATCTTGCCTGTGTTACCCCTTTTCCTGGCCCTAATATTCTTAATCTATCCGCTTATTCCGTTACTCCTATTTCTGAATCCATCTACTAGTATTACTAAAGTCTATTGGCTATACCCCTATATCAATAATCTAGCCGGCTTAATGGTCTTTTTGGCTTTAATTCTCCATAACTTTAGATAAACTTGCACCGATCTGCTATTATATACAGCGATGGATTTAACCGCCCTCCACCAAGGAGTAATGTTTGCCGTTAGTGCAGTTGCCAGTGCTACTTTTTCCTTCCCGTCTTCAGTTCCGGCACATGGGGCCTCTCTTTATCAACCCGAAATTATTGAATCCTATAATTTAGATCAGGCAGAAACTCTGAAATCATCATTTCAACCTGAATCCTTCCATAATCTCAATTCACTAACCAGCCCAATTACCGACAATCTTCAGCTTATTGTCAAAGAAGCTCTNNAATCTTCAGCTTATTGTCAAAGAAGCACACGCCGAGGAACCTGTAATAACCGTAGAACAGCCTCCAGTAGTCTCAACCGTCACTCAACCTACACCAAAACCCACACCTGCATCTCCTAAATCAACTGCAGAACCTGAAAGTTCTCCTAATACGGTTACTAAGGAAGCTGATGAGTCTTCTCAAACACCTAAAAAAGAACCTGATTCCTCACCATCACCCTCACCAATTGCCTTAACTTCTTCAAATGCCGATCTTCTCTTCCAAATGACCAATGATTACAGAACAAAAATGGGGAAGCCGGCTTTCGAAAAAGAAGAACGCCTGTGCAAAATAGCAGAACAGCGTGCGCCTGATGTTAAACCGGAACTCGTTTCCGGAACCCTTCCCAAAGGCTTTAAAGATCTTAATCTGCCGTATTGGGCCACAGAAAACATCGCTGCTTACCAAACCATGCAGGAGAATTTTAATTTTCTATCAACAGATTATATCCACAGAAAAGCCATCGAGAGTGATGCTAAATATTCCTGTACAGCTTGTGTTGGTACCTCATGTTCTCAAATTTTCTCCAGCTTTTTATCAAAATAACTTTTGTGTATACTCAGTATTCGTCTTCAATAATTTAACATGACTAAGTATAAAGAATTTTATGAAATGATGATTAAAGCCCATGCCGAAGAATTTGCGGCTTTCAAAAAAGTTCACGACGATTATCGAATCGATCCTAAAAAATGGCAGGATAAGCTCAACGATCTTGGTCGGGATATCCAAGACATTATTCACGAGTATGAAAATCGTTTATGCCGTCAAAGTGAAGGCGCAGGTAATTCTAAATTTACAACAGCTTTAGCTGATAAGTTTCATGCTGAAGTTAAATCTCATTTTCCAAAAGTAGATTTCATCGGGCTCTGGTAAAATTTCCTCCTAGCTCAGCTATGTTAGAATAAATTATTAACATTTTCACTAGACTTAATCTTAAATTTCAGAATTACCTCTCAAAAAACCGCACTGAAGTCATCTTCATCTCCTTCATCCTATTACTGACCTTTTTTATGAAAGGCTATAATGTTGAAACCCGATTTAGCTTCGGTTGGGATCAGGCCCGCGATGCCAATGTTATCTGGAGTATGTTAAATGAGGGCAAACCCACTCTGATTGGCCCCCAAGTCGTCAGTGATAATGCTTTTTTCTTAGGCCCTCTATGGTATTACTTACTAACTCCTTTCTATATCATTTCCGGCCTTGATCCTCTAGGAGCTATTTATTCAGTCATTTTTACCGGACTAATAACAGTTTTGGCGATGTATTTTTTCATTAAAAAAATTGCCGGTGCGCCGACAGCCATCATTGCCTCTATTATCTGGGCCGGAAGCTCAGACATACTGGCCTGGAATCCTATGCTTGTACCGGTCTTATCGATCGGACTGTTATATGGAATTATAAAAACTATTGAGGGTCAAAAATCTTACATCATTTGGTCACTACTATTGTTCGGTCTTAGTCTTCAAATCCATTTTCAAATGACCTTCTTCTTTATTCCGCTTTTCATTTCTTGGATTATCTACCTTAGAAAAAATAAACAACTACCGGTTAAAGAATTCGCCTTAGGAATATTCCTTTTTATATTAACCTTTGCACCTCTTATTATTTTTGACTTAAGACATGAATTCCTTAATTCAAAAGGAGTGCTTAAAATTTTCGGACCTGGTATGGATAATCCTGAATGGAATATTGACTACTTTACCCAACTCAAAACAATTGTTCAAAAAAATCTAAACTCCAATTTTTTTCTTCCTGAATCTCCAGTTCCTAGGAGTATCGTTGGTGTTCTTGTAATAGGCCTTTCTTTATACGGGCTCCTCAAATTAAAAATTAGTAACAAACTAAAACTTATTTTCCTTAGTGTACTTTTTCTACCATTTTTAATTTTCTCGTTTTACAAGGGCCGTTTATCTGAGTATTATTTTGCCCTTTGTTTAATCCCAATTATATTAGGCTTCTCATACTCCTTAGCACTTTTATTTACTAAAAATTTCTTGCTGAAGATACTAGTAATTTCTTTTCTGCTATTCATTACATATTTAAATATCAAATTCGCTCTCTCAGTCGGGAATGATTACGGTTTAATCCATCAAAAGAATGTTGTTAAATACTTAAAAAATCAAACAGACGATAAACTGATTAATGTCTCTTATGATGTCCCTTACAATTATGATGTTGGCTTTAAATATCTAATAAAATATTACCGCTTAAACACAAAGGAAACTCCTGAGGCTCATCTTTGGACTATTTCAATTCCAGCTAACAAAGAGCCCAATGCAGTTAGAGCAGTTTTTGGAAGCACTGGAATTATCAGAAGGTAACATTCTACGGACTCTGATTAATCTGATATAATTCTTTTATGTCAGACTCAAAGCACCAAGTTTTGCTCTATTATAAATACACGCCTATTATTGATCCAGAAAAATTAATGCTGGAGCAAAAAGCTCTTTGCCAAAAGCTCAATCTAAAAGGCCGGATAATAATTGCTGAAGAGGGGATTAACGGGACTGTTGAAGGTCTAACCAAGGACACTGAAGATTACATCAAAGAATTAACCACTGATAGTAGGTTCAGTGATATTAATTTTAAAAAAAGCCCTGGCCCAGGTGATGCATTTCCCAAACTCTCAATTAAAGTCAGACCGGAAATCGTTGCTGCTCGTCTGCCGGACCTCAATCCCAACCAAGTTACAGGAAAATATATTTCAGCCGACGAACTTCATCAATGGTTTAAAGAAGGTAAAGAATTTTACACTGTAGACATGAGAAATGATTATGAATATATATCCGGCTATTTTGAGAATTCTATTTTCTCAGGCCTACACAATTTTTATGATCTGCCTGATGTGCTTCCTCAACTAGAAAATCTAAAAAATAAAACTATTGTTACTGTTTGTACTGGCGGTGTTAGATGTGAGAAAGCCTCAGGCTATTTGGTTTTGAATGGCTTTAAAGATGTTTATCAGCTTAAAGACGGTATCCAAACTTATATGGAGAAATATCCTAACTCATACTTTAAAGGCAAATTATATGTATTTGATAAACGACTTACAGTAGGTTTTAACACTGCTGACTCATCTCACGAAATAGTAGGGAAGTGCTTTCATTGCGATACGCCCTCTGATAAATATACTAATTGCGAGTATCACATTTGTCACTTTCATTATATCTGTTGTGATAATTGCCGGGACAAAGAAACCAACCTAACCTTTTGTAAACCTGAGTGTAAAGATAATTATTTTAAATTCCAAGCACCTACAAACTCAGCTTAGCGCTCAACTCTTTTTACAACTTTCGAAAGCAGATATCCAAGAGTCAGGAATAAGATTAAATATAAAACTGTTGCCAACCAAGCCGGAAGATAAATATAAAGATAATCATATCTTGAAAGAATCGGCCAATGGATTAAATAAATTTCATAAGAATAAATTCCAAAAATCGTAAAAAGTTTAATCTCAAAGTTTTTAATCACAAACAAAAAGATAATACTAAACATTGTCAAAAGACTAATAGTTTGTTCAATATTTTTACTATCTCCAACTCCTGAATTAATAGAAAAATATCCAAACAATAATCCAAAAATTATAATTAGTAAATACTTTAGATTACTTTTCAAAAATATCTCTTTAAACTTACCCTTTAGATGATTTAAACTCTCGTCATTTATAATAACTGCAAACAACACCCCAAAAGGAAAAGCCGCAAAATGTGTTTTATATAGATTCATTACATCCCGGCTAACCTCAAAAGGTAATTCAATTTTTAGTAACATATAAGTCAGGCCAATAATTAAAACCGGCGCTAGATAAGGAATTCGTTTGAAAAAAGTCCAAGGAAAAATTAAATAGTAGAACAAAATTAATGTAAAATACCAAAGTGGTGAGTTTAAATTCTTGAATAAATCTGCTACCGGAAAAAATCCACTAAAACTTTTCCATATCTCTGAAAATTGATAACTTCTACCCAAAGTAAAATAATCAAGAATTAAAAACATACTAACTATAAACCATAAAGGAATAAATAATTTTTTTAATCTTCTAAAGTAAAATCCTTGAATAGTCAGTGGCTTTCTAATCGAAGATACTGCAAGTCCAAATCCCGACAAAAACAAAAACAAATTTACCCCAACCCCTGCCAAAACTGACATCGGATATAAAAATCTGGTATCAGTAGACAAAAAATATCCAATATGAGAAAAAATAATCGCTAGAATTGCAAACCCTTTAATTTCTTGAGTTTTAAAAGGCGCAAAAATAGCATCTGTTTTGACCTTTCTAATTGAAAGAATTACTGCACCCCAAAATATTATTTCAAAAATTACTGTATTAAACTGTGCGTTAACAATTGGAATTTGCATTTATTGTGAATTCATATTCTGACTTATGAACTTTGCCCACAGATTATATCCTTTATCAGACGGGTGGAACTGATCAGACGCATACAAATCGGAAGACTCTTTAAAATCGCTTAAAGAATTTGTATATAAATCAACCAATTCTATATTCATTCTTCCTGAAACATCAGTCGCAATTATCTTATTAAACGCCTCCAGTCTTGAAATTAATACACAATCCCAAGGTCTAAACAAAATTTCATATGAACCAATATACGGAATATTAACAACAGTTATACTAGCTTCTGTCTGACTCCGCAATTCATCTAGTACCAAAGAAAATTTATGGTTAAATTCCTCCTCACTCATCCTGTTGTGGACATCATTCGTCCCTATCATCAAAATAATATAGTCAGGTTTGCTCAGAGTAGCCTCAGGAATTTGGCGGTTCAAAACATCATCTACTCCGACCCCAGGCTGAGCAAAATTATATAACTCAATATTTTGCCCCTTTGCCATGTTCTGGCCTATTAAATAAGGCATGCTGTTTTCAATCCGAGTACTGCCAGTTCCTGCCATTAAACTATCACCTAAGATAGCCAATTTCTTTGTTTCAAATTTTTCACCGGTTTCAAATAAATGCTTTTGCGGATACGCTGGGTTGCCAATAAAGTGATCCCCTTGAAAATCATAAAAATAAGCATATGTGCGGTTCAAGTAAATACCTAGTAGCAGTAGGATGATAGCTGGGATTAGTAAATACTTCACACTCTAAATATACACTAATTCAAGATTCCTCAGCTAGGAGAATAATTCAAAAATTTGTTTAATTTCTCTTTTAATAAATTCTAATAGCCCGGGCTTTATATTTTCGGTTTCCGGCAATGGACTCGTCACAATTGGGCTAGAGGATGGGGAAGCCTCATCATTCGTATCTGAATTAACGACAATATTAGTCTTCGTTGAAATACCAGATTCACTTTGAATATTATTATTAGATACTCCTGTGGTATTCACCGACACACTGCTTTTACCATCATCAGACTTAATTTCTACGTTACCGTCACTACCGTTATATTCTTTTATTTCGCCGTTATTATTAATCCTGATATTTGTCTGACTGTTACCGCTGTTTGAATTTTGCTTATTTGATCCATTACTAGAATTAACCATCACATTATTACTTGAGGCTTCCATATTATTTGAAACATCGACTTTTATCTCCGCAAAGGCGTGTTTAGGTAAAACCAAAATCAAGAGAATAAGTGTTAAGATTAGAGGCATAATCAAATTATAATACACTATAGTCCATTTTTCTGTAAGAACTCTGCAAGCAAACTCTAGCTTTGGTGAACCATAACTGCCTGTTCTGTATTAATTAAACCCGTCTCAGGAGCCTTATTAATGGGTAATTCAATAGTGAATTTTGATCCTTCTCCCAGCTTGCTTTTAACATATATCTTCCCTCCATGTGCCTCAACAATCTGCTTAACAATAAATAATCCAACTCCTAAGCCTTGAAATCTTCCATCAGTAGTAGCTCTTTTAAATCTATCAAAAATAGTCTTCTGCAATTTAGGATCTATACCTATGCCTTGATCGGAAATAATAATCTTAGCTTTGCCTCCGTCTTTTTTAACCACTATTTCAATCGGCTTTCCTTCTGCATATTTTATCGAATTAGTTAACAAGTTCGATAATGCTTGATCAAGTCTGACCTGATCCCACATTCCCTTTATTTCCTCACTGCCCTCAAGCTTTATGCTGCATCCAGCAATCGCCAGATGGTCCTCAAAGCGATTTACAACTGATTTAACCATTTCAGTTAAATCATCCTCCTTTACCTCGAGCTCCAATTTCCCGGTCGTTATCAAAGAGAAATTTAATAAATCCTTGATTAGACTTTGCAGCCGGCGGGTTTGTTCATGAGCAATATTCAAAGATGAAACCAGTTTTTCGCCGGAAAAATTTGCCAGCGATTGATTCAAAATACTGTCAAGAGTCGACTGGATTCTCAAAATAATAGTTGTTAGCGGAGTTTTAAGTTCATGTGAAGCAATAGATAAAAATTCATCACGTGCGCGAATTGCTTCCTGCGCCTCTTCTTTTGCTTTCCGCTCACTTTGGATTATTTCTTTAAGCTGGTTTTCTCTTTTCTTAAGCAGAACCTGTTGTTTAGAAAACATTCCTATTAAAAAACCGAGGACTAGGGAAGTGGCTGTAATTCCTACAACCAGAAGATCCATCGATTGTTGAGGATGTAGAAAGTTATCCATAAGTGTGATCGTATTATAAACTTATGCAGCAATAAACCCAAGCAATGCTGAGTTATCCCTTAAAAACTACCTCAAAAGAAAAATCATTGCAAGCTCATCAGTTTTAGCCAAATGTAACTAAAACTAGAGACTAACAACTATTTTCTCTTCAACCAAAACTTAGAAATAATCCATGTTAGAATACCAGCCACTAGTATAGAAATAACTACCGCGGCCACTAAAAATCTCCAGTCCAAATTCGTAATTTTACTATTAAAAGAGTCATCAAAAGCTGCTTCATCTTTAATTTGAATAAATGCATCTGATATAAACCCATCTGTAGTCTTGACTCGCAAAACTGGAAATACAGTATAAGGATTTTCACTGTAAGCATATTTAAAATTAGCTCCTACCCGTGAAGTTTGATCTCCTAAGTCCCAAAAATATTCAGAAATTTCTGATGAGCCTTTGCTCGTTTTACTCGCGTCAAAATAAATCTCCTTCTTAAAATTTACATCAATAATGTCTAGTAGCGGATCTTCAATACCCTGATTATTAACCTCAATAATAGCTTTTGGTAAAACATAACTTCTATCCGGTAAAATATTTATTGCTGTAGACTGGAGAATCTGAGGCTCAAATCCTTGTCCCGAGTCAGCCTTTATCCCTACAAAATAAGTTCCCGGCTTCGTATATGTATGTTTATTATTCAATCCTCCCCTAGAAGTTCCATCTCCAAAGTCCCACAAAAACTTAGTCTCCTCAATAACTTGATCAGGCAAAGGCAGTGCCTCAGTATCGATTTCAAAACTAATTTCTTCGTTCACCAAAAATGTGCCTACTGCAATATCTTCCGGTAATATAAAATCAGACAGAGATGTAGTTGGCACATTATAATAATCAGTAAATATTCCATTAACTTTAAAGTACGGAGGCTGACCAATAGCATGTGCAAGACAGTGACTAGGAGACAAGAAGACTATAGCGAGTAAAAAACAGCTAAATACTAATTTCATATCAGAGCAATTTAAATACTCTGAGATTATACACCTTAATTCTTTCTTCTAAGAGCAATACCAATAGCAAAACCACTTAAAATTACTGCTAATGTTGACATTAATACAGGTAGCTGAGTTCCTTCATCTGTTTCGATCTCAATCTCATCCTTTTCATCAACTTTCTTCAAGTCATTTACAACCTTTGTTACA